>Ga0272443_10000976_pt1 | contig 46102 bp, 61 predicted proteins | sample SSMAcet12_FD_193581 | JGI IMG/M metagenome (GOLD analysis project Ga0272443, IMG submission 193581) | Marine sediment archaeal communities from Little Sippewissett salt marsh, Falmouth, MA, United States - SSM-Acet-12 | ecosystem: Environmental > Aquatic > Marine > Wetlands > Sediment ...
TACGAATATCATTAATTAGAACACTTTTTGGCTTTCTAAGGTATGTAAGCTTTTCTTCCATTTCTTCCTCTCCCCTCTTTATAACTCGTTGTTCCTTCTTTTCTATCATATCAATTCCAAGTTGATACTTACGAGCAATTTTTTGAAGAGTTGGAATAGTAGCTTTTTCTAGGTTTTTAACCTTACATTCTAATGCAAGCCTGTTATTTTTTACTCTAATTTTCATATTAAATAAATTAAAAATTTAAATACCTGTAATAGGGTTCACGGGCTTCCGCCTTTCTCTCCTAATACCAGTTTCTCCCATAGGGCTATGATATTGAATTACGTAACGTAAAGCATCCATAGCATCATCAAAAATCTTTCTGGGGGCATCCTTTCTTTTATTAGCTAATCTCATCATCTCATTCGTCTCAATTGCCGCATCATCCATGCCAGTCCAAACATAATTTTCAAACTCTCTTATGGTATTAACACAATGTCGAGCAACATATAACTTAGGCTTATTTGTTATTATATCGTTATTTAATCTCCTTCTAACAGCATTAATTCCTTGGTCAACACTATCCTTACCTTTTAATGTGGGGGTTAAGAAATACCCTTCATTAGCATATTCCATAATAATCTGCTTTCCCTGTGAATCTCCCCACCTTACACGAGGTTGTTTTCTCTTAAGAATAGCTAACCATTTATCTTCAATAGACTTCATTGCACCAGCATGTTTACTGACTGTCCACATACTCTGATAGTGTTCATCTACAACATAAGCATTATCATGTATATGATCAAAAGTAACAAATAATCCAGCTGTGGGGTGGGCAGAACCAAAGTCTACTCCCACCTCTAAGTTCCATTTTGGGGATATAAGTTTCATAAGTTTGTCGTCATCTATAATATGTATATCCCTACTAAATTCTGGATACACTAATCCACTTCTCTTCTTAAATTCTGCCTCATACTCCTGTGAAAATAAATCATCTCCAATATCCCGCCTAGCGGATTCTAACTCTTTGTTTGTCATAACAGGATTTGTTTTAGAAGGCATTCTCCAAGCCTCCCAGTCTGGATTTGTTTTAGAATCGGCCTTTTCAAATAATTCGTAGAAGTGATTATATCCACGAGGAGTAGAAATAAATATTGCCCACCCATGCCTATCTGACAAGGCTGGCCTAATTATCTCCTCCCATATAGGATAGCTTCCATAAGTAGGAGTAGCGTATTCGTCTAACACCACTCCATCCAAACCAACACCTAAAAGATTATCTGGTCTTTCAACCCCTTTTAATTCAACTACTGATCCATTCCATGTTAATTCTATAGATAAGTTTGTTTCGTTGATTTTAATCCTTTTTTGGTACTCTTTAGGAAACATCTTTAACCGAGAAAGTAAAAATTTCCATGCAATAGTTTTAGCCTGTCTAAAAGTAGGTCCTATATACCAATAAGTATGGTTACTATTTGCAAAAGCATGTTCTAATAAGGTATTTACAGCCATGACGGTTTTTCCCCACCTTCTACCACAACATACCACTTTATACCTAGCATTACTCTGTAACACTTTTTTCTGACCAGTATGAGGCTCATTATATGTCTTTCCTCTGATGGTAAAATTGTAAAAAGATATGTCTTTAGCCATCTTTCTTCTCCTCTATACTAACATTACTCCCTGGAACTAAATTAATGGCAACTGGAGAATCAGTTTCTCCCACCATCTTGTCGATAAAACTCAATTTGGAAATATGCTGCATCCATTGCAACTGTAATTGTTTAACCTTTATCTTATCATTAGTGGTCTTAGCACCTCCATACATATCCTCACATTCTCGAACTACCGACCAAGCTTTAGCTATTTGTACTGCTCTCTGTGTCTTCGCATACTCAATAATATCCTGACTATCATCTAACCATCTCTCTTTTATAGAATCACGAACGGAAGTAATAGTCCTGATATTATATCTATTTAATCCTAACCATTTTCTGATCTCATACGCATCCAGTAATCCCAAAGTCATAGCAGCTTCAATCAGATTGACTACTGTTTTATCACGTTCTTTCTTAGGAAGTTCCTTTAATAATTCAGCCCTCACAGGGGCTTCTACTGCCAATAACGGCTTTGTTTCATTCTTAACAGGTTCCAATTTCTTGTCCATGTTTGTAGTATAGTATATTCCTATAGGTTTGTCAAGGGTTGACATTTAATCTTATAAATGATATAAATTATTCATGGACTGGGTCTGTTAGTACCCCAACTGAACGATCATACGTTTTTACCCAGTCCAACCTCTTTTTTAGAAATTTCTTGACTTTTGAAAATTTTTAGGCTATGATTAGTTTAGACATTCCTAGTCGAGAGACGATATTATGATCTTTAACAGGTTGGGGTTTAAATCTCTGAGACCTTAAAATCAGAGAGCTAACAGGCTGGCCTCCTGCAGGTCTAAACAGCAGGGTATACCGGTGTGTGAGAACTACAAAGATGTGCGAGGATATAGGTTACGTATTATGCCTACCTCCCTCTCTGGCCAAACGGACAGTTTTGGGATAGATAATTGACTTAGCAGTCAGAGTTTAAAACTGAATCACTGCGATAGGGGTACTTATAGGGCTACAAGTGCCCGGTGTTATAACAGAACATTAAAATATGTCAAGAGGAAATGTTACCTGAAAGTATAAGGAAACAATTAAAGGAAGGAGATTCTCTAGAGGACATATTAAAAATTACCCAAAAATATTACAAATCGAACGGTTTTATCAAGAAGCCTACTTTTGGTTGGGTAAAGGAAAATAGAATCAACGAGTTAATAGAACAAGGATTTATCATAGAAACTGAGGACAGTCTGTCATATACAAACAAGACTATAACAATGTCGTCTCCAGGTATGGTGATTAAATATCTCCAAGGGACGAGAGACTTTTTTATTAAAAGAGAAATACCAACAGAAGAAGTACAATCAGATCCAAAAAGTGTTGCTATACAAGAACTATCCTTACTATAGGGCATTGAAGTCAATAACTCTTTGTGCTATATTACAACATACTTAAATTATATATTATATTTCATGAAGATAAATAACAAGTTTGAGATTGGAGCACAAGTGTATTATCCTGCGGCTGATTTGTCTATGCCTCAACTTATAGAAAGTAAGATCAGAGGGGTTATGTATATTCCACTAGAAGATGGAGATCCAGAAGACATAGGGGAAATCTTTTATGTGACTGAACATACTTATCGAATCAAAGAATCAGATGTATGTAAAACTAAAGGTACTGCAAAAAAGAAGTTACTTAAATTTATAACGGAACACAGGAAAAATCTTAATGGTCAAATAGATGCTGTGTATGACAAATTAAAAGGAACCAAACCGAACGATCTAATTCAAAAAGCCCCATTAGATGAAGAGGAAGACACTGAAGAATAAATATAAAAAAGGATCTAAATCTTTAGAGATTTTTGAGGACTGGGTGATATGTTCTAATAGCAATATGGGATGGAAGAGATGTCCTATAAAAACACCCACGATATTAATCGAATGTATAGAAAGATGGTGGAAGAAGGAGGCTTAGGGCCTCTTTTTTCTTGTCGTTTTATTTGAAATTTTATGGCCTATAGAGTATAATGGAGTAGATAAATAACCATACAACTCTATGACCACAGAGATTGAAATGGTGCGATGTAGAAATAAAAACGATATTCTGAAACAAGAAATAGAGGGTCTTAAAATAGACTTAGACATTTCTCAAAATTCTAATAGAATGGGGTTGGAGGACAGAAGGAGATTATTAAAAGAGAAAAAGGTTTTGGAAGAGAGGGTTTTGAAGTTATCGAAGGAAAATTTAGAATTGAAGAATAAAGAAGAGCCAGAAAAGGAAACTATAATAGACATTCTACATAAGATAATAACCAAAAAGAAATGAAAAAGAAAGAACCAGTAATAGACATAATCATGAGATTGTTTGACAAATATCCCCACTTAGCAAAGGAAGAAAATATGAATGATTTAGTTTGGTGTATATGGGTAGAGAGGGGAGAAATAGACGGTTATAAAATCTCCCACCACGACATGAGTGCAGCAACCAAAATCACTACGATAGCAAGAGAAAGAAGAAGAGCATTTGATTTACATCCACCATACAAGGTGGTTAATTAATTTTTAATAATATATACATGAGACAACAACCAGCAGAAGATAACGGACTAGTGATAAACGCAGAAGGGGACTATAAGAGCAGGGAGGAGATTATTTATGATTCTATGGAGAAAGGGGAACCAATCTATACAGGGAAAGTTATAGAAAATATTTCCTTTGACGATATGGTAGAAGAATTCACTAGACGGAGGGATGCTAGGTTAGAATTTGAGGGTATTCCCGATAATATAGAAATAATTATGCCTACTGACAGACCGACAGTCTTTTGTTTAATGGGAGACCAACATGCTTCAGCGACATATCTCAACTACGAAATGCTCAGGGATCATGTGAATATGGTCTCATCCCATCCTTTAGTTTATAGTGTAATGGGAGGGGATTTAATAGACGGGGCTGCTTTTAATCCAGCACAAGACGACAAGTTAGGTTCATTTAGAGAGGAAGCTTTGTTTGCACGAAAGATGTTAGATAAAATGGGAGGAGAAAGTATATTATTGGCATGCCAAGGAGATCATGATATGTGGGCAGAAAAGAGTGGTATTACTATGTATCAAAACTTCGTAGAACGATATAATACCCCAATGGTAAGAGGTGCTAGTAGAGCTACTATAGGATGGAAGGATGGTGTTGAGTATAAGTTTGTATTTGCACATAAGTTACCTGGTCATAGTATATACAATAAGACACATCCCCAAAATAGGGAAAGTAAGTTTGGTATTCAAGGAGCAGATATATATGTTGGTTGGCACAATCATCAGAAGGGTTTGTCTCAACAGGTTGCTAAACAAGCAGATGGGAATGACATATTACAGACATTTGCAGCACCAGGGGCTTACAAATATTCCGATAGTTATTCTCGTAAACAAGGATATAGTCAACAAAGTGAAAAAGAATTAGGAGCTATTTGGTTGGTATTGCACCCTTATGAGAAGAGAGTAGAAGCCTATTGGGAAATGCAGAGTGCTATTGAAAGAGTAACACCATATTTAACTGGAAAATTGAAATCAGTAAAACCACCCGAAAAAGAAGAACTGTTAAATGAATTAGCACAGTCTAGCTAATATTTCTAAAGGCTGGTAATGCGTACTTGGTGCCGATGGTTGGGGTGTCTGTATAATATACCTTTACCTCTATTTTACTTATAGTCCTTGCAGAAATTCCTGGCCCACCTAATATTATGCCTTCATAATCTCCATCTTCATATATAAGGGTAGCAATATAATCTCCGAGAAATGAGGGTGGACCATCAGGGTATGAATAGGTCAAAAACTCAAGACCTGCGACTGCATTCCATGACCAACCAGTAGTGGGCACATCTAATATAACATAATCGCTCCAGTTAGTACCATCATGGATTCTTGCTCTTACCTCTGTTATATCTCCACCGCCAGAGGCATTAGTCCCGTCAAGACGTAGATTATTTGCGAATCCCTCCCCAAAACTAGTACCTGTAGCAGTAGCAACTGTCGATGTCGAACCGTCTATCAGATTGCTTTCATTATTCCACGAACTGCTAAAATCTGTTGGGCCACCATCAGAAGCGTCTGCATAAAATATAGAAGAACTTGGTTCTGTGTAATATACTTTGATTTGTATATTATCCACATAATTATTAATACCTAAACCATCTGAAACACATGTAATACTAAATATTACTCCGAAGTCAGAATCGTTGATATCGGTATATGACCAAGATTCTCCCCATGTATCCGTAGAACTTCCGTAACTAACATATGTACCATCATTCTCAGGCCAACTATCAGAGTTTGCCCTATTAGTCGTACTAAAAGAGCCATCCGATTTTACAAGAGAAACCCTTAGGTCCTCGGGATAATTATCATTATCAATTCCCCATGCGAACTTCTCAAATTGAACCTCAATTCCTATAATAGTTGCTGCACTTGAAATATTAAAGCCAAAGTTAGTAGCTTTTAGGTATTGAGTTGTTGTAGAACCTGCATCCGAATATATACAATAAGCATAATTTCCATTATTAGAGAACGCATTAGATGGATTTGTCCATGCAAGAGAACCATCCGTAGAATCATTTACTACCGTTCCTGGATTCGTCCAACCTGTGTTACTCATCTAAGTATTAACCAAATTAATATTACACTACTATATTTTACTATAAGATATTAAAAAAGTAAATGCAAGGGGCAGGATTCGAACCTGCGTAGACCGCAGTCAACGGATTTACAGTCCGTCCTCGTTGGCCGCTTGAGTACCCTTGCGTGGTGCTTACTCTTGGGATTGAACCAAGTACCTTTCGGGCTTCAGCCAAACGCTCTACCAATTGAGCTAAGTAAGCTGGTGCGGAAGGACGGAATCGAACCCTCAACTACTCTTTGGAAGAGAGTCATTTTACCATTGAAACTACTTCCGCCGACTGGACCCATTGAGACTTGAACTCAAAACTCCTCAGTGCAAGTGAGGTGGTTTACCAGTTAGCCTATGAGCCCAAAGCTGCAGCCAAGAATCGAACTTGGGACCTACATATTACAAGTATGTTGCTACTACCAACTGAGCTACTGCAGCTAAAGTTGAAAAAAGAGCCACAGGAAAAATGCAGCTAGTGTGGCCACTATTTCCTTTAAAAATGCTACACAAAATATAACAGTAAAGAACAACATTGTCAACAGAATAATATATTTCTTTTTCATTCCTGTACCACATACAATTTAAGTACTTGTGGAAAGAGGGTACAAAATACTGTAGTACTAAACCTTCTATACCAACTAAGGGCATACCAATCTTTCTCTGGAATTGAAAAGGTAAAAATACTGTTACTAAGTAGCATTTCCTCGATCAACTCGGGGGACACCTTTTTACCTTCGGGAATCTTAACCTCTTTATTGTCAAGTATTCCTCTCTTAGTGTCTAATATTCGATCTGTCAAATCTTTCATTTTCTCTCCTTTAAATAATTTATATGAATATTCTCCTCAACCTTTTGGATAATAAACTCCGAAAGGCTCAAACCCTCGCCCTGGGCAAGAGCCTTCCATTGTTCCTTTCTCTCAGGTTCTATTCTAATTTGCAGTTTGTCGGCTTTCATAATTCCTCTTGTTTTAATATATCTACTGCACTCCTCATCCTCGATGTATCTTTCTCTTTAGACATATCTTTATACACGTTAATAAATTAATTATAAACCATTTTATCTTGTACCTTAGTTTCTGCTCCCTCTTCCACTGTTGAAACCCTTCCCATGTTAACCACTCTGGTGGCTTTATCTCCCCCTCCCCTTCTACAGGAATTACTACCCCTGGTTGGTCCATAGCCTCCTCAAACTCCTTCGCCATTTCTTTCGATATAAGAGACAGCGGGTATAAATCATCCATACTGTACCCCCTCTTAATTTAATACCCCCATTTTATCATAAATGTCATGACAAAACAAGCATAATGTCTATCCTGTAGTCTTTCCCTTCGTACCGCCCTTTATCATACTTTCCTTCCCCGTAAAAGTATCACCTCTCCCCTAGGCTGGATAAGATGTCAGTACAAAAAGGTGGGGGTGTATGTCCTGTCCGTGGGGGAGCCTCACCAAAATAATTTTCCAAACAACCTCCGTGTGGTACCCCTCCCTGTAGGGGGTGGGGGTGGGGTGGGGGTACCCTATAGTACTAAAAATATTATTATACAGAGAAAAAACAACGGTATCCGATGTATGGTTTCATGTGCAACACTATAGGTTAATACCGCAGGGTGGGGTAAAAGAAAGTGGGGGAACCTCTTGCCGATGGGTGGGTGTGAGGGTGTATGGATCTATATATGTATAGTGTATATGTTTTATATGTATGTATGTATAGGTGGGTAAGGGGTGGCGTGGTAATATAACGGCGAAACAGGTATATCCCTCTAAGTTGACAACGTTTTTAACCTCTTATAATGTAGCTTATAGTATGTTTACCTCTCTTTATACTCTTCTTTTAATACTTGTTTAATTGGTAGTGTGGTATTATAACGGTGACTTGTAGTATTAAAGGGGTTGACACTATTTGTCAAACTGTTATATTAGATTAATATCTAAATTGTAAATATATCCCACAATGTACAAGATAAGGTATGGTAGGCATATGATCGTAAGAGATACAGGCTCTCGAATCATAGTACGAACCAATAGAAAGGGCTTACACCTTTTGAAAATGTAAGAATATTTCACTTAATTTTTAATATATATAACAATGGATAATAAAAAACATAACGGATGGACTAATTATGCAACATGGAGAGTAGCACTTGAATTGTTTGACGGTGCAAGTGCTGAAGACTATTTAATAGTTAAAGAGGGTGATGATGATGTATCTATACTTGCCGAGCGTTTACAAGAAGAGGTTAATGAATTAATAGATACAGAGACCACTCCAGAAACATTTTCACACTCTTATGCAATGGCATTTTTGAATGATGTCAATTGGTATGAGATAGCAGAGAATATACTCACAGAAGATTAATATAAATTTAATTGATAATAATGAGAATATTACAATATCAAATAGTAGACTTAACAGATGATAAAGTTATTGCTGATTGTTTCTCTACTATTACAGATTTAGAGTGTTATATGATAAAAGAGTACCCAAAGATGGAAAAGTATGGAATACAAAAATATTATATAACAGAGGGTGATAATATTGTTAATAAGGAGATAAAAATATATTTTAATTTTTAATAGATATAGAATGAATACATACAACACCTTTGAAGAAGTGAGGACAGAGGCTTTTAGATTATTAAAGGAATATAATATAGACACACAAGAAAGCTTTTCACTTCAAGTATTAATGGCTCAATTGGACAAAGAACTATTAACACAAAAAGAACCTGTAGACGTGCCATTCTCCGAGCAAGAACTACAGGAACTCATGGAAGGGGAGAAATTCACTTGGAATTATGGAGGAGTAGACCTTCATATATTCAAAGAAGATTAATTAAATTATTACATTAAACAAGATGCACTATAGAACATTCATTGCCGTAAAGGCAACAGACAAAGACAATGCACGTCTCCAAGTTGAGAGCCTTATCGAAGGAGAAGGTAACTCCCTTTGTGATTGGTATGCCATAGATGATGGCCGATGGGTTGATTCATGGGGAACAGTGAGTCAAAGGGGGGAGGATACTTATAAGAAAATAATAAAAGAGGCTTCAAGGTTGAGAAGTCAGCATTCAAAGGATATGGAATTCTTGGAGTCCTTTATATATGATGATTTCCCCAACAAGGAACTGATGACACCACGAGAGAATCCAGAGGACTATACCCTAAATACAAGTGAAGTATTATTAAAGACTTGGGAACAAAAAGATACGGACTCTTTCCTATTCTGGGCTAATATAGTTAAAAATAGATTCTATGGTTGGTTTTGTACCGATATACAATACTACAACATGGAGACAGGCGATACACGACTACCAAATGAGAACGACCTAGAAAAAGGACAGGATTGGTTTGTTGTAAACGTAGATTTACATAATTAAATTAATTAATTAATAAGATGGGAGACAAAACAGATGTATTTGATATAGTCCTTTTAATATTGAGTTTCTTAGGGCTGTTTGGGGTTGTTATTAGTTCATACTGGTGTTTATTCGCTCTGTTGGATCTAGTATTTAGGGCTTCTGATGCTGGGGTAATATAGAGTACAGTACATACTTAAGCTGTTTTAAATGTCTATATGGGGACGTTGGAGTTCTTGGAACTGTATATATTTACAGATGACGGGGAAGAACGCAGACTAAACAATGGATTATACAAAGATAAAAGAGGAAATATCTTCATGCAAGGTACCCCTATTTTATTTAAGGCTAAAGGGTCTAATAAAAAATGGCTGAATGTAAAAAAAGGAATGAACGAGGCTTCCCGAATACAGAGACATGCCCAACGTTTTGGAGGATATCAGTATACTGTGAAGTTAAAGGAATGGCAAAAGGAGCAGGTACCGACCATTCAGCAGGTGAAAGAAAGTATAAAGGAACAAGGAAAGGAATTACAGGCAACACTAGATCGTAGAACAAATTTTAAAAAAGGGAGTGTTAAGGAAGTGAGTATCAAACAAGAAATGGCGGAACTAGAGGATCTTTTAAAATCTATATAGTAAATACTATAACATATTGACATCAATTTATCCATTTGTTATTTTGAATTAAAGGAAAAGGAAATGAAAACACCTTTCTAAACCAGAAGGTTCTTTGTTGAAAAACGAAACTACCCTCGAGGTAGACACTGCCCAAAGGATCCTTCTTCGCTCTTTACAATATACATTGGGTAGTCCTTCGAATAGAAGGCTACTCCCCCTATCTGGATTGATAGTATGGTGCTGACTGCCCAAAGGATATATATCTGGGTTCAGGGAGTAGCTTTTTAAGGAAAGCTATAAGGGAAATATTCATTGTGGGATGAATAGCGTCTTGGGGTGGGACGATAACTCACCCTTCAAGTTCTTAATAACTGAATATATTTTATGAGGTACTTTGGTGGTGGAATAGGTAGACGCTAGGACAACCGAATAAGGTAAGAAATTAGTTAGTATCGGGAAGTACGCTTACTCTGTAGGGTGACTATACGGGTTATCATTAGAGACTACGTAGCAGATGATTAAAAGGTCAACGGACTCTCGTCAAATCCCTACCCAGAGTATCTCATTAAGTATGTTCTTTATACAGATGGGTATATTGGCATTACAAGGAATTATAGACCTTGTGATGGTTGGTTGTACCAGCCGCCCTTTAGGAGTAATTACCTAGAACCTGACGGAGCTACTACGATGTCAGTAACATGAATTAAATAATGCGACAAATGAAGATATATAAATTAAATAACTATATAAATGAAGAAGGAAAATATGTATAAAGGAGAGTGTTCTACAGTAGCAGGGATTATTTTAATTATTGCTATTAGTTTTATTGTATCAATCTTTTGGCTACAGACAGGTGAAACTGTGGAGTTTATTGTAGATAGTAAGGAGAGAATAGCAGAAGATGGTGATGGGAAATACCTAATATTCACAGAGAATGAGGTTTTTGAAAATACGGATTCTATTCTTAAAGGTAAGTTTAACAGCTCTGACCTATATAACCAACTAAAAGAACAAAATGAATATAGCTGTCAGGTATTTGGATGGAGAGTTCCATTCTTATCTATGTATAGAAACATAATTGAATGCAAAGAGAAAGGAGAGTAGTAGTTAATTTTATTTATATAGAGATGGAGAAGATTAAAAAGCTAGAAATTGGAGATAAGGATAATTGGGGGAGAGAGCTAACTAACTTAGAAATGCAGTTTGTTATTTTTGGGAATAAGATTAATGAAATAATAGACCATTTAAACTATGACCCAGTAGAAGAAGCAGAGAAGTGGTATAAGAGTTTATCCCCAAGAAAACGCAAAAAGATGGATAGCCTGTGGACAGACAAAGGTATGGGTAGAGGAGGGGATAGAAAGCCATATAAGAATTAGTTAATTTTATTTATATAGAGATATGAAAGATTGGAAGGAGGAGGTTAGGAGAATTGTATATATACGACCATCTAGTATGAGAGATGCAGAGAGTTTAGCAGAAGAAGCAATAGAAATAATAGAACAAGAACTAGACAAAGCAAGGGAAGAAGGAGCAAGAAGATATAAAGAGCTTTATAATGAAATACAAGCGTATTGGATTGCCGAAGAAACTGGAACTATGACAAAGGATAAACGTAAAAAATATATTGCGATAAGCGATGAGATGGATAAGCTAACTAAATTAAAAGAATAAGTATATGGAGAAGAAAGAAATAGAACAAATAATAGACAAGATAGACGACATTGTGGAAGATTGTATTGAATGGGATGAAAGTTGGGACGGAGAGGAAGAATCGGTACATAAAAGTCTATGTAAACCTAGGTTTAAGAACCAAATATTAGATTTGATAATACAAAAACTAGACAAAGCAAGGGAAGAGTTGTTAATAGAATTGCAGGAGGAATTTAGTGAGTTTGGAGTTCCTGATGATGTTAGATATACACAGCCAGTGTTTTATATAAACTGCATTTTAGAGGAGAAGTTATCTAAATTAAAAGAATAAGTATAGTTAATTTTATTTATATAGAGATATGGATAGAGATATTTTACTATCAATACAAAGTGAATTATGTAGGGTAAATGATAATCTTGAAGAGATAAAAGACGCTGTAAACGAGTTGCAAGGAGAAGAGAGATACAATACAAAAGAAATTTTGCTAAATGGTTGTAAGACTATGGCAAAAAACGAAGCTAGAATGAAGGATGAAGTAGCACTAGAAACATATAAACAAGCTACAAGTGGATATGTTGAAACAGTAGGAACACCAATATTAGAAAGCACGACAACTTGTAATACAAGAGTTCTTACACCAGAAGAGGTTGCAAAGAGAGAAGAGAAGCCAGAAGAAGATATAGTTAAAGAAGTGACAGAGTTTTTACATAAGAACTATCCATATACTCAAGCATTTAATACTAGAAACATAGCAGGGGACGATATGGAAACAGTTTATGACAAAAACGGAATTACTGTTGATTACTGTGCTAACTGGAATTATATTGAGGTATTTGGGCTAACAACGGATGAGTTTAGAGATGTTATGGATAAAAGAAAGGTAGAAGAGAAGCCAGAAGAGTTTACAACGGATGAATTGGAAACATTAAAAGACATTGTACTGTTCGCAACCACCAAAACAGATTATCTAGATGGTTGTGCTTGTTGGTATCAACTTGAACATTCCAGATTATTAGACAAACTATCTAAGATGATACAAGAATATGAATAATGGAGAAGAAAGAAAAAGATGATATTGTAGCTCTAGTGTATGGAATAGATAAAAGTAAAAGCATTAGTGATACTAGGAAGGATTGTAGGTTACTCTTTGACTTCATACAACAGGAACTAGACAAAGCTAGAAGAGAAGGTGCACAGGAATTAAATAAGTTATTGGCTTATAAGGAGACTTATAGAAGAAATGGAGATATATACAAGGAAGGAGAAATAATAGGAAAAATATCTGAATTGCTATCTAATTTAACAAACACAAAGGAATGAATAAAGAAATATCAGAAAAAATATTAAAAGCAATATTAGAAAACAGAATCATTAAGGAGATTCATATAAAAGAAGATAAGGTCACCATTACAGTAGAACCAGAAATATACGAATGGAGTCCTGATTATTCCCCTAGCACCACACTAACGGATGATATATCAGAAGGCAAATCAATTACTGGAGGAAGCGAACAATGAAAATATTAACAGCTTTAATAGTAGCAGTAGTATCTGGAGGGTTTTTAGTTACTTTAATTGTAGATTATATTAGAGAAAGGAGATTAAAATGAAAAAACTGAAGAAAACAACAGTCCCAATTCTAAATGATACATACTATGTTTATCTCTTATATGGTGATAAAAATAAGGCTGAAAAATGGGTGAGTGATTATTACCCATTTACTCTAGATAAATATCCTTTTGAAAATAATAAAGGTGCAACCTTCCATGGAGATGGATATCATCCTACTATATGGATATCTGAAGATGCTCCAGAACCGTATTCAACTGTAGCACATGAAGCTGTACACGCTATTAAATGGATATGGAATGATATAGGGGAATATAATCATGACGAGGTATTTGCACATTCAGTAGGTACAATAGTCAGATATTTTATTAAATTACTAGAGAAATGAGGAGAAAATGAAGATCAGAGCGTATTTCCAAATAATTGATAATAATGATGGGGAGGTCTCTTCTAATCAATTCGGAGAAGTGTTTATATCAGACGAATTAGAGTCGATTATTAGACTATGTAAAGATAAATTAAAGGGATACTATGATGGGTTTTGCTGGATAGATTTTAATGAGACAGGTATACTTATAGGAGAGGCTACCGACCAAGAAGTAGATCAATTAATATCTAAATTTAGTGAAAATTAATATGTCTATTAAACCAGTTATCTTAAATATTCTACATGCCAACCCAAGCCTAGATTATGAAGATCTAGTAATTAGAGGAGATGGAGAGATAGGTTTCACTTGTAAACATGGTAAGTACAATACCCTTTATTCAGAGGATGGAAGTATTGAAGCGGGTTGTATACCATGTCTTTCTGATAAAATAATAGTTCAGCCCGATGCTTCGTCTAATAAAACAATATGTCATAAATGTAGAAGTTGGGTTAATCTGGATGTAGCAGTAAGAGCGGGGGATAGTGAAAGAGGATTTTTCCTATGTCCAGAGTGTGCGAGTAAATATCCAAAGTTAGTGCTATAGTAAACAGTTACAAGACTTTGACATGGTATACACAGTTTATTATAATTGGATATAATTAAATTATGAAAAGATGACTATGAAAGAAATACCAGAGGGGATGATGGAAGTATGGGCATCTGGGGAGATTAAAGAGCCTATTGAGGGAGTGAGATTCTCTAATGAGGGTGTGTCTCTAGGGTTTTCCAAATTAGTTGAGGAGGATAACTGGGGAGTTGCTCAAATGATTCTTAATAAACAAGTGAGTAATCTTAAGAAGATATATCACGAAAAGTTAAAATCCGCTATTACCGAAACCAGAAACGATGTAATAGATCTCTTAAGAGAGGAGCTTTCGACAGAGTACGATCATAAATTAGAATTAAGCAAAGAGGAAATAATTAAATTAAAAAAACTTTTAACCGACAATGGAGTACGATATTAACAATATAGAAATTCTTAAAATATTTAGAGAAGATACAAAGAGAGACGGAACTAGATATACCAATAAGAAGGGAGACCCCTTTACTAAGGTAGATATTTATATAGAGAAGGATACGATAGATGATTATGAATTTGAGGGCAAGATGACTTATTTTGATTACTTCCAAAATACTAAAGGGTGGAAGGCTGGGGATAGGATTAGTGGAAAGTTAATAAGGAGTGGACAGTATTGGAACTTTGAAATGATGTCTAAGAAAAGACAGGAGACAGAGGATGTTAAAAATACTTTAGAGGACCATGAGTCCAGAATTAAGAAAATCGAGGATGCTTTGATGAATGCGGATGTTATTCAAAAGCCACGGGATACTACAGAAACACAACAAAGCCCAGTAGATACTATCGATGAGAGTTTTGGTAGTGACGAAGAGATCGAAGAGTTACCATTTTAATTAAATTAGCTGTCCAAAAGAATGAGGTTATACTATAAAAACGACCAAGATTACATATCAGTAACTTCAGTATTAAATCTTAAAGAGCCATTTAGCGAGGAGGACCAAGCGAGATATGAAAAGTGGTGTAAAGATAATGGGTATGATCCTTTATTAATAAGTGTAACCTCACGAATACTAGGAACTAAGGTATCTACATGGATAGAAGATTCTTTGTATGAATTAAGATTTATGGATCCACTTGCAGTAGATAAATTAGAAAAGAAATTGAAAGAAGGTGTCGATGATTTCCTAGACAGATGGACATTATTAAGAGTAGAAGAGACGGTATTTAATAGTAAATTGAATTATGCGGGTCGTTTTGATGGTATTTGTAAAGATAAAGATGGAAATAAGTGGTTAATGGACTGGAAAACTTTTGGGGCATGGAGACCGGAACCATATAAAAGAGACACTAAAAAACTTAAAAAGGCTGGGGATCAATTAACATTATATAAAGAAGCTATGGATTGGGACGGGAAGTTGGGAGTCGTAGTATTTAAAAACGATGGTACATACGACATAGAAGAGAGGAAACCTAACCCAAAGATTATTCAATGGGTTGAGGATAATCAGGATTTAATTTTAGAAACAATTAAGGATGAAAAAGCTAAAAGAGCTGTATCGTAAAGTGAGATATGCGAGAGAAGAGGTTATCATAAGGGCGAGTTCAGGACCGAGGTGGAAGTTTGAGGAGGCATTGGATTTCTATATCTTCCTCACTTGTATCTATACCTGTCTTGGGATTCTTGCTTCGACCCTACTTATCCACTTATTAATTAATCTAGGATGATGGCAAGCTACAAAAAAACAAAAGGGAATAAGTTTGAGAAAGAAGTTCTAACTATACTAAGAGAAAATAATGTTCCATCACAAAGGGTAGTTGCTAGTGGGAGTGTGAAGGAAGATAGTGGAGATATTATAATAGGAAAAGGATCTGAAAAATACAATATAGAATGTAAATTCCATAAGACTATTCCCATAGCAGGACTTGAAAAATGGAAAGAGGATAATGATATATTAATTATGAGACAAAACAGAGATACGGCAAAAGTATATATGGATTTAGAAACTTTTATAAGGTTAATTATTTAAATTTTTAATTATATTCAATATGTTCAATAAACCTAAAAATTTTATAGAGAAAGGTGAAGTTGTTCAAAGTCTTCTTGATGAGATAGGACAGAACCCTTTTTTGTGTTTGGATAGCAATAACCTCGTGAGAAAAAAGGAGAGAGAAAACAGAGACTTGTTTAATGAGACCGTTAGACCACAAGTAAGAGAGATTATAAGGGAGGACTATGTAGAGTGTCATAACTGCGGTTCCCTTATAAAAAAAGAAAGGACATTAGAAGTAGCTATGGTTGGGGATTATAGTAATAATACTGAGTTTTATTGTAAATTGTGTAAACCAGCGTATGATAAAGTAGTAGAAGAGTACAATTCTAAAAAAGATGATTATACTACTAGATACTTCAAAGATGAAGTAGAATGTACCAAGACTGGTAAAATAAAGAAGTAGTGTTTAATGAAAAAAGGTGTGCTAAGTGTGGGAAATCTGAGAAGTATGTGCACCTCGACCCACACCACACCATAAAACAGAGTAGAGGTGGAACGGACGAGGATATAGTATGGCTATGTAGGAGGTGCCATGAATGGGTGGAGAGACACCCCAGAGAGGCAAGAAAATTAGGACTGGATGTGTATGGGTATAAAATAAATAGAAAAAATAATGATACAAAGTGAGGATATATTAGATAAAATTGAAAAACAAGAGGGAGAATTGCAGGCTGATGAAGTTATTAAAAATATCTATCATATACTTAATGTAATTCGAGACCAAAAAGTATCAACTTGGAAACCAGATATGTTAATGGATTATGTATATTCTCTACAAAAGTTTATGTTTAATTTAGGGGATTTAAAAAGTGATGCCTATGCAATTGTAGAGGCTCTTAAAGCTGAGTATGATTCTTCTGTAGATAACCACTATTTAAAATTAAAGAATGGAACAGAAAAAATTTCAGATAAAATGGCAGAAACAATCGCTAAACAAGAGAATGAGGAAAGGCTACAGGAGTTAATTGTGGCCAAGAGAAAAGCAGATAAACTAAAAGAATTACATAATGCATGTAAAGTGCAAATAAACTTGACCCAAACTAAAATAAGAACAATGGATGATGATAGGGTGGGGACTAACATCGCCACTAATTAATGGAAGGCTATAATGAGATAACAACAAGATATCTAAACGGAGAGAGTGTGATTAGAATCGCACAGGATCTTTCTATCTCACGAGAAGCAGTATACCAAAGACTAAGACTCTTGCCAGATTGGGAAAGTAGGAAAAGGGAATATATGGAAAGAAGAAAAGAAAAGAAGAGGTACCTCATGGCAGAACAAGCAGAGACAATAATTAAACTTAGAAAAGAAGGGTTATCTCTACATAAAATAAAGAGAGAGATGGATCTCCCCATGGTTAAAATTAAGAGTATTTTGAAATACAAAGGAAAAGAAATTGGATCTCGTAATGTCACACGGGATAGAGAAATAGTTAAATTATATGAGAAAGGAGTAAAACAGGCTGACTTAGCCAAAAAGTTTAAGACTACTCAACCAAATATTTCCCGAATAGTCAGAAAAGGCGTAACCTAGACTAAGTTTAACTGAAAGACTGCTCCATGATTGACGGAATACTTATTGGTGTGGCGGCCATATTCCTAATACCTTTCGGATGCTATTTATTAGCAGAAATAGGTAGATGGTTATTTGATATTTACTGGGATATACATTGTTTCTTTTATGATTTAACACATAAAGACGAAGAGTAGAGGTGCGGGCTACTCTCCGTCTCTATGACATCTAGTCAAAAAGAATTAGGGGGCGGTCTCAACATAAGTTGTGTTTTTAGACGCTTATATGCCCCCTATCATCTTAATACCTACGTAATATGAATATGCTTCCAAGTCTTCCCTTCTTTAATTCTCCAAATTGTCTGTAATGATACACCATACATCTTTGACAATCTCGTCAATGAAGACCCTTCTTTTATAGATTGTTTTATATCTCTGACCTCACTATTTTTTAATTTAGCGTTTGGACTCTTCTCCCCAGAGAGATGAATCATATTGTGTTCCCCTCTTGTAATAATCTCTAGGTTCCCTATTCTATTGTCGAGTTTATTCCCGTTCTTATGATGGATTATCTCATCTGGAAGAAGTTTCCTCCCGAGGTGCTTTTCCATTATGACTCGATGCACTTTCTCATTGCTCTTAATATAGTAACCATCTGTAGAAAGGATATCTCTTCCTAAATTAGGAAATGCACATTTTCTACTGCAGTACCTTCTCACACTACCTCTCCTGTCCTCACTTGGTCTTGCCCAAAACTCCTTTCCACATCTCTCACATTTTCTATATTCTCCCTTTCTCTTATCCATAGAGTTGAGCTTTGCTTTACATTCTGCAGAACACACCCTTCTTATTGGATATTTAAGTTCTGCTGGACTTATATAATTTTGGAAGACCTTTCCACATACAAAACATGTTACATCTCGTAGTTTCGAGGTCTTCTTTGTTTTCTTCTTCATGGTATATTATACCATATTACCGAATTGAAAAGGGGGATTTTATTCCCTTTGGGTTTATCGTCCTGTTTCCATATATCCTATGCCACCAACAATGACACTCTTTGCAGAAAGATGTTACATTTGATTTATTGTTACCACCTCCATTTTTTTTATTCTTGATGTGATGAACTTGTAATGGATTTTTCTTTGTACCTCCCCTCCCACACAAAACACATTTGTAGTTATTTCTTTGATGTACTTCCTTCTTCCATGCATGCTTTTTAGACACTAGCTCCTCTTTTCTGGAATGTATCTTCCTATGATTTTATAGTGATTCAGATGTGCACAAATGTAGCAACAATGTAAATGTCTATCCTTTTCCTCATCGTAGCAAACCCAAAGAAAATTCTTGAGTAATCTACAAATTGGACATTTAAGTGGTATTACTTGCCATTTCATATCTAACCTCCAAAGTCTAGGTCTACCAGAGCCAATATCTTCAGATTATGATTAACTGCGTATACAATACAACAGATAATCACAAATCCTAATTTGTCCATACAGATGTACATAGGGCAGTCTAAATTCTGCTCATCCATACACCCTTCGCATAGACCAAACATTATATCCTCCTTACAACAACTAGAAAAGCGAAGTGTACGAAACAATCGTACGATAGTGAAATATTTATTCCGCCGTTATAATGGCGAATAATATTGGAAACAACTATCTATCCATCACCTCCGTAAGTATTAGATTGTTAACGAACCGTCCGATTAAAACGGACACTTGAGTTTAATAACTCACGACAGAATAAGCCGTCCAAACTAATTTGAGTGGTCTGCACTTATCCTGTAATCAATTATTAAGTGCTATTGTGTCATGCTAATCAAATTAGCGTGCCATATATTATAGATTGTGTCATGTCTTAATATTAATGACTCAATACTGGGGAGAAAGTAAAGATATACCATGGATAAACTTTCTCAAGCGGGTTTCCGATACTTTAATTAGTATTAAACCTACAACTATCTAGGAAGAGTTTCCAGCCCCTTTAGATATGCTTTAGACCCTCGGAACAGGTCTTATTCAGCCACCCAGTATTCAATTATTAAGAACGACTTAACCATTCAAATACTTCCCTATACCTTTTTATGGTTTTTCTTACTGCCTTTTTTAGTTTTCTTTTTTCTTTTCTTTTCATTTGTCGGTGTTTGTCTCCAAATTACCTTAATCTTTTTCATATCCTGTACATTTTTGTACTGTTTAAGTAATAGTACATTTTTGTCTCTTAACTACTCGCATCAATCAATATGTACGTAAATAAGATAAAGGGGACAGTCAGAAATATTAAGGCTAACCATTTAGCATCATTCTCGTCTACCAACCATGATAGACCTGCAACTAGTGCAGATAATATTGTAATCACTATATTTAGCACCTTTCTTTTTTTATTCTTTTTATATCTATTGTTTCTACAGTGACTGTATATCAATTTCCGACTAAGCGGTTTTTCCACATGCGTGGCTTTACAATTTAAGGCGTGCTATACCTATCCTAAATCTTGGACAGATCTCAAACCTTTAGCAACACCAGCTATCGATGACCCAGTCAACGAAACTATTAAACTATATCCAACCCATATAATCAATTCCATATTAAAAAATACAGAAGGTTCTACTGCAACCATTTCTACTGTGATTCCGTGGAATCCAATAAACAGAGAAATAGCTGTGAGAATATTTGGGATAACAAATGCAACCATAGAGTTATAAACCCTCCATGCAAATGCTCTCCAGAATGGATGTTGGATTTTATCTAGTAATTCTTTCATGATGTATTATATTAAATTAACTAAACTTTGTCAATTCTATCCTTAACTTCGGCTAACAAGTTGTCTGTGTGAATTTTTTTATAATTCATTTCTTTTTCAGCCTCTAAGCTCTTTTCTAAGGCCTTTATTTCTTCCTTCTTAGTATCGATATCTGCGGTGAGGGTGTCAATTGTTTTAAGGGCATCAGAGAGCTGCTCCTCACATGTAGGTCCAGGAGAAGGATATTCACCGTTTAAACAGGTAATTTCTTTGCTCGTTTTAACAAATTTAGACCCGTTTACGTTTGCAACCCACCCAGAATCATGTTTACTAATATCTGGACAGTTTAAAAATTGTAGGTCCCACCACTCGTGTCCATCGGCTGTTCGTGGTCCGTCTTTAATTTTACCTATTGATCCTTTGGGAGCTAGATATGCAATCCTATCATTTGCGGGTCCAAACCTTACATTAGAATCTCCTTTGAATTCTATATTGTCTCCTTTTATGAACTGTGACATATAATAATAATCTTTAAATTTATTCCAATCTATTTTATCTTTCGTTATAAACCAGTCGGCAGCAATATCGTTATAAGTAGTCTTAAATACTATGTCTCTATCAAAATAATCCATCAAATATGGGTAGCTCCCATTTACCATCCCAAGTCCAAGATGTAAGTGTACAGCATATCCACCATTCACAGAGGACGGAGCAACCTCACATATTTTTTGTCCTTTCTTAACCTTAGACCCCTTGGGTAACCATTTATATGTATGCACATAAAATATTCTAAAGTCTGAATCATCTACGTCTAATATACAATAACTCCCAGCACCAGAGCTTTGAGTCGACATAACTCCATCTGCTATTGCATACACAGCAGTTCCTGCTGGTTTGCTCCCGAAATCTACAGCCCTGTTATTAGAACCCCAATGATAAGTCTGTGAAACATATACAGAACCCGAACCAAATGGATTAGAGAATTTTCCTGTTGTCATGATTTTACACCTTTTAATTTATTAGTAGGCAGTCACCATTCTCGTACCTGTTAAATCAGGAAAGTTAGCCTGCCTATACGCTTCTGCTTGATTCACTAATGAAGCTAATGCTTCGACCCAACTATCATTGTAGTTGTATCTATCTCCAAATTGGCTGCCTGCTCCATATCCTTGTAGGGAACCACCCCAATCGGTTAATCTATTTCTCCCTCCATACTGTGTAGCAATATCAGGCATGTATTCATCTAGCCATCCACCCAAAGACTCTCCTGCCATACCTAGGTCCCCACTATCTGTAACGCCCCATCCAAAGTAATTATAAGGGGATGTTTCTGGGTAATATCTAGCCCAACCACCTTCTTGTGCTGCTAAGGCTAATGCCATATAAGGATCAACTCCGTATTGTACTGCCTTTTCTGCAATTAGTGCAGCTTCATCTGCTTGTTGAGGGTGACCTACTGAAGAGTACCAATCTGAAGCAAACTGACCTATATTTCCAAAACCACTATCAACTGGAGGTATATATGCTGATTGTGCCCCTAATACCTCTCCTCCTGGTGCCCCGTAACCTGTTCCTAATTGGACTCCAGCATCTTGTAGATTTAAAACTGGATTTCCTTGTTGTTTACTTAATTCATACGCCGCCAAATCTCTTAATTCTTCTTCTCTTTCCATTCTTGCTCTATTAGCAAAATCCTCTAATTGTATAGTACTCCCAGCCAATCCATAATTAGTCATAACTGGTTTATCAAAAGTATAACCACCGAGATGTTTAATCTCAGCTTGTTTTTGTCTGTCAGCTCTAAGTATGTCTAAAGCATCTCCTAAACCAGAGCCTGTATACTCTACCCCTAGTATATTGTGTAATAATCTATTTGCATCGAATGCCATTTCTATCCTAATGTCTTATTTAAGATCATAGAAACGATAACTGTAATTGCTGCCCCAAAGGTGGTGACAATCAACCACTTGTAAACTGAAAATTCTTTTTGTGTAACGTAACAATCTAATTTCTTTTCTATATTGCTAAAACCGACTTGAAGGTCTTTTTTAACATCATCATTATCCTTTTCTATATTCTGCTTGATCTCAGCGATGTCTTCTTTTACACTTTTCATTTGTTGTTCTAATGCTGCGAATTTAGCTTCCATATTTTAGTAAATTAATTAATAACCATACCCACTCATCGGGCTTACCGTCTGTTGGTATAGTTCCCTTGTGGAACTTAACATACTCTTAAGTCTTGTAATCTTCTCCTGTGCACTTGCTGGTGTATCTGTTAGATCTGGAATCAAACCAACTGCTCTTTCTATGTCTGCATCCGTTAGGAATCCTACTTCTCCTAAAGCCTTAGATAGTCTTGATACAAAACCTTTACGTGTAGATTTAAATATACCTTCTTCAGAAGCAGGTATAAGGGCCCCTTTAAGTTTTCCTAATCTTCCTGCAGTTGCTGCCCCAAATTCTGTTTCTGCTAAGTCTAATCCTCCTACCATACTCGCAATTTCATCTATAATGTTTTCTGCACTTTGTAACTGTATTTCTTCTTTACTTAACTCTGTAGGTGCTCTCTCTTCCATTAGCATATTCGCAAGACTTAGTAATTCACTCTCTGAAGCATTAGGAAACATTTGTTGTGCTTCACTTAATGCAGACTGTACTCCATAACCACCCATACCACCTGTTGGAGACATTTGTATAAATCCAGTCACTGGGTCAAGATAGAATCCTTCTGGTAATCCTAATCCAACACCCTGTTCTTCAGGGATAACTCCGTCTCCTGTTGGTTGCATACCTGTAGGCTGTGTTCCAAACTCTTGTATACCCTGTTGTACTCCTGTTGGTAAAAATTCTTCCCCAGGTCTGGAAACACTCTCTAATAACTGTTGTACTTTACTCCCACTTAAATCTGCTGTTTGTGCAGCACCAGTGACACCACCTATTTTACCAGGACCTATGAATTGTGAAACTTTACTTGGTAAAGAAGTAAGTGCTCCAAGTGGTCTACCTGTTCCTTTAATTCCTCTTGTCAGAACATCAAAGAATGGTTGTATTACTTCACCTGAGAGAGGGACTTCTAAACCAACTGCTCTAGCACCTCTTTTAGCCCCACTTGCCCATCTCTGAACAGGTCCTGCTACTGTCTTTAGTGCTGAATACTGTGCTTTTGGTTTCGCTAATTCTGGTAACAATCCTGTTACCTGTTCCCCTGTTTCTTGAGTACTACCTACTAGGAAGGTCCTTATAGCCTCCCAAATTGCATCAGCTGCTTCTTTTTGGCCACCTTTTTGACTCTTACCAAATTCTGTTCCAGTCTTTTTAATAGTTGCCATAATATCATTAACATCTTTAGCAGATACTATTCCTGCATCATCTGCCTTCTTTCCCAACTCAGCCACAACCCTCCTTAAAGGTTCTTTACTACTTTCTTCACTTAAAGTTCCTACACTCTCTTTAGCTATATTTTCGATAATATCTGTACTAATCCCTTGTGTAGACTCTCTTAATAATTCGTCTATATTCTTTCCAGTAATATTTAATAATTGTTCTATACTCCTAGCTCTCTGAGTTCTAGTCGCCATAGGTAACTTATTTTTTCTTAGTAAATCGTCAATCATAGAGGTATACTGTTCTGCTTGTTGCATTCCACCTACCTTAGAAATTGTTCCTGGTTCTTGTCCTAATAGTTCTTTTGTACTCAATTGTCCTCTTCCAGGAAACATTCTAGATAATAACTGACCAGCCCCATAACCAGCACCACCAAGTGCCCCCCCTGTTAAACCACCAGTAACTATATCCTGTAATTCTTCTCCCCTTCTACTTCCTCCATAACCACCAAGAGCACCACCTGCAGCTCCAGTCCCTATAGCCCCTGCTAATCCCTTACCAAATGTTGGCATCATAACAGATCCTGTAATTGCTGCGTCTTTAAGGGCTCTACTATAGTCTAACAATCCCTCCATTTCCTGTTCTGCTAAGAAAGTAGGTTTATAATCCATTAAGTTTTTATATGCTAAATCCGAACCAATTAGATTTTGTCTGTATCTTTGCATTTCTGGAAGGGCTCTTAATGCCTCTGAACCTCCTAATTGTCTCAATTGTTCATTAGTAAAAGTAGGAGACTCAACTCTTTTAACTTTTCTCGCAGCATTAATAAGAGAGGCATATTCAGCCAAATCTCGAGCTGGCCTAGTTACAAACATGCCTACATTTTTTAATAAATTCTTAACAAAGTCCATTTTTAGTTATCTTAATTTATTTCCAAAATTGCCACCACTTTTTATCCACTTTATCCCCACTAGCCCAACTTCCACCTCCACCTGCACCCGTTGGAACGTATCCACTTAGCGTCCCTGTTCCTGCTCCTGTTCCTGTTATAGGTGCAGTTATTCCAGCCCCACCTCCAAATGTGTTCCATAGTGCATCTTCAGTTACATTTATCCCTAAGCTGACAGCCTCATTCAACAATGCAGGAATTACACTTTTAAGAGTTGAGGTTGGTAAACTACCACTAGCCAATTTAGCCACTTTTGCGTTCCATTGTGCTACTGGGTCGACTTCTGTTGTTTGTGTTGGGACATAAGAACCACCCCCACTACCTGCTGCTAAACTTGCATTAAACTGTCTAACTTGTTCATCAAATTGTTTTTGTTGTATATACCTATCATAAGCATTCTGTGCCATACCATAACCTGTTTGCCATTGTCCTACTCCCTGTCCAATCAGGTCTTCCATACCAGCCTGTCGTGTTCCAAATATACCTCTAGCAACTTGTGCCAATGCACTCTTTCGTGCTACATCTTGTGTGGCTGCCTGTAGCCTTGAAGTTGGACTTAAGTCTGCTGCTGTAGTTCCCATACCGTATCCACTAAAAGCATCATAAAATGATGGAAGTTGTTCTGTTTCATACTTAGCAATAGTCTCTAATTCAGGTCTTAATCCTTGGTATGCATCTGTAATTGTCTTGCGAATCGTAGACTCTGCTGTTGGGTCTGATTCGTATGCTCTTAATGTCTCTTCTATATCCATCTTATAATACTTTTAATTAAATCGGGGTTATCGTCCCATATAAATTAGTTGGCCTCGCACTATACCCACTTCTCCCTCCTAACCTAAAATAATCTCTCATGTCTAAAGGATTGTATTGATATTGTGTGGTCGGTACACTTGGTTGATTTGTCCACCCTAGATTTTCAAACGCTCCGCCTAATCCTGCTGCTTCTAATTGATATCCAGATGGGTCTTCAGACTCCATATATTGTCTCATTTGCTGACCATACCAATCCGTGAATAGATCCTTTTGTGTTGTCATATACTGTTCAACTTGTTCTCTTCTACTCCTCTCTAGCTCGTCTAATAGAGCTTCTCTTTGTGTCATTCCGTACCCACTTCTCATTAATCCCTTTTGTGCTGCCTGCCAATCATAATCTCTAGTTTGGGTTACAGCCTGTCTAAAAGCTTCTGGATTTACTTGCTCCGCTGCAAACTGTTGTAAAGATGCAGTAGGAATTAGCTCTTGTTCTGTTCCAAATCTCTTATAAAACGCCTCTTTTGTAGGCCCTACCTGTTTAGCAATGCTCTCTGCTACTTCTTGAGATTTCGTTTTAGTTGTTCCAGCCTTAGAGGTAGAGGAAGTAGGACTACCATAAGTCAATTTCTGACCAGCATAAATCAAGTTAGGATTACTACCAACTACACTCTTATTAACGTTATAAAGTTCCTGCCAACCTCCACTTATTCCAAGTTTTTTAGCAATCGCACTTAAACTATCTCCCCGTTGGACTGTGTAAACCGCCATTATCTGTCATACCTATAAAAGTTATTTACATCTCTTCTGGACATTCTTATTCTCTTTGTAGTGTCAGAATTCAAAGATTGTTCCTGTACCATAAAACTCATAGTAATTTGTGAGAATCTCTCCCTCATTACTTCCGCTTTTTCATACTCCCCCATCTTTTCAAAACATGGTATAGCTGCCCCGGTTATTATATGTTTATGAATTTCACTTGGTAATTTTTCTGGAATATCAGTATCATCACTCATATGAGAAGGCCTCTCTATATACATAACTTTCAACCCTTCTGTAACCGCCTCATCTGGAATACAATCCTCAGGAAATTCAATTCCTAATTCATAATGTTCTGAACTCGTGTTATAAATCTGCTTCTCAAAATAAATAGGGTTCGATTGACTCCATGTCTCCGAACCTGTCAAATATACATCTGTTTTATCCCTTCTAATTACTTTTGTATAGTCCTCATCGGTAGAATCATACATAATACCTACCCATGCGACTGCCAAAAGATCAGTGGCATCACCACCGAATGTATAAGTTGCCTGATCCTCTACCGTATCTCCCGTTGAGGTGACAGCAAATCTATCACGGTTAGCCACCGCATACCACTTATATACTTCTTCAAAATATTGATTTATCCACCTGTCCGCTTCTGTTGTTGTTATAAAACCAGAAACGAAATCTCCACTACTGTCTGTCTGGTTAATGGAAGAACCTAGGTCATTTCTTAGTTCGCTTAATGTCATTTAAATTCTCCCAAATTTATGTTATATAATATATCCTATAGAATATTTTGTCAAGTACTATATTCATCTAATATATCCATGTCTTCGTCTAATCGGTTATAAAAAATAGTATAATCCATAGTAATTGTTCTTGCTGGAAATGTATTATAACCGAAAGTTCCATCTGCTATCCTTTTAAGGTTAATTACTAAATCCGTGCTTGTTGCATAGACTTCTAACTCTTCATCATCTAAGAATGAGGATCCACCATACACGTACTTAATATCTTCAAAGTTATTAATATCTATTGTTGTTGGAACATACATAGGTGCTCCACCAGCACTTAGTGTCCAAAAGTCTGTCCAATTAGCACCAACACCAGGTTCGTCAGAAGCAGTTGAAGTATGATATACGGTACAGATATATTCGTTACCTCCATTACTGGCATAATCATCTACTAAATACTCCGTATCTATTGCCCATGGTGGTCTATTATGCCATTGCCAATACCAAGAATAATACAATTGTAAAGATAATTGTACTGGGGCTAACGGAGTGAAGAATGGAATATACCCAAGGTTATGAGAATAAGAAGTAGAAACTTCATCATATTCATCGACTGCACTTGGGGTCCAAGAAGGAACATTTAAAGTTAAAGTTCCAGTAGTATAAACTTTCAGGGAGTCATAATAACTGTGTACTTTCCTCTCATAATCAGCACATCCATCGGTACCTCCCACTCTGACTACTGGCTGATCTGATTTTAAGGCGACAGGTTTTGCACTAGGAGTCCCTAATGGGTCTAAAAACATAAATGCAATCGCAGCACTATCATTAGTACTTGTATAAGGGGTTGTTGTAAAATCGGAGAAATGAGACATTATTTTAAAATTTATATCTTCATCGTCAATAGTAGAATTAGTTTGACTAAGGGATTGAGAGGTAACATACCCTATTTTCTTAGGAGAGTCCTCTATTTCTCTAAAAAAAACTATCATAGGCGGATAACTTAAACTGTGAGCCACACTAGAATCTGAAGTTACTCTAACAACTTTTGTCACTTTTGGAAGATAAAACTCACTGTCAAATGCTTTGTCTACAGCATCTGAAGTTAATGCATCCTCTCCTTCTTTAGCTATAACTAATCTAGCTCCAGGCATCTTTACTTGGGTCTATAAAAATTATATATTCATAATCTACATCAAAAGCATCATAGGCTCCTATATCAATATTATCGTAGATGTAAATATAGAACCTGATGATATTATCGGTAATTCTACTGAAACCAGTACACCATTTTGTTGGACCAGTCGAACCAGTGTTGACAATTGGGTTTTGTTTCCAAACATCAGATGGTTCTTTAGCCCATGCTAAAAACATCGGTTGATACCCTAAATTGTGTTCAATATCTACACTTAATCTCTGTTGTGTACTTCCACCAGCCCTTGCCTCAAATGATAGTGTTCCACTACCAAATTCGTGGACCTTAAATTGGTTTAAATCACTGTCCAAAGTCCTGAATCTAGGATGACAAGTTAAAGCATCATACCTTCTCCTTGCTGTTTTTATTACGCCTCTTTGTCCCATTAATCTTCTTCAATTCCAATAAATACTGCTATATTACCTAACTTATCAGGAATCAGAATATTACCAGAATAATTGCTGTTACTAAACGTGGATTGTGCAACAAATTCAGTAACATTACCTGTCCCGTCTATATTACTACTTGCAGGTACTAAAGCGTCTTCTTTTCTTTCTATCGTGGACTCTATTAGATTTCCACGTGTGTCATATATTCCCGATGTCATATTAGGTTGTATAATTCAAATTAGGCTGTATATAACCATACCATTGAGTATATCCTAGTAAGGTCACGTTCACTCCGCTATCTGCATTACTAAACTCGTAAGAGATTGTTCTTCCCCTTAATCCTCCTATTGTAGCTCTCTCGAATTGATACTCCTTTGTTGTAGTCCCTGTTAATGGTAATTTTGTTGTGGAGGATCCATCTAAATACGTAGTATAAGAGTTGTCTCCGTTTTTTGCTATCTTGACGGTTATATACTTAGCTGTTTCACCCTCTGGTCTGTATGCTACATAAAAATCCCCTAATGTTTTTTCACTCTCTGGATTCTCAAAATCAAAGTATTTAGTCCTAATAACAGATGTAATAGCAGAGGTGTCATGAGTATAACTGAAGTCTCTTTGATATGTCTTTCCTGCTGCGTTACTACCAAATAGAAGTCTTTTATCACCACTACTATTAATAAATGTCGTCCACTGATTTGATGGGTGATTATCTAAGAAGAACCAGGAGTCCCTATAAGTATCGTAAACGATGACAACATTCGACTGTGCTCCGCTATCCCCTGGCATAGTAGCAGTCAACGTTCCTATCCAAAGGTAGTATTTTCCATCTAATACTCCTGCATTCATTTCACCCCAGTTACTACCATTGATTAGTCTCCAAATGGAATTTGTGACCCAATTCGTAATTGGTAAGGAAATTAGTGTTGGCAGACTCGACCCTGTGAATCTATAAATACCCTCTCTAGAGGCCCAATACAAAATACCATCTATCTCTTTAATAGTATCATGAGCAACACATCCTATTTTGGCTAATTGTTTGGTTTCATATGTTGCTGGGTTCCAGTACCACATATCTTCTTCCGTAAAAATAAAGAGTAATCCTTGATATGCTTTAATTCCTGTAATATCCCCATCTACAGTGATAATCTGAGACGTTGTCGCATAAGTATCATGATCTGTTTCATTTGCATTATAAAATACATGTGTACTAGGGTATGTATACACTACCTGATTTGTATCGTAAGTTGCATCTGTAACAGCACCTAAATATAAAGAATTATTTAATACTTCTAAGTACTTACCCTTAATCGTTGCTGACCCATTATCCGTAGAGATACTGATTAAAGTGGAACCATCTGTATAAGATACGTTGGTTGCCTGTTCTGCTATATAACATCTGTCTAAAAAATTAGCAGCTGAACATCTGTTTCCCTCCGTAAAGGCAGATGCAGAAATCTGTGACCATGCAATTGGGTCCCCAGTAGCTTTATATAAATTACTCTTAATGACGGATAATAATGTATGAGTATCACTTAAATCCGTGTAATCAAAGAGTAAATCTACCCCATTAGTAGCACTAGCTATTGTACTTGCATATTGAGAATATCCACCATCTTTACTGAAAGAACCATATTCATCATGGACAACATTCTTAAGATATGTATAACGAGTATCTCCCATTAAAAATGGGTTCATACTTTGATCCATACCACCACTAAGGTCATATCGTCTCATTAAATATTTATTTGTTTCATTACTAGCCATCTACTGTTTCATTAGTAAAATTAGTTGCTGCTGTAGTAACTTCTTTATCTGTAAAACTTAAGGAGCTACTCACAGTTTTTTTAGTTGTTAACGCACCCTCATAATATCCTACATAATAGTTCTCTGTTTGGTCTAGTAGCCAATTTCCTTCCTGGTCTAAAAGAGCCCCAGAAGCTACCGATTTTTGAGTATCTGTTAATTGTAGACTGGAATCTACATCAATATCGTTAAAGGATGATATTCCAGGATACCCAAATACATCGTTAAAGGGCAAAGCTCCAAACACAAAAACATTAATATTACTATCCGCATAACCCACTCCAAATTGTACTGTTTTATCTTTAAATTGTGCCACACTATGTTAACATTATTAATATTAATTATTTCCTATTGCTATTACAGATAAATACTGTGTTGAACCCCTCCTATTTTCCACGTATATCTTACCGTCTGTATGTGCAGATATAGTGTATTTAGTATCTGCTCCTGTAGTTCCATTTAAAACCCCTGTAGTTGCTTGCCAATTACTACTTGTTCCATTAAATAATATATTGCATGCTGCACTAGTCTGTCTGTACACAACTAAACATCCATCAGCTGTATTTCCAAGCTGCCATACTAAAACTAATCCTCCCGCTGCTGGCATATCAAAGGACTTGGCAGAATCATCTGCAAATTCTGCACTATTGAAAAGACTATCATTCAACAGTCCCAAAGTTATCTCAGGGGTAGTTAGTGTTTTATTAGTAAGAGTTTGTGTGTCCGTAGTTCCTACTATAGCTCCACTAGGTGGTGTAGGACCATCTACCAAATCTCCATCAGCATTCCATATAGATAAATCTCCACTTGTCCCTTTTGTTCCTGTTATAACACTACCATCTTGTCCACTCCTAGTTTTTAGTGCACTCGTTGCTATGTTCTGTAAAATATTATCATCATCATCAATTGTTTTATTAATAACTGTTTTAGTATTATTTAATGTGAGAACATCCGACAAGGCAGTACCAGAATCTTCAATATTTTCACTACTCCCTATTGAAAGAATATTTCCGTCTGTTCCACCAGCTACTTTTAATAAATTAGCGATAGTTATTTGCTTATTAGTTCCCCCTGAGGACATAGTAGTATCACTAACATCCAACAGCCATAATTTATCATTATCTGCCTTTGTCGTTAACTCACTATATTGTAATATTGTTTTTCCTGTTACTGACATTATCCTTTTGTTTTTAGATTTATTATATTATTCATTGTTTTAGTTAGTTAAATTTATAAGTATGTACAGGTTGCTCGGATATAACAAGGTCTCTGGTTGCACTGGTTTCTAATAGTTGCCAGACTACTAGAAATGGAAGAACAATTTAGATAGTAGGTTGTTTTACTACTAACGGATACTGGAACTTCTACGTAAGGAGAATATCTCATTCCTAAGGATGCCGTTGAAGTCTGCCAAGTAGTTGTGAATCTTGTGTCAGATTCAGTATTGTTAGCTGTGGAAAGGGTTGATTTAAGATATATTACAACCGCAGAACCTTTATCACCCTGTAAACTCAAGGCATAAGATAAATTCCAAGACCCTATTGGAACACTGAGAGACAAAGAACCCAAATTGTACCAAGTTCCATCTGTAGGATTAGACTGCTTAGCATCAGTTGAACCATCATTTAGGACTTCACTCCAGTTAGCAGGGTCTAAAGGAAAACCTTGTGGTGCTTTAACCATAGAATAATAAGGATTGGTAATTGTTCCACTACTTAAATCATAATCCGTTCCTCCATATACTGTAACTGTGGTGTTAGGACTTGAATATGCTACCTTAGTAATAATAAAGTACTGTGTACCACTATCCGTTAGTTTTATCCTCATACCTGCACTATATTTAGAAGTTTTGTCTCCAGAAATCGTAAATGTATATGTAGGGTCGTCAGCAGAAGCGTATGTCCAAGTTTCTCCTGCTGCTATCCAACCATCTTCTACAGCACTTGTAGCAACCCCACTATCTATTGCATCCCCATTTCCATCCCATTCAACTAAGTTTCCATTTGTTCCTGCTGTTCCTGTAACTAACTTCGTATCACTACCTGTTCTGCTTGTACTCTTGATAGAACTATATGCTAAATCTTGGACTGTATTATCATCCCCGTCAATAGTCTTATTTGTTAGTGTTTGTGTATCTGTCGTACCTACTATAGTTCCAGCTGGTGGTGTAGGACCGTCTACCAAATCTCCATCCACATTCCATATGGATAAATCTCCATTTGTCCCACTAGTACCTGTAATTACTGTTGCATCTGACCCACTCCTAGCCTCTAAAGATAAAGTAGGGATATCTTGAATTGTGTTATCATTTCCATCAATTGTTTTATTAGTCAAGGTTTGAGTTTCAGTTGTACCCACAACATCACCAGCTGGATTTGTTTCACTACCTATAACACTTCCATTCCCAGTTAAAAGTCCTGTTATGTCAGTAGTTGTGCTAGTAGTTATATTATCTGGTCCTGTAGGTCCCGTAGGTCCTGTAGGTCCCGTTGGTCCCGTTGGTCCCGTAGGTCCTGTTGGTCCTGTATCACCAGCAGTACCTTGTGGTCCCGTTGGTCCTGTTGGTCCTGTAGGTCCTGTATCACCAGCAGTACCTTGTGGTCCCGTTGGTCCCGTTGGTCCTGTAGGTCCTGTATCACCAGCAGTACCTTGTGGTCCTGTAGGCCCCGTTGGTCCTGTAGGTCCTGTTGGTCCTGTATCACCAGCAGTACCTTGTGGTCCTGTAGGTCCTGTAGGTCCTGTGGGCCCTGTTGGTCCTGTAGGTCCTATAGGTCCTGTAGCACCAGTATCACCAGCAGTACCTTGTGGTCCTGTTGGCCCTGTAGGTCCTGTTGGTCCTGTAGGTCCTGTGGGCCCTGTTGGTCCTGTAGGTCCTATAGGTCCTGTAGCACCAGTATCACCAGCAGTACCTTGTGGTCCTGTTGGCCCTGTTGGTCCTGTTGGCCCTGTTGGCCCTGTTGGTCCTGTAGGTCCTGTTGGTCCTGTAGGTCCTGTGGCACCATCACCTATACCTAAATCACTCTTAACTTCAGCATAACTACGCCCTTCTAATCCATCAGTTGTAAATTTAGCATAATCATTATCCGCTACATCACTATCATCCACAGTTACTACTTTATTATCTGCAATACTATGACCTACTTCTGCTGTCCCTGATACAGATAATTCTCCAGAAATATTAAGATCTCCAGCCATATCTGAAACAATCAGGTTGATTGTCCCTGAACCCACAACCCCATCAGCAGCAGTAACAACATCGAAGAAACTATTCCAAGTATCTCCTGTTGCTATGTTCCCACTGTAGGCATTTCCTGTATTTGCAGTAACAGTTATAAAACTATGTTCCGTTATAGCAGTCGTAGCTGTCCCAGCAGAACTAACAAAACCTCCATAAGCATCCCCCCCATTTTCACTTTTAACCGTCCATTCACTTGTTTTTATTCTTATGTCGGAATCACTTGCTAGTGTGTAAAGACCTGCAATAATACCATTACCTGTAGTACCAAGGTCTAGGAAGGAATTAGCTAAAATAAAAGTAATTCCAGTTCCTGATAAAGTTCCAAATCCTGCAAAAATATCGTTTGTATCATCACAATCTCCAAATACAGCTATCGAATTTCCCCTGAAAATTGTATTTGTTCCTGAGACTGTGACTGCTTCCTGAATTAGAGCAGTACCTGTTGTTGTACCCTCAATGTCATAATATATAAAAGTATTAAATGCAGTATATGTTCCTCCAGAAATATCTAGAGCCCTTAATGTGTAGTCTCCTCCAGTCTTTTCCGTATCAATAACAACATCTCTTAATGTATGATTTCCTCCAGTTGAAGACACTGCAGAGGTATTAGCTGTCAATGTTCCATAATCAGTATCTATCGTTATATTGTATAGGTTTGAAAAAGTTGTATCAAAGGTTATAGCTGTACCTGATGTTGGAGTTATACGACATGTATCTTGGTCTATTCCTACTAAATCAACATATTCTTCCATTACTACATTCTCTGCATAATCCCCAGGGTATATAACTACTGCATATCTTTTACTAGTTGAATTATCTACAATAGAATCAATAGCCCCTTGAATTGTAGTATAATCACCTCCCGATTTAGCTACTGTAACTATTTGGGCATAATCACTTCCAACTCCTGTTGGTCCTGTTGGTCCTGTTGGTCCTGTAGGTCCTGTAGGTCCTGTAGAACCCGTTGAACCAGTAGGTCCTGTAGGTCCTACTGCAGTACTTGCAGCACCAGTTGGTCCCGTTGGTCCCGTAGGTCCTGTAGGTCCTGTAGAACCAGTAGATCCTGTAGGTCCTACTGCAGTACTTGCAGCACCAGTTGGTCCCGTTGATCCCGTAGGTCCTGTAGGTCCTGTAGAACCAGTAGATCCTGTAGGTCCTACTGCAGTACTTGCAGCACCAGTTGGTCCCGTTGGTCCCGTTGGTCCTGTAGGTCCTGTAGCACCAGTATCACCAGCAGTACCCTGTGGTCCTGTAGATCCTGTAGGTCCTACTGCAGTACTTGCAGCACCAGTTGGTCCCGTTGGTCCCGTAGGTCCTGTAGGTCCTGTAGAACCAGTAGATCCTGTAGGTCCTACTGCAGTACTTGCAGCACCAGTTGGTCCTGTAGGCCCTGTAGATCCTGTAGGTCCTGTAGCACCAGTATCACCAGCAGTACCTTGTGGCCCTGTAGATCCTGTAGATCCTGTAGCACCAGTATCACCAGCAGTACCTTGTGGTCCTGTAGGCCCTGTAGGTCCTGTAGCACCAGTATCACCAGCAGTACCTTGTGGTCCTGTAGGCCCTGTAGGTCCTGTAGCACCAGTTGGCCCTGTAACACCAGTTGATCCTGTAGGTCCTGTAGAACCTATTGAACCTGTAGGTCCTGTAGGTCCCGTCACTGCATTCTCTATCACATAATCTTGAAGTTCTTCTATATATTCTGCTGTTAGTAATTGGCGTACATAGTCATCCTTTAAGTGTTCACTAGCACTAGTGTCTTCCTGTGCTCTTTCCACAGTAAATGTAGTCCCAGATACGCCAGTTACTTTCATTATTTCAAACCCTGAATCCTGGGAAGGAGAATTGTAATCGTCACTCCATACTGTAACCATAAAATCCCCACTAGTAGGAAAATAACTAGCATTAGCAACTTTTATTGTTAATTGTGAATCGTTTACAGTTGCAGATAAGGTAGATTTAGCATTATTAGCCGCTTTTAACATTCCATTAAGTCATAAATTATAAGATGCACCTATAGCTTATCCTATAATATATCACTTTAGGTCTATTTTGTCCAGTTATTTTTTGATGAAAGAATCTACTAATAAAATGTACAAAGATATATGTCCTGCATTAGGATTCCCATTTAATTTCCACCTATTACTCACCCAGTTAAATCTATAAATATTCTGGATGTCTATAGGTAATCGTAATTTTATTAAATCTTCAGTATATATTCTCAAATGAGAAGGGTCTCTAAACGAAGGTACTGAAAAAATAAATCTTTTACCCTTTGGAATATTTTTTATTATCTCTAGATCATCTACATGTTCTAATACTTCTGTAGACATATAAATATCAGCATCTTTGTAGTTTTTCTCCTCATAAGCATCTCCTACCCACACATCTAGCTCTGGATATTTTGCTTTGACTTTTTCTATAGCGTTATTACTGAAATCGAAACCTGAATAGTTGTCAATGTATTTAGATGCCTCTGCTAGGCCACACCCTATATCTAAAACTTTTTTATCCTCAACTAATTCCCCTATCTTCTTCAATATATCTGTATACCGAGACATATTAGTATCTTTATTAAATAGTTCGTTATAGTATTCCTCCCCTTTCTCCGTTGTACTAGTCCTATTGAATAATATATTTCTATTATCAGCTAACTCGGCAAAACTTAACCATCTATCAGCATTCTGCCAATCCATATGATCTGCTAAGAAAAATAAAGCTTCTTTAAAATTTGCATTATATTTAAGGGCCATTAGTGCAGAGTTACAAGCTTCATCAAAATTACCTAGCTTAGCAAGGGCTCTAGCTCTTTGTAAGTAAGCATCCTCTTTTTCCATTAAAAACTTTGACCTCTTTAGATACTCATCAAGCATATCAACAGACTTTTGCCATAATCCTTTCTTAAAAAATGCCTTCCCAAGGTAGTATCTCTCTCTTACAGAATCTGGATTATCTGCGATAGTTTTTAATAATATTCTCATTTCTCTATCTGGATCTTTTTTGTGTGCGGGCGAATACCCGTAAACAATTTTAAGCTCCGTCTCAGATCTATCATCTTTATTTAGAAGATTATGAACATTATTAACCCAGTATATTTCAGGTATGTTACGATATAGTCTTGGAAATACATGAACTTCCTTATTAGCTTCTGCTTCTAATCGAACCCTTAATGTATCTGTAGTAGCCTTCTCAATTTCTTTGTATACGTCTTCTATAGGATTTACAAGATACTCGTCTGCATCTATTGTTAAAATCCAGTCAATGTCTTTTGAAACTTTAGATTTAGAATGGTTTCTAGCCTCACAAAATGAGTCATTCCATGTATAATCAGTGAAAACCTTATCCGTATATTGTTTAGCTATTTCAACCGTATTATCCTCCGAACCCGTGTCACAAACAACTATTTCGTCAACCCCTTTAATAGAGTCTAAACACCGTGATAATAGTTCTTCCTCGTTTTTAACAATCATCACGACTGCTAATTTCTTCTTCATTAATGCACCTTTAGATTTTACTTAATATCGTCTTCGTGATCTATAACCAACCATGCACTATGAGTACCATCTGTGGTTTCCGTAACGGTTACTTTTACAAACTCGAAACAGTCCTCTGGACTCATTGTCATAAAATCTACACCATCTGCAGACAAAGTTAATGTCTGAACCCTGGTTAAATTTTGAGAATTACTATTTGTTGCATTGCTAATCCACTTTTTATAATCAGCAAAATCTGTGCCAACTCCTACTTCCGCAGTAAATGCAGAACTACCACTAGAATGATCTGCTCTTTTTCCTATCAAGGTAACTCTCTTAGCACCGAGTATATCATAAGCATCAGATTCTGTAGTTGCAGTAACCTCATCAAAGACTTGAATTACTTTTCTCATCTCTTTAAATATAAAATTATTTAGGAATCTCTATAATGTCTTCTAGTAAAAGAATTTCTGCTGCAGATAACTTAATATCTTCAGGAATCTTAATTTTACTATCCAAATCATATTCTTCCTCTATATCCAGAAGTTTATCTAATTCCTTAGTAGCCTCTTCCTGTTTCTTCTCATCTTTAATTTCCCAATTACCTTCTTTATTCTTCTCTCCGAACTTTTCAAATACCTTTAACTTTGCCTTGTTAAAGATCTCTTCATTTTCTCTGAGACTTTTAGCAAATCTTACTAACTTATAAGACTCTGTAATTTCTAGAGGTTTTTCTATCAATTTGTTAATTACAGGAATCTGACCTCTAATAAAAATACTATTTTTAAACTTCATTTTATCACACCTTTTAATTTATATAAGGGGCATAGTATTACCCATGCCCCAATTATATATTATTTAAGTTGTATTTTCAACCTAAACTACCGATTAAGCGGAAGGAGCACCAAAGTACGATAAGTACCTATCTGTTCCATTTACGCTTATTCTCAAGAAACCGATTGCAGTTCCTTCTGTTGTCTGAGTTTCATCAACAGAGTTACCAGAACCTTCTGTACTCTCAAAGAGAACAAATGGTTCAGAAACATCAGCCTGTAGCAATCCGAGTACTACATTAGCACCAGTTGCACTAGCCTGTTGTATTCTTATAACCTGTGAATCTGCATTACATGCTGCAACATTAGAAACAACTTCGAGAGTTGCCTTATCTGCTGCAAGTGCTGCTCCAGATGTAAAGTATACTGCTGAGTTAGCCTCAGGATCTGCATCAACATGAAGACCAATTACTTTCTTTCCACCTGCATCAATCTTAACACCAATATTTTCATTAGTGTCGGTTATTCCTGCAAAGTCAAACTCTGCATAGATTGCTCCACTTGCTGGTGTTCCAGTTGTATCTACTCTAAATGTATTACCACCCGTAGCTAAAGCTCCATCAGAAGATACTGTTAAAACAGCGTTATCTGAGGTTAATGCTCCACCACCGTTGATTGTTACAACGTCTGATGCTGTTGGATCTCCATCAATGTACATTGCTGTCATTGCTTTAGAAGCACCAACATATTCAATACCAATAGCTCCTGCATTTGGAGAACCAGTTGGGGCAACCCTTAATAGGTTTCCACCACTTGCTACTGCTCCACCTGCATCGACTAATAGTACTGCACTATCAGATGCAATAACTCCTGCCTTATTATCAAGAGAGAGTAATGTACCTGTTCCGTCTTCAGATTCTATTATAGAACCGTCTGAATCAGAAAGATAAATATCTCCTACTGTCATTACTAAAGCGTTTGTTCCTGCTGCTGAACCTGCAATTGTTAAAAGACCGTCTTCACCTACTGTGAATACTGCACTTCCAGCTGTTGCATCCCATGCTCTTAGGTATGAACCACCATTTAATGTTGCTTCAGTTAATTGAAGATTTAAGAGAGCTCCAGTTGTCAAGGACGTAGACTCTAGTTCTACAATTCCTGCACTTGTTGCTGCTCCAATTGTGGTTGCTGTGTTGTTAATTACTGTGACTGACTCTGCATTATCTGCATCAGTTAAAGAAAGACTACCATCACTCATTACCATATCACCTGCGGTGATTGTTAATTTTGTGGCTCCTCCTGCTCCAGCAATTGTTAAAGAATGAGCTGCTTCGAGGGTCATATTCCCATCAAAGTTTGTTGCTCCAGCAATATCTAAGTGACTAGAAGCACCAACCCACTGGATGACTGCATCACTGCTGTCTCCCAATGTGATAGCTTCATCATCTGCCATTACTAAAGCTGTGGCTGTAATGGATCCTGCTTTTGTGACAAACCAAGTTCCACTTGTTCCTTCTATATCATATCCAGAACCAGCATTTGTAATTTGGATACAATCCCCTGAACTACCTGCACTCCCTGTGACAGTTAAGCCATCATTGGTTGCATGCGTCAAAGACATTGTAAATGTGTCTTCATCTATTGTTAAAGTTTTATCTTTATCATAGATTGCGTCCCATGAAGGAACGGATCCAGATGCTCCAGATGTAATATCAATCTCTTGACTCCCATCCCAAGCATAAAGAGTATCACTTCTCCAATACAGACCAAGGTCATCAGATGCTGATAAAGCGGCTGTTCTTTGAGCTCCGAATCGTAGAGTACCAAGAGTTAGGTTCACTCCATCGAAATCGGTATAACGATTATCATTATATTTTGCCATATTAATTAGTTACCAATTTAATACAGTGTCCGCAGCCATGGTTAGCCAGTACTCCAATTAAAACTCCTAAGAGAACTTTTGGGTACCACGGACACTAAAAAGTTTTTAACGTTCCATTAACTAGAATATGTTGTTCCGTCTCCAAGAGATCCTGCTACTCCATACCAACCAGAGATTCCTACTGCGTAGTAGTCTCTAACCCTTGTATACCAGATACTTGTATCCTCATCTTGCCATGCTTTAATATCAAAGTCTTGCAACTGTTTGAATTTAAGTTCCTTCTTTGTATAGTAAGGATCTAAAAGGAAGTACCTAGCGTCATATGTTTCCCTATCTGTAGAAGTTGTATCACCCATTTTATAGGCGTATCTCCAACTGAGGTAAGGATTTACAAAGACATCAACGTTTCTTCCTTTGAAGTAGTTTACAGAGTTATCTGCTGTTCCAGGTGTTCCATCAGCTTCTGCAATTTGCAATGCTGCCTCACGATTGTAAGGTGCGACCATAAGTATTAACTTTGCGTTAAGACCTACATCGATAGGAATTCCTTTGTTCGAGTAAACCTCGATAACAACGTCTTCAAGTAATTTAAGATTATCATAAGATAACGCTCTTTGGACTCCATCACTGAATGTGTTGGATTGAGCTGTTCCACCATCCTTTCTAGGATGTGCTGTGGAAATGAATGGTTTACCATCTCCGTAAGTAACGGTTGAGGTAAATGCGTTTCTGAAGATAGCGAATGCGTTCACATCTCTTCCCATAACGGCTTTTTTGGATAATTCCCTTGCTCTTGATTCAGGCTTTGAAACTTGCCCGTAAAGATCTGTTAATTCAAGAAGTTTGGTTATAGCAATCTTCTTTGCATAAATTTTAGGTTCATATCTCCATGTATAGCCAAGTAAGAACTCGTCTTCTGGTGAAGATCCACCTTCAGAGATTTCCTCTGGGAAGTCGACACCTGCAATACTTGAATCATCCTCATAGAGTCTAGATGTTGTCTCTAGAGCGAAGATTCTTGTGAATGCTGGTTTGTGCAACTTTGCTTCCTCTTCCATCCACATCTCGACTCCAGGAGCTGTTAGCTCAGAGAATCCTGCTGTGTTCATTGTTGCCATTTTAAAACCACTATTAAATTATATATATATTTTTAAGTCTATTGACCAAATATTTGGCCTTCAACTAACTTGACGTCTAGCCAGTTTCCAGGAATGTCTGGAATACCAACTATCAAGAAGTTTGCTACAGATGAGCTAGCTGAACTTTCGTCAACTTTTCTCTCGTCTGTTGTCAAAACATCAATGTAATACCCTATTGTATCGGAACCTGTTGTAGTTCCAAGAGTATCGTCTGCTTCAACCCTGATAACATCGTTAGGCTGAACAGGCATAACCTTAGCCTTAACTTTCTTATCTGTTTGATTGTCAGAAGCTGCTGTGTAATATCCTCCAGATTCGGAGAATGTTCCATCATATTGACTTGACAATGCATTCTCGATAGGTACGTTTCCATCTCCGACTACAAACCCTTCACAGATTCCATAATGTTTATCTGTTACAGCGTCTGATCCATCTATTCCTCCATTTGCTAACTTAGCTAGGCCCTGTTGAAAAACAGTAGCACTATTAAGTATTACGTCATGTGAATAGGGTCTTGATGTGGCTCCGTCTCCGTATTTTACAATTTTCATCAAACCTATCTTTTAAATTAATTATTACTCTTTTGAGTTACTTTTTGTGTGTATGCTGCCCTGTAATCATCAGCTGCCTTTCCAGATAATCCCTTTCTACTAATTTCAGCATTAATAAACTGTTCGTGGACAGGAGGTAATTTAACCCCTCTGTCGGTTCCAGAAGAACCACCACTTACACCTCTACTAACACCTCCACTCATTGCATCTCGAACACCACTTACGTAGCCTTCATTAGCAATTTCTTCAGGGGATAAGACCCTCCTTCTTGCTGCAACTAAAGCTTCACTTGGAGTAAATCCATAGTCAAGATCTAGCATTTCTGCATTAGCTATAATAGCTTGTTTTGCAGTAGCTGAAAGAGACTCATTCTCTGGTCTTGCAAAGAACTCATCTGACGCTTCCTTTTGAGCTTTCATTTTATCCATAACCTCTTGGTCTTTCTGTGCCATCCAAGATTCCCTAACAGGATTCATTGGCTGGACTGATCCAGACGGAAGGTTCTGGTTCGCTACTCCCTCTGTTACCTGAGCTTGTGATTTCTGTGGAGAAATCTCTGTGTCATAAATATTCATATAATACAGTTTCTGTTCAGGGGAGAGGTTTTGGTCGTTTAGGTAGTCCTCCCAAGATTCCCTAGTCTTAGTGACTTGTGAATAAAGAGTTTTCTGAGCTTGCTCTATAAGAGCTTCTTTTTTCTCAGCCTCTTCTTTCCACTTTCGAGACTCCTTGGAACTATTCCTATACTTTTCATCTAGCTCCTCATAGGACAACTTACTATCTGCCCTTTCCTGAGATTCTTTTAAATTATTGGCTCCTTCGTTGCCGCTCTCAGGTGCGGGGGAAGGTTCCGAAACTGGTTCAGGAGTTGCTGGGGTTTGAACCTCAGGGTCCTGACCTACTTTGGCTTCGTCTGCCATATCTATATTGTTAAAGAATTTATTTAAACCCAAAAAGGGCTTAATACAAAGGCATAACCCTTTATATCAAACCCTCTATGTCTAGTCGGCCATATATTTATAATAATATACTATTTTTTCTGCTTATTGTCAACTATAGGCTTTATCTTTTCTTCTATGTTTGAGAAAAACCAAAGAAGAGCCCTTATACCATATTTCATTTGCACGGCCCTCATACCAAGTTCTTCTAATGAATCTTTTTCTCCTGTAACAATTTTATTACTAACTGAATCCTTATAGGCTTCTAGTGTTATTTCTTTCAATTTCTTCCAGGTATCTTCCTGAAGAAGATTAAAGACTTGCTCTCTTTCAATATCCTCTAAAATAGGTTTATCCATTGTTATGTCCTATTAAATTAAATTCTACCTGCCTGCCCTGTAATGTCAGTCTGGTCCATTCTATTCGGAACTGGGATTCCCCCTTGATTTGGCATTCCCATATTTCCACTTACTGTTGGAACATTTACTGCATTGTTACGTGGCATCTGTGCCCCTTGCTGCCCTCCTTGTCCAGAAGCTACTTGATTAAAAGCATCTGACTGAGTCATTGCAAATTCAGCAGCTTGTTCAGCTATTAAACTATCTACTCTTAGGTGTTCTGTCAACTTGTTCTTATAATCTATAAATGCAGTTACAAAGGCTTGTACTGATGGATCAGGAGATTGCATCATAGCAATAAATTCATCACTTTGTGTAGTATCATTAACCCTCATTAATTCAACTGCATGTGTATACCTATGTGCCTTAGGTTCTCCTGGTATACCAACTATCTCTTCACCTTTTTGCATTGCCTCGTGCTGTTTTGCAGCCTGTTCTATTTCTTCTAACCTATCCTCATCTTCATCAATCAACAGGTCATTCCCTTCCATATCCATTTGGTCTAAATACCACCTCATAAGCTTCCTTATATCAATAATCGCTGGAGCTCCATTTTGCATGGTTCCACCTCTTTCTCCAGAAAATGGTGCTAATTGTGGTAATACCTCTTTCGCTTGCCTTGCATTAAATGCAGCAGATATAGGAGCTGTAAAATCAGCAGAAATATATACACGTGGAGTTTCCTCCCATTCAAACATCTTTTTATCTAGAGGAATTATCTTTGATCCTTTAATATCTCTTGTTTTATATGTACCATCTTTCTCATATAATACAATATCTTCCAGTCTTAACTCTCTCATCCTCTTCTTCCCTAATTCCAAAGAAGCCTTCCTGGTTGGTGTTGCTAAGAATTGACAAAATCTACTTTCTAATAGGAAGCCCCAATGATTCATTCCTTCCATTAAGTTATCCTCATACATATTGACCATATCTGTCATAGTTTCCTTCATGGTAATAGTATTTGTTGCTGGAGTGGAAGCCATTGGTAAGGTTAACCCTTGTGGATTAATACCTGTGTTCATAACAGCTTCATCCTTCAATTCTTCAGAAACCCTCCAGCTATCAAATGGCACTGACGGTAATTCTAAAGGTCTTACCTGTGTTACATCCCCAACCTTTATAATATCATTAGGTTCAATTCTATCCCACTGTGCATCCACATCTCCAAATATTGTTGCACCCACGAATACTGGAGGATTGGTTGCAAATTTGACTCTCTCTATTCGTGCATTTTTAATTGCTGAATCTTCGGCAGATTGTTGTAATAGAGCATCTACGGCACCAATTCCATAAAACTGACCAGGGTGTTTAACAAATCTGAAAGCAACAAATGGTAGTTCTTTATCCTTATAAGGAATAGGCCCTTCTTTAATAAGGATATCTCCACATATAATAACCTCAGAATCAGTAATCCTGTTGTAGTAATATATTAACTCACAGAATCCTCTTTCTATATCTTTAGGAACTTTAAAGAATGGACTTGAATATGTTTCTGTACTTGTAGTTTTAATTTTATCCAAATTCTTAACCATAGGATCCGAACCAAACATGTCGTTTACTTGCTCTGGAGTAACATACAAAATACCAGCACAATCAGTGGCAACATAACTTGTCCCATGTAAGCACTGAGCATTTGGGTCTATATAAAAATCTCTAATATTCCATGGAATAAAATCTGGATCTTCGTAATCCACTTTCATTTTGGTGTCAAATTTCTGTTCTGGAAGAATACCCTTTTCTATATCTTCTTTTGTAATATCCACACGTTGAGGCTCCTGGACTTCCCTTACTTGTACTGTATAAGGAATATAAGCTACTGATGTACCAAATATTTTAGACCTCTTGGAACAATCAAAGAATTTATACCTAACATCAGGATTTCTTCTAAAATAATCCTTAAATATGTATTTATGAACAACGGCAGTACCTTTAGACTCATCACTCTCATTTCTTGCTTCAACCAAAAAATCAATTTGCTGTTTTCTCTCACTAGCATCAATTGAATTAATAGTCCTATACGCCATACTAGATTTAAGATTACTCCTGAAGTCATCAGTACCATCAAATCTCGCATACATAAGATAATTCTTTTCTACCAAATCCCAGTGTTTATCCCAACTTGAAGAATTATCAAAGTTGGTTAGGAAACAAGTACTCTGTCTTGCATCATACATTTCTCTAATCCTGTTCCTCACAGAACCAACTAACGACCATTCAGCCTTATTTTGCCAAACTTTGTAATCGTGCTTGTATTCCATTGTAGGATACTTGAGGAAGTTGCATAATTTTGAGTTTTTCTCTTTCGCCATCTAAAAATTTTCTAAATTCAATACTCTATTCTATAGGTTTTATGGATTTTTGTCAACTATAGGCTTATAATGTCTAGTTTCATGTATCGACTCGATTTTTCCTTTTATTACTTTTATAACAATCTCACCATAATTCATCTCTTGGAATATATTCCTTAAATCTTTCAATGGCATATCTTGATTAAACACATCCTCTGCCATCCCTACAATGGCTTCGGTGGCTTCATTTAGTTGTATTTTCTCGTTATTTTTTTGCATCCTTCTTTATAGCCTTTTTAGGTTTCATTTCTTCAACCCTTTCTTCGTCCTCCTTATTCTCTGGTATCCATTCATGTACCATTAACATATGCCTGTAGTGTTTTTTCTTTGTTTTAAGATCGGTTTCAGGGTCTTTCACTATCTCAATCTTGTAATTGTATCTATCCTTCATATATTCCCATTGTTCTTCTGTTAATTCCGCAAGAAGCCTTAGTGTTTGAATATCAGAAACACCATCTTCAAAAGGTGGTAATTCATATAGAATTCCAGCCTCTTTTTTAAGATCGACCGCCATTCGTGCATCATCCAAATCTTCTATTTTGTTTGACACGAAGAAGTCTCGCTGTTCATCAGTCCAATACTCCTTTGGAATATCCAATGTAATAGTGAGATATCTACGAATATCATTAATTAGAACACTTTTTGGCTTTCTAAGGTATGTAAGCTTTTCTTCCATTTCTTCCTCTCCCCTCTTTATAACTCGTTGTTCCTTCTTTTCTATCATATCAATTCCAAGTTGATA
>Ga0272443_10000977_pt1 | contig 46093 bp, 34 predicted proteins | sample SSMAcet12_FD_193581 | JGI IMG/M metagenome (GOLD analysis project Ga0272443, IMG submission 193581) | Marine sediment archaeal communities from Little Sippewissett salt marsh, Falmouth, MA, United States - SSM-Acet-12 | ecosystem: Environmental > Aquatic > Marine > Wetlands > Sediment ...
TTTTCATTTACAAATACCGAAATAAGTATATATTGAGATTCCGTTAGGCCACCGTAGCTCAGTTGGTAGAGCAGCTGATTCGTAATCAGCAGGTCTGCGGTTCGAATCCGCACGGTGGCTTTTTTGTATAATCTAAATGTGAAAATTAATTTAAAACACCCTTTCGATTGAATTTTGATATATTTATATTTATCCCGTGCATCGAAAAGAAAATGAAATAACCGAGCCGAATAAAATAATCGAGATCATTAATCGCGCCCAAATATGCCGGATGGCGATGTGTGACGGCGACTCACCATATATTGTCCCGGTTTGTTTTGGATTTAAGGATAACCAAATTTATATCCATTCCTCCTCGCGCGGTAAAAAAATCGATCTGCTTAATAAAAATAACTCCGTTTGCGTCGAATTCGACATCGATGATGAAATGGTTAAAACCAAAAAAGCATGCAAATGGGGATTCAAATACAAAAGTGTGATCGGCTACGGGACGGCGCATTTCATATATGATTATGATCAAAAAATCGAGGCTCTCGATATCATCATGAACCACTATGCTAAAGGGCATTATACGTATGAAAGAAGTCAGGTCGAGGGCTGCCTGATTATTCGGATTGATTTGAAAAAATTAACCGGCAAACAATCGCTTTAAATAGCCTACGGGGGTGGATAATGGTTCACAAAACTGCCAATCGAAAGACTCAATGGTTTATTATTCTGGCTGTCGGATTGACATCCCTGATTATTTATTGGCTGACCGCATATAGATCGATAACATGGTGGGTCGGGACGTCATATACCATGACAGCTATCACGCTTGGCAATAATTTCCCTCCCGGTTCATTGATAACCACCCTGCTTGGATGGTTCTTTAGCTTACTGCCGCTTGGACTATCCAAGGCGTTTATCATGAATCTGCTGGCCGGCTTGATAACCGTAATTACAGTAATCATGACAATGATTTTATCATTGAATGTTTTCGGTCTATCCAAAAATCGGAGCGATTCCAAAAAGAGAGGTCCCTCCTATTCGACGATTCTATTAGCCTCAGCAATCGGAGGATTGCTGTTTGCCTTTTCCGAAACAGTGTGGACCTATTCAATCCAATATACACCTTATGTCCTGACGGCGCTGTTCACTGTTTTGATTCTGATGGCTATGCTTAAGTGGTGGGAAAAGGCCGAAGATAAAATAGCTGTCCGGCTATTGTTTTTAATATTCCTTATGGTCGGACTGGACTTCTGTGTCCACCGCACCAATCTTCTGTTACTGCCCGGAATACTCATCTGGATTTTGTTTCGTTATCCGAAAACATTTATACGATTAAAATCATGGTTGGTTGGAATAAGCGGACTGATACTGGGCGGGCTTTTTCACCTGTTAACAATACCGCTTGCGGCGGCTCAGCCTTTGGTTAACGCCAATGATCCGAGTAATCTAACCCGGTTCTATGATTATATCTCGCTTAAACAATACGGCGGCGGATGGCTCGTAAATCTCTTTCCAAGAAAGGCGCCATTTTTTAACAGCCAACTCGCCGATTATATCGATTATTTCAAAATTAATTTGATTAATATCGATGGCACTCTCGGTATTTTTTCGATTCTTGTCCCGATTCTGATTTTAACCGGAATAATTCTATTATGGAGACAGAACTGGAAACTATGTCTTGGGTTGATTATACAATTCCTGTGCCTGAGTTTACTGGCGGTTTTTTATTTTAACACGCCGGAGAATTTTTACTGGCCGATGGATCGCCATTATATTCCATCATACATCATAATGATTATCTTTATGACTTGCGCTCTCGGCGTTATATTTAATTATATAACGAATAATTTTACAAAGAATCGCGCTGTTATAATCTCTGTTCTTTTATTATTGATGGCTATAATTCCGCTGAATCAAATCCTCGGCAATTATAGTCGTCTCGACGGATCAAAACGACATTTTGCCTACGATTATGCCCATAACATTCTTACTACCCTTCCGGAAAACTCAATACTGTTTATCAACGGCGATAATTACTGGCCAATTTTATATTATAACAAACTGGAGGATGTCCGTCCCGATGTCACTGTTATAAGCCAAAGCCTGATTAACACTCAATGGTATCTTCGACAAATAATGAACGAAAACCCGAATTTCCCGATTCGTTTTACCGACGAGGAAATATCAGTATTCAGCGCACGAAGCTGGCAGGACACGACTATATCCATATCTGTATCCGGGCAGGTTTCATCTTTCGAACTGCCGCCGGAGACAGTTATCCCCGATACGTTTTATTTGAATGTCAAGCCGACTGTATCCAATGTCGCTATTATGGGACAGGATGTGTTTATGCTCAGGTTGTTGCAGGAAGACAGGTGGCAACGGCCGATATATTTTAATAATCCGCCACCATGGCTGAAAAAACATTGTCGGAATGAAGGTTTGGTCTGGCGATGCCTGCCGCTGGCCAAACCCGAAACAAATGTGGATTTGCTACAACATAATTTGCTCAGGCATTATTCTTATCGAGGTTTTGCCGATCCGGGTATTACTTTCAACAGGCTCGACCGGTTCATTACCGATTCCTATTATCTGTCTTTTCTTGACCTGATCTATTATTATTTTACATTCGGCGATATAGTGAATGCTGAATCGCTTCTCGACAAAATGTACGAAATATTGCCAATCGAGAAAGGAGGAGCGTCGGAAAGAACGCAAAAAATAATTGAACAAATAAAGTCGGCATTAAAAGAAGATCCGCAGACACCGGACGAGGAAACATGATATCGCCGGTTTTGATATTAGCTTGACAACATCAGGTGAATATATTAAAATAATTTTAAGAGAGTTCTTCTTTGGGTTCCTGGGTTTTTCAGCGATCCCCTCTAGGCCCAGCCAGAGAAAGCTCTCTTATATTTTGGTTCAGTGAATTCGTTTTTAAATATCCGAAAACAAATCACAATAAAAACGGGCGATGGAATACGATTCCGTCACCCGTTCACGGTAATTACCGCCAATCACCGATAAATCTATATCAATCCCTCATTAGTGCGAGAAATCGACCCGGTCGAAATCTTCCCAATCGATATATGTCTCCCCGTCTTTATCGTAGATGATTATACCCTTATTATCATTATCAACATCGTTGGAACCGCGCAGTTTGAAAATCCGGCCATCTTTTAGAGTCACCCGGCTGCTGCGTCGCGATGATTTCTCAATCGATTTGATATTACCGAACTCGACATCAATCTCAACATCATACATCTCACCATCGAGGAGCTCCCAGGTAAATTCCTCGTCATCATCCCATTTTATTTCACCGGTGTATTTTTCGCCATCTTCGGCTGTCACCGTCCCTTTTAACCGTTTGCCGCCGTCAAATTTATTGAAATCCGGCCCCGCCGGCGGATCGGTAAATTCAAGCATATCGAATTCATCCCAATCAACAATAACTCGTCCCAGTTTCAAATCGGAAATAACAATACCGCGATTGCCACTGTCGATATCATTGGAATCATCCAGCCGCATAGTCTTACCGTTTTTGATAGTAACATCGGCGGAACTCGAGGAGCGTCGCTCAATCATTTTTATCCGGCCAAATTCGATTTTTCTTTTACGATGTCTCTCATCGCCATCGAGAATATCAGTATCAAAAGTTTCATCCATATCCCAGCAGACAAAACCGGTATATTCCTCGCCCCGTCGGGTGGTCAGCGTTCCGTATAAACGTTCACCAAAACTGCATTCCTTATTCGAAGTCGGCCCAAATTCGATTCTGTCGATATCGTCCCAATAGAGTTCGATAATACCTTCATCAAGATCGTCGATCAATATCTCGCGGTTATCGTCGCCGATATCACCGGAACCGCCCTTCAACTCGACCGTCTCCCCTGACTTCAGGAGTAGTTCGACCTCATCATCACCAATCGGGACCAGTTCCTTAATATGACCGAACCGGATACCGGACTGGGCATCACCGCTCCACGAAGTAAAAAAGTCGCCGTCCTCGCTGTAAACAGTCACACCAAAAACTTTAACCTCGCGTGGCTCATCCCGATGATAGCGTTTCTTTCGGCTTCTGTAGTCTCTGTCATCCAGCTCCTTGTTGCCATCAAGGATATCATCCCAGGAAGCTTCATTTTTATCCCAGCGGATGAAACCTTCCAGCACTTCATCATCGATTGTATATATTTTCCCGAATAATAAACCGGGATCGGCCTGGACGGCCGAAGCCGTAAAAACAACGGCCAATATGGATAATAAAAATGTGAGTGTTACTTTCATGGCGGCGTCTCCTGAAGTTTTTAAGTCGTCTTTTTATAATTTGACGAATTCTGTTCTGAAAAGTTGCGGGATAATAACTTAGATATCAATTTTGTCTCATTTTCGGACACCCTAATATTGATTTTATGTCTGTCAGATATCGATTTTATTAAACTGAAACAGCCGGATGGTCGTATAACATTCAGAAGAGAGTAACGGTCATTTGCCGACGACCCTACCTTTCGTCCGGTACGTGCTTGGGTGGCTGTTACTCTCAAAATTTAGATGTCGTTTTATTATCAAAGATACCGATTTTGATGCTATTTTTTTATTCCGACAAATCGAATAAGGGGATTTGGCAGGCAAAAATATTCTTTACCGCAGCAACACCATCTTGCATACCAGAATTTCATTACCGGATACCATCCGGCAGTAATATATACCGCTTGGAGCGGTGGAACCATTTTCCAATCGACCGTCCCATTTTAAGACATGATCACCCTGCGACAGATTACCATCATGTAAAATACAAACCGGCTGACCAAGAAGATTATAGATACCAACTGTAATATCGATTGTACGCGGCAGGTATAACTCAACAGAGGTTGCCGCATTAAACGGGTTGGGATAATTCTGTTCCAGCCGCGGTTGTTCGGGCACAAGCGGGCGGTTGTCGTCATCTACAGAAGTTGGTTGGCTGACTATCAAATTACCGGTTACGATGGTCGGGATGCGTTTATTAAGACTCGGTGTTAGGATATAAACACCCGAACTATCGCTTGAACCGGAATCGATGGTATTAAATGTTTCAATATCTCCGGCGGTGAAAAACAGATTACCGAGATGATAATTCCCGGCCGGAATAATACTGTCATTTATCATCTGTTCATTAATCCTAAAACCTAATTCACCAATCCCCGATGAATTCACATTGACAAAATAATCAACAAACGACGGTAGCGATGAAAAATTGGCCGCAATCGAATCAAGTGTCGTGGTAGATGTATCATGGCTGATGGGAATATATCCACCGCAGGCCGAATCCATAAGATAAAGATAAACCGGCATCACACCAAGACCGCCTGGCATCGCATTGGTGCTGAAAAACTGTACTGTATCGGGACCGTAGCTGATTGACGGCTCAGTTACATTCAGAGAAACCGATATAACCTGCGATGAGTCGTTACAGGTTAAATCGATTAATCGAATAGTCGAGATATACGTCCCCTGCGGAAGCGAATCGTTTGTGATTGAAATTCCGACCGTATCGGGTGTTGACCCGGTTGTCGGTGTTATGTTGTACCAGTCATCGTAAGGAACAGCATTCCAGCTAAGTGAACCGAAACCGGAATTATCAAGCAGAACCGACGCCGGCTCAGGAAACGCGCCACCCTCTTCCATATTAAATTCAATATTATTGGGAATCGCTACTAACACCGGATCGTTGTATAACATCTTGCCGGCATAAATATCAAAATCGCCGTTTCGTGAATCGGCCCAGGTGAAATAAAACCGATAACCGTCGGTAGCCACATCGGGTTGAAGCTGTTTCCCGGTTGTATCGGCATGAATTCTGAAATTGCCTCCGCTGACATCACCATTCGGGTCATAAATCTGACCGATTACATCCCACTGCCCATAATTAGAATCGGCCCAGACAATACACACGCTACCGATATTATCGGCGCACAGATTGACCTGTTTCTGTGCCCGGCTGTAATCATTGCCATTAACTCGTGTCGCCGAACCAATCACAGTCCCGGAAGAATCATATCGTTTCCAGTAAACATCCGGATTTTGAGGATAATCGCCGTTTATCCAGTCAATCCATGCAATATAAAAGCGACCGTTACCATCGGCCGCAACAGCCGGAAAGGCTTGTTTTATTTCGGTGTTATCGCTATTAACTCTAACGTTACTTCCTACCTTAGTTGCCGAAGAATCATAGCGCTGATAATAGATATCGTCATCACCATTACGATTGTCATACCAGACAACTACGAAACCATCATTGGGAAACATCGCCACCCGCGGCGAGTGCTGAGGATTATTTCCGTAATCGTCGTTAATCCGAAACGGATTTCCTATCAATTCCCCTTCGGCGTCCATTCGCTGTCCGAAAATATCCCAGTTATTGTAGCGATAATCGGACCAGACAACGACTCTATTGCCGTTACGATATATCCCGATATCGGGCGACTCACACTGCATTTCCGGGGGTACAACCGTAACCAGCTTATTTTCGCCGACAACCGCCGAATCCAGCGAGGCCAGATATATATCGGGCGCATACGGATAATCGCCGTTCCGGTAATCGGTCCAGACCGTCGTGAAATTATCACCGCTTGCGGTTATCGCCGGTTCAACATGCGGTATTATACTATAATCGTCGTTGACCTGCTGATTATATCCCAGAATGATAACCGAACTATCTAATATTTGGCTAAAAATATATGCATAACTGTATCGCTTGTCGGTCCAGACAATCATAATTTCGCCGGAAGCTGAGACCGCCAATCGCGGATTACTTTGATCGCTACCGGAGTAATCATCATTAACACAGACTTCAACATCCGCTTGCGAATACAGATTACCGGCCGATAAAAGCGAAAGAACAACAACCGCAATTGTATTTAAAAATATTCTAAAATATCTCATTAGAATATATTATTGCATTTTAAATGCCATAACACCACTAATATTTATTAAATATAAAAAGGCTTAAATGAATGCTGTACAATATACAACGAGAAATATATAAAGTATTTTGTAGGGAAATCTTAAATTTATTATTAAAATCAGGAAAACCATTCCTGATTTTGGGGGAACGGTTTTCCTGATAAATGTTTTATATTGATAGGTTTCGGATTTGGAAACTATCGTTTCTTTTTCTTATGACGATCGGCTCTTCTGCGTTTTTTCTGCTTGTGAGTTTTAATCTTCTGTCGTTTTCTCTTCTTACCGCTTGGCATTAATCCTCCATTAAACCTGTTCCGTCAGCTAAATCGGCAGCTTCGTGATCATGTTCTTGAATTCGTTAGATGGTTTAAAAACCGGAACCTTTCGGCCGGGAACAGGAACCACTTCACCGGTGCGCGGATTACGAGCCTTTCTCTCCTTGCGAAGCTTGACTTTAAAAGTCCCGAAGCCGCGTATCTCGATATTGTTTCCGCCTTCCATCGATTTCTTTATCGTATCAAGAAAAGCATCAACAACAACGGCTACATCGGTTCTTGTCAGCCCGGTTCGTTCGGCTACTCTTTCAACAAGATCTGCCTTGGTCATTTGCATCCTCCCTCGGTAGCTTGCTGGTTTATGTTATGTTTTCTTTTTCTCATTTTTTTTCACCCCTGATAAACTATTACAAATTTACGTCAGAGGCTTCCTACATAAAACGACAATAAAACGGTTTTTCTTCGTAAGTCAATAGTTTTTATTAATTTAATACAAATATAAAACTTTCGGGCCGGTCATATTTCCCGAGGTCATTTCGCGAACCTCACCGAACATCGAGCCCATAAAGTCCCAAAATCCCTTCTGGGGCCGCATTTCCTTAACAATCCGAGGTTTCCCCGTAATTCCGGACATATCGGCCGCAAGCCTGACCGCATCCTCGAAACCGCCCAGCGTATCGACCAGACCAAGCTCCAAAGCCTGACGTCCGGTATAGACCGAACCATTGGCAACAGGATAAACATCGTAGCGTTCCATCTCGCGTCCCTCGACGACCACATCGATAAATTGCTCATAAGCATCCATTACCATCGCCTGAAGCATCTCTCGCTCTTCCGGCATCATGTCCCTGTCAAAAGCTCCGACCGCTTTTAGTTTACCGGCCTGAATACGCTCATAATTGACACCAATTTTATCGAGTAATTTATCACCGGTCATAAACTGCATAATGACACCGATCGAACCGGTAATAGTCCCCGGGTTAGCCATAATTTTGTCAGCCGCACACGATATAAGATAACCACCCGATGCGGCCACCGATGACATCGAGACAATAACAATCTTGCCCTCTTCTTCGCGAACTCTGAGAATCTCGTTGTAGATTTCCTGCGTTGGTGCCACAGTCCCACCGGGCGAATCGACATGAAGAATAATCGCCGACACCGAACCGGAGTTTCCCCACTTTTTTAACTGACGAACAACCGACTCCGAATCATAAATGCCGCCGAACACTTCGACCACCGCCACACGGTCGCCAAAGCCCCCGAAAGAAACCTCGTCATCACCATAGTACAACCCAATAAACATCAGGCCGAAAAACCCAATCGTTACCAGAAACGTCCCGGCAATAACGACTGCTATAATAATATCCCTTTTCCTGGCCATATTACTCCATTAATTGGTATAGATAATCAGTTTATCGCCGGCCTTAATACGATGGGGGTTGGTAACATCGTTCCAGGCTTTTAAACGAGCGACAGTCGTCTTATACAACGATGCAATCTCCCAGAGGGTGTCACCCTTACGAACCGTGTAAACCTGGTAACTGTTATCCATAACGGCACCTGAGTTACCGGTTCCCGAAACGACCAACACCTGCCCCGGATAAATCCGGCTGCTGGCACCAAGACCATTAAGACGACGCAGGCTGGTGGTCGAGGTTCCATACCGGCGAGCGATATCCCAGAGAGTATCGCCTTTTCTAACTTTATGTTTAGTAGTTTTGTTACTCGATTCCGATTGAGCATAAGTTCGGCTTCCGCCGCTGCTATCGAGACCGATTTGCAGTCGTTGTCCGACATATATTCGGGCGCGTCGATCGAGATTATTCAGGTGCCTGATCTGGTCCGGTGTTTTGCCGAAGGCACGCGCAATATCCCAGACGGTGTCGCCGGAGCGCACAATATATACATCACCTTCCAGTTCGTAATTTCGCTGACGCTTACTGCTTGAATAGCTGCGGTCGTTGGGGACCGGAATCACCAGATGTTTACCGGCGTAAATTTTTGAGCGGCGGTGAATATTATTGGCCTCGAAGATAGCATATTGCGAGACTCCATATTTTCGGGCGATAGTCGATACTGTCTCACCGCGGCTTATTTTATGTTTTACAAAACTGGTTTCTTTAGAGGATGGCATTTTCTCATAAGCAGCCAAAAACTTCTTTTGTGAACCTTTTGGAATTCGAAGCCGGTAATTTTTAGCATTTGGCGGCGTGAACTGGCGAAGCAGTTCCGGGTTTAATGCCTGCAGATCCTTGACACTGCATCCGATTTCCCTGGCAACCGTTTTGAGATCAAGGCATTTGTTGATAGAGACGACGTCGTAGTCCCACCGTGGATGATAATCTATATCGGTGAAACCGAACTTCTCCGGATTTTTGCTGATCATGGTCGCGGCCATAAAAAATGGAACATAATCCATCGTCTGCTTTTTTAATTTCATCTTCCAGAAATCAGTTGTCTTCTGCTTCCTGATAACTTTTCGCACGCGCCCCGGTCCACCATTATAAGCCGCCATTGCAAGCTCCCAGCTTCCGAACTCGTTATACAAATCTCTTAAAAATTCCGCTGCCGCAATAGTTGATTTAACCGGATCTTTGCGTTCGTCGTACCACCAGCTTCGGTTTAATTTGTATATACGCCCGGTTGAGGCAATAAACTGCCACAAACCCATCGCCCGTGCCCATGAATAGGCTTTGGGATTGAAGCCGGACTCGACCAGCGCCAAATATTTCAAATCGGTCGGCATATCCATCTCGGTGAAGATGGAATCAATCATCGGAATAAACTTGGTCGAACGGCTTAAATAGCGAGCGAACGCATCGCGCGCCACTGTTTGATAGTATAAGATACAACTTTTTACCCGTTCATTAAGTATAACCGGAACATTATATGCAATTTGTTCCTGAGTTAATGATTCCAGACGTTTCAACTCGGTCGAGTCGATTTTAAGATGATTGACATCGGAAAAACGAGCCATCAAAGCATCGGCCGAAATATCGCTCGGCAGATGTCCCAGCGAAAGCAGGGTACTACGGTAGTTGGCTATAATATCAACCAGAAGCCGGTTATATTTAATAGCTTCAGGGCCCAAAGAATCAGATTCGGTATCGATATCGAGATTACCCAGAATCGAAAGCGACTTTTCAAAATAATACTCGGCCTCCTCCCAGGCGGTCTCTTTATTGGCCGCGATACCCATCATATAATACTCGCGGGCAATCGATAACTCGCGATAAATATAGTCATCAACCGCCACCGTCATATCTTCGGTCGAATCAATATTGTCGTATGAATCGTCAATCATGGTATTAAGACGATCCAGCTCAAAATCCTCTTCAATGTAACTTGTGGTATCTTCCGACTTGTTCTCCGCAGGTACGGCGTAAACGGTTGATTCGTCGGACGCAGCCACTGCTTTTTTCATATCGGGCTGCGTGCAGGAGAAATTCCCCATCCCGAAGATTAAGAAGATAAGTATGGCAAACAGGTAATTTTTCTTCATTTTTTTAATTCCTATATCAATGCTGTCAAATCCGCTTTACGGCCATTATTATCGGTTAGAAACGGCTTTCTCTTTAAAAAAACTTCGTCCTAACCTGTTGACATATATACGAAAATACGAAAATTCGTGTCAAGCGTTTAATTTTTTTATCTCCAGTACTTATTTAATTCTTTTACCGCTTCATCCGTTGTTTCGACATAATTTATTTTATCCATTCCCCGAAACCAGGTGATCTGACGTTTGGCAAAGCGGCGGGAATTTTGTTTTATAAGATTAACCGCCGTAGTTTTATCGATTAACCCATCGACATATTTATACATTTCATTGTAACCGATTACATTAATAAGCTCAACCGTTCCTTTAAGTCCTTTTTCGTAAATCATTTGGATTTCACCAACTAAACCTTCGTTTATCATCAAATCGACCCGCCGATTTATCCTGTCATACAGAACTTCACGAGGCGGCATCAGGCATACGATTTCATAATCATATTTTTTTTCTGACTGAGTCGTACCGACTAACTCAGATTTTGTTTTTCCGGTGATATAATAAATTTCGAGAGCACGGATAATCTTTTTTATGTTATGCGGATGTATTCGCGATGCCTCGTTCGGGTCAATTTCCTGCAATTTCTCATAAAGATACTTTGGCCCTTTTTCGACCGTCTCCCGCTCCAGTCTTTGGCGGATATTCATATCATCTTCAATCTCGACAATCCCTTCAACCAGCGACCTGATATATAAACCGGTTCCGCCGCAGATAAGCGGTGTTTTATTTTTTGAAAATGAATCTTCGATAATCTTTTCGGCGTCACGAACAAAATCAAAGGCGGTGTATCTCTCCCCCGGCTGGACACAATCGGTTAAATAGAAATTATACATTTCCAGTATATCCGCCGGCGGTTTGTCGGTGCCGATTGATAGAACTTTATAAATCTGACGAGAATCGGCCGAGATAACGTCGATATCGGGGTATTCTTCCAGCAGGCGTAATGCGACACCGGTTTTACCGGCGCCGGTCGGGCCGGTCAGGATAGGGATAATCGGCTTATTTCCGCCCGAATTTAACATCGAGTTCATACCTGCTGATATTCAGGAAAGTAGGTCGACCGTGCGGACAGCAATGTTTATTTTCCGACTTTAATAATTGCCGAAATAGTCGTTTCGCTTCTTCTTCGGTCAACCTGTCTCCGGCCATAATGGCCGCCCGGCAGGCCATCGATTCCGCGACCGCTTTATGTAATTCATACCCGGCCTTCTGGAGATTCTCGACATCTTCAAGAATCGAGTCAAACATCTTCTCCGGCGACTTTTTCGAGAGACTTATCGGGACAGCCGACAATATTATAGTATTCCCGCCGAATGGTTCGACTACAAAGCCAATAGTGCTCAAAATCTTTTTTGATTCTTCATACAGCTCGTATCGTTCTGGAGACATATCGATATTTACCGGAAAAAGTAAATTCTGCGATACTGCCGCACCCCGCTCCATTGTTTTGATTATTTCCTCGAAAAGAATCCGCTCGTGCGCCGCATGTTGATCGACCAGAATCAGATTATCTCCCTCCTTAAAAAGTAAATATAATTCAGCAAAAGAACCGAGATAAATCAGCCGGTTAAGGTCCATTTTTTCGGCTGGTGGTTGTAATGTATCATCGGCCGGTTTGGGAGATATTGTTTTATTAGTTGATTGACCGAAACCTTCTTTGCGGCTATTATCCGTTTCCGTTTTTTTGTTATCGTATAGTTCTTTTATCTCTGTCTGAGCCTGATCCGGCGGTTTGTATGCCCGCGCCCGACGAATAGCTTCGGCGGCGGTCAGCCGTTCCGATTCGGAATCTTCACTGATTACACGTGTCTGAAACAGACTTGGCTCGCCACGCAAAGTTCGTTTGACCGCCTGATACACGATATCATGAATCTGCCGCTCCTGCGAAAGACGCACCTCGGCCTTGGTCGGATGAACATTGACATCAACATGTCCCGGATTTATCTCCAGAAAAACCACCCCGATCGGATAGTTGCCTTTCGGCAGTAATTCCCCATACCCGAATCTGACCGCATGATTAATCGATGGTGACTTTATGAAACGTCTGTTGATAAAAACATACAGGCTGTTTTGATTCTGACGTACATTCTCAGGTGAACTCAAATACGCGCGAAGATTCATTATCGGCGAATCGGATATAACCTCTATCAAATCCTCTTTGCTATTACCCATCAGTAGGGCCTTAGCCCTTTTGTTTAATTCGCGGTGCTGGTCATCGAGTGCAAATAATTTTCGCCCGTTTATCTTGTAGCTAAAACGAACATCGGGCGCACCGAGCGCAAGCGCAATCGCATTACGGGTCAGGTAACGCGCCTCGGTCGATTCCGCTTTCAAAAATTTACGCCGCGCCGGGGTATTAAAAAACAGGTCGCTCACCTCGACTTTGGTCCCGTTCGGCACTGCCGCCGGCTTAACGCTTTGCACGACTCCGCCCTCAATAAATATTTCCATCCCGCTGTCGGTCTCGGCCGTTTTGGTTACCATCCTTGTCCGTGAAACCGAACCGATCGAAGGCAGCGCCTCACCCCGAAAACCGTAACTGAGTAAATTATCAAGATCGTTAAAATCGGAGATTTTGCTGGTGGCATGACGCGAGAAAGCAATCTCGAGCTGTTCCGGATTTATTCCACAACCGTCATCCAAAACCGAAACAAGTTTCGTGCCCGATTTTTCGACAATGATATCAATCCGACTCGCCCCGGCATCGAGCGAGTTCTCGACTAACTCTTTTAGCACCGCCGCCGGTCGTTCGATAACCTCACCGGCCGCGATTTTATTAATCAATCGTTCGGTAAGCGGCCGTATCCAGCGTTTGTTTTTGTTTACCGATCTATTATTCATCAAGCATATCTTTCAATTTATTTATAAAACTCAGCGCCTGCATTGGTGTCATATTTTCCGGATTAATTTGTTTCAATTCTTCTTCCACTTTCGACGGGACAGCATCAAAAAGCGACCGCTGATTGATATTGGTATGTATTCCTTTTGCCAGTTCCGATTGCGAGAACTTTCCCGATTCCAGCAGTTTTAATATATGACGCGAGCGACCGATAGTTTTTTTCGGAATCCCGGCCAGTCGCGCCACCTCTATACCATACGAATCATCACAGCCGCCGGGGATAATTTTATGCAGAAAAACTACCTTATCTTCCCATCGTTTGACTGCCACCTGGCAGTTAAAGACCCGGTTGTATATCGACGCCATCCCGGTCAATTCATGATAGTGCGTCGCAAAAATAGTCCGCGCCTTGACATGTTCGTCGATATACTCCACCACCGACCATGCAATTGAGAGGCCGTCAAAGGTCGAAGTGCCCCGCCCAACTTCATCGAGTAATATCAACGAACGTTCGGTGGCATTGTGTAGAATATTCGAGGTTTCAATCATCTCGACCAAAAAGGTCGATTGCCCGCGCGCCAGATAATCGATAGCGCCGACACGAGTAAACACTCTATCGACAATACCGATCTTAGCCTTCTCGGACGGAACAAACGAACCAATCTGAGCCATAATGACAATCAATCCGATCTGCCTAAGATAAGTCGATTTACCCGACATATTCGGCCCGGTCAACACCATAATACGATCGTTATCTTTCGATAGTAAAATATCATTAGCGATAAAACTTCCCGGCGGAAGAATCTCCTCGATAACCGGGTGACGTCCCTCGATAATTTCAAGTTCGTTATCTTCGGTTATTTCAGGACAGCAGTACATCTTTTCAGCGGCTAGATTCGCCAGCGAAACAACCAGATCGACTTCGGATAATAATTCGGCGGCAAGCAGTATATCTTCAAGCCTGTCCGCCACCTGATCAACCAACTCATTATAAAGTCGTTCCTCTAAGGCGAATATTTTTTCCTCGGCCGCGAATATCAATTCTTCCTTTTCTTTTAATTCGTTGGTGATAAACCGCTCGGCGTTTACCAGAGTTTGTTTGCGTATATAATCTTCAGGGACCTTATCGAGATGTGTCTTTGTTACTTCGATATAATAACCGAATACTTTATTAAATCCGACCTTAAGCGACGATATCCCGGTTTTGTCCCGTTCACTTTTTTGAAGCGATGCGATATATGTGCGGGCGTCTTTAATCGAGTCTTTCAGATTATCAAGCTTCGGTGAAAAACCGGATTTAAAAATATTACCCTTATTCGTAGTAAGAGGCGGTTCATCAATCAGTGCTTTGGAAACAGTCTCGATAATATCTGTGCCGTCGGGATATGATTTATTTATATCCGTAAATAGCTTCGATTGTAACAATTCGATATTATCGATTATTAATTTACCTTCAACCAGTCCGTTTTTTATCGCCGCCAACTGTCGCGGACTGATTTTACGCATCCCGAGTCGTCCGGCCAGACGTTCCATATCGGGCAATTTATCGAGGAACATTGGAAGTTCAAGCGCGATATCGCGGTTGTTATATAGTTCTTTCACTCCCTGCTGACGGTACAAAATAGGATTTTTGGTTTTAAACGGGCGAAGCAAATTTTCTTTTAGTTTTCGCGCTCCCGATGCGGTCGAGGTTCTATTAATTGCATGAAACAATGAATCCTTTTCGCTGTTTTCGGATAGATTTCTAATAAGCTCCAGATTCCTGACGGTCGAATAATCGAGCATCATGTACTCATCCGGTTCGGCCGCCAATAAGCGGGTGACATGATCCAGTTTAGTGCGGTTGTTTTCTTTTAAGTAACGATATATCGCTCCGGCTGCGGCCAGCCCCGATTTTTTATCACCGACACCATAACCATCAAGCGTACTTACTCCGAAAAATTCGGATAATTCGCGAATCGCGGTACGCCTGTCGAAGTTCCATTCCTCGAAGGCGGTCATTTTTATCCCGGCATTATCTTCGAGTCGCTTGATTATTTCATGTTCGTTAAGTGAAGCGGGATAAATAATTTCTCGCGGCGATAACACTTTCAGTCGTTCGATTATCTGAAGACCGACACCCTCATCGAGAAAAAACTTACCGCTTAGAAGGTCAATGTATGACAGACCGATAAAGTCCGCATTTTTAAAATATATCGAAGCCAGATATAGACGCCCGGTATCTTCGATAACCCCCTCGATGGTCGCGGTCCCCGGTGTCAATATCTCGACCACTTCGCGTTTGACCACCCCTTTAGCCTGTTTGGGATCCTCGGTCTGCTCGACTACCACCACCTTCTCCCCCGCGGCCAGAAGCCGGGCGAGATATTTGTCGGCGCTGTGGTGCGGGACACCTGCCAGCGGGATTTTTTCACCATTATGATGTCCACGTGAGGTCAGCGCGATATTCAGAATCGGCGCCGCCTTAACAGCATCATCGCCGAACATTTCATAAAAATCACCCATCCTGAAAAACAAAATCTTCCCGGGATACTGCTCTTTGATTTTGTAATATTGACGCATCAGCGGTGTTATCGAACCGCCGCTTGAAGAAGATAATTTCATCGCGCAATAACTTGAAAAGCTTCTTTCTCGGATGATTCAAGGCGGGACTTAAAGGCCAGCGCCTGCTCGGACGATTGGAATCGCCCGACAAAAACAACGTAGTACTTTTTATCGGAAACCGTTTTTTTTGTCACTTCAACGTCTTCACCGTACTGCTTCATACGTTCGGCCAGACGATAAGCATTGTCGCGTATAGAAAAAACACCGACCTGCACCGAATAAACGGTTCCGGTCATCCGCTCGGCCTTGCTGTCGGCCGATTCCTTGTAAAGCCGGCCCAGACGCTGCGCCAGATTATCGAGACCAACCGCCGCCGAATATGTTTCCTTGAGCACATTATAGTACAAAATGGCATCATCGATACGGTTCTGCTCGATGGAATAACTCGACAGTAAGTACAACGCCGGAGGAACGACTTCATCATATTTGGTATTACTCAACTTCCGGCATATTTTCTGAGCGGCGATATAATCTTTCTTTTCATAAAGCGCAACCGCTTCATCGAGCTCGCCAACCTTACCCTCGGGGCGCCCAGCGAATTCCTCCATTGTTCTTTTGCGGAAATTATATGCCCGGGTAGTCTCGTTTGTTTTCTTAAAGGCCAGAGCGGCCAGTCTCAGAATTTCCGTACGATACTTACCATCTTTCCAATACTGAAGGTACGACTCGCAGGTAACAGCCAGTTTTTCGTAATTCTTATCGGCCAGATGATACAATGCCCGCATATATGTACTATGTTCCAGAAAACGGGATTCCATATTGGCCCTAAAAGCTGCATCATGGAACTGAATCGATTTTTTCCCATCCGGTTCCAGAAGCGCCTGATAGTACAATAAAGTGCCGTCGCGATATGACGCCGTCGATGATTCGCCGATCACCCGACGCGCCTCATCGATTTTGCCTTCATCGATTAGTTTAGGAACATCAGACAAGGCAAACGCCTGACCGGCGAAAGCCAGCGCAATAATACTAACGATAATTCGAATCATGATAATTTGAAACTGTCAACCGCCTTGCATGACGGACACAACCATTTTTTGGTTTCGCTTCTAAATCCGCAGCGACTGCACAAATACGTATTCTCGACCGTCTCTAATTTTTCCTGAAGATTATCAATCAGGCTGCCCAGTTTCCGTTTATCATCATTGGCAAGATACAGTCGCATCAACTCGAGAGTCGGCATATATGATTCGGGATGTTCCTCGAGCGCTTGAGTAAGATGCTCGGTGGTTGAATTATATTCACCTTTTTTATAATAATATTCCGCCAAAGTCAGATGCGCACTTAGATTTTTAGGAGATGCCGCCAGAATTTCGCTACAGACATTAGAGATTTCTCCGAATTTGCCCAGATCAAAAAGCACTTTTTTCAGCCGACCCAACACATATTGAGATTCATCCGGCACAGCCTGAATCATCTTCCGCCAGATATTAACCGCATCCTCAAGTCGGTTTTCGGCCAGATACGAATCGCCGATATATACATAAGCCGGAGTACAAGCGGAATCCATCCCGATTGCCTCTTTAAATATCACGCGGGCCTTATGATAATCTTTTTTCTCGAAATGTTCTGTACCTTCAAGAAATTTATAAATGGCCAACCCGGTCTTAGATTTTTTGCCGTCCATCTTAATCAGCTTTTCCCTGGTCTCGTAAGCCGCCTTCCAGTTGTTACTCAGGCAATGAGTATCCAGAAGCTTATTTAGCGCCCAGCGATTATGATTATCTATCGTTAGTAACTCCTCCAGCGTTACCCGGGCCGATTCGGCCTCTTTCAAATCAAAAAAGTCAAGCGCCAGCGATTTTAAAATCAATTTCTTTTCATTCGGCGAAAGACCATGCCGAAGAGTAAGATCTTTATGCACCTGAAGCGCTTTATCCGGCTTGCCGTACTTCCTTAAAATATTGCCAAGCCTGATATAGGCATCGATATTATCGCTTTCCTCGGCAACCACCTGACGGAACTTGCTGAAAGCGGCCTCTTCGTAGCCGTCCAGCATTGCCTTGAGTCCGTCAATATAAAGAGTCGGATCCTTGGCCTTTTTGTCCTTTTTATAACGGTCGTAAAAGAACAGAATTAAAATCAAGGCGATAACGGCCAGAAGGAAAATAATGATAAAAGTATCCATACTTTATTTTACTCCCGCATGTCGGACTTATTATCCATCAGGTCCTTGGATTCCTCGATGGGACGGTTTCTCAGTGCGGCCACTTCATTCTGAAGTCCCTTCAAATTACGGCCCGATGTCCGTAATTGATTAGTTAACCTTAAATAGATGGAGATAAACAACAGCCACGAAATCAATGCCCCCAGAATAAATGACCAGAAAACAACGGTGATAATCGGGACATCCATACGCTCGGTCCAGATCAGGTGAACATCAACCGTTTGATCGACTCCGCTATTATATAGGGCAAACCCGATTATAATCGCTATAATCAGAAGTATTAAAATTGACCTGAGCACCCACATGCTTCCTCCTTGGAAGAATTTTTATAAAATCAACCAGATAAATAACACATCACATCCATATTTGTCAATAACATCGCCCGCCTAAATATCATAATGTGACAGCGGCTATTCTATAAATTGAAACCCTTCAAGCAGCTTCGTGAAGTCGGCGAATTCCGTGGCGAAATATAATTTTTCACAAATAAAATGAAATATTATTATCTGATTGTCCTGTTTAACGAGGAATAATGAACCGCCGTAATAATTGGTCACCAGATCAGCCTGGTCGCCATCGATTCCCTGTCTTTGAACATTGAGACTGTATCTCCGTTCGGCAGTCATCCTGACCCCTTCGATATCTCCGAACTTCGCTTTGGAACTCCTTACGCTGATAACATCACCAAACAGCAGTTTAAATTCCTGAAGCATTTTGTTTTTCTGATCCGATTTATATTTATCGTTTAACAGCGAATCAAGAAATATCTGTTCCGGAAGCGATGTCGTATCGACATATACAACTACCCTGGGTGCCTGCGTATATGACGAGGCATGGCGGTATTCATTGGGAATATCGTATTGTTTCTTGATTAGAACCAGACGAACTTCGCTATCATCTTTTTTTATCGATGTGTCCCATTTATCAGGAATGGTCAAAGAAAAGCCGTATTGACTGTCGGTGTAAACGTCGTCTTTTATTTTACCCGCCATGCTCTTTTTCTTGCGTGCATCGGCGACGCTGACGGCTAATACGACCATTAAAAACAAAATCATTACCTTCTTCATCATCAGACCTCCTTATTTGATACACATTATTTATTACTTATACGCCTTTTAGTCAAGGAAATATTCGGAAATCATCGCATAAGCGACAATATTTCAATAACTTATTTGGCGGAAATGTGATATAAAACCGAGCGCAACTCAATACGATTTATAGCGCTCAAATAGCCGGCCCCACTCCGTTTTGGAATATTTGCGAATAATTGACCGTCCGATTGTCGGATACCAGATAAAATCGTGATAAATATTACTCGCCATCGGCGCCCAGACAACCAGCGGCGAATGCAAAGCGATTTTTTCCAAAAACCTCAGGGCCCCTTTGCGAAGCATCTGGTCGCCCCAGATAACAAATGATTTTTTGGTTTTGAAACCGAAATTTATGCCTGTTATATCCAAACCGATTATTTCAAGCTCATTTATATCGGCGACACCCAATCCCCGCTCATGACACATTCTCAAATAGGGGATTTTCATCGGCTCAAAACCCATCAGCTTGGCCGCGACCGCATCAATAGCGACCGAATCGGATGACGCTAAAAGCAGATTTTTCGAATGCGGGATCATGGTTCTCGGTCCGGCGCCGTCCCCGGCGACAGTGCCGTCCATCACCGCTAAAATATTCGGATGCAGTTCCTTCTGCATTATCATCAAATCGACCAGCACCTCATGGATATATTTATGGGCGTAATGGCGAACCTCTTTTAACAAGCCACCGAAAGCGTTCTTAATAGCGCCGGTCGTCGTTGAATGGCCGTGAGTTTTAACTGTCGGAAGATGTACCACCTGTTTGCCGACATACATTTTGGGAATCTCGATCCCTTCGGGAAAAATATCATTGAGCTTTAACAGCTTTTCCTTAAACGGGTATTTAATCCACTCAACTCCGGTTAGCGGTGTAAAACCCAAACCATACTTTTTTAAAACCGGCATCCAGAGATTATTATGAGCACCCTTAATCGGGTCGGTAACTACCGTTTTATTTTCAATTGGCAAAAGTTTTTCGCGAGGGAAGTCATCTTCCACCAGCGTCTTAACCACTCCTTCCACCTGCCAGGGCTGTGATGAGCAGGCGGGGAAATATTTAGTCCAGGATAAATTAAGCTTAATCAGGGTTTCGATATTAAAATCGAGAATCGAGCGATAATCGACTAATTCCATAACCTTGCGATAATCGCTTAAGACATTATCTATATTGGTTTTTACAACAGCAACTTTACTTACCGGCATTATCTGTCAAATCCTATCGGTCGTTTATTTAGCTGGCTAATATAGTCTCCGGCGGTACAGAAATCAAATTTTTTGAGAAGAATATCAAGTTTTTTTATAAGTAATGAAATCGAACCATATTGGCGGTATCTCTGCAAAAACGATAAGTTTCTAACCCGAGGTTGGTTTTCATCCACCTCCCACGGATGTAGATAAATTACCGCCGGTTGTCCGGCCCGATTAAGTTTACGAATCATTCGTTCCGTAAACCAAACCGGTGAAAGCCTTAGATATCCACCGCCGCCAACCGGAAAGTTTTTTCCCATAAACTTTACGGTTGAAGCCGGAATTTCATATATATGATTACCGTTTTTGAGATTCATCCGGGCGATAACCCTCAAACCATGCGGTTCGCCATAAATATCATGTTTAATCGGATACAATGAAGAATCATAAAGAAATCCCGAATCGGCCAAAATTTCAAAGGCCCATTCGATTTTGGAATTAATCGACCAGCTTGGCGCCCGGTAACCGATCGGCGACACCCCGCAAGCATCATAAATCGCCTTTACCGCCCGTTCGGTATCCTTACGAAATTCTTTCTGTTTTAATAAATCAACCCGATTATGCGCGTAGCTGTGACAGGCGATTTCGTGACCCTGCATCGAGATATTATTTATCAAATCCGGAAACCGTTCGGCTATCCAGCCGAGAACAAAAAATGTTGCTCTTACATTGTGCATGTCAAAAAGCGCAAGTATCTTCTCTGTATTCTCTTTTATCCGCGAAGGTAAAACATCCCATTGGTCGTAATTAACGGCACCTTTTAAATTCTCGACAACAAACCAGTCTTCGAGATCAACTGTTAAAATATTCCTGTTCATTTTTCTTAAATTATTACGCGGTTAAAGGGTAAAAAATCTCAACTTTCGATCGACGACTTATGCTTATAGCCGTAATAGCGGTAATTGTAGTAGTATGGAAGCGATTGTGTGGAATTGTTGACAACGACACCCATGACTTTGTCGCTTTGCGAATTCAACAATTCGCGGGCGCGCATAATTACATCGCGCTGGGTAGCCCCCGCTTTAATCACTAAAATAGCACCATCGCATTCTTCCAGCAGAATAATCGGATCCATCACCGGAATCAACGGCGGCGAATCAACAATTATCTTATCATAATAAAATTTCATCTCATCTATTATACGATGAATAGAGGCATTATTGAACAATTCCGACGGATTTTTCATAATATCGCCCGCCGTCAAAATATCCAAATCATCTATGGTGGTTTTTTTGACCGCGTTCCGACTGGCGATTCCCTCTAACAAAATATTCGATACGCCCCCCTCCAGCGGTAATCGGAACAATTTATGAACCATCGGGCGACGCAGGTCAAAATCTATCAGAAGCGTTTTTACTTTTTTCGACCGCGCCGATGTCATCGCCAGAAATGACGAGACAATCGATTTGCCTTCCGAGAGCATTGCCGAAGTCACCAATATTGCCAGTTTGCCATCCCCCTTATTTTTCCCATTGATATTATGGAGAACCCGCCGGAATTCGTTAGATTCCGGCAGTTCCATATTAAAATAGTCAATTATACTTAATGGCTTTTTCGCTTTCGGCAATCAATAACTCCCATCACTCATTTTTTTCGGTTATATCGGTAATCGTATCAGCGATTTTCAAAAGATGCTCTTCGGACAAATCAAGCGCCCGTTGTGCCTTTTTCAACTTGTTGTTAATACTCAACGCCTTTTTGAAATATTCGGCACCTCTCTGCCATGAGAATTTGGCATCATGGAGGTAGCACATCCCCAACTCGTAATAGAGATCAACATAATCCGGATTTTTATCGATTTCTTTAGTAAGATATTCGATACGTTCCGAAATATTTTCTTCCGACAACCATTCGGTGTAAATCAAATACCGCTTAAAATGCGCCGCTTTTGTCTGGCGATGCTTTTCTTTCTTGTCACTACGGATTTTAGCAAACAACTCGTACGCTCTTTTAAAATTGCCTTTATTCAAAGCGTTCGAGGCTTTCTCTAAAGTATCGTTCTGGTATTCAGGATAAATCAGGATTGCCTTCTTAATAAGGTCATTGCATTTCCCTATCATATCGGTGGACATGTCGAAGTCTTCCCGATTAATCCCATTCAGAATATGCGCTAAAACCAGATTAAAATAGGCGTCGGCATAATAAACATTTTTATCGATGGCTTCCTGAAACTCGATAGCGGCCCGCTTACAGGAATTACCGGCCAGGTACACCTCCCCCAGGTTGTTGCAATAATCGGCAAATGCCGGTCGTAATTCAACCGCCCGGTTACCGGACGCAACCGCTTCATTGATATTACCCAACGCAAACTCGGTCTGCGATAGGAAAAAATACGCTTCGTGATATTCACTATTAAGTTTTATTGCGGCCTGGAAAAGACGTTGCGCTTCGACATACATCCGTTTGTAAAACATCGTGGTCCCGAAATGATACAACATCCGTGGCTGGCCCGATTGAAGGACCTTGGTGAAACTATTCAGAAGATACTCCAGTTCCGATTTCTTTTCCCCATGCGCCGATTTAACCAGATTGACAACCTGCTCCTGACTGCTTTCATCGGAAAGCGGAAGAGCGTCGGTATCAATCAGCTCGCCGTCGATATATATTGATGTATTTATTATTCCCTGTTCGACATCATTGGTAGTCTGTATCAAAAATTCCTTGTTTTCGCCCGGAACACGGCTTTTAAGGCTATAGGCATCCATAAGTTCTCTCCTGATTGGCTATCCTTAATTAATCCCCTGTTGTTTTCTGCGATTTTTCCCCTAACTCTCTCGCTTACATCCCAACGCTAAAATGTGCTGTCCTCATCATTGAGTAACCGGTCGATGATTATTATCGACGATACCGCGCCGATCACAGTCACCCAGTCGCTTAATGAACTGAAATCAAAAAACGGCTCCGACTGCCGCGGCAGAATAATATTATCTTCCGGCTTGATAAGATACCGGCCGGCCATACCGGCTTCGGAATATTTTTTCAAATCAACCTGAAGCATTTGCGTTCTGATTCCATCTTTCGAAACCACTTTTACTTTTTTTAGATTCGCATCCGCCGTAGGCCCTCCGGCCAGCGCAATGGCATCCAGTAAATCGATATTATTTTCAAGCGTCAGCGCCCCCGGCTCGTTGACCTCACCGGTAATATAATAAATATTTCTGGTCGCCATCTGGCTGTCGAGTGCCCGCGCCGGGAGTCCGGCCGGTGTGCGCGGAATCTCAATCGTATCATCGGCATGAATTTCCGGCAATTCATTGATACGTCCCGATGAAACCGCCTCCGCTACATTAACAATCTCGACTTTGCCGGCCTCATCCCCGCCCCGTATAATCATCACCCGGCTGAGATCGCCCTCTTCATCTATCCCTCCGGCTTCATTGATTATAACCCAGAGGTTAGGTATTTTTTCGAAGGAATATTTACCCGGATTCAAAATCTGACCCGTGATATATATTTTTTGATGCCCGTAAGTAATCACCCTCACAACAGCATGTGAAATTGTGCTGTTGAAACGGGACATCTGCCGGACAATTTTCTTTTCCAGCTCAGAGGTAGTCAATCCGGCGGCGTCAACTTCGCCGATAATATCAAGTGAAATTTTGCCGTCCTGCCGTACTTTTACATCGGCATTGAGCGTGTTATCCTGCCAGAATGTAATCTGCAGAACATCCTCGGGACCGACCTTGTAAGCATCCGACTGCGCATTTACCCCCAACGCCGTCACGAACAGGGTCAGGAGTATCATCCCTAAAATATTTCTAATATCCATATATTTCTCCGTTTCCATAATACTGTTTTTTGCCATCCCTGGCCAGTATATATTATAAAATCGTCTTTTTAAATCTATCCCTTAGAATAAGGAATGAATAATATTTTGAAAAATCCCCTCTTTTACAGTTTTTTTACTAAAGCTTTCATGTTGTAATATCATAATCACCCCGGAATAATATGGCTCGGTTGCGCCCTTCCTGTTTCGCTTTTAAAAGAGCCATATCGGCCGCCTTAATCAATCCCTCTATGGAATCGGTATCGACCGGATAAACGGCGCCCCCGATCGATACGGTCAAATTCGGATTTTCATAGATCCCCTCGATATCTATCGTATGCGCCGCGATGGCATTGCGGATTCGTTCCATAAACAGCCGCGCATGACCGCGATCGATTTCGGGCATTATCAGGCAGAATTCATCACCGCCATACCGGCAAATAATATCATTGGAGCGAACAGAGTTTGATAATACGGTTACAAAACTATTAATCAAAGAATCCCCCGCCAGATGCCCGTATTTATCGTTTACTACTTTCAGTTCATCGATATCCAGGATCATCAAGGCTAAAAACCGCTCGTAACGACGGGCACGGTAAAATTCTTCGCGAAGTCTTTTTTTGAAATATCGATGATTATAAGTTCCGGTCAGGCTGTCGGTATGCGAAAGCGCCTCAGCCTGTTCAAACCGACTGATATTCTCAACCAGCGGTATAGATTCCTGCCGGAAACGATTGACATGCTCGCTTAAATCGCCGGTAACAGCACCTTCACCAAGCGCCAGCATCGCCCGTTTATTATCAAGCCAGGGAATCGATACCAGATAGTCGATGCCCTCTTTTTCTATTTCACTCCGGCTTTCATCCGGGAATAACCCGGGATTATTCAAATCGTTGATCTTTACAAAATCGCCGGTATGAAGTTTCTCGATTATTTGTTGATAATTATTGCGCAGGATATTATCGGTTTTATCCATAATGTTCAATCGGTAGGCTATAATATCATTATCCCGTTGTCCCGATTTCATATAAAAACCGACTTTCGAGATCCGACTTTCTGCCTTCAGTTTTTTCAGAAGTTCCGGCATCAACTGGTCGCAGTTTTTTAGTCGTAAGTACCGGGTTAATTCACCCGGCGAATCGGCGGAACCGTCTCTATTAACCGACGATATTTTTTGAATAACGCCGTTAGATATTTTATTTCTTTTTTTTCGTTCGACGAATAAAAGAACAAATAAAACCAGCGTGGCAATACTTAAAGCCACAATTAAAATTAATTCTGTCATAAGCTCGGCAATAATATTCAATATAAATTAAAATAATGATAATAAGACTGTCAATGAAAAGATTAATGTCTTTTACGCGCCATTCGGGCATAACGGAAACGTGCCCGTCTCGAAAGGAGTTTATGTCGCCGCAGGATTTTAAAAACCGCCCACCAGCTTGTTTTGACACCCGGAAGCGATTCCTCGGCCACAACTTTTAGTTCGGCGATAGTATAAAATGGGTCTTCTTCGATAGTATTCAGAATAACGCCGTCAATATCAAGCCCCCCGTTACGCGTTCGGCGTGACGGAGCCGACTCGGGTGGCGATGATACAGATTTTTGTTTGGAGGTGACCGGAAGTTCAGCGATGGTCGTACGACTCTCGCCTACGGCTGTTTTTTTTTTGGAGATGATCCGCTTTGGCCCGAATCAAATGCAACACGCGCGCCGTTGATATTCTCATGGGCCGAAAGAATACTATCAAACTCGAGAAGCTCGTAAACTTCCATCACATTCGGTACCATATTAGCCAGCTTGATATCACCTTTCCCCTGACGAATCTCTTTTATCCTCGAAATAAAAATCCCCCACCCCGCCGAAGAAATATAATCGACACCGGCCAGATCAAAAATAAGCTGGAATCGGCCGCGTTTTAATAACCGATCGAGAACCTCTTCAAGCTGAGTAGCGGTCAACGTATCAATGACACCATCAACCCGGATAATCGAAATAGCGTCATCGGCGCCGCTTTCGGAAACTGAAATCTTTATATCACTCATAATCGTATTATTCTTCTTATATATTACTACGGTCAAATAATGTTTAATTAAAATGCTTTTGGCAAGGCTTTTTTAAAGGAAGAATCGTCTGTCGGGCGATTATTCGATTATCCGAGATTTTGTGTTTCTATCCCCGGTTTGTCTTTGGGCGGTTCTTCGGGAACCGAGCAAACGGTGATAAATGTAATATCGTCCGCCTGGGCGGCCAGACCACAGTGACGGTCGATATCTTCGAGAACTAGATGCGAAATTTCTTCCGGTGTCAATCGGGAATTGTTCATTACCCGCTCCTCAAAGATAGACTGTAATTTTTCAAGCCCGTACTTGTTGCCGGTACGATCCATCGCCTCGGTGATACCATCGCTGTAAACAAACAGTGTGTCATCGGTATGAATTTCCAGCGTTTGCGGGCGAAGTTTCTCGGCGAAACTGTTTTCACTTTGAAGCGGCAGACCGAGTGGAATTCCGGGCGGATTGATGATTTCGATTTTTTGATCTTTTTGCCCGCAGTAAATCAGCGGATTGTGACCGGCCGAAACGAAATTGAGCTTTTTGGTCTCGATATTATAAACACCGAGAAAAATAGTTATAAAAATCCCGGCCGGAATATCATTTTTAATATAATCATTAACTGCATTCAAAATCGTATGCGCCCGTGTCTTGCCGACCGCCATAATCCGGATAACGGTCCGAAGCACCGACATAATCAGCGAGGCCGGAATCCCTTTACCGGACACATCGGCCACCAGCAAACAGTAATTACTATCATCGATTCTGAAAACATCATACAGGTCGCCGCTGATTCTTGAAGCGGCGCGGTAGTAAGCATCAAGTTTTAAACCCGGTACTTCCGGTAGATTTTCCGGCAGAAGCGTTTTTTGTATCTGCCCGGCCACTTCTATCTCTTTAGCCACTTTTTCACGCTCGATAATATTCTCATGATCGCGACGTAGACGCGTCATCATTTCGTTTAACGCTTTCGAAATTTCGAAATATTCTTCCATCCCTTCCAGCGGCAGTTCGGTTTCGATATCGCCGGAACTGAATTTCCGCACCCGCTCGGTAATCCTGACAATCGGACTGACAAAATAGTTCGACAGCAGATAGATACCTCCAATACCAAAAGCCAGCCCGATAATCGTTAGCAGTATTACCTTTCGTCGGGCGGCGTCAATCGACTCCGACAACTGACGACTCGAATATGATATATGCACCTGCCCGAACTTTTTCCCGCGATCGGCGATAGGTTGAATTAAATAGTGCAAATCCTCCTCATCCGCCTTATATGTCTGCGGATCACCAAGAATATTTGGATCGACATCGTTAGGTAGTTCATACTTTTTTAACAGGTTTCTGATATCATGGGTGTCGGCCAAAATCAATCCGGTTGTATCAACCAAGACCAATCGTCTTAGTTCGGGATTGGCGCGAAGATAACTGCGCGCCAGGTCATGGAATTCAACCTCTGCGCGTCGGTTTAAAATGTACCCACTCGCCTGATCGGCTATCGTCTTGGAAAGCGCCTCGACCGTATCATGGAGATGCTGATGGATATTTTTGGTGGTGCGATTATCGATAAAAATATACGATCCGGCAATAATCACCAGCATTATCAAAAATGTGTAAAGCGAAAATTTCACGCGAAGAGTAAACATCCGCCCCATAAATAATCGGGCCTTCTGGGGCTGGCGCGACACCAGTTTTGTCATGCGTAATTCATTCAGACCGGGCGAGGACAGATATTCGACCGAATCCATTATCTTTTTTATCATGTAAAAACCGAGCCCGCCCTTACGGCCCGATTCGACAAGTTTTTCAAGATCAAGCTTACTGCCGCCGTCGGGCTGGAATGAGCGTCCGCTGTCAATCAAAGAAATAATTATTCGCTTCTTATAAACGACAATCCGAAAACGAATCGTCCCATCCTCATAAAGGTAAGCATGGCGGATAATATTGGTGACACCTTCCTCGATAGCAAGATTAACCTTGTGCACTTCTTTACGGGCGAAACCGGCATTGATGAATGTTTCCCTGATTAGGGTTCTGATGGCGGGCAGCGACGATTCGGCTGCCTGAAATTCGGCATTAATCTCTCTGACCGGTTTTCTAAACATCAAATAATAAATAAGAACAGGTAAGTATTATATCAACAAAAAAGCGCCCGAAAGGCGTGCAATCGACTATTTAATCGGTCCGCATCCGCAATTCGGCTTGACGAATATTCTCCAGAGTTTCCTCATTTCCGGGATATTTTTCGAGAATCTGTTTCCAGAGTTTTATCGCCTCTTCGTATTCGCCATCCTGATAGTGCCGCAGGGCGTTTAAATATATTTTCCAGGTTTCGACATCTTTTCGCAACTCCTCGCGCTCTTCCGTCTCCGGCGATGTCAGCTGTTCCGGCGTCGTTATCTTATTTAAATATTCCCGGGCAACACGGTTATTTTTATCAACCTCAAGCGCTTCATTAAACCGCTGGCGAGCCGTTTCGTAATTGTTATTGTAAAATGCTTCGAGACCAAGACCGGTAATTCTAATACCGTCAATCGAATTGGCCGCGCGCTCGCGCATCTTCTCGGCGATTACATTATTCGGCGACAAATTCAGAATCTCGGAATAGTACGTAATGGCATCAAACAGCCGTCCTTCGTTTTCGGCCTGTGAAGCCTGAGTTAGCAATGCTCCACTCTTGGCGGAAATAGCCTTATCAAGACGATTCTCTAAAACATGGAAGCGCGTCTGATCCGGTTCCAGTTCCAGCGCCATACTAATCCAGGTCCGGGCATCGACCAGCTTACCTGCCTCGATAAATCGCATGGCCCGATTGTAATAGTCATCCAGAATCGCCTGACGCGCCATATCATCTGTCAACAGGCTACCTTCCTCCAACATTTGCCGGTCACGGATTCGGTCCAATATATTTATCCTGGCCAGAATTTCCTGGTCATCGGGACGATACGCAAGCGCCCGCTGATAATAAACCAGTGCCGAATCGACATTATTATCACGATAGAAACCGTCCGCCTTGAATTTGTAATGTTCCATCTGTCGCCGACGATCATCAAGAATCAAATAATTCCCCTGGGCATCGCGAAGTTCTTCCTCGAACCGCAATTTTTCAGATATAGACTTGCCGATTTTAACTGACAATCCAAAACGATGCGAATCGGTGATACCATCCATAATACGATAAGCATAATCGAATCGGAAACGGTTACGGGTGAATCCGACCCCGAATGTAAAATTATCACGATCATAACCGGCCCGGAAATCGAACCACTCATAATATGACTCTCCGCCGATATGAATCCGCGCCGCACGGTCCTCCGGTATTTCAAGTGCAACATTAAAATTACTCTTAAACTCATAAATATTTAATGGGTTATGCATCGCCATACCAAGCATAATCGTATGCGGAATGGTTTCCGTGCGGTCACCCAATTTAAGTCGCGGTGAGACAATATCTTGTATTAAAGCCCCAAATGAAATCTTGTCTGATACAGGTTTTAAGACCGACAAGTCCGCCCCTACCCCATAAGTAGTATTGTTGTCGAGCGATTGATTGTAAACTTTCATCGCAGCGCCGAAAGATATCCCCCCCCAGAATGTTCGACCGTAACCAATCATTAATTGAGAAATCGAGTAGCCGAATTGTCCCTGCTCGACCCAATCAACACGGCGGGTAATATCTTCGGTCCCCAGGCGCATATACGAAACCCCAAATCCACCAAGAGTCTTATGACGGTACACATACGAGGCTACATCATATATCGTTCCCTCAAATAACGTGACATGCATTGCATTAAGTTCCTGATATTCCAGAAGCGCCAATCCGGCCTGGTTCCAGTAAACAGTCGAGGCATCGTCGGCCATCGCCACGAATCCGCCGCCCATACCGACCGCTCGCACGCCGGAACCGATAGAGAATTGAGACTCCCGCCCGGCATCACCGGCATAGGTACCAAAGGACGCCAGCAAAACAATCATCAGCGCTACTAAATATGTTCTCAAACCGATTCTCATTTCATCACCGCCAGTTTGAGCTTATAGGACTCGCAGGTGCGCTTGGCCTCAACCACGATGATATAAACACCGTTTAAAACCATTCGACCTTCATCATTACATCCATTCCAGCTAACATTATTATCACCCTGCCTGCCCCCTTCTGAACCGGCCGAATAATATTTATTGTAGACTTTTTCCCCAAGAAGCGTATAAACAGTCATCTCGACATCGGAATCCTGATTCAGGTAGTAAGCGAATTCAGCCTCACCCTGCTCCGGATTAAAAGGATTGTTCCGAACCGCAAACGAATTTTCCAATCCGACAGACACAATTATGAAGTTCGATAAGACTTTAAAATTACTTTCGAATTTACCGGTTACCGGCACAATCTGGTTAACACGCGGGCCGGTCACATATGCCGCCTTGATATCCCGGCTGTCGACCTGCACGCCGAATCCTTTCGCTTTAATTTCCGGATTAATACGAGCGAAGAAGTAAATCGTGTCGGCCACCTGAGGATACAACCTGAAATTGTTGAAATTCAAACGTAATCGTTCCCCATACAATTCGGCGGTCGTGATTATACTATCGTCATTTTTAAATCCGGCCGTCGCGGGCAAAACAATATCTTCGGCCGGAATAATATAACCATGCTGATCGGTTATTTCGAGAATAATCGATTTCAATCCAATCTGGCTGAGTGAGTCGCCGGTTTTATTACAGAATTCCAGTCCCAGCAATTCATACGATTCGCCGGGGATTATCAACGGGGTCGGGCTGACAATTACGGCGCCGACCAGTTCATCGGATGCGGTCGAGCCGACATTAATCGTAATTGAAACCGAATCGACATTAACCACCGCGGGGAGAGCGGTATTATTGTCAGTTGGAATATAGGTAATCAATAATTGTAGATTGGCGGTGACTGTTTTCGATGGAGCGGTCAATTGCCAGGTGCCAACATCCCCGGTTTCCAATGCTATCGACGTCGTATCGTCCACACCAAAATCGACGCCGTCGGTTATCAATGTTATCTGACCGGGACCGGCCGAGGCCTCACCCGAATTATCCAGTCTGACGTCGATAGAGAATATTTGTCCGTATTCGACAAAATCGCCATAGACATCATTTAACGTATACGTCAATTCAATCTCTGCCGGTGACTGTACCTGCACCCCAACCACATTATCTTCCGGCGGTAGGATTGTTACCGCCTCCGGTGCCGCAAGAACCGCTTTATATACGAATAACGAAGTCGATGTTTGCGGCGCCTCCATCATAAACGTCATTTGTAAACCGTCATGACCGGAGATAGAGATATCACTCTCAACGGAGAATGTATCAGATCCGTCTTCGGATAAAATTAACAGCGATATAGAATCAACATCATAGTCGGAAAGGTTTTCTACCGCGACCAAAATACCGAATTCCTGCCCATGATTCAAAAAAGGCGGATTCGGAGCTATCAAATCGGCTGATAGTATACGTAATTCCGGTGTCGTCGCGACATGTTCCAATATCGAAATCGACTCATTGTTGAAAAATACTGTATCAACGCGTCGAGCGTACAATTCATAACCATCCAGGATCAGACGCGGTGTCAGAGACGAACCGCCGAACCTGTCGGGGATATATATATCCGACGTCACAATATGATTCCGCCCCTCGGTCAATGTGTATGCTTCGCTTAATAATGTCACCATGACTAATGTGTCGTTATCATACAACTCAAACCGCGACTGATAACGATCAAGAACAAAATCAGGTGAACCGGTAAGTTCTACATCTAATTCAAATTGGCAAGCATAACCGGCCATAGCCGAATCGGGTGTAACGGAACCATCGCTGTATTCCAGTTCAAACGGATAAAGTACCATAACCGAATCGAAATTTTCAAGCGGGACCATTACATACCAGCCGTCATCATAGAGCGAACCTTCCATCCGTAAATAACCATACCGCTCAGTCGCCCAGCCCAGTTCATATAAATCAGGTACTTCGATATTCGAAAACGACAAAGTGATAATATCGGTATCACCGGTTTGATACGTCGACAAGACCGAGTAATAAAGTTCGTACCACTCCGAATCACCATCACCGACAAACAGATGCGTGGCGATACGCGGACGGTCGAGTTCGTAACCTTCACCCGGACGTAACTGCAATGATATTTTATCTATATTCGATGGCGACAACACAGTGTCGTGGCTCAGAGAATTTTCGACATACTCAAACAGAACCGACTCTAATACCACAATCGGCTTTTCATGCACGACCGAAACGGTATACGTATCATCACCATAAACATAATCGGCCCGCATGACCACCATAAAGGTGTCATTCTCGTTAAGATTCAAATCGTTGGTGATATCAACTAAAAATGAAACCTGTGTCGAGTCGCCGACCGGAAGCGAATCGACCGTGCCGGTTATAGTGCAATTATCGGTGCATGAAACAAAGTACAATTCATATGTAATCGGAGAATACGGTGCCAGGTTGCCCGGATTATAAAGCGACGCCATAAACTGCCCCTTAAATCCGGTGCGAACCGTATCCGGCAGAGTCCTCAGAATATCCTGAATAATTCCGTTAAAATGCAGGTTAACCCAATTGGAGGTTACTTCATCGGTGCCAACATAAACCTGTACAGCTCCTGCCTCACCGATATACATCAGGCCGATATCGGTCAGATCAGCGACACCATCGGTAAAATCGCCGGTGCTGTTCAGTACATCAGGCGTCATCTCTCCCCTGCTAACAGTAATTGTTACCGGCGATAACTCGGCATCAAAATCGGTTTTTATATTCCCATATAAATCAATCGCAGTAATCGATGCCGAACCGATGAATTCATTAGCGATAAACTGTGTCGATGGTATTCCTAAAGATAAATCACTAAGTTCCGCCGGAAGCACTTCCACATTTATCTCGATGATACCGGTATCGGAATCGATACCAAGTCTTGCCTGCCCGGTCTTGAATAAATACTGATAAGCTGTCCCCGCACCATTAAGTACCAGCACATCGTTAATAATTGCATTATATCCATCCGGTGACGTCCCATCTCCAATAAGAATAACATCGAACATAGTGGTCATCGACTCACCGGTCGAATCGACCGCCTCGGTGATACGTATCGCCATTGGCTGTCCGGCTGTTACAGTGTCGTCGTACTCAAGTTTAAATGAGGCCGGATGTGTCCCGCTTACTACTAAAATCGAATCGGTAGTGGTCGAAATGATACCATCAGTAATAGTAATCGTCTGGTTCCCCATCGTTATCAACGAAAAGAGACTGCCTCCAAAGGAATGTTGACCGGAATCGACAGATATAAAACTATAGCTATTACCTGTATCATAAAAGAATTCAGCGAGTGTGTCATTTGACATGAAATACACCTCGCCATTATAATCATATTTTAAATTATCAAAAGAATCATAAGCGGCAATCGTTACGACCGAAGGGAACGGTTCTCCGGATTGCACTACTGCCGGGTATTCAATAAAAACAAAGTAATCCAATTCGGAAGGAGTTACGGTAATTAACCCCGACGTATCGGCCAGACTGCCGGTACTAACCACCACCTGTCCGGTGCCGTTAGTTGTGACCGAAAGTTCACCGTTATCGAGCGATCCGATATTCTCCGATTCGGAAGTAAAAAACCAGGTATAATCGAAGCCGTCTAATTCATTACCGTACTCATCAACGGCCGCAACGGTAAACAATTGCGTTGTCCCGGCAGTTAAAAACAGCGGTTCATCGGGATGGATATAAATCGCATACGGATCGGCCGGATATATATCGAACCACTCCGACCAGACCGGACCGGAAACAACACGAAAATGCCTGTTGAATATAAGTCCCGATATAAAATATTGACCGGCTGAAGTTGGATTCCCGATTGTACTAATCGTCAGGGTAACTTCGGTTCCGACCGAAGGTGTCGAGCCGCCCTCGAAACAGATCGCCATTTTATTGTACCAGACAAAGGCGCATTTAACCTCCGGATCTGTTCCCGGATTATCATCAGAGTAGGTGATATCTTCTATTTGTGAGAGATCAAAATTAAACGGAAAACGAAAAGCGATACCACCATGCCAGGGTAACCCTGATGATGGCAGCGTTATTTTAATATCAAAAGTATCCTGAGTACCTGCTTTCCCGATATATGGGATCACCGTCAAATCAAAATCGGGCGGGCAGGCTTCCTCGGCAACCAAACCGGTGAATTCACCTTCCTCATCCCAAAAATCTATATCCTGTAACGAATCCGGAAGTGAAAATACAATATCGGCGGTATAACCTGCTGCCGGCAACAACAAGATGGTAATAGTCAGCAGGTAAATTGTCTTAAAAATACTCATAGCCATAGCTTCTTAGACTATATAGAAACAGCAAAGAGGATGCCTCAATCCTAACAAATTGCGGTTTTACAGAAATAGTTGACGGACAACTGAATGGACCTAAGTAATCGGCTAACCGCTTATATAATAAATACGTATGTTCTCAGGTGAACGTAGCATAAAACCCATCAAAATAGTCCGATAAAATATAAAAATAATGAAATTATAATAATGATAAATCCGTATGCATAGTAATGCGCTTTGTATGCACCCTGATGCACTATATGCAGGACTATTCTTTTCTAAGCCGTCGCTCCGACGATTGGATAGTATTGCTTAAAAGCATCGCGATTGTCATCGGACCAACACCTCCCGGCACCGGTGTAATGTATGATGCTTTGGCAAAGCAGGCTTCATAGTCAACGTCGCCGGTTAATCGATACCCTTTTTCGGTCGAGTCGTCCGGGACCCGGTTCATGCCAACATCTATAATAACCGCTCCCTCTTTGACCATGTCCCCTTTTACAAACTCAGGCTGACCAATAGCAACGATTAATATATCGGCGCGTTTTAATACCACAGGAAGATTAGCTGTCCGCGAATGACATACGGTAACAGTCGCATTGGCCATCTCCCCTTTTTGCAAAAGCATAATTCCGACCGGTTTCCCGACAATATTGGAACGCCCCAGCACAACCACTTCTTTACCACTCGGATCGATATTATAGCGACGCATCAACTCGACAATCCCGGCCGGAGTGCATGACAAAAATGTTGGATAACCGAGGACCATCATCCCGACATTAAAAGGATGAAAACCATCAACATCTTTTTTCGGATCGATTAAATTCGTAACGGTTGACTCATCGATATGTTTTGGAAGTGGTAATTGCACTAAGATGCCATCGATATCGTCGCGATCATTCAGGTCCCGGACAATATTCATCAGTTCATCCTGCGAAATATCGGCCGGCTTTTTTATCACTTCGGAGTACACCCCGATTTTGTCACATGCTTTGGCCTTACTGCGAACATACGTTTGTGAAGCCGGATCTTCCCCGACCAGCACCGCCGCCAGACCGGGTGTCACACCTTGTTGTTTTAACTTGGTGACTTTATCTTTCAATTCCGCCTTGATATCTTTGGCGACTTTTTTGCCATCGATTATTTGTACTTCCATGGTTGTTGCTTCCAATTTGTTTAGTCCTCCAATACCGGTTCTCTTCCATAGTCAAGATTAAACGGTTCGATTTCCTCCGCCCGACCTGTTTCCGAATCGATAGTAAGTACAACCCCGCTGATACGAACATCATCCCGGGCACAGGTAAATCGTTTCGGCATCCCGGTCAAAAAACGCTCCAGCGACGGTTTCTTGGCCATCCCGATAATAGAATCAAAAGCGCCGGTCATACCGACATCGGTGATATAGGCGGTCCCTTTTTCGGAGATAGTTTCATCGGCCGTCTGCACATGCGTATGTGTCCCGACAACAGCCGAGACACCACCATCAAGATAATAAGCCAGTGCCTGTTTTTCTGAAGTCACTTCGGCATGGAAATCGATTAATATAACTTTTGTCTGCTCCCTGATGGCACTTACGATTTTATCGGCCACCCGGAAGGGACAATCGATATCTTTCATATAGGTGCGACCCATCAGATTAATTATACCGATTTTGCAGCCTTCAACCTCATCGATGTAATATCCGTTACCCGGCACACCGGGCGGAAAATTGGCCGGACGTAATAACCGATTTTCCTCGGTGATGTACTTGAGAATATCCATCCGGTCCCAGATATGATTTCCCGATGTCTGACAATTGACACCATACGAAAAAATCTTCCGGGCCATTTCCGGAGTAATACCGAATCCGCCGGCCGCATTTTCGATATTACATACAACATAGTGCGCCCCGTACCTTTCTTTTAACGATTTGCACATTTGCGATAGTACAAATCGTCCCGGCTTTCCAACCAAATCCGCAAAAAAGATTATTTTCAAATGCGCCATTTATTTCCCTTACTTGGCATACTCGGTCGCCCGCGATTCACGGATAACGGTTACCTTAATCTGACCCGGGTATTCAAGCTCGTGCTCGATTTTTTCGGCAATATCACCGGCCAGAATCGACGCCGATAAATCATCAACCGATTCATACTCGACAATAACACGAACCTCACGTCCCGCCTGAATTGCAAACGCTTTCGCCACACCCTTAAACGAGTCGGCCAGCTCTTCCAGCTTTTCGAGACGTTTAATGTATGCTTCCAGCGGTTCACGACGCGCGCCCGGACGTGCCCCGGAAATAGCATCGGCCGCCTGCACAAAGACCGAATACGGTGTCTCCTGAGGTACATCACCGTGATGCGACAGGATAGCATTTAAAACCACCGCGTCTTCATTATAACGACTCAGGAAATTAGCGCCGATCTCCGTATGCGTTCCTTCAGTTTCGCGATCGATTGCCTTACCGATATCATGAAGCAGACCGGCCCGTTTCGCCAAGTTAGGATCAAGCCCCAGCTCAGAAGCCATCAATCCGGTAAGAATAGCCACTTCTTTTGAATGCTGAAGAACATTCTGCCCATATGAACTCCGGTAATTTAATTTGCCCAGCAGTCGAATAACATCGGCATGTAATCCCTGAACGCCGATATCAAAACAAGCCTGCTCGCCGATCTCCCGGACAATCATCTCCATTTCCTTTTCCGTCTTGGAGACAATCTCTTCGATTCTGGTCGGGTGAATACGTCCGTCGGAAATAAGTTTCTCCAGAGACATCCGGGCAATTTCCCGGCGAATCGGATCATAACCCGATAAAATTACCGCTTCCGGTGTATCATCAACAATAACATCGATCCCGGTCGCGGTTTCAAATGAACGAATATTCCGTCCTTCACGACCGATAATACGTCCCTTCATTTCTTCATTGGGAAGATTAACGACCGACACGGTTGACTCGACCGTATGGTCGGCGGCACAGCGATAAATAGCCGAGATGATAATCTCTTTCGCCTCTTTATCCGCAGTCCGCTCCGCCTCGTCGTGGATCTCTTTTATAGTCGCCGCCGCCTCAAGTTTGGCTTCGCCGATTAAATTATCTTTTAATTCTTTTTTGGCCTCTTCGGCCGTCATCTGAGCGATACGTTCCAGCTTCTCGTTTTGAACCTCTATAATTTTGGCTAATTCCTGTTCACGAAGCGTTATCCCCTTCTCGCGAGCACTAATTGTCCGCTCCCGGCCCTGAATATCCTTCTCCCGTTTCTGAACCGTCTCGAGCTTTTTATCAGCCGAAGTTTCTTTCTCATGCAAACGCCTTTCAGTCTTTTGAACCTCGTTGCGTTTTTGGTTAAGTTCTTTCTCGAGATTTGTTTTGACTCTGTACCATTCTTCTTTCGCCTCTAACAGGGCTTCCTTCTTTTTTATTTCAGCCTCTTTTTCGGCTTCAGCTACCATCCGACGGGCGGTATCCTCGGCGCCGGAAATTCGTTTATCACCTATTTTTCGGAGGATAAACCAGGCCGCGACAAAAGACAAAATCGCCGCCGCCGCCGAAATGAGGATGATTAACAGCACGTTACTCATTAAAAACCTCCTCGCCTTCGACAAAGCAAAGGCATCTATTTAAAGGTCAAATAGATGATATTATGAAAATAAACCGGGAGATATCAAACAACCGGACAGCTACCCCGATTCGGCCAGAGCTCCATCCAGCAATTCAAGAATTCCTTTTGCCTTTTCCTCAACCTTGTCCAGTTCGCTGTCATCTCTGTCTTTATAATCCATCAGTTCACCGGCCAGGTTTAAAGCGGTCAGAACGGCAATTTTATGGGGCGCGCGATTTTTTGAATTCAAGGCAATCTCGCGCATTTTTTTATCAACGTAATCAGCGACACGTAAAATATATTCCGTATCGGCGTAGCCCCGAATCGAATATTCCTCACCGAATATGTTAACTTTAACAACTTCTTGTCTGTTTTGACTATCCGACATACCCGATGAATTATATCCTTTTCTTATCTCAAATTATTTTCTGATATCATCTATTCATTTATATAAAAAATTGCTCTTCCAAGCTAACTATCTCAAACTTTTTTGTCAACAATCTATTTTCTAATTTTGTTCTAATAAATTTAACTTGCCGACAATATTATTTAATTTATCCTTAACTTTTTCGGCCCGTTTGCCTTCCAGCTTTTCCATCTCGGCCAGTTTCGATTTTAGCTCGGCCAGTTCGTTTTCCAGACGATTATTCTTTTCAACCAATTCCTTTTTTTCGCCGTTAAGTTTTTCAATCAAGGTAACCGCTTTGGTTATTCTTTCTTCAAGTTGAGCCAATGAATCCATAACTCTATCCTTCTCTGATTTCGGCCTTAAAGTGTTCCTTCAAATATACGGCTATTTTATCTTGTCTGGCAAGTATTTCTTTACTTTCGAGACTGCGCTCGGTTGAGCGATACTGCAATGCGAAAGCGATAGATTTTTTACCCTCACCGACCTGTTTCCCGCGGTAAAGGTCGAAAATCCTGACCTCCTCCAAAAGCTCTCCGCCCACCTCTTTTATCGCTGCTTCGAGCTGTCCGGCGTTTATGGTTTCATCAACCACCACTGCCAGATCACGAGGAGCCGCCGGATAACGCGGAACCGGCGTGAATGACATATCTCGGCGTCTCTTCTCAAGTAATTTATTAAAATCCAAAACCGCCGCAAAAACCGGCTGTTTTATATCAAAGGCTTTAGCCAGTTCGAAATTAATCTGACCTGCGTTTCCGATAATTTCACCATCCATTTGTATTTCAAACGAGCACCCTTTTAGATAAAGATATTGCTCCTTTGGAGTTATCGTAACCGGTAAAACCCGGCAGGAATCGATAAGCCTGTCAATTGCACCCTTGAGATGGTAAAACGAAAATTCCGCACCTTTGGAATACCAGCTATCATCGGTTCGACCGGTGAGAACCAATCCAATCTGTTCTTTTTCCTGATGCGAATCACCCGGCAAAAATATTTTGCCGACTTCGAATAACTGAACACTTATATTTCTATGAGCAATATTATGTGCAACCGATTTTAGCAATGAATACAGAAGATTATTTTGCATAACGGCTAAATCTTCCGCAATTGGGTTCAGAATTTTAATCGCCGGCCGGTCTTTGGTTAATTTATCCATCAATTTCGGATCAGCCATTCCAATTCCATATGTCTCGTCGTATCCCTGAGCAGTAAGCGCTCTTCTGATATCATCCTTGAAAATATCTTCTTCAATCAGATGCGTGAACAACGGCCCCAGATTTCGTTCGGCATCCGGTACCGATTCGTATCCTTCGATCCGCACTATTTCCTCAATCAGGTCAACCTCGCGTTCGATATCGGGACGGAACGTCGGGACCGATACTTTCATCGGATTGTCACCGTCAACTCCGAAATCAAGACGTTCGAATATTTCCCGCATTCTATTTTTGGATATGTTCGTACCAAGAAATGAGTTACATTTTTCGGGTCGGAAATCAACCTTAATCGGCGTAATCTTTTTCGGGTAACAATCAACGATACCGGAAAGTATTTGTCCACCGGCATACTTGCTGATTAAATAAGCCGCTCTATCCATAGCCGCTGGAACATTATTCGGATCGGCTCCTTTTTCGAAACGTACCGATGACTCGGTTACAATCCCCAGATGCAATCTACCCCGGCGGGTCGTTACCGAATTAAAGTAGGCCGCCTCAAGCAAAATATCGGTCGTGTCGTTATATATTTCCGAATCCAGGCCACCCATAATACCGGCCGCCGCGACAGCTTTTTCTCCATCGGTAATAAGCAGTACTTCGGAATTAAGCGTATGTTCGGTTTCATCAAGCGTCGTGAACTTCTCCCCTTCACGTGCCCGACGAACTAAAATTTCTTTGCGATTAAATCTATTATAATCAAAGGCATGAAGCGGGTGTCCGTATTCAAGCATGACCAGGTTGGTAATATCAACTACATTCGAAATTGGACGAATACCGCTTAATAATAATTTTTGTTTTATCCACCACGGTGAGGGACCAATTTTGGCGCCCTTTATCATACGCGCCGCATAACGCGGGCAGGCATTGGAATCATCAATCGATACTTTAATATAGTCTGAAGCTTTCTCCCCGGTTTCCTTAACCGTAAAATCCGGCCGCTTGATATTATTACCCATCAGACAGCCGATATCGCGCGCGACACCGATAGCCGACATCATATCAGGACGGTTCGGCGTCAGATCGAGTTTTATAATGCTGTCATTTAATTTCAAATACTCGTCAGCCGGTTTTCCAACCGGAGCGTTTTCATCGAGAACTATAATACCGGAATGGTCATCACTCAAACCAAGTTCACGTTCGGAACAAATCATCCCGTACGATTCGACTCCGCGAAGCTTGACCTTTTTTATCTCGAATTCATTCTGCAATTTGGCGCCGATTTTGGCCAAAACAATTTTTTGACCCTGTGCCACATTAGGCGCTCCGCATATAACCTGTAACTTTTCTTCGCCCGAATCAACAATAGCCAGTTTCAGATGGTCAGAGTTTTCGACATCGTTCAACTCCACCACCTGACCGATTACTATATTATAAAATTCATCTTCGAAAAGTTTATGTACCTCAGCCTCCGACCCGCACAATGTCAGCCGGTCGGCCACCTCTTCAGGCGACCACTCAAAATCAACCAGTTCTTTTAACCAACTATATGGAACCTGCATTACTTAAACTGCCTTATAAACCTGATATCGTTTTCATAGAAAAACCGAATATCGGTGATACGATATTTAAGCATGATTATTCGCTCGACACCAATCCCGAAAGCATAACCGGAATATTTCTCCGGATCGATATTGGCGAATTTAAGCACATTCGGATCAATCATCCCACAGCCGAGAATTTCCAGCCAGCCGGCATATTTACACAACTGGCACCCTTTACCCTTGCACAAAAAGCAAGTAATATCAACCTCGGCCGATGGTTCGGTGAATGGGAAATAACTCGGGCGAAAACGAAGTTTTAATTCCTCGCCGAAGAAATCACGACAAAAAGCAACCAGGACACCTTTCAGGTCCGACATAGTGACACCTTCATCAACAAGGAAACCGTCAACCTGATGAAAAATACAGTGCGAACGCGTCGAGATAGCCTCGTTGCGATAACATTTTCCCGGAGTGATAATTTTCATTGGCGGTTTGGAAGTCGCCAGTGTCCGCGCCTGTACCGGGGTTGTATGCGTCCGCAGGACCATCTTGTCACCCTCGACATAAAATGTATCCTGCATATCGCGCGCCGGATGATCCGGCAGGAAATTGAGCGCCTCGAAATTATAATAATCGGATTCGACATCCGGACCGCGCGCAATGGTGAACCCCATCCCGTGAAACGAGCGGCACATATCATCGATAACTTTAGTTATCGGGTGCAGCGCTCCCTGACGATGCGCGATACCGGGCAGGGTCGGATCAATAATTTCTTTAACCTCTGTCGCCTGAAATATTTTGGTCGCCTCTTTGATGGCGGTTTCGAGTTCGACTTTGGCTTTATTGGACAGACCACCGAGCGTTTTTCGCTCTTCAATGGGCAGCTCTTTAAGTCCCTTAAGAACGGACGTAATTAAACCTTTACGACCTAGATATTTGACGCTTATATCCTGAAGTTCTTTTTTTGAACCGGCCGCCACCACCGCCGATAAGGCATCGGCAAGGTACTGTTGTATTTGGCTCGACCCGGACATATTATAATCCGGGATTAATTACTTTTAGCCATTTCAACCAGGCGACCGAATGTTGCCGAATCCTGAGCGGCGATATTCGACAGGGCTTTACGATCGAGCCCGATACCGGCTTTCTTCAAGCCGTTCATAAAGGTGGAATAATTTAATCCATGTTGTTTGGTCGCGGCTGAAATTCGGGCGATCCACAGTCTTCGATATGTCCGCTTTTTCGCTCGGCGATCACGATATGCATAAGTTAAACCTTTATGAACCGTTTCGAGAGCGGTTCGATACAATCGTGAACGGGCTCCGTAATTTCCGCGAGCCTTCTTAAGAACCTTTTTATGTCGGCGGTGAGCCGCCACATTATTTTTTGCACGAGGCATTTTTATTCTCCTGACAAACTAATATCCGGCGCCCTTAATAAGGAATCATCTTCCCTACACGCGCCTTGTCCACATCGCTGACCAGACCGGATTTGCGCAGATTACGTTTACGTTTCGCGCTTTTCTTGGTCAAAATATGCGAATGATATGCTTTCTTTCTTTTAATTTTTCCGGTCGCCGTTTTCCTGAACCGCTTCGCTGCCGACCGGCTCGTTTTTATCTTCGGCATTATCTTTTCCTTTGGGTTTCGATTTTTGAGCCTTAACATTCGGACTCAAAATCATTATCATATCTCTACCTTCCAATTTCGCTTCCTGTTCAACGGTGCAAATATCACCCAACTCTTCCACTACCCGATCGAGAACTTTCTGCCCGTATTCGGTATGGGCTCGCTCGCGACCCTTGAACATCACAAAAACTTTAACTTTGCTGCCCTTTTCCAGAAATTCTTTAACATGCCTCGTCTTAAACTGAAAATCATGTTCGTCAATCTTGGGCCGATACCGCATTGCCCGCATCTGCACTACATGCTGCTTTTTCTTGGCCTGCCTGGCTTTTTTTGACTGCTCATACTTAAATTTACCGAAATCCATAATCCGGCAAACCGGCGGTCGGCTGTTCGGTGACACCTCGACCAGGTCCAGATGAGCATCCTTCGCTCTCGCAAGCGCCTCTTTAGCGGGCAAAATACCAATTTGATCGCCATTGGCACCGATCACTCGGACCGGTGATGCAGTTATCCGTTCGTTTACGCGAATGAATTTCTTGGCTATCTTATCCTCCTTATGGTTACAGTTTGGATTTCGCGGCTTTCATACTTATCTCCGCCGTTAAAGTTTCAATCATCTCATCCACTGAGAAACTTCCGGCGTCACCTTTTCCCTGAAGCCTGACCGAAACCGAACCATTCTCTTTTTCCTTGGCCCCTATTATAAACATATACGGGATTTTCTGCAACTCCGATTCTCGAATCTTATGCCCGATTTTTTCGGAGCGCGAATCCAGCTCGCCCCGAATATTATTTTCTTTCAGACGCGCCAGAATCTCTACACCGTATTCATTGATTTCATCCGTGATTGGTAAAACCCTGACCTGCACCGGCGATAACCACAACGGGAACTTGCCCGCATAATGCTCGATAAGCACCCCGAAAAACCGCTCAATCGAGCCTAATAACGCGCGATGTATCATAAACGGTCGTTTCAGCTTGCCTTCGCTGTCGGTATAGGTTAAATCAAATCGCTCCGGCAGGTTAAAATCAAACTGGATCGTTGAACACTGCCAGCTGCGCCCGAGAGCATCCTTAATATTCATATCTATCTTCGGCCCGTAGAAAGCGCCGTCACCCTCGGCGACGGTATAATCCAGCTTCAAAATATCCATCGCCCGTCGTAAACCATTCTGTGCCTTTTCCCAGTCGGACGGATCGCCGATAGCGTCCTCCGGACGAGTCGAAAGACATATATCATAATTTTCGAATCCGAACGATTTTAAAATGTGCAGGCAGAATTTCAACAACCAAACCAGTTCATCTTCCATCCCCTCCGGCGATACAAAATGATGCGCATCATCCTGAGTAAATCCCCGAACCCGCATCAATCCGTGCAAAACACCGGGCATCTCGTAACGATATACGGTCCCCAGTTCTGCCCAGCGCATCGGCAGATCTCGATAACTCCATCGCCGAGATTTATACATGGCAATATGGAATGGGCAGTTCATCGGTTTTATCTGATACTTGATATTATCGATTTCCATCGGCTGATACATATCATCTTTATAAAAATCGGTATGCCCCGACCGATTCCATAACTCAAGGTTGGCGATATGCGGAGAATAAACGATTTCATAATCGTTTTTGAAATGCTCCTCCCGCCAAAAATTTTCGATTTCGTTACGGATGATACCACCTTTGGGCATCCACATCACCAGCCCGGCACCGACTTCGTTACTTATATGGAACAATTCCAGTTGTTTACCCAGCACCCGATGGTCGCGCTTCTTGGCTTCTTCCATCCGATAAAGGTAATCATCGAGCATCGCCTTTTTCGGATACGAAACACCGTAAATACGCTGAAGCATTTTATTTTTTTCATCACCCTTCCAGTACGCTCCGGATGATGAAACCAACTTAAACGCCTTAATCCGCCCCGTGTCCGGAAGATGCGGACCGCGGCAGAGATCTTTGAAAGTCGAATGCCTGTAAACCGAAACCCGCTCATCGAGGATATCTTCCTGAAGCATCTCGACTTTATAATTTTCACCACCTTTTTGGAATTCTTCGAGCGCCTCATCATGACTGATATCGACCCGTTCGAATTGTGCCTTCTCTTTTATTATCTCGCTCATCCGTTTTTCGATTCGTTCCAGATCCTCCGGTGCAAACGGCTTGTCCACTTCAAAATCGTAATAAAATCCTTCCTCGATCGACGGCCCAATCGCCAGACGCGCCTCGGGGAATAAATCTTTAACCGCCTGCGCCATGACATGCGCCGATGAATGCCAAAATACTTTTTTCCCATCCACAGAATCGAACGTAAGAAATTCAATCGGGACATCCGACTCTATTATCGCCGTCATATCGCGCAAATCACCATTGACCCGGGCCGCAACCGCATCTTTAGCCAGACGCGGCGACAGCGAGCGCGCGATTTCGACAGCGGAGGTACCTTTGGGGTACTCTTTTTCCGAGCCGTCCGGGAATTTTATTTTAACGTCGCTCATCTCTATTACTATAAACGGGGATAAATCGGTTTCCGCACCGCTTTTATCCCGCCAATTATGGTGGGCGATACTGGAATCGAACCAGTGACCTCTTGCATGTCAAGCAAGCACTCTAACCAACTGAGCTAATCGCCCATCTTCTCCGTTACATTACGGCCTCAAGTTTATAACCCGCAATGATATATAATATTATCGAGCCTGTCAAGGAAATTATTAGCCCGCCAACCCCAAATTGGAAATATTTTCGACCTTTCAAGACCAGATACCAAGCAGTTACTATGTTATAAAAGCGTCTATGAGACAAAAAAGAGGCTACCTTAGTTAAAAACTTTACAGAATGCGTGGTCGCTAAGCGCCACATTTTAAAGGAGGTAGCCTCATGCGGAAGATGCAGGATT
>Ga0272443_10000978_pt1 | contig 46052 bp, 38 predicted proteins | sample SSMAcet12_FD_193581 | JGI IMG/M metagenome (GOLD analysis project Ga0272443, IMG submission 193581) | Marine sediment archaeal communities from Little Sippewissett salt marsh, Falmouth, MA, United States - SSM-Acet-12 | ecosystem: Environmental > Aquatic > Marine > Wetlands > Sediment ...
CTCCGGGATAAAGATGGATCGGTTTTACATTTCAATTGAGGTCACAGCCTTAAAAGATCTTTTCCTAATCGATCGTCCTTGTGAACCCGGCCACCCCCAATCCGAAGAAGAGGAGACCGAGGAGAAAAAGGGCGGCCATCTGTGGCCACAAGGTCGTGATTCCCACGCCTTTTAAAAAGATCTCCCGCACGATGACCAGGAAAAAGCGCAGGGGATCCAGCCAGGTTAGGGCCTGAACCATCGGGGGCATGTTGTGGATGGGGAAGGCGAAACCCGACAGAAGCACGGCGGGCAGCATGAAAAGAAACGTGGCCATCATGGCCTGCTGCTGAGTGCGGGAAACCGAGGAGATGAGAAGGCCGGCGCCCAGGGTTGAGAGAAGATACAGAGGAGTTGAAACAAAGAGCAGGGTAAGGCTTCCTCTGAGGGGCACCTGGAAGATCAGCAGGGCAACGGCCGTGATCATGGCCACCTCGGCAAAGGCGATGATGGCGAAGGGAATGATCTTTCCCAGGAGAAGCTCAACCGGGTGGACAGGAGAGACCAGGAGCTGTTCTAAAGTCCCTGTTTCCCTCTCCCGGACAATGGCCATGGCCGTGAGCATGAGGGTTATGATCATGACAATGAGGGCGATAATGCCGGGCACAAAATAGTTCCGGGACAGCAGATTCGTGTTGAACCAGCCCCGCTGGACCGCCTCGACGCGGGGTCCGGGCCCCTTCCCCGATTTTTCGAGAATCCCCGCGTTGAAGTGTTGGGTCGTTCCCGAAATGCGCTGGGCGAGAAGGCCGGCAAAGGCGGCGTCGGTACCGTCGAGAACGACCTGAAAGGCGGGATTCCGTCCCCGGGAAAAATCTCTCTGGAAGCCCTGCGGGATATGAATAAAGGCGTCCACCTTCCCGGAGTCGAGGAGGCCGGCGCCATCGGCGGCCCGGGAAACCTCATGGGTGACAGTCATTCTCCCAGTGGCGGTGAGGGAGTCCCTCAAGTCCCTGGAGAGGGGAGTGCGGTCGCCGTCGAGGACGGCCAGGGAGGCGAATTTAACGTCCAGGTCGATGGCGTATCCGAGAACGACGAGCTGGAAAAGGGGAGGTAGGATGAGCACCGCCCTGAGGCGCCGGTCCCTCAGGACGTGGATGAATTCCTTCATGACAATGTGGCGGATGCGGCCGAACATTTCAGGCGAGCTTCCTTTTAAAGACCCTCACGGTCAGCCCGGTAATGAGGCAGCCGTAAAGGAGAAGAAAGAGAACCTGGGGCCAGAGGACCGGCAGGCCCACCCCCTTGAGCATGATGCCCCGGCAAATGGTCATGGCGTACCGGGCCGGGATGAGGAAGGTAATTGCCTGGATCGGAAGGGGCATGTTGCTTATGGGTGCGAAGAATCCGGACAGGAGAAAGGCCGGCAGGAAAGAGGTCACGATGGCCAGCTGGTTGGCGAGGAGCTGGTTTCTCGCAAAAGCCGAAATGAGAAGTCCCTGTCCGAGAGCCCCCGCCAGGAAAAGGGCAGAGAGAAGGGTAAGGAGAAAAAAGCTTCCCTCGAGGGGGACCTCGAAAACGAGGACGGCAAGGAGTATCCCGATGATGAGGTCGATAAGCCCGATCCCGAAATAGGGAATGAACTTTCCAATGAGGATCTCAGGGGTCGTGACCGGCGTTGAGAGAAGCTGTTCCATGGTCCCCCTCTCCCACTCCCTGGCCAGGGTGAGGGAGGTCAGGACCGCTCCGATGATGATCATGACAAGGGCGATGAGCCCGGAAACGGTGAAGATGTCCGATTCCAATTCCGGGTTGTACCAGACGCGCACCCTGGCCTGAACAAACGGTCCCGGGTTTTTTTCGGGGAACCCCGGGGTGAATCCCTCGATAATGGCCCTGCTGTATCCCAGGGCCATTTGGGCAGACAGGGAATCGCTCCCGTCGGCGGCCACCTGGACACGAGCAGGATTCCCGGTCAGGATGTTTTCCCCGAAACCGGGCGCGATGGTCAGGGTTACCATGGCCAGGCGCTTGTCGACCAGGCGGTCGAGAGCCTCTTCCCGGTCCACCTTGGCGACGACCTTGAAATAACGGGAGGCACCGAAAGCGTCGGTGAGGGCGCGGCTCTGCGGTGTGTTGTCCCGGTCCAGCACGGCAAAGGGAACATTATTAAGGTCAAGGGAAAGCGCCGAACCGAAAAGGACCATGAGAACCACCGGGAGAAGGAATGCCAGGGCAAGGCTGCGCGGGTCCCGCCTGATCTGGATAGCTTCCTTGGCGGCGACGGCCTGGATCCTTCCAAAGGAAACGGGCGCTTTCATCCGGCTGCGGTCTCCAGCCGGTTCTCTTTTTCGATGAGGGAAATGAAAATGTCCTCGAGGGACGGGTCGGCGGGCGTGATGGACAGGACCTGGATGCCCGATGCGGTCAGCGTTTGGCGCAGAAGGGGGGCTGCCTCCCTGGCAGAGTCTACGTAGGCGTGGATGGCGCTGCCGAAGAGGGAACATTCCCCGCAGACAGAGGCGTTTTCCAGGAGGGTCAGGGCCTTGACCAGAGGAGACGCCTCGATCCTGAGGATTTCCCCGGAAAAGCCTTTCGCGAGAAGACCTGAGGGAGTATCGAGGGCGACGAGCCTTCCCCGGTAGATCATGGCCAGGCGGTCGCAGTGATTGGCTTCGTCCATGTAGTGGGTCGTTACCAGGACCGTCACCCCCTTGCCGGAGAGGTCTTCGATAATGCCCCAGAAGTTTCTCCGGGTGACGGGGTCCACCCCGGATGTGGGCTCATCCAGAAAAAGGAGTTTCGGTTCGTGAATAAGGGAACAGGCAAGGGCAAGACGCTGCTTATGGCCGGTGGAAAGGGTGCCGGTCCGTGCCGCGGCATGTTCCTGCAGGTCCGACATGGAAAGGGCCCAGGACTTTCTTTCCCGGTAGCGGGAGTTTGACAGCCCGTAGAGGCCGGCGAAAAGGCGGATGTTCTCCCCAACGGTGAGATCGTCGTAAAGGGAAAAACGCTGGCTCATGTATCCGATCTCAGTCCGGAGACGGCGGGCGTGGCGGGCCGCGTCGTGGCCGAGCACGGTAGCCTTCCCCGAGGTCGGTGCTGACAGTCCGCAGAGCATGCGGATGGTGGTGGACTTGCCTGCTCCGTTGGGCCCGAGAAATCCGAAAACCTCTCCCCGGACTACGGAAAAGCTGATCCTGTCTACAGCCGTAAAGGACCCGAACCGCTTCGTCAGGTCCCGGACCGTTATGGCCTCACCGTTGTTATTCCCTTCCGGCATCGAGGCCCCCTACCTTTTTTAAAAATGCCTCTTCCAGCGAGGCCCCTTTCCCCGCCGATTCTCGAATCCTTTCCGGCGTGTCCAGGTGGATGAGACGTCCGTTGTGGAGAAAACCGAGGCGGGAGCAGCGCTCGGCTTCATCCATGTAGGATGTCGCCAGAAAGATGGTCACATTTTCCTGGAGGAGATCATACAGAAGGCGCCAGAATTCCCGCCGGGACACGGGGTCCACGCCCGCCGTAGGCTCGTCAAGAAAAAGGATTTCAGGTTTGTGAATGAGCGCGCAGGATAGACCGAGTTTCTGTTTCATCCCTCCGGAGAGCTGCCCCGCGAGTCGCTGGGTGAACGGTTCCAGCCCTGCGAAAGCGAGGAGTCTTCCAGAGCGCTCACGGAATCTTTCCCCCGTAACGTTGTGAAGCCTGCCGAAGAACCGGAGATTTTCGGCCACGGTGAGATCCTCGTAGAGGCCGAACCTCTGACTCATGTATCCGATCTTCGGGCGGATGGAATCCAGGCGGAACAAGGGGACCCCAAGGATGCTGGCTTCTCCCGAGGTGGGATCGATAATGCCCACCAGGAGCCTTAATGTGGTGGTCTTGCCTGCCCCGTCGGGGCCGACCAGGCCGAAGATCTCCCCCGCGGGCACGGAAAGGTCCAGGCCCTCTACCGCCGCGCGGCCGCCAAAAAAACGGGTGAGGGCGAGAGTTGTCACCGCCTGGGTCAAGGGCGGTCCTCCAGGAAGATGTCCACTGGCATGCCGGGTTTCAATTTCCGATCCGGATTTTCAAAAGAGGCCTTCGCCAGGAAGACCAGCCTTGAACGTTCTTCTTTCGTCAGGACCATCTTGGGGGTGAATTCCGCCCGGTCGGAAAGAAAAGTGAGGGTTCCGGAAAAAGTCTCGCCCTCGAAGGAGTCGCAGCGCAGCGTTACCGGCGCGCCCGGAGAAAAACGGCCAAGGTCCGGCTCTTCCACATAGAAGCGGACCTCGATGGTGGAGAGGTCGGCGATGGACGCGACGGGACTGCCCGGAAAAACGGTTTCGCCCACCTCGATGTTCCGGGAAAGAACAACTCCATTAATGGGAGCTTTCAAGGTGGCGTATTCAAGCCTGGTGGCGGCAAGTTCGGTCTCGGCCATGGCCAGTTCCACCTGCCGCTGGGCACTGCCGACTTCCATCCGGGCCCTTTTCACGGTTTCCCGTTCGGCTGTTGCCGATTCGAGGTCCGCCTCGGCCATCCGGATGTCTTCCGGCCTCGCCCCTTCCTCGGCAAGGTCCAGTGCTTCCTCTGCCTGACGAAGGGCCGCCCCGGCAGCTTGCGCCTCCCTGAGAGCCTCATCCCTCCTGGCGAGAGGGATGACCTCTTCCCGGTAGAGGGTTTGAGCCCGGTCTGCCTTTTCCCTTGCCAGGTCGGCTGCGGCCCGAGCCCTTATGACGGCCTGCCGGGCGCCCTCGATCTCCTGGTCCCTTGGTCCGGCCTTAACCTTTTCCAGGGCGGCCCTGGCTGCCGAGATGCGGGCCTCGACGCTTTTTTCGAGATATTTTACCTGGGTCTGAAGAGGTTCCATCTGCGATCGGGCAAGGGCAAGTCCTGCCCGGGCTTTTGAGGCCTGCTGGGAGAGTTCGGTGGTGTCAATGACGGCAAGGACCTGACCCGTTTGCACAGTCTATCCCTCCTGGAAAGGAGCCCTCTCAATTTTGCCCGAAACCTGGAAGGAAGGGAGGACTTCGATGGCCTCCACGGTTCCCGAGTAGCCTTGGGCCCCTCCCTTTCCTTCACCTGGAAGAAATCGGTAAAGGGCATAAACGGAAACGGCTGCCAGAAGGAGAAGGACCGGGATCAGCAGTTTTTTCCTCATGGGCGGCTCTCCCTGGATTGAAGATGCGTTGGGTTCCTTCTTATTTTAATAGCATCCGGCCGGGAAAGGGAAAAGCAGGAAAGAGCGACAAGGATGCCTGTCCACCTGCTAAATTCCTGGAAATGAATGATAACAAGAGGCCCCACCGTCTGGCCGGGGTGCGACCCGTCGGATAATCCAAAGAACCTCAGGAAAGAATACATGAAAGATAAAACCGTTTCCGGTTCCATGAATCTTACCGCTTTTTTACCTGGCGGACCTTGCGGTGGTCGCCTGAAGCTGATTTTTTGCGGGAGTGCTCGTTTTTACCCAATGGGTGTATTTTTTTTGCAACACAAACCACTATGTTGTGGCAAAAAAGCAACAGAACTTGCATCGGGTTTTATCCCTGGCAAAGGAGGCGACGGTTTTGAATCCCATGGAGCCGGTGGGCTGGTTGCCAGAACGGGCGAACCCGGCCAATGGGAGGGGCGGGAAATGATCATTAAAAACAACGGGTTGTAAAATAAAAAAGCCTCGCATTTTCCGGCTGTTGGAAAAATCCTGGAAAAACCTGTTTGTCAGGGGGCTTAAAAGAAAGATTCATGATCCTTTTTCTGTTCCCGGCACGCTAATTGCTTAAATTTCTTGATAGTCAAGTTCGGGTGCCGGCCCCTGAGCCGCTTTGAGAGGCCGACGTTATTTTGCGGTTCGGGGTTTTTCCAGCCCCACGAATCAGGAAAGGTTGAAGGAGCATCGTCAATGTCATTCGTTAAACGCAACTTTGACAATCTGGTAGGAAAGGTTTTCAAAAACCAGCGCAAGCTTCTGACGGCGGGGTTTCCCGTGGTCCTCGGGCAGGGTCTCGACGAGCCGCGGATTCAGCCGAGGATGGTCTTTTACTGGCATCCGCCCCTTTCGGCTCTTTCTGCCGAAGGGAGTGAGGGGAAAACCGTCGGCAAAGGCGGGGTCAGGGACTGGTTTGATCGCGTGGTCCTTCGAAAGGGAAGGTAAAAAAGGACCTCCTGACCAGGAATCGCTTTTACCATTGACAATGAAAGGTTAATGGATATCCTTCCGGGGTCATGGTGACCCTCTTGAAATTTTCCAGGTACCTTGCTCCCGTTCACCGGCTTTGCCCGCTTTTTTATCCTGATAGATCATTTACCCGGAACGCTCTCTCCGTCATGACGCCGCCCTGAAACCCTGTTCCTTTGGAGTGTCGAAGGGGAGAGGGTCCCTGCCCGGGCCAAAGGCGGTGGGCGGTAATCTTTCAGGGCCCTTGTCCCGATTCTTTTTTCTTTCACAGCAGCGAGCTTATAAAGAGATACGATCATGAGCACTTCCCAGGAAGGATCCTTGCACCCGGAAATCCTGCAGCGCCGGACCTTTGGCATTATCAGCCACCCCAACGCGGGGAAAACGACGCTGACCGAAAAACTCCTGCTATTCGGCGGGGCGATCCAGATGGCAGGTTCGGTAAAGGCCCGGAAAGCCAGCCGGCACGCCACCAGCGACTGGATGGCCATCGAGCAGGAGCGGGGCATCTCGGTCACCAGTTCCGTGATGAAGTTCAACTTTGAAGGTTACGAGATCAACCTTCTCGACACCCCCGGCCACCAGGATTTTTCCGAGGACACCTACCGCGTGCTCACAGCGGTCGACAGCGCCGTCATGGTCTTGGACAGCGTCAAAGGAGTGGAAACCCAGACCCGGAAGCTGATGGAGATTTGCCGGATGCGCAACACGCCCATCCTGACCTTTATCAACAAGCTCGACCGGGAGGGGATGCCCCCCATCGACATCCTGGGGAATATCGAAGAGACGCTTCAAATCGAGTGCGCACCCCTCACATGGCCCATCGGAATGGGCAAGAGGTTCCGGGGCACCTACAACCTTTACCGGAAGGAATTGACCCTCTTCACCCCGGGTCAGGAACACCTGCCCGACGATGTCCTGACCATCCGCGATCTTGACGATCCGGCCCTGGATTCCATTCTGGGCAGTCAGGCCGCCGAACTGCGGGAAGATGTAGCGCTGTTGGAGGGAGCGGCCAACCCCTTCGATCTTCAGGAATTCCTCAAGGGTAACCAGACGCCGGTTTTCTTCGGGAGCGCCATCAACAATTTCGGCGTGCGCGAACTCCTCGACACCTTCGTGGAGATCGCCCCGGCCCCCCAGCCGAGGGCGACCGCCACCCGCACCGTGTCCCCCGGAGAAAAGGGTTTTTCGGGATTCGTTTTCAAGGTCCAGGCCAACATGGACCCCGCCCACCGCGACCGGATCGCTTTCCTGCGTGTCTGTTCCGGCCGGTTTTTGAGGGGGATGCGCCTGCGGCACCTGCGTCTCGGCAAGGACATCATCGTTGCCAACCCCATCATCTTCATGGCCCAGGACCGGTCCACCGTCCAGGAGGCCTGGCCGGGGGACATCATCGGGATCCACAACCACGGCACGATCCGCATCGGTGACACTTTTTCCGAGGGGGAACCATTGACCTTTCTCGGGATCCCCCATTTCGCCCCGGAGCTTTTCCGGCGCGTTCGCCTCAAATCCCCCCTCAAGTCGAAGCAGCTTCAAAAGGGGCTGACCCAGCTGGTCGAGGAGGGGGCTGTCCAGCTTTTCCGTCCTCTTTCAGGAAACGATCTCATCCTTGGAGCGGTGGGGATGCTGCAGTTCGATGTGACCACGGCCCGGCTGAAGGCCGAGTACGGTGTGGACGCGACCTATGAACCGGTGGATTACGCCACGGCCAGGTGGATCCGCTGCGAGGACAGAAAAAAACTCGAGGACTTCACAAGGGCCAACGTAAGCAGGCTCGCCAAGGACGCGGAAGGAGACCTGGCCTACCTCGCGGCCGGAGACTGGCAGCTCGATTTCGCGAAGGAACAATGGCCGGACATCCGGTTCGAGAAAACGCGGGAAGTGCAGTGAAAAGGATCAGGGATGAGAGTAAAGAGAAAACCCATCGGACTGACGAAAGGACAAGGGATACCTTTACCGATACCGAGCTGAAAAAAAGGACCGCGTCCCTTCCGGCATGTCTGCCGGGAAGGACGCGGTCCTTACCTGGATTCAGGAAACATCCTGGATCGCAGTGCTGGCCGGGCTTATCCCAGGGGAACCCTTTGGACTTTTAGTCCAGTCTTACTTGACTTCGTCGGCCAGGACACCAAAAGTGATGGCGCCGATAGCCTTCCCGCCGTCCATGACCGGGACGGAAATCTGCTGGACCATTTTCCCGTCCTCATCTTCGGGTTCATCGACGAAGATGGCTCCCTTGCCGTCCGCGAAGGACTTCTGCCACTTGGCCTCATCACCCTGCCAATAATCGCCTGTCGTGCCGCTCATGCAGACGTTGGCACCCTGGTTGTCCATGACGAAGATCTCGGTCATGTAGGGCACCTTTTCGATTATGGCCCTACAGTAACCGCTGCACTTGTTTTCCCTGAGTTCCTTGATGAAGTAGGTGTCTGCAGGCTGTCCCTTCCAGCCCTTATCCACCATCTTGATGTAATCCATGGTGAGGCCCTTTGCGTTCTGTGCTTTGACTGCCTCGACGATCTTTTGATCGTGGCCAATGGGGGCCAACTCACCCTTGGCAACGGACGCGGCGTCAGCGAGAGCTGTGCCAAAAGCCATGGCGACAAAAATAACAGCTGTGATGAGGATCATAACGGTTTTTTTCACGTCTCTACCCTCCTTCATGAATTATCCCGGTTTCTCATTAAAATCGAGATCCCCTTCTCCTGAGGTGCTCCAAGCCGGCCTCCTTTCAGACCACCCCCCATTTCCTTGAACCGCGGTTTCAACAGAAAAGTATTTGAGCTCTACTCAGCCCTGCTGACCTCCTGCAGTCCATTATTTGATCAAGTACCTAATCTCTCATTATAGCAACCTTTTGGGTTGTCTGTGCGGAAGGTGTTAAAATAATCGAAAACCGTGTAAAAACCGAGGGTCTGAAAGGTCGGAAGGAAACTTCGGGTCGAGACCATTTTGGTCCCCTTGAGGATCTTGAGGGTTCTGCGCTCATGGTACGGGAAAACCTGGGAACCAGGAGGGGCTTTCACAATATATGGGTTCCAGGTTTTCAAAATGGTTCACCGGTATGGCAGGGCGCGGACGGGAACGGCCGATCCAGGCCGGCGGGTGGAGAGGTGATCATCTGCCCTTTTTTGTTCATTACCGAAGGCTTTCTCCGACGCAGAACCTGATCTGCTCAAGTGTTGACCAGATCTCCTCCCAAAGGCTCTCCGCGTTTTCGCAGACGCATTCCCAGTCCTCTTCAGGAGTTGCCATGATGTCCCTCATTTTCTCGTAGCCCTCCACCAGCTTCTGGTCGAGTTTCGCCAGTCGGGCCAGGCACTCCTCGTCAAGATCCACCTTGTAGGATTCAGTCTCCCACCTGTCCAGTTCATTGGTCCAGGCACCGAGTCTTGTCCTCACACGTTCCACGCACTCGCGCTTGGAGTCCGGAATCCGTTCCTTTTTCCGTTCGTCTTCTTTTTCAGGCCGCAGATCCCGGGTCTCATCCTCGATATTTTCGAGCCTGTGTCTCATCTGCTCAAAAAACCTGATCCTTCGTTCCATTTTCTGATCCACCCTCCTTTGACATTCCGGGTTTAAACCCCCAATTGCATTCCTTTTTGGCCGGACTGTTTCCGGTGGCCGTATTCACCTTCAATTGTCCCTATTTTTACATGCCATAAAAGCGTCTGCCGTAAAAGGGGAAATTCCCTCCCCCATGACGGGATCAACCTGCTGTGCCGGCCGGATGGCTTTTGTAAAGGTGCAAAAGGATGCAGCTTCTGGTTTCCCTTCGGATCTGGTGGTTCTTCAATGTTCCGTTCCCCCGGGAGTTTTCCTGCGCGATGGCAGGGTCGGTCTTTCAGAGGGCATGGGCAGCAGGCAGACCGTGCGGTCACAAGTTAAAGAGGTCCGGGTCCCGACGGGGTAAAGAGGTTTGCCGGAAGCGGCGAAAGGCAGGTGGGTCTTTTACTAAATTTAATTGATATGTTATGAACTTTTCCGGCCTGCGAGAGCCAGGCGCACCAAAAATTATCCGCATATTTTTTAAAAGTCCGGGACAACGTCTGTTTTTTAATATGTTCGTTTTTTCCACATCCCCAAACAGAGAGGTCTGTGATGAATGAAAAAATCCGGGAAACAGCCGCAAGGATCCATGAGCTGCGCGAGTTGTCGGACATCTCCACGGCGCAGATGGCTAAAACGCTGGGGATACCCTTAAAGACCTACAGCCTGTACGAATCCGGGGAAACCGATATCCCGGCCAGCGTGCTTTTCAGTGTCGCCCAGGAGTTAGGTGTTGATATGAAGGTTCTTTTGACGGGCAAGGAACCGCATATGAACATCTATACGGTTACCCGGAAAGGCAAGGGGGTCGCTGTCGAACGTCAGGCCGACTACGATTATCAACACCTGGCGGCCAATTTTCAGCACAGAAAGGCCGAACCATTTCTGGTCGCCGTGCAGCCAACCCCCCCCGGCACTTCGGTCTCCATTAATCATCATCCCGGACAGGAGTTTGACTATGTCCTGGAAGGGACCCTGAAAATCACCATCCATGACAATGAGATCGTCCTAGAAGAGGGAGATTCCATCTTTTTCGATTCGAGTTACGGGCACGGGTTGGAAGCCCTGGACGGCAAGGCGGCCAGAATCCTGGCCATAATTTTTTGATGGACTGGTAAGGAGTCGACGATGCCCTGTCTTTTGGAAAAGTATGTCAACCGTGTCGATTTTGAATCCTACGGAGATTTTTATGAGAATTTTCAGTTAAAAGTCCCGGAAAACTTCAATTTTGCCTACGATGTCGTTGATTATTACGCAAAGCATCAGCCTGACAAAAAGGCTTTGGTCTGGTGTGACGACCACGGCAACGACAAGACCCTGACTTTCGAGGAAATGAAAACCCTGAGCGACAAGGCCGCCAATTTTTTCCTTAGCCGTGGAATCGGGAAAGGCGACTATGTCAAGCTGCTTCTTAAAGGCCATTACAGTTTCTGGTACTGCTTCCTCGGACTGCACAAGATCGGGGCCATCGCCACTCCCGGCACGCATATGCTGACTGCCAAGGACCTGGTTTACCGCATCGAAAAAGCCGACCTCAGGATGGTTATCTGCATCAACGAAGAGTCCCTGCCCGATTATGTGGACGAAGCCCAGGGAAAAACCCGGCAGATCCTCAAGGACAAGGTCCTCCTCGGCAGCGACAGGGATGGCTGGCTCAATCTGGAGACAGTGATCAACAAGGCTTCGCCTGATTTCACCCGGCCTGTTGGTGAGGCCGGCACCACCAACGAGGATATCCTCCTGGCCTATTTTTCTTCCGGGACGACAGGATTCCCGAAAATGGTCCAGCACGACCACACATATCCCCTCGGCCACATAACGACCGCCAGGTACTGGCAGAACTGCCAGGACGACGGTCTTCATTACACAGTGGCCGACACAGGATGGGCCAAGGTCGTCTGGGGAAAGATCTACGGTCAATGGATCTGCGGAAGCGCGGTTTTCGCCTACGATTACGATAAATTCGATGCCGCCAACCTGGCCGGGAAATTCGCCGATTTTGGTGTCACGACCTTTTGCGCCCCGCCCACGATTTACCGTTTCCTGATCAAGGAAGACCTGTCCAAATATGATTTTTCCGGCCTGAAGTACACGGTCACCGCCGGAGAACCTCTCAACCCGGAAATTTACGACAGGTTTCTAGAGCATACGGGCATGCGGATCATGGAAGGATTCGGGCAGACCGAATCCGTGGTTCAGATCGCGACCTACTTCTGGATGGGTACAAAGCCCGGCTCAATGGGGAAGCCGTGCCCCCTTTATGACATCGCCCTGATGAACGCCGAGGGCGGCTTCTGTGAAGACGGGGAAGAAGGCGAGATCGTTATCCGCACCGGGGAGGGAAGACCCCTGGGTCTCTTTACCGGCTACTATCGGGATGAAGAAAAGACGAGGGATGTCTGGCATGGCGGTTATTACCACACCGGCGACATGGCCTGGCGGGACGAGGACGGCTACTACTGGTTTGTCGGGCGTGCCGACGACGTCATCAAGAGTTCCGGCTACCGGATCGGGCCCTTCGAGGTGGAAAGCGCCCTCATCGAGCATCCGGCGGTCCTCGAATGCGCCATCACCGGGGTGCCCGACCCCATCCGCGGTCAGGTCATCAAGGCGACCGTGGTCCTTACCAGAGGTTATACCCCCGGCGATGAGCTGAAACTGGAGCTTCAAAACCATGTCAAATCCGTCACGGCGCCCTACAAATACCCCCGGGTCATCGAATTTGTGGATGAACTGCCCAAAACCATCTCGGGGAAGATCCGCCGGGTGGAGATACGGGACAAGGACGGAGCCGAAAAGAGCGGGTAGCCAGGAAACGATCCGCCCTGGCGGATCCGGGTCACAAAGAAAAGGCGGCCTTCGGGCCGCCTTTTTTCTGGAATAGTCCCGCCTTTGCCAACTGAATACGAAAAGGCTACGGGTGACAGACTCCACTGAACCGCCAAAAAATTCGATACCGGCCAATAATCGTGTCCGCCGCCGCTTGCTTTGAAACCCAGATTAGAGAGGACATTTGAGAAATGAGATTTGGGATTACTATTAATATCGTTTCCCGGATCAAGTAAAAAGGAGTTTGCCCAGCCTGCCTTTCTTTGATTGACAGGCGCGTTCTTCTACCTTTAAGGGTTTTTCCCCTTCAGATTTAAAGGTTCTCTTGTGACACCTATCTCCCATTGTTTAATGATGATATTGAAGTTATTTTGAACTGCTCTGATCCCCTCCTCTATTGTTTTGACATCGACCATGATGCATACAAATTGTTTTCTTATTCTTTGAATATTAGGACCAAAGGTTTGCGAAATAACAGCCTGAACCTGGTGCTTCTTGAGTGTTCCTCCGACCCCTTTCGCCTTTTCCGGGTCCGCATGCCTTTCCTCATCATCTATAATGGTAGGGTTTACCATGTTCAGTACGGGGCGGGATTCAGACGGAGATATGTCGTATATTGTGAAAAAATCCGCATTGCCAAAATGCTCGCCGAAGAGGAATCCCTCCCCGTCTGTCGCAAAAGCCGCCACGAGTTTTTTCACCTTGCTTCCTGATCCCTGTTTTTCCGGATATGCTGACTTCATCTCGATTCTGCGCCTTTTCTTTTTTTAAATGGTAGTTAACTTGAGTTTTTATTTACTATATAGGTAAAAATGATTAAATGAAATTTTTTGTCTGAAATCCAGGGACTTTACCATGATTTGTTCCCGCGAGGATGGCCACATAAAGGAGAAAGGCTTAGGAACGGAAAATCCGTGAGGTCAGAGCTCAGATTCTCAGGAAAAAAAAGTTTTTGGCATCCGGATCATAGAACTTGGAGAGAAATCAAAAAGATTCCTATTTTGAAAGTGGGAGCCCTTCACTATTAGATAACTTAAGAGCCCGGAACAGCAGTCACCGCATTCGGGCTCCAAGTTTTCCAGGTGGCTTGTCAGGTCGCAGCTTTAGGCGAAGACCGATGCCGTCCCTCGACGCACTTCATCCGCTCGGGAACCGGGATCCCACGTCGCTCCGAAAGAGCTTCATCCTTCGCCAAGGCTACGGATGACAAGTCGGGGGATATATTTTATTGAACCGCCGAATGTTCGGAAGTGCCTTTCGACAAGCTCAAGGCAGTGGTCACGGCAGGCACGAGGATTGTCAGTTCGATTGGAGGCAATTTTTAAATCCCTGAAATTCCTTTATCCATTCAATTCAATCGGTAAATAAAGACGGAAAGGATTTTAAAGGGCAACTACTAACAGTCATTGACTTTCATACCTGTATCAAAACAGACGTCTCAATCTGTCCGCAATGGTTTTCCCATGCGGACAAGAACCCGGTGCTTGACCAGTTCCCGATCCAGGGGGATCATGCAATCCTCAATACGGCGCCCGTCCAGCTCCACGAAAGAAACGCCCCTCTGGCAGTTTTCCGGGTTTTCGACCTGTATTTCGTAGACCCCTTCCCCGTAACGGTAGCTCATCTGAAAGCCATCCCACCATCCGGGAATGACCGGATCGATCCTCATGATTTCTCCACGCACTGAAAGACCAAGGATCTCTTCGACCCAGGCTCTGTACATCCACGCCGCTGACCCGGTGTACCAGGACCAACCGCCATGGCCGATCCTTCCCGGTATGCGATAGACGTCGGCCGCGATCACATAAGGTTCGACTCCGTAGCGCCAGACCGTTTCCGGGTCCCGGGCGTGTTCTATCGGGTTGAGTATCCGGAGTATTTTCGCCGCCCGGTCCCCATCCCCGCTCCGGGCCATGGCCATGGCCAGCCACAAAGCGGCATGGGTATATTGGCCCCCATTTTCCCGCACCCCCGGCGGATAACCCCTGATGTATCCTGGTGATGGCTCCGCCAGGTCAAAGGGAGGCTCAAAAAGAAGCACCAACCCCTCATCCTCGTGAACGAGATGGCGCCACGCCGATTCCAGGCACTGAGAGGCGCGGTCCCGGTCGCCGCCACCGCTGAACCAGGCCCAGGATTGCGGCACCGAATCAATCCGCGCTTCGAGATTCGTATGGGAGCCGAGGGGCGAGCCATCGTCAAAGAACGCTCGAAGGTACCACTCGCCATCCCACCCAGATTGTTCCACCCGCTGGATCAACGCTACCCGGTCCTGCTCATAGGTCTGGCGCAGGTCGGGTCGGCCCAGGCGCTCAGACATCTCTGCCATCCCCTGCAGCACATCCGCAAGGAACCATGCCAGCCAGACGCTCTCCCCCTTCCCCCCGGCGCCCACCAAGTTCATCCCGTCGTTCCAGTCTCCGGTTCCCATCAGGGGCAGCCCATGGACGCCGAAGGCCTGGCTGCGTGTGACCGCGCGCTGACAATGCTCGAAGAGGGAGGCCTGTTCGGATGAGACCGAAGGCGACTGATAGCTCTCAGGCTCGTCGTCTTTGAGGGTGGGTGCTTCGAGAAAGGGGACCATTTCGCGCAGGATGTCAACATCGCCGGTAACTCTTACGTATTGCGCGGCGACGAAGGGCAGCCAAAGAAGATCATCAGAAATCCGCGAGCGGATTCCCTCGCCGCGCGGCGGATGCCACCAGTGCTGGACATCGCCCTCCTTGAACTGACGGCTGGCTGCAAAGAGGATGTGTTCGCGCCCCAGGCCTGGATGGGTATAAAGAAGCCCCATCACGTCCTGCAATTGATCACGGAAGCCAAAAGCGCCGCCGGACTGGTAAAAGGCGGAACGCCCCCAGACGCGGCAGACCAGGTTTTGATAAGGCAGCCAGCGGTTGATCATAATATCCGCGGCGAGTTCGGGAGTATGCACCCTGATCGAGTCGAGCCGATCATCCCACCACGCCTGGGTCTGCCGGAGCGCTGTCTCAACCGCCTGCTCGTCGCGGTAGGCCTGGATCAGGGAATGGACCTGTTCCAGCGAGGGGGCCTGGCCGAGCATGCAGGTGATCTCAACGCGCTGGCCCGGAGCTAGTTTGAGGGTGACCTGCAACCCTGCGCAAGGGTCCAGCCCAGCCCCCGTCCGGCGGGAAAGCATGGTTCGCTCCATGGCCGCCGGGTTGCCCATCGAGCGGTTTCGCCCAATAAAGGCGGTGCGGTCCCCGGTGTAATTTTCCGTTGGAACGTTCAATGCCGCGAAGGCCACCTGATCCCCATAATCCGCCTGGTAAGAGTTCCGGGCGATCATCGCCTGGACTTCGTCATCCCAGTCACTCACCACGTGCATCTGGGAATCCTCCCGGGATTCGCCCAGGGTCCACTCCACATAGTATGTCATCGACAGCTTGCGCGTCCGGCCGGAGTCGTTTCGCAGGAGCAGCCTCTGAAGCTTGATCGGTTCTCCTCCGTTATCGTCCACGGGGACAAAAACCGTCAACTCCTGCTCTATGCCATGGCTGTTGTGCTCAAAGATCGTGTACCCTGCGCCATGCCTGGTCCTGTAGGCGATCTTCTCGCGGATCGGTGATGCGGTTGGGCTCCAATAGTCCCCGGTTTCCTCGTCCCGGATGTAGATCGCTTCCGGAGGGGGGTCCATCACCGGGTCGTTGGACCATGAGGTCAGCCGATTCCGCTGGCTGTTTCCCCGCCAGGTGAAACCGGCTCCGGTTTCGCTGATAAGCGTGCCGAAGGCGGGATTGGCGATGACGTTGACCCAGGGGGCGGGCGTGTGCATGTCCGGTCCGAGATAGATGGCATATTCCCGGCCGTCGGGGGTAAACCCGCCCAGGCTGTTGAAAAAGTCGAGTTCCATGAAAGGGAGCGCGGCCGAAGGGTCCCGGGGGATCCTTTTACGGGCAATGCGTTCGGGCAGATCAGGAATTTCCGACGGCACTCCCAATTGCTGGGACAAGGTGCCGCGGGCTGCTACAGTCACCGCACTCGCCGCCGCCCCCAATAAGGCAAGGTCTTCGGCGGGGATGAGGTCGGCGTTGAGCAAAAAAATCTTCCCGGGGCCTTCTACCCCGGAATTGGCCGAATGGGATTGAATCAGGTGCTCGAGCTTTTTAAGCAGGGGCTGCTCATAGCTGCCGGCCTCCTCGCTCAAGATCACCAGATCGGCCACCAGGCCGTGCCTGTGCCAATAGGAATGCGCCTGCAGCATTTGCCGGACGAGGGTCAAATCCCTCGCTTCCTTGATGACGACCAGGGCGATGGGCAGATCCCCGGAGATGGCATAAGTCCACAGGCCGGCCTGGCCCTTGCGGTTCTGGGCGATGCGTTCCGCGGTCGGGCGCAGGAGGGGATTGGTATACAGAAGATGGCTGGCCAGTTGCTGGAAGCGGCGCGCATCGTCGGGCTGGATACGCAGCAGTCGTAACTCCAACTGTGCAGATGCCCAGGCAAAATCCATTGCCCGGCCGATGGCACCGGGATCGCTGTACTTATCAATCAAACCAATGACCTGTTCCCTGGTTTCGCCGGCGGTCAGAACCAGGGAAACCTCGACCCGCTCGCCGGGCCCCAAGGTCAGTTCCTGGCGAAGGCTCAGGATGGGGTCAAGGACAAACCCCTGGGTGTTGCCGGGTTCCTGCAAAGCCCCCATTGGCCGGGCGAGAGTTCGTCCGCGACCTATGAAGCGGCGGCGGTCGGATTCGAAGCGGAAGTTTTCACCAGGAGCCTGCGCCAGCGTGAAGCGATGCGCAACATAGACGGACGGATCATCAGCGCCACGGGATCGGCGATGGGCCATGAGCGCTCGCTGGACCGGCAGCGCCTCCGTCTGTATGAACAACTTGTTAAACGCGGGATGCTGCCGGTCCGCATTGTGCGGTGCCAGCGCGAGTTCTATGTAGCTTGTCAGTTCAAGGTGACGCCTGAGCCCGGACCGGTTGATCAGTGTAACCCGCCGGATCTCGACATCATCCTCGGGTGCCACGACCACCTCTGTTTCACTTTCAATATCATGATCAACGCGTCGGAACACGGCCCGGTCAAGCGTGAAGCTGGTCAGATATTCCTCCACCTTGCCGCCGGTCGGATGATAAGTATTGGACCACAACCGGTCCGAATCGGCCTCATGGATGTAACAGAAAGTCCCCCAGGAATCACGGGTACGATCCGATCTCCAGCGCGTGATCTCCAGGTCTCCCCACCGGCTGTATCCACCACCTCCATTGGTCAGCATCATGCAATAGCGGCCATTGGACAGGAGTTGGGTCTTGGGTATTGCCGTATGGGGAGTTTCGACCTGGCTGACGGAAGGGGTGACTTCGCTGCGGGCCGGTAATGACGAGACCCTCTCACGCGTTGAGATGTGATGAAGAGGGGGGAGGTTCGGGATGCGCTCATGAAGCAGGGGCTCGAAAGAGCGCACCCGTGGGTCGGCATGGAAATAGCCCTGGAGTGAATTGTCATGAAGAAAATTGCCCAGGGCTAAAAAACTCATGCCCTGATGATGCGCCATATAGGCCCCCACGATCACCCCGGGTTCGGTCCCGGCTCCTGATTGCTGGCTGAAGTCCAGGGCTTCGAAATACCCATAATCGCCCAGCAGTCCCAGCTGGGCCAATCGTTTTAAATTCCGCACGGAATCCCGGGGCGCGATGCTCACCGCCAGCAGGGTGGCATAAGGTGCGATCACGATTTTGTCAGCTAAGCCGCGCTTTAGTCCGAGTTCCGGCACGCCAAAGGCCTGGTATTGGTAAGTGTTGGTAAGATCCACGTCCCCAAAGGCGCATTCCGAAATTCCCCAGGGGGTCCGGTGCTTGACACCGTAAGAGATCTGGATCGCCACGGCTTCCCGTGTGGATTTATCAAGCAGAGAGTTCCCGTAGGAGCGCTGGAAAAGCAGCGGCATCAGATATTCGAACATTGTCCCGGTCCAACTGAGCAGAGCCCGGCGTCGGCGGACGGCGCCATAGGGCCTGCTCATGGCAAACCAATGCTCGACAGGAACGTCTCCCCGGGCTATGGAAACAAAACTTCCCAACCGTGCTTCGCTCGCCAGCAGATCGTAATAAGCGTGGTCCAACCGTCCTTCCGAGACATTAAAACCGATGGAAAAAAGCCGGTTTTCGGCATTGTAAAGAAAGCCCATGTCGATGGAAGCCGACAGATCACGCACCGACTGCCGGAGCTCCTCGACCTGGGCCAGCATCTCACCGGCCAGCCATTTCGATTTATCGAAGGCCGCCAGGACGCGATCAATCCAGTTCCGGAGGACAACCTCACCAACTGGTGCTTTTTCCCGAATGGTCTGGAGAGACGGGAGGCCGGGGACTTGTCCGTGGGCAAGATCCGCAAGCGAGGGTGAGTGCTGAAGGGCCTGCCGAAAAGCCGGCAGGGCTTCCGGGTCCAACCCGGCGACTTCTTCCGCTGTTTTCTCCATCAGGATTTCGATCCAGGCGAGATAGCGATCCACAATACTTTGCCAGGCTGCGAATTGCCTCTCCATCTCCCCGGCCCAATCGGCTAAGCTCTTTTGATCGGGCGCAGGCCCTCCCTTTTTTGCGGAGAATTCCCCCATTTGACTCTGCACCTTTCGCAACCGGTCAAGTGCGTCGTCGATCCCGTCCGGTGGAGCTTCCAGCGCGCGAAGCAGTTTATCCAGTGCTCGAACATCGAACCCGGCGGGTGCTTCATCCCGGATTACCTGCCGCAGGACTTCACCGGTATCTCGCAGGCCGGCAAAGGCTTTCCCGTCCAGGAGCGGCGCCAGGATCAGCGCCTCAAGCCCCGAGTCCAGTGCCCACAGGGACCCCAGCAGATTACCGCTGTCAACGGTGGAAACGTACCGCGGATTCAGGGGCGTTAGGGTCTGAATATCGTACCAGTTGAGGAGGTGGCCCTCATACCGCTCAAGTTTTTCAATTGTCTCCATTGTGAGGGTTAATTTATGGGAAACCTCATCCGGGGTTAAATATCCGAAATTATGGGCGTTAAGGGCACTGACCAGATAGAGGCCGATATTGGTCGGGCTGGTTCGCAGAGCCAGTTGATCCCGATAGGCGACCTGATAATTGTCGGGGGGCAGCCAAGAAGTTTCTTCCGTTACGAAGTCCGTGAAGTAGCGCCAGGTTCGCCGGCCAACATTCCTCAGGAATTGCCGATCATTGGCAGTAATCTTGAGTTGCGGCTGTTTCTCCTGATCCCGCCGGGTAAGTAGCCACCCGATCATCGGGGACAGGAACCAGAAAACCAGCCAGGGCCCGGCCACCCGGATGTTTGCCGGCCGGAAGTATTGCACCATGAATCCGGCAATTACACTGAACAGGCTCGCCAGACCCATTGAAAGCAGAAACATGGGTACTTTTTGCTGGGAACCGCCATGGGTCACCTGGGCCGAAATCCACTCCAGCAGCTTCCGGTGCGAGATGTGTTTGCGATAGAGGGCACGGCCAACGGCGTCCAGACTCACCCAGGCCTGGTATGGAAGCATTGCGGCTTCGACCGTTACCCGAAGAAGATCATGGGTTTTCCGGAGAATGGAGATGCCCCTGATGCTTTGACCACTTGTTGCCCAGGTGAAAGGTTGCACCAGGGACTGAAAAAATAGTTGGGCGACCACCAGAACGGTGGCAATCCACCCGGCCCGAGAGGAGATGAGCCAGGAAAATATCAGCAAGGCCAGGTTGGCCGTCGGGAGCAAACTGCGCCGCAGGTTGTCAAGGATCTTCCAGCGGTCAAACAAGGAGAGCGGGTTGCGGGTTCGCCCGCCGCCTGGTTTCGGAACTCGCGGCATAACCCAATCCGCAATTTGCCAGTCTCCACGAATCCAGCGGTGCTGCCGCTTGAGGTAGCTGAGGTAATCTGGCGGGAACTCATCAAAAAGCTCAATATCACTTGCCAGGCCCACCCGGACATGAGCGCCTTCGATTAAATCATGGCTTAGCAGGGTTGCCTCAGGAAATTTGCCCGAAAGCGCTCTGCTGAAGGAGCGAACGTCATAGATTCCTTTGCCGTGATAGGAACCTTCTCCGGCCAGGTCCTGATAGACATCAGAAACCACACTGTTGTAGGGGTCGATGCCGATCGGATCGGAAAAGAGCCGGCTGAACGTCGAACTGTTCGCACTGGCCAGGGAGGGACTCACCTGCGGCTGGATGATGGTGTAGCCGGACTGAACCTGACCAGAGCCATCGAATCGCGCCCGGTTCAAAGGGTGCGCCAGCGTCTCGATCATCCGGCGGGCGGTGTCGTGCGGCAGTTGCGTATCACTGTCCAGGGTGATAACGAATCTGACGTTGGACAGTTGATCCGGGTCGCCAACGTAAACCAGGCGATCGGCTGAGTCGGGCCGCGTGCCGTCAATCAGGGCGTTTAGCTCTTCCAGCTTCCCCCGTTTCCGCTCCCTGCCGATAAACTTCTGTTCGGATTCGCTCCATTTCCGCTCCCGGTGAAGCAGGAAAAACCTTTCGCCGCCATAACGCTCATTGAGATCCTGGATGCGCCGTCTCATGGCTTTGAGCAAAGGGACATCCCCTTTACATTGAGCCTGCGCCGCGTCCTTGTAATCCGAGAACAGGCCAAAGAGAAGATTGGATTCCTTGTTGGCGAGATAGCGGATCTCCAGTTTTTCGGCCTCTGCCTTGATCGTCTCCTGATCTACCAGCATCATCGGAACGATAACCAGCGTCCGACAGCTGTCGGGGATCCCCGAAGCCCGGAAATCCATTTTCGGTAGAGTTCGCGGCGGCATTAGCCGCATCACCAGGTAATTCATCCCCTCCAGCGCGAGTTGGCTCCCAGGGATAATCAGGAGGAAGGCAATGAGAATTTGAATCCCGAAGGCCTGGGTTTGCAGGCCAAGCCCGATCCCGAGGTAAACGAGGGCCGTGGTGAAAAAAAGCAGGCCGGTGAAATACACTGCCGTGTGGTGACGATTTGCACATTGTAAAGCGTTAAAACGCAAGGTCTCATGACACTCTATGAGTTGGGACCACTCCTTTCTTTTTTCGCCGATCAAATAAGTTCCAACGTGATTTGAAACCTCATCCCGGTTGGGATCGGATTCGTTTTTTTTCGCCAGTTGGAGACAGATCCGCGCGATCTCTTCCTCAGATCGGCCGGAACCGCGCTGGAGGTCCTCAATAGCCCGTCGATAACGATCCCGTGTTGTAAAATCCATCAAGGGATAAATACCGGCAGGGTCTTTCCGCAGTATCTCCTCCACCCGGCTCAGCTTCTCAAAGCACTTCTTCCAATCGATAAGGGCGAGATTGCGCAAGCTGTTAAAGGCATTCCCAATCGATATCTGATCCCTGGTCTGCCGGTTTTTCTCGTGAAAGCTGAGTTCGTTCAGAGGTTTGTTGAAGGTGCGCTCCAGCCAGGCTTGTACCGGCGCCAGTACGGATTCTTCGTCATAAATGTAATCGATCAGCTGCGTGCCGAAAAAGGGACTTGGGTGAATTTGGGTTTCGGTCAGTTCCGCCAGGAACGAGTAGAGCTGACTGGGATCCCGCCGGTTGGCGGTAACGAGCCGGTTCGCCCAGAAATTGGCAACCTCACCTTCACGCAGTTCCGACAGGGCTCGCCGAGCAATAAGCCCGATATTTTCGATCAGAGCCGTGCGCAACATTTGGGGGACGGCCCAGAGTTCGCTGATCGAAAGAGGTTTCACCGACTGATAGGCTTGGAGATAGGCCAGGATGTTCTCCTGATCCAGGTGCAGATTGGTGTGAGAGGCAAGTTCCCGCGCGAGGCCGTAGATACGCGGCAACCCCTGGTCGAACTCGCTTGCCAGTGCAGGCAGCTGCCGATAAAAGCGCGGGGGGAGGTTCATTTGGATATCACGGGCGTTGCTCTCGAAGATATATTCGTTGTCGAGGAGCCATTCGCTGGTGGGCGGAACGGATTGCTTCATCATGTGTGCTTTGGAGAGATCCAGGCATGCCTGTTGAAACCGCCTTAGAACCTGATCGAGGCGCTTGAGTAATCTAATGTTCCGGATGGGCTTGGGGTCAATCTGGTGCTCTGCGGCCAGACGCCGGGCATGGTTCTGCAACTGCTCCAGGTTGAGTGCTCTACCCCCAGGGCTCCAGTCTTCTCCGGCTATACTCTCGCGACGGGGGTGGAGAACAAAGACCCCCGGGGGGGGCTCGCCGCTTTTCTGGAGCAGGGCAAAGGGAAGGTTCAAGGTTTCGATCGGCCCCTGGAGAATAATGACTGTTTCTCCGGAAACCAGCCAGCGCGCGTGGTTTTCAAGCAAAGTTGGTTCGATTCCGAACCTTGATCGCCGCATCCAGGCCGCGTTGACCAGGATCCCCATGAATCCGCCTGCCAGAAATGGGAGCATAGCCCCCGGAAAACGATCCAGCGCCGGCGCCGGCCCCATAAACCGCATCGAAACTGTTTCGGCCAACGCCCCGAAAAGGATGACTGCCATTATCGCACCCAGAATGCGCCACAGTCGAAAAGGGTCCCGTGTCCGGACCTTGCCCTCCGAGTTCTTGCTCACCCACGCACTGCGGCGCTGACCCTTCCGTCGCAATTTCCGGAAGACTTCACGTGCTTCATCTTGTTTGCAGAAGTAGCTGACGAGAGTGGCTGTTTTTTTCATAGCCCTAAAATGACCCTTCTCCTTCAGGATCCCGGTGATCTCACTCTCTTTGAACCGCGACCTGTGTGCCTGGAATGCCCTGCCTTAACACGTATTAGTATGAAGGAAAACGATTCTTTCAGGTGACAATATTTTAGGGGAGGCTTTCCGAGGTTTGATTCCGCCAGATAATTCTGCCCGTCTTCGCTCTTGGGGCGTCGCTGATGGCTATGCCCTCACAAGTCGAACTTCGCCGTGGCAGGTTCTCTTGCCCGCCGTCGCCCTTTGGGCTATGGCGTGGCACCAGAAAACTAGAGAGCCCAGAGCGGCTTTCACCACGTCTGGGCTCTAAGTTTTCTAAGTGGTGCCGAGGGACGGAATTGAACCGCCGACACGAGGATTTTCAGTCCTCTGCTCTACCGACTGAGCTACCTCGGCGCTTTTTCAGACTTACCTATCTAGTCCAAAAGAGCGCCCGGTGTCAAGGGAATGGGACTATCCCGGTTCCAGATTCCAGGGTCCAGGTGGAATGATCCCTGTGCACCGGTGCACGGAAGTACCCCACCCCTATCTATGCCAATCCCCGTTCCACTTCTTTTTCCCCTTTTCCCAGGGAACCTTCTCGAAACGGTCGTCTCTGTCGAAGCGCTGGGGCGGCAGTTCCCTCATGGGTTTGGGGACGCGTTCCGGCTCCATGTAGGCCCAGGGGCCGTTGTAGCTCCACGACCAGTACCAGAGGTTTTTGTAGCGCTTGTACCAGCGGTCGTTTTTAAAAAAGATCTCGTCCGGCACGCCCGGGTAGGCGTAGGTGCCGGTCCTGGGCAGCTTGTAGAGGAAGCCGGGCGGCTTCAGGTTCGACCGGGGCGGCGCCTCTTCCCGTCTTTTTTCCCAGTGGCCGTAGGGGACACGGTAGTGATCGTGCCGGTAGCGGGTGTGGTAGTCGGGCGGTAGTTTCCTGAGGGAGGGCGGGATCCGGTCTGGCCTCATGTAATACCAGGGCCCCCGATAGCTTCGGCCCCAGTACCAGACACTCCTGGCGCTGTAATACCAGAGCCCGTCATAAAAGAAGATGTCATAGTTTACGGCAGGGTAGAAGTAGACCCCGAAGCTGGGCACCATGAAAAGAAATTCCGGCTGGGCGATGACCACGGTCGGAGGCCCGGGAGGCGGAGGGCCCGGCGGCGGGCCTGCGGCGTGGCCGGTGGCATAGGCGACACATCCTGTCGTTGAAAGACTCAAGAATAAAACGGCCAGAAGCAGGTACCTGTTTTTCATGCTTCACCTCTCTTTCCCCTCCGGCTTGGTTTTTCCCCTGGGGAAGGTCTTTGCTTTATCCTTCCTAATAAATAGACACCCGGGGACGGAAAAAGTTAAGATGTTTTCATGCCCTCAAAAAACTGGAAAAAGGTGACCGTCCGGGTGCCGGTTCCAATGGAAGAGGTCCTTTCAGACTATTTTATCACTCTTACAGGCCGAGGGGTCTGCTTACGGGATGATGATGAGGGATCTGTTTTTATCGATGCTTTCCTTGACGGGGTTTCGGAAGGACAGATGGAAGCTGTAAGGACCTACCTCGCCGGCTTGATCGCTCAGAGGAACCTTCCGCCGGAAACGACCCCGGAAATCACCGATGTGCCGGAAGAGAACTGGATGTCCGTCTTCCGGTCGCAGCACCAACCGGTCCGCGTCTCCGAAAGGCTGGTGGTCCGCCCCGCATGGTGCGATCCCGTAAGCGGGAAAGACCTCGTCGTGGACCCCGGAATGGCCTTCGGGACCGGAAGCCACGAGACGACGAGGATGTGTCTGGAACTGCTCGACCAGGTGTTTGGTGGCCGGGTGTTTGACCGCATGTTCGATCTCGGGACCGGTTCGGGGATCCTCGCCATTGCCGGTGCCAGGCTGGGGGCCGGTGAGGTTCTGGCAGTGGACACCGACCCCATAGCTGTTGATGTCGCCCGGGAAAACATCCGGACCAATGGTTTTAATGGAGTGGTCAGGGTCAAGGAAGGGAGCATCGAGAGAGCCGACGGACACTACGACCTGATCACCGCAAACCTGTCCGGTTCCCTCCTTGTCAGGCTGGCAGGGGAGATCGCGAAACTCCTGACGCCCGGAGGTTTCCTGATCGCTTCGGGGATCATGACCGAAGAAAGACCCAGTGTGCTTGCCGCCTTCAGCCGGGCCGCTCTCACATCAGTCAGGGTGGTGGAGGAAAAAAGCTGGGTGGCGGGGCTTTTGAGCCATCAGCTCCATGATGGATAAAAGAGAGGTGTCCCATGCCTTTCGTCAACATAAAGATCACGAAGGATGGAGCCACAGCGGACCAGAAAGCTGCCCTGATCCGGGGGGTGACGGATCTTCTCGTCCAGGTCCTGAACAAGAATCCCTCCACGACCGTTGTCGTCATCGAGGAAGTGGATACGGACAACTGGGGGATAGGCGGGGAAACGGTCACCCAAAGGAGAAAAAGGCCATGAGAGGCGGCTTGCGGCTCCCTGATCCGAAGTGTTGAATTCAGGGTCCGGAATTAATAATCTGTAATCTGGTATCTGGAATCACTTTCTATGTCTTCCCACACTTTTTACATCTCCCCGGAGAACATCTCCTCTGATACCGCCCACCTCACGGACGATGAGTTCAGACACGCCGGGACGACCCTCAGGCTGGGGCCGGGGGACAGGGTATGGGTCATCGACGGCGAGGGGTGCCGGTATGAGATGGTCATCCAGGCCATGGGGAAAAAAGCCGCCCAGCTAAAGGTCTTGTCGAAGGCCGAGGAGCCGCCTCCCTCTTTCCATCTGATCCTCGCAATGGGGATCGTCCCGGGAGAGCGCTTTGACTGGGCGGTGCAGAAGGGAACCGAGCTCGGGGCCATGGACATCGTTCCCCTTGTCACCGAAAGGACCGAAGGTGTATTCCGGACCCCCTGGAAAAGGCTTGAAAGGCTCCGAAGGATCGCCATTTCGGCCTGCAAGCAGTGCCAGAGGGCGAGGTTCCCCCGTTTTTCCGAGCCGATGGGTCTGCAGGAACTGGATCCAGGGTCTTTTGATGTCGCCGTCGCGTTCTGGGAAGATGAGGAAACCCCGCCTCTGGTTCCGGCGCGGGCCGGGGAAAAGCGGCCGGCCACAGGACTCATGGTGGTAGGTCCCGTCGGAGGGTTCACTTCCCGGGAGGCCGAAAGCCTGAAAAGCCGGGGATGCATCCTGGCCGGCCTCGGACCGAGGGTCCTCAGGACCGAAACGGCGGTTGCGGCCGGAGCTGCTTTGATGCAGTATCTGTATGGAGATATGGGGGAAAGATGATTCCGGATTCCAGATTCCAAATTCCAGATTCCAGAATCCGGATTCCAGGGAAATCTCCCTTTGATCGGCTGTTTTTTCTGGTTTTTCCTGGGATTTTCAGAATATTTTTGAAAGGAATAGGATGAAAACACCCGAAATTTCATTGATGTTGCTGTTTTTCCGGTCTTCTTTTGAAATCTGGAATCCGGAATCTGGAATCAACCCGGGGGTCAGTTAAAATGCCGGGCCGGGTTTGTCCCCACTGCGGTACCCAGGATTACGGGACACCTTTTTGTGTTTCCTGCCAGAGGCCTTTCATTCGGGACGGGGGAAAGGATCGGCCGGGCGGAGGGCCGGAAACGGAAGAGCACCTGTCCGGTTTTTTCCGGCGCTTCCTTGCGCTTTTCCTGGACTTGGTCCTGCTCAGCATCATTGCGGACCTGGTAGGTTTTTCCTTTTCCCTCGGGTCAGGCAAAGGAATGGACCAGGCCCTGCTGGATGTTCCCGCGGTGATCTCTTTCGTCCTCTTTATCCTGTATTTTACCCTTTTCGTCGCGGACGGGGGCCAGACCCCCGGAAAGAAACTCCTGAGGATCAAGGTTGTTTCCCGGAACGGGGAGGATGTTTCGCCCCGGGCGGCCTTCATCAGGACGGTGAGCTACCTTATTTCCGCTTTCTTCGGGACCTTCCTTGGTTTCCTCTGGGCCCTTTGGGACCGCAGGAACCAGACCTGGCACGACAAGATCGCCCGGACGGTGGTGATAAAAATTTAGGATTCCCGAATTTGGATCCCGGATTTACAAAAAATCAGGTTGCTTTTCGTTGTAAGAAACACAACAATCCCTCGGGTCTTTCTGAACTCTGGACTCTTGTCTCTGGACTCTGAACCCAAACCACCTATGCGCGATCCGGCTTTTCTTCATCGGTTATACGAGGTTCTTCTTGAAAGTTACGGCCCCCAGAGCTGGTGGCCGGCCGATTCGCCCTTCGAAGTCATGGTCGGCGCCGTGCTGACCCAGAACACGGCCTGGAACAGCGTCGAGCGAGCCATTTCGCAACTTAGGAAAAACTGTGACATGACCCCGGAAAGGCTTCTTTTGATCCCGGAGGAAAAGCTGGAGGAGCTGATCCGCCCCTCCGGGTATTTCCGGCAGAAGGCGGCCCGGGTGAGGGGGCTTTGCCGGTTCCTGCTGGAAAACGGCGGGAAAGATCTCTCACGGCTCGCCGTACTCCCGACCTCGGAGCTCCGGGAGCGGTTTCTGGCTTTGAAAGGGATCGGACCCGAAACCGCCGACTCGATCCTCCTTTACGCCTTCGGCCGGCCCGTCTTCGTGGTGGACGCCTACACGGTCCGCCTCCTTGAACGCCTTGATATCCTTCCCGGAAAAGGGTCATACGGAGAGGTCCAGGATCTTTTCATGAGGAGCCTGCCTCCCGACGCGGGTCTCTTTAATGAATACCATGCCCTTTTGGTCACCCACGCAAAGGAAAGGTGCAGGAAGAAAGCCCCCTTGTGCAAAACCTGTCCATTAAACGGCCGATGTGATTTCGGACGATCCCTGATTTGATGTCGGAAAGGAGCCCAAAGGCCGGGGGGTAAAAAATCATTGGAACCGGAAACGTCACCGCCTTGCATGATTTCATTTTTCAACTATTCTTTTTTTAGACATTGAACTGTTTTCCCTTGGACCTTGGACCTTTCCTCTGGACTCTAGACTCTGGACTCTGGACTTAAATTTATGCCCCCTATCGTCCTTTCCGCCGCAGACCTGACCAAGCGCTACGGATCCTTCACCGCAGTGGACGGGATTTCCTTCGAAGTCCGGGAGGGGGAATGCTTCGGTTTTTTAGGACCCAACGGAGCCGGAAAGACCACGACCATGCGGATGATCACCAACCACGTTCCGGTGACCGAAGGATCGCTTACCGTCCTGGGGATGGAGATCATGGCCAACGCCCGAAAGGTCAAATCCCGCATCGGTGTGGTGCCCCAGGACAACAATCTTGACACCGACCTTAAGGTCCTCGAAAATCTCCTGATTTATTCCGGCTATCACGCCATTGGGCGAAAGACGGCACAGAAAAGGGCCATGGAACTCTTGAACTTTTTCCAGCTGGCCGAGCATGCCCGAAGCCCCATCGAGCGGTTGTCCGGGGGGATGCAGAGAAGACTTCTCATCGTCCGCGGCCTCATCAACGAACCGGAACTGCTCATCCTCGACGAACCCACCACCGGCCTCGATCCGCAGGCCCGCCACGTGATCTGGCAGAAACTCCGCGCCCTTAAGGCCCAGGGTGTGACCCTCGTCATTTCCACGCACTACATGGAAGAAGCCGAACGGCTTTGCGACCGCTTGGTCATCCTCGATCACGGCCGTATCCTGATCGAAGGAAGCCCCAGGGACCTGATAGAAAAGCACGCGGGAAGCGAGGTGCTGGAGGTCCGGCTCGGGGAGGGGGAGAGCCCCGGGGACTGCCTGAAAGCCCTGGGCGGACAGGTCCCTGAAGGGACAGTGGCGGAATGTTCAGCGGACACCCTTTATCTTTATGCCCCTGAAGGGGGGGGCATCCTGGAACGGGTGAAGGTCGAGTCCGGCCGCACGGTTCTGCGCCGCCGGGCCACGCTGGAAGATGTTTTCCTGAGGCTCACGGGAAGGGAATTGAGAGAATGAGAGAATCAGCCGGGCCAAGGCAGCCGGTAATGGCGAGACCGACCGGGCGGCTCCGGCCGGACCTGACCTGGCGCACCATGACGGTCTGGTACCGGGACGCCAAGGTCTGGACCACCTTCTATAAGGCCAGCCTCATCGGAAACCTGGGAGAGCCGCTCCTTTACCTCCTCGCCATGGGATGGGGCCTGGGCCGCATGGTCGGGACGGTGGATGGTGTTCCTTACATCGAGTTCCTCGCCCCTGGCCTCATCTGCTCCACCGCGATGTACGCCGCCACCTTCGAGTGCACCTTCGGAGCCTTCACACGAATGACAAGGCAAAAGACCTACGACGCCATCCTGGCGTCCCCTGTTTCCCTGGACGAGATCGTCGCCGGGGAGATCCTCTGGGGGGCCACTAAGGGGTTCCTTTCCGGGGCCGCCATGCTGCTTGTCATGGCCCTGTTCGGCCTTGTCAATGGCGCGCTGGCCATCCTCACCCTCCCCCTTTCCTTCCTGATCGGGCTGCTCTTTTCAGCCCTCTCCATGATCGTGACGGCCAAGTCCCCCTCCTACGACTTCTTCTCCTATTACTTCACCCTGGTCATCGCCCCCATGTTCCTCTTTTCGGGGATCTTCTTCCCCATTGGGAACCTGCCCTACTGGGCTCAGACGTTTGCCTGGTTCCTGCCCCTGACCCACGGAGTCAATATCAGCCGTGCCATTTTCACGGAGAAAATGGGGGTCGGGACAGCCATCGACCTTGTCTGGCTCCTTGTTTTCATCACCGCAACCTTCCTGGTGGCGATAAGGGAAATAAGAAGAAGGCTGGTGTTGTGAAATGAGAGATAAAGTGCACATGTGCACAGGTGCACCAGTGCACAGCTTTCCCCCTCCTTGACACTTCCCCGAGTGAGCCGTAATCTGTTCAATTCATAAAATAAGTCCAGTTTTTTGGAGGAAGCAAATTTGAAAGTCCGCAGTATTCCCACAGGCCGGCAGCGGAGGAGAAAACGATTAAAGATCCTCCTTCTTGCGCTTCTTTTCCTCGCCGTGTTGGGGGCTCTCCTCGCGGGGGGACTTTTTCTTTATTTCAGCATGAATCTGCCCAAGCTCATGACCCTCGATGACTACAAGCCCTCCCTTCCAACTGTCATGTTCGACAAGGACGGGGAGGAGGCGGCCCGCTTCTTCATCGAAAATCGCGAGCTGATCTCCATCGACCAGGTCCCGAGGCCGGTGATCAATGCGGTTCTCGCCATCGAGGACGCCCATTATTATGAACACAAGGGCCTGGATTACCTGGCCATTTTCCGCGCCTTCCTGAAAAACCTGAGGGCCGGGCAGGTCAAGCAGGGGGGCAGTACGATCACCCAGCAGGTGGCCAAGTCCCTCCTCCTCTCCAATGAACGCACCTATTCCAGAAAGTTCAAGGAAGCCATTCTTGCAAGGCGAATCGACAAGCGTTTCACCAAGGATGAGATCCTGGAGATTTATCTGAACCAGAGCTACTTTGGTCACGGAAGCTACGGGATTGAATCCGCGGCGGGCAATTATTTTCAGAAGCATGTATGGGAATTGACTCTCCCTGAAAGCGCTCTTCTGGCCGGCCTGCCGAAAGCACCAAGCGCCTACGACCCGACCAGAAACCCCGAAAGGGCGCTAGAGCGCAGGAACACTGTTCTCCAGAGGATGCTCGAGGAAAACCTGATCACTCCCCAGGAAAGAGCCGAAGCCGCAGCGACTCCTCTGGACCTGAACCCCAGGGAAAAGGATCCTCTGGATCCCGCGGCCTATTTCGCCGAGGAGGTCCGCCGTTACCTTTACGAGAAATACGGCGAGGATGCCCTGTACCGCGGGGGCATGAAAGTCTACACCACCATGGACAGCACCCTGCAGGCCTTCGCGCAGGAAGCCCTGCGGAAGGGATTGGAAGACCTTGACAAGAGGCAAGGCTTCCGGGGTGCCACTGGATTCGTTTTAGAGGAAGGTTTTGCCGAGGCGTTAGAGGCCATCGGGAAGGAAAATGGCCTTTCGGTGATGTCTACACAACCCATCGAGGGTTTTCCCTTCTCGGAGGGGCAGAAGGTCAAGGCCCTTGTAACAAAGTCGGACAAAGACGGCGCCCGGCTTGATCTGGGAGGCGTCGAGGGTTTCCTTCCCTTAAGCGGGATGAAATGGGCCAGGCCCCCTGATTTTACTATCGATTATTCCGAGTACACGGTCAAAAGGGCAGACGAAGCAATCCGCGCCGGGATGCTGATCCAGGTCCGATACCTCGGCAAGGAGGACAAGGGCGGAAATCACCTTTTCGCCCTGGAACAGGAACCCATCCCGGAGGGAGCCCTCATCTGCCTGGATGCGGCTACCGGCCGGGTTCTGGCCCTGATAGGCGGCTATGATTATAATCGCAGCGAGTTCAACCGCGCGACCCAGGCCCTTAGGCAGCCCGGATCAGCCTTCAAGCCCATCGTGTACAGCGCTGCCATGGACAACGGCTTCACCCCTTCCTCCATTATCGTGGATTCTCCCATCATCTACGATGATCCCTCCCAGGAATTGAAATGGAAGCCGGCCAACTATTCGGAGAAGTTTTACGGCCCGACGACCCTCAGGAAAGGCCTCGTTGCTTCAAGGAACGTCATTACCATCAAGCTTGTCCAGAAACTGGGGGTCCAGGCCGTGATCCAGTACGCCAAGCGTTTCGGCATTACGCAGGAACTCCCGGAGGACCTTTCCATTTCTCTTGGCAGCCTGGTGCTTACACCCATGGATCTGACCGCGGCCTTTACCGTTTTCCCAAACCTCGGCCTGAGGGCTTCGCCGTGGTTCATCACAAAAGTAGAGGACAGGGAAGGGAATGTCCTCGAGCAGGGGGGGCCGGAACTCGTAAGGTCCCTTTCCGAGGACACCGCCTATATCATGCAGAATCTCCTTCGCGGCGTGATCCAGTCGGGGACCGGCTGGCGGGCCAGGGAACTGGAAAGACCCTGCGGGGGGAAAACCGGGACAACCAACGAGATGTTCGACGCGTGGTTCATGGGTTTCACGCCGGACGTGGTAACAGGGGTCTGGGTGGGGTTCGACGAGGAATCTTCCCTGGGCGTGAACGAGACAGGGTCGAGGGCCGCTTCCCCCATCTGGGTTCGTTTCATGGAGAAGGCTTTAAACGGACGGCCTGTTCTCCCCTTTCCTCCGCCTCCCCCTGGGATCGAAATGGTGAAGGTGGATCCCGATTCGGGGCTTCTCGCCGGGTCCGGAGCCGATCGTTTCATCTATGAAGCATTCAAGATCGGGACAGCCCCGCGGGAATACGCCCGGTCCCAAAGTGGTTCAAAGGGCCAGTACGGGGGCAGGACCTATTCCCCCGGATACGTACCCCGGTCCGACCTTCCGGGAATTGTGCCTCGGGATTTCTAGGTGAAAAAACGATTTTCCATGAGAAGATCCGCGATTCCTGTCTGGGCCCTTACCCTGGTGGTCATGGTCTTCGCGGCCCTTCCGGCCCAAAGTTCGGGGATTTTCGTCCAGGAACGGGACCCGGGCGGAGAAACCCTGGGATTCCTGGACCTTCAACCTTCCGGGATGGTCGATCTCACTTCCGTGATGAGAGTTTTTCAACTGCGCTCCAGCATGGACCTGATGGGTGACCGCCTCGACGTCGTGGGTGAGTCGGGTTCCTGCCGGCTCCTCGCAGGCTCCCCCCTGGTCCTGTCCCGGGGGCTTTTTTCGGTTCTCTCCATGCCGGTTCGGTTCTCGGGAGGGGGGTTGTCGGTTCCCGTGGATTTCCTGACCAAGGGTCTTCCGGCCCTTACAGGACGATCCATGGAAATTGATGCGGGCGGCGGCGTCCTGACCGTCGGAGACCGGGGTACAGGGACTTTTTCCGGGCAGAAAGCCAAGGATCTGACGCAGTTGGCTTCTTTTATCCAACGAGACCAGTACATCCCGGAGGAGGTCAGCCGCAAGACGCCAAAGGGTCTTTCCGTGGTTGTTCTCGATCCGGGACACGGAGGCAGGAGCATAGGAGCCCGCGGAAGCACCGGGACCACGGAGAAGGCCCTCGTGCTGTCCGTCGCGGAAAAACTCAGGGAGCGGCTCGAGGAGAACCTCGGCATTAAGGTCATTCTCACCCGGACCGCTGACTACTACGTGGGGCTTAAGGAACGCACCGCCATTGCCAACAACAACAGCGCGGACCTTTTTATCAGCATTCACGCCAATGCAGCCTTCCGCAGGGAGATCGACGGGATCGAGACCTATTATCTCAGCCTGAAATCCCGTGACGCGGATGCCTTGAATTACGCCCAGATGGAGAACAAGGCCCTCGGCCTGGAAGGCGGCCCCGATGACGAGGCTCTTCTCGAAGCGATCCTGTGGGACATGGCCCAGACATCCTTCATCACCCAGAGCAGGGATGTGGCGTCCATGATCCAGGCGAGGCTCGTTCAGGAATTGAAAGGCGACGACCGGGGAGTCCGCCAGGCCCCCCTGGCCGTTCTGATGGGTGCACGGATGCCCGCGGTCCTCGTTGAGATCGGTTTCATCTCCAATCCGGAAAAGGAGATAAGGCTTAACCGGGAATCCTACCAGGAAGAGGTCGCGAGAGCCCTTTATGGGGCCATTGAGCAGTATCACCGACGTCTTCTCCGGGGCGAGATCAAAAAAGGCCAGCCGTGAAAAGGTATCTCACCCCTGTTATCCTTATCCTCCTGGGCCTGGCTGTGGTATATGGCGCCTTTTTGTTCGGGAAGCACACAAAACCCGCCGGCATTCCTACCCCGGAGGAGGGAACCGCAGGTATCCTGTCCCTGCCTCAGACCCGGGAGGTAGACCTCTATTTTGCCGACCTGACCGGGCAGAGGCTTTCCATAGAACGCCGGGAAGTGACGGGAGAAAACCGTGAGGATCTTTACGAGAGGGTCGTTGAGGAACTTTTACGGGGACCCGTCGACGAGACCCGTTTAAGGACCCTCCCTGAAACAACCCAGGTGAGGACAATTTACTATCAGAACGGTACGGTCTGGGTTGACCTCGACTCAGCCGTGAGGGACGAACACCCCGGGGGCACCTGGACGGAGGTCCTGGCCGTCTACTCAATTGTCAACACCCTGGTGGAGAATTTCCCGGATGTCGAGGAGGTCCAGATCCTTATCGAAGGGAGCGAAAGCGAAACCCTGGCTGGACACGTCGATATCAGGGGGCCTCTGATGAGCCGTCTCCAGCTTCTGGCGGGGGACTGGGAGTGAGCGGGCATTTGGGTAATTGTGTAAAGGGTAATGGCGTAAGGGAGAAAAGTCCTACCCCCCCTACACCCCAACACCCTTACTCCCATACGGCAGAAGCTCAGAGACTGGGAACGACCGGGCATATGGGTAATTTCGTAAGGGGTAATGGGGTAAGGAAGAAAGGTTCTATCCCCCCCTACGCCCTTACGCCCACACTCCAACACGGGAGAACTTCTTGATCCGGCTCGGCATCTTCGACAGCGGCATCGGTGGACTGACAGTTTTCCGGGAGGTCCGGGAAGCGGTCCCCGGCGCCGAGATCCTCTATTTTGGCGATACGGCCAGGGTCCCCTACGGGACAAAGTCCGCCGAGACTGTCACCCGTTACAGCCTCCAGATCGCCTGGTACCTGGTGGGACGGAATATGGATGCCGTGGTCGTAGCGTGCAACACGGCGTCGGCCTATGCCATCGACACCCTTCGCGAGGCTGTCACGGTTCCGGTCTTTGGGGTTGTGGATCCAGGGGCCCGTGCCGCGGTTAAGGCAACTAAAAACGGAGTCATAGGGGTCATTGGAACAAGGGGAACCATATCAAGCGGCGCCTACCGGAAAGCGATCTCGGATCTGGACGAAGGGATAAAAACCGTGGCAACCTCCTGTCCGCTTTTTGTTCCCCTTGTGGAAGAGGGCTGGCTTTTGGATCCTATCACCCAGCAAATCGCCATGAAGTACCTAGAGCCCCATTTGAAAGCCGGGGTGGATACCCTGGTGCTTGGCTGCACTCACTACCCCCTGCTGAAAGATATTATCTCCATGGTCATGGGGGGAGAGGTCACCCTTATCGATTCCGCCCAGGAGACAGCCCGGGACGTGGGAGCCTACCTGAAAGAAGCAGGCATGGTCGATGAGTTTCAAAGGGGCAGGGAGCAGTTCGAAGTGACCGACTCCATTGAACGGTTCTCCGAGGTGGGCCGGATCTTCCTCAACCATGAACTGGAAAATATCCGGCAGGTGACCATCGTAGAGGATGAATAGAAGCGATTCCAGATTCCAGATGATCTGAAAAGACTAAAAATCCTGTATTTGAAATTTAGAATCTGGAATCTAATAAGGGGAATTTATGGCCGAGAAAAAGGATAAGGATCTGACCTTCAAGCTTGGCGAGCTGATCCGCCCGGACGCGCGAAAGCCCGACCAGATCCGTGAGATCAGGCTCACGCGCCCCTATCAGAAGCATGCCGAGGGAAGCGTCCTGATGGAAATGGGAGACACCAGAGTAGTCTGCAGCGTCTCCGTGGAGGACCGGGTTCCGCCGTGGCTGAAGGGAACCGGCCGAGGATGGGTCACGGCCGAATACGGGATGCTTCCCCGTTCCACCCAGAACCGCCTGACCCGGGACACTGTCATGCGGACTGCCGGAAGGACCTTCGAGATCCAGAGGCTCATCGGACGGGCCATGCGGGCTGTTGTGGACACCGATGCATTGGGAGAGAGGACTCTTTATGTGGACTGCGATGTCATCCAGGCCGATGGGGGAACCCGGACGGCAGCCATCAACGGGGCATTTATCGCCCTGGTGGATGCCCTGAGGGTCATGAAGGAAGGAAAGAAGATCAGGAAAATCCCCGTGGAGGATTTCCTTGGCTCGGTCAGCGTCGGGATCGTGGACGGGAGGATGCTCCTGGACCTTTGCTACATCGAGGATTCCCAGGCCGCGGTGGATATGACCCTGGTCATGACCGGTACGGGGGACATCGTGGAAGTCCAGGCCGGAGGAGAGGGGACGACCTTCTCCCGGGAGGAGCTGGATGCCCTTATCATGGAGGGAGCCGAGGGGATCAAGAGGATCGTGAAGTGGCAAAAAGAGATCCTCGGTGATCTGCGATCATAATCACGGGGATCCCTTTCTTGAAAGGGCATGGCCCGAAAACCGGATTCCGGAAAATCATCCATGAAAATCCTGCTGGCAACACGAAATCCCGGAAAGATTCGCGAAATCAGCTCCATCCTGGATCAGCTTGATATCGAGGTCGTGTCTTTCTCCGATTTCCCTGATGACCCCCCTGAAGTCGTTGAAGATGGGGATTCCTTTGTCCGGAACGCCGCGAAAAAGGCTTTGACCGCGGCCCGATGGGCCGAAATGCCGGCCCTGGCCGACGATTCAGGGCTGGTGGTGCCCGCTCTCGGGGGGGAGCCGGGGGTGCGTTCTTCACGCTACGCCGGGGATGAGGGAAACATGGAGGCCAACATAAACCTCCTACTGGGAAAGATGGCCCATCTTCCCGAGACCGAGAGGCTTGCTTATTTCATTTGCGTCCTTGTCCTTGCGGCCCCGGACGGGCGGACATGGCAGGCTTCAGGCCGCGTGGACGGGCTCATCGCCTTTCAAAGGAGAGGAGAAGGCGGCTTTGGCTATGACCCCGTTTTCTTTTACCTTCCCGCCGACATGACCTTTGCCCAGATGGGTCTGACGGAAAAGAACAAGGTCAGCCACCGGTACAGGGCCCTTCGGGATTTCACCGGAAAATGGCCCGGGATTGAAAAAGAGCTGGGGAAAGCGGAATAGGCGACTGGACGACGAGACGACAATACGACAAAACAAAAAGACAACAAGACGGTCGGGAAGCTCAATGACCTGATGCCCGCATGGAAGGAAAAAAGGTTGCCTGTCCAGAAAGGTCAATGGCGGAGAAAATTTCGCTGGAGTATATTCCTTCGTTCGTCCCGTCCTCAGGTCCTTCCCTCCATCCTTCACAAAAAGGAGGATAACCTTGCCTATCGAACTCGCCGAATTCGGGACCATCATCACCTTTCTCGGGTGCATGTGCGCCACGGTTCAGGTTTCCACAGGCTTTTACGCGGGTTATGTTCTCGAAAAGCCGGCCCTTCTCACAACGGACAAGATCCTGAACCGGTCCCACCGCGCCTTCGGGGGGTTCGCCACGACCCTTTACCTCCTGGGTCTGTTTAACGGCGTCAACACCCTCGTCAGCGCCTTGAGGATCGGAGATCCCCCGCTGGAACTGAGCAGTATCTCCTTTAACGTCCACACCTGGATCTCCATTCCTATCGTGGGGATCTTCGCCTGGAAGACCTGGTTGTCCTATTTCGACAAGGCCAAGCTTTACCGGAAGAGGAAATGGCTGGGTCCGGCCATGTTCACGGTGTGGGCCTTCACCTGGATTACGGCTGCCATCTCCTACTATGTTCGGACCCTTCCCGCCAATCCCCAGCATTCGCCGCCCTCCTTTCTTCTTCCCGCCCGGCTCATGGGAGTCCAGATTGTCCTTCCTTTCGTCATTGGGGGGCTCATCGGCGTGATCGTCTTGAAAAAGTTCAAGAAAAGCCAGCCCCGGGGTTCCGGGGAAGAAGGTCCTGATAAAGGAAAAGCGGCAGACAAGTGAGGAAAAAATTATCCTCGCGGTCCGCTTCCCGGCGAAAGGGCCCCGCAATGTGACCCGGGAAAGCCAAAGTGGACCCTCTTTTTACCCCAAGGGGCTGCATGCCTCGGGAAAACGCCCATGGGACAGGATCTAAGTAAAATAAAGAGGGTCTACGACCGGATCGCCGTGGAATATGCCCAGGCGTTCACCGGCGAGCACGAGAAAAAACCCAAAGACCGGGAAGTCCTCCAAAGATTCTCCCGGGAGATCGGCAAAAGAAAACCGGTCTGGGATTTGGGCTGCGGTCCGGGGCAAACCGTTCGATACCTGAAAGATATGGGTGTCGAGATCTCGGGACTGGACCTGTCGGAAAAGCTACTTGACCAGGCGAAAGCAGCGAACCCTGGAGTTACCTTCCGGAAGGGAAACATCCTCGAGCTTGATCTTTCAGACGCTTCAGTCGCCGGTGCGGTCGCTTTCTACGCCATCGTCCACTTCACCAGAGAGCAGGTCAAAAAAGCATTTTGTGAAGTGTTCCGCGTGCTTCAGCCGAAGGGGCTGTTTCTCCTCACCTACCACATCGGCGACAGGACCATCCCCGTCGAGGAATTCCAGGGCCGGAAAATCAGCATCGATTTTTTCTTTTTCCCTTCTGAATTCATTTCCCGTTGTTTAAGGGAAGGCGGGTTTGAGGGTGTCGAGATTATAGAGAGAGAACCGTATCCGGACATCGAATATGAAAGCCGGAGAGGTTATGCCTTTGCCAGAAAACCGCCGGGCCGCCACTGAAAAATCCTTTCAGGAAATCCCTTGGCCCGATGGCCTGGGTCCTTAACGCCCCATCACCACTCTGCGAAAAAAGGTTGCCTGCACCCTGCTCCATCGACTACCTTAAACCCGTTTAAGGTTTTTAGTCCCGGCCCGTGCTCCGACTTTCCGGAAAGCCAGGGAACAACCCGCGGTCCGTTGCTCACAGAGTTTACCCACCAGGGGAGGGGAAAAAAGATGCACATCACGTTTTTCGGCGGAGTTAGGGAAGTGACAGGCTCGATGCACCTTCTGACCAACAATGCGGACCGCATCCTTCTGGACTGCGGCATGTTCCAGGGGCGGCGAAAGGAGAGCGAAGAAAAGAACAGGGTCCTGCCATTCGATCCCGGCATTATCACCAATATCGTCCTTTCCCATGCCCACATCGACCACTCCGGCCGAATCCCTGTTGTCACAAGCCGGAACTTCGGCGGCAGGGTCATCTGCACCCGGGCCACGGCCGCCGCCTGCGAGTACCTGCTTCTTGATTCCGCCCACATCCAGGAATCGGACGCCCGGTATTTAAACTATAAAGCCCTCCGATCCCTCCTCAGCGAGATGAAGACATCTTCCCGGACCAAAAGGCTTTCCCAGGCGGCGCAGAAACACATCCGAAGGATGTTGAAAAAGGACCGGAACGAACTGAACGTGGAGACCATCAACGCCCTGATGGACCGGTATCACATGGAACGCGTCAAGCCGCTTTACTCCATGGAGGACGCTCAGGAGGCCCTTTCCTATTTCGACGGCTATCCCTATCGCCATCCGGTATCCATCGGGAGAGATACGACCTGCACTTTTTACGATGCGGGTCACATCCTTGGTTCGGCCATCACAATGATCGAGATAAAGGAGAACAGCCGCACCATCCGGATCTGCTTCACCGGGGACCTGGGCCGCTTCGGCAAGCCGATCATCAAGGACCCCACCTTGAAATTCAAGGAAGACCAGCTGGATATCGACCTTCTTATCACGGAGAGCACCTACGGGAACCGCCAGCACGAGCCGGTTAAGGACACGAAGACCAAGCTGAAAAAGGTGCTGATGGAAACGGTCGAGAAGGGCGGAACCCTGGTCATCCCCGCCTTTGCCTACGGAAGGACCCAGCATCTGATCTATCAGCTCCACCAGATCTACAACGAGGGGGAAACGCCGCGCGTTCCGGTCTATATTGACAGCCCCCTTGCGACGAAACTGACGAACGTTTACGGGGAGCACCCGGAGGTCTACGATTCCGATACCCACGATGTCTTCCTTAAGAAAGGGGAAAACCCCTTCCACTTCCCGGAGGTCCATTTCACTTCTTCGGTGGAGGAATCCATGGCGCTGATGCGGCAGGAAACGCCCCATGTCGTCATCTCCGCCTCGGGCATGTGCGAAGCGGGGCGGATCCTTCATCATCTGCGGTACAAGATCCACAATCCCAGGCACACGGTCCTCATCGTCGGCTTCATGGCCGAACATACCCTGGGCCGCAGGATCCTTGAGATGGGCACCCAGTATATGGCTTCCGGGAGAACGGGAGATCCTCCCCAGGTCCGGATCCTCGGGAAGGAATATCCCCTCAAGGCGAGGGTGGAGCAGATCGGGGGGTTCAGTGCCCACGCGGATCAATCGGAGCTGCTGCGGTTTTTAAAGGAATCCAACCTGAACATCAAGAAGATCGCCGCCGTGCATGGGGAGGAGGAGCAGACGCTGGCCTTCGTGGACTTGCTGAAAAAGGAGGGGTATTCCGTGATGGCCCCCCGTGCGGGGGAAACGGTGCATATAAGCTGACGCCAGGGTAATAAGTGCTCAGGTGCACCGGTGCACAAGTGCACTAAATCCCGGAACCCGTAACCAGGTACTAGGTACCAGATCCCTTGCCTTTAAAGTAGTCCTCCAGGATTTTCCTGTGGTCGAAGGCGATATCCGGCGGCAGGGTGGCTTCGGTGAATACAGCCGCCTCGGCCGCGTCGTCGCCGGCCATTGGCGTTCCTGAAGCTAAAGCCACGAAAACGGTGGAGATGGTGTGCAGTCTGGGATCCCGGTCTGGGTCCGAGTACACACCCAGAAGGCGGGTAAGACGCACGTCAAGCCCGGTTTCCTCCCTGGCCTCCCGTACTGCCGCTGCCTCAACGGTCTCTCCGTAATCCACGAACCCTCCGGGGATGGCCCAGCCCGGGGGCGGGTTCCGGCGCCTGATGAGGACGACGCCGCCATCGATTTCGATGATTGTGTCGACAGTGGGAACAGGATTTCGGTATTGGGTCATGGGGCAGCTCCAAAAAAAGTCCAGAGTCCAGAGTCCAGGGAAAAAGGCGCAAATTCCGGATTGAGCATTGAGAATTGAGAAATATGAAGTACTTAGCCAAGCGTTTTTGACTCTCCATTCTCAATTTCCAATCCTCAATTTTCAATTCTCACGCACCAGTGCACTCGTGCACAAGTGCACTTCCATCCTCCATCCTCGATTTTCAATCCTCAATCCTTATGCACCTTTGCACCAATGCCCAACTTATAACTTTCACTTTCCACCTTCCACTTGTCACTGCTCTTCCCTGTTGGACGATGTTCTACCTCAGCCGGTCAGGCAGGAAATACTGGTGCACCAGGGCAGCCCCCAAGTAGACGACGAAACTGGACAGGATGACAAGAAAAAAGGGGGCTCCTTTCCGGAAAAGGGCCAGTGCGGTGATGAAGAAGAAAACCGTGGGGATGATGGCAAAAACCACCGACCTGGTGAAGGATTGAGCCAGAGAGTAGTTCCCGGTCTCGGCATACAGCCAGATGAGGGCCAGAAGGGTCGTCAGGGGCATGGCCGCGATGAGACCGCCGAAAGAGGGCAGCCTCTTTGCCACCTCGCTGACCCCGGCGATGATCAATGCCGAAACCACCACCTTGATGGCGAAAAACCAGGGACCGCTCAAGGTTCCATTTCCTTTTCCTCTTCCGCTCCCCCCGCTTTTTCTCCCCGGGAAAGGGCCCAGGCGATCCTCCGGAAAACCCCCCTCATGATGCGGGCGTCCTGGGAAGTCCTCACGCCCCCCGCGAGGATCTCCCTCATGTGAAGGATGACCTTTTCCTCCTGGTTCCACAGGAAAAACCCGCACATGTCAAGGACCGACATTACCTGGGTCAGCATCTGGTCCTTTTCCTCCCGGCTGGGTTCTCCGAAGGATCTCACGGGAGAGGCGCAGCCTGCTGCCATCCTGAGATCGTAGGCCAGGACCATCACAGCCTGAGCGAGGTTGAGGGAGGGATAACGGTCATCCGCCGGGATGGAAACGATCCCGTGACAGAGGGAAAGCTCCTTGCTGGTGAGCCCCGTGTCTTCCGGACCGAAAACAAAGAGAGCCCGACCATCCCCCAGGTTTTCAAGGACATGGGAAACTGCTTCTTTCGGGGTCATGATGCGGACCCTGGAACTTTTCACCCTTCGGGAGGTCCCGAGAATGATCCCGGCCCCGGAAAGAGCTTCCTCCAGGGTGCTGAAAATGCGGGCATTTTCCAGAACATCGACGGCCCCCACGGCAAACATCCTCGCTTCGGGCAGCACTTCGCTTTCCGGGGCCACAAGTCGTAGTCCCCCGAGGCCCATGTTCTTGATGGCCCTGGCGGCAGCGCCGATGTTGCCTCCGATCCTTGGCCGGGAAAGGACGATATCGATCCTTTCCAAAGGACCGGGTATGTTACCGGCATTTTTTTCAGGAGCTTTCATGTTGATGACGAGGGTCCCGCCTTCTGGACAAAAGAAAGGCTGCCTTTTTTCCTGGCACAGTCGGTGGCCGCTTGGTAAGGAGGGGAACTGTGTCAGGCTGGAACACCGGATTTCCTTTTTTAAGCCCCTGTTTAGCGGGCCTTCCCGATGTTCCTAGGCAGCCTGATTAAAGTATACCTCACCTTTTTTGCCCCGCAACCTTCCGGAATGTTTTATTTTCACTCCTCTCCGGAAAGAGATCCCAACAGCCTTTTCCAGAAAGAGGGGGGGGGAGGAAGAGAAAAATCCAGGGTGATCTCCTCCCCATGCAGGGTCGGCCTCTCCTCAATGTTGATCCCCAGGTTCTGGATGGATCGAAGACAAAAATCAAGACTATTGATGAGGTCTCTGGGCTCGACCTTCCGGATGGTAGAGGTAAAACTGACGGCATCGAGAGCGGGCCCCCCGAGGCTGAACTGTTCCTCGAGAGCCCCTTTCTGGAAAAGGGAGTAACTGTATGTATTCTCATCCAGGTCAATATCCCAGACGAGGACTTTTTCGATGGACTTGCTGCCGGTCACGAATTCCATGATGCGCGAGGTTCCCTCCTCATCCCCAGACATCTTGAGGTGACACCATCCGTTCCCAAAATCCCTCAGGAGCAGGGTGATATTTCCCTGGGAAGAAGGGAGGCGGGATGCCCGGGAATCCTGGTTCGCGATCAGAGTCAGACCCCCGGGTGAACCGGAGAGTTCCTTGGCAAGGGATTTTATCTCTTTCCGGATGTAGAGGCCTTCAGGGATCATCGGTAGGAAGAACTTATCACACGTCCTACCTCGATGGAATGTGTTACCATGGAAATTGAGCACAGGAATTCATGAGGAGGGTCCATGATCCTTGCCGGGGACATAGGAGCTACCAAGACCAGCTTGGGGCTGTTTTCCAGGGAAGGGGGGCCGGCACGTCCCCTGGCCCGGACCACTTTTCAGAGCCGGGATTTCCCGTGCCTCGAGGAGATGGCCGCCCGGTTTCTCAAGGAAGCAGGAGGCGCCGTTATCAAGGGTGCTTCCTTCGGGATCGCAGGCCCCATCAGATCGGGACGGGTGGATACAACCAATCTGCCCTGGTCCCTGGATGCGTCCAGCCTGTCGCGATCCCTTGGCGTGACCCGGCTTCGCCTCATGAACGACACCGAAGCCCTCGCATCCGCCCTTTCCTTGCTTGGGGCACAAGATCTAAAGACCCTGAACCCGGGGAACCCCGAACCCCTTGGAGTAAGAGCCGTGGTCGCCCCGGGGACAGGACTCGGGGAAGCTTTTCTGACCCACGACAGCTCCCGATGGAGGGTCCACCCCACAGAGGGAGGACATGCCGATTTCGCGCCCGCCGATGAGGAACAGATCAACCTGCTCCGCTTCATGACGGATCGCTTCGGACATGTCAGTTGGGAGCGGGTATGTTCGGGTATCGGGATCGAGAACCTCGCGCGATTCCTGGTCGAAACGGGAAAATTCGAGAAACCGTCCTGGTGGAAGGATGCCGAAACGAAGAACACCGTCACCCCCGAGGTGATAAAGGGAGCCATGGAACAGACCCCGCCTTGCCCCTTGAGCCTTCATACCCTTGATTTGTTCATCGCGACTCTGGGGGCTGAGGCCGGCAACCTGGCCTTGAAAGTTCTCTCCACGGGAGGAGTGTATCTCGGAGGCGGACTCCCTCCCCGTATCCTTCCACTCCTTGAAAAGGGGGGTTTTACGGAAACCTTCTTCGCCAAGGGGCGCATGTCCGAAATAACGAGGAGGATTCCCGTCCACGTGGTCCTGAATCCGGAAGCTGCCCTCCAGGGGGCCGCGATGGAAGGGTTGGAAATGATCCGTGAGAAGGGAAAGTCCAGGAGCCGGGGGTGGTAAAATCGCCCTGCCTGCAGGCGGCCGGATGAAAAGAATGGTCTTTTTGCTAAATTTTGACTTGCCCGGATTCCTATTTGTAAATAAAAAGGGGATTAGATTGGAATGTTTCGCCGGAAAGAGCTGTTCCCGCGTTAAGGACCATACTTTTTTTCGATCCTCCAAGGAGCCCTGATGCCGAAGGCCGTCTGGAAAGGAGTCGTGCTCGCCCAAAGCGACGACACAACGCTTCTGGAAGGGGACCATTATTTTCCTCCCGAGTCGGTTAATCGCCAATTCCTGAAAAAAAGCCGCAAGAAGGGTGTTGTTTCCTGGAAAGGAGAGGCTTTTTTCTACAATATCGTCATGGGAGGCGAGATCAACCGGAACGCGGCCTTTTCTTACCCGGAGCCTTCCAAAGCAGCGGTGGCCATTAAAGACCATATCGCTTTCACAAAAGACGTCGTCATCGTACCGTAACTGTGTCCGGACAAGTCTTTCCCGTCGGCAGACCTTCAGACTCAAACAAACCCACGTGGCACATGAGGAGACCTGGATGGATTCATTCGACGCCGTCATAATAGGATCCGGTCAGGCCGGGAACCCCCTTGGGGTCAAGTTCGCAGTCAAGGGACGAAAGGTTGCCCTTGTCGAACGCGACGCCATCGGAGGATCCTGTGTCAACGTCGGCTGTTCTCCCACCAAGACGATGGAGGCAAGCGGGAGGGTCGCCCACCTCGTCCGGCGGGCGGCCGATTTCGGAGTGGATATCCAGGGGCCTGTCACCGTGGACATGAAGAAAATCCGCCAGAGGAAACGATCCATCGTTCGATCCTTTTCCAGCGGCGACAAGGCGAAGCTTGACAGGAAGGGAGTGGAGATCCTCCAGGGTGAAGGACGTTTCGTCGCCCCGAGGGAGATCGAGGTGAGGATGAAGGACGGGGGAACCCGGCGCATCAGGGGGGACCTGGTCTTTATCGATACCGGGACGCGGCCCTCCATCCCTCAGATCGAAGGCCTGTGCTCCTGCAACATCCTCGACAACGGGACGATCATGGAACTTGGCGAAGTTCCACGGCATCTCATGATCATCGGGGGCGGCTATGTGGGACTCGAATTCGGCCGCATGTTTGCCCGATTCGGATCGGCTGTGACCATCATCCACCGGGGCTCGCACGTTCTTTCCGGGGAGGACGAGGACGTGGCCCAGGCTGTCCAGGACATCTTCCGGGAAGACGGGATCAGGATCATCCTCGAAGCCAATACCTATCGGGCTTTCCAGGACCCGGATGGTACCATCCACCTGGACCTCGATTATCCCGGTGGCCGGGAATCCATCTCCGGGTCCCACCTCCTCGTGGCAGCGGGCAGAATCCCCAATACCGACATGCTCAACCTCCCCCGGGCCGGGGTCGAGACCGATGAGCAGGGCTTCATCGTTGTGGATAAGAACCTCAGAACCACCGCGGAGGGGGTTTACGGTCTCGGGGATGTCAAGGGAGGTCCCGCTTTTACCCACATCGCCTACGACGATTACAGGGTGGTCAGGACCAATATCTTCGGTGAAGGGGGCGCCACCATCGAAGGCAGGATCCTCCCTTATACGGTTTTCATCGATCCCCAGCTCGCCAGGGTTGGTTTGTCGGAGAAAGAAGCCCGGGGAAAAGGGATCCGGTACGAGACGATAAGGATGCCTATGTCCCACGTGGCCAGAGCTCTTGAGACCGACGAAACCCGGGGGTTCATGAAGGCCCTCGTAGAACCCGGCGCGGGGAAAATACTGGGGTTTGCCTGTCTGGGGGTGGAGGCCGGGGAGTTGATGGCCGTGGTCCAGATGGCCATGGCGGGGGGGTTAACCGCCCTCGATCTCAAGGAAATGATCTTTGCACACCCGACCCTGGCCGAATCGTTAAACCGCCTGTTTTCCCTGGCGGGAAGGGAAAAAGAAAGCCCGGAGTCCAGAGGAAAACCACGTCCAAAGTCCAATGTCCAACGTCCAACGTAAAATCAGTCC
>Ga0272443_10000979_pt1 | contig 45994 bp, 28 predicted proteins | sample SSMAcet12_FD_193581 | JGI IMG/M metagenome (GOLD analysis project Ga0272443, IMG submission 193581) | Marine sediment archaeal communities from Little Sippewissett salt marsh, Falmouth, MA, United States - SSM-Acet-12 | ecosystem: Environmental > Aquatic > Marine > Wetlands > Sediment ...
CTGCAAGAAGCAAAACCAAAATGTCTTCGAGTTTATCTATAATTCGCTGATTGCTCATTGGACAAATAACAGCTATCCTGAATTACTGTGAACGGTTACAATACTATTTATTGCGTATCTGAATTATTGACGGACGTTTGCTATGAAAAGAACTGAAAACTGCCTGAAAAAACTCGAACGAATGAATAAAACCCTTCGCCACGAAGAAGCGGACCGGGTTCCCATCAGCGATTTTTTCTGGGGTTCATTTTTGGAAAGATGGCGCCGCGACTTGTCCCTGCCTGCGGACACCGACATTTACAAATATTATGATCTCGACTGGATAGTTACCATCCCCAATATGGACCCCCATATCAAACAGTTTGAGATCATCAAAGAAGATGACCAGGAGGTCGTCGTCCGCACCGGTTATGAAGCGATTATCCGCAAAAAATTCTCCGACCCCATGCCCGCTTATATCGGTTTTGAAACCGACTCTCTCGCTAAAGCTGCCGACTTCAAATTCGACGACCCCTGGGACGACCGAAGATACCTCAAAGGCGGCGACAATCAGATCGCCGGCGTTGGTGACGGTTTTGTCAGAGACGTGCCCGCCTGGCTCGACACGGTACAGTCTCTCTATCCCGATTTCCCCGTATTTGGCAGCATCTGCGAGGCCCACGAGCAGCTTTGGCGCATCATCGGCTCTGAAAACGTTATGCTGTGGATAGGTCTTTATCCGGATGAACTGGGCCAATTTATCCGCAGGGTCCACAAATTCGTCGTCGAAGCCGCCCAGGCCCAGATCAAGGCCGCAGATGGTCTGCTCTCCGGCATGGTCGTCTGGGGTGATGTCGCCTATGTCAACGGCATGTTATTTTCACCTGAATACTGGCGCAAATATTTTAAGCCCTGCGTCCAGGAACTTATTGATATCTGCCACGCCAACAACCTGCCCGTTATCTATCACGGCTGCGGTAATGCTTCCAAAATATTCGACGACTTTATTGAAATGGGCCTGGACTCATACAATCCCCTCGAAGCCAAGTCCGGCCTTGACGTCGTTGAACTGCGCCGGCAATATGGTCATCGTATGGGCTTTTGTGGAAATATGGATGTGATGGCCTGGGCCGAGTCGGATGAAAAGCAACTTAAACAGATCGTCCTGCGTAAGCTCAACGCCGCCAAAGGTGGAGGCTATATCTTCCAGTCCGACCATTCCGTCCCTACCAACGTGTCCGGCCAAAACTATGATTATGTCGTCAAACTTCTGCGCCAGTGCGGCCGCTATCCACTTGACCTGGGTGAATACGATATCCCTGAGCTGGGTTAGTACCAACAACATAGGATTTGACCTTAAACTCCAAAGAATGAACTTTAATGGTGTTTGATACCATAAACGAATTCGGCGTTTATTAATAGTAAGTAATAAATATGATGACTTCAAAAGAGAGAATGATGCGGGCCCTCAATTTGGAAAAACCCGACCGGCTCCCCGTTACGATTCACCAATGGCAGCAATACCATCTCGATCACTATATGAACGGCGTGGATGCCCTGACCGCTTTTAAGCAGGTTGGTCTTGACGCCGCTATCCAGTATTTTGAAGCCATGGGCCAGTTCTGGATTCCCAATGCTGAAAACTACATCGTCCAGACCGACGCCTGGAAAGAGGACATCGAAGTTGTAAACTCCGATCCTGAAGATAAGCTGTTGCATCATACCATAACCACACCTGATGGGACCCTGACCTACAAGACCGGCGGTGACACCAAAACAACCTGGATAACCGAATATCTCGTCAAAAAACCCGAGGATATAGAGCTCATTGAAAAATACATGCCCGTAGCTTCGCTCAATAAAGACAATATCGCCCGCGCCTATGATGATCTCGGCGATGCAGGTATTTTAAGAGGCTTTGTCTGGGGCGATCAGGCCGGCTGTTGGCAGCATGCCTGCTGCCTGATGGAAGTAAATGATCTCATCATGGCATCGGTGGACAATCCCGATTGGGTACACCGCTTTATGAAAATTCTATTGGATAAGAAGCTCCAGTTTATCGACCAGTCATTAAAAGGAGCCAAGTTCGACCTTATTGAAACCGGTGGCGGCGCCGCCAGCGACACCCTGATCTCACCAAAGATGCACGCTGAATTCTGTATGCCTTATGACAGAGAAATCCACCAGGCCCTGCATAACATCGGCCACATCAGTTCCTATCATACCTGCGGGGGCATGTCGCATATTCTCGATCTAATCTTGCAAAATGAAACTGATGCCTCCGAAACCCTTGCCCCCCCCGGCGTAGGCGGTAATATAACAGACCCTCAAAAGGTAAAAAATGTTTTCGGCGGTAAAGTTGCTATGATTGGCGGGATGGACCAGTTTAACATCCTTACCGACGGTACTAAAAAAGACATCGAAAGAGAAGTTCTCCGACTCTTCGAAGGTTTCGGCTCCGACGGTGGCTATATCATGGCTGCTTCCGACCATTTTTTTGATGTGCCCGTCGAAAACCTCAAAATCTACGCCGAATCGGCCAAACATTGTACTTATTAATAGAGGATAGGTCTCACGAATCACCAATCTCGTCGTGATTTCCGCATCATTTCGTCTTCTCTCGCGCTGCACAGGTCGTACGCTTGAACAGAAACAATGTCTTAACCTTTTGCACCTTCCCATCGACTTCCAATAGCGGGTATGCCAAAAAGTTGATCGGCCCACCCGTCGGTCCCGGTTCGACCACCAGATCACGCCCCTGGGTAAACTCAAAGCGGTTGGCTGGATGATGGCCGAAAAAATACATGCTAAGAGCGGTGAACTTGTCCGCTTCGCTTATATCCACCGGCCACCACTTGCCCTCCGCGAAAAACTCGGCCCAGCAGTGATAGCCGTCCGTCCCGCCCTCATCACGCTCGGATGGTATTGCAACGCCGATCGCAAAACGTGCGGGGATGCCGACAGACCGCGCCAAGCCGATAAAACAAGCATGGTAATCGGTACAGTTCCCGTATAGACTATCGCAGGCAAAGACAGCGTCACCCTTGCCCCATCCCTCGCCAAATTTCATGTAGCGCATTTTGTCTATCACATAATCATACAACGCTCGAGCCCGCATCAGATCCCCCTTCCGACCCTGCACCGCCTTCTCCGCTATCGCCTTGATCTTATCGTCTGATGGAACCATGCGCTCGGGTTGCAGGTACTTCGTTGCCTTAGCTGGATCACCCGCATAGGCACTTTTTTCCCGGCGTTCTACCTCATAGACAATCTCCAGTTGCTTACCGCTATCCTCCGGTCCCAGTTCTAAATAAAGGATGCGATTACCGTGGGCTTTGTCCTCGAGTATCTTTTGCTTACCCGGCACGTTGATGGATTTCACGTCCACCGTTTGGAAATCATCCGATGAAGCCAGCGGGAGCCAGCAACGCCCACCTCCCGTAATCTCAGGCAGCGTAGCCTGGTAGCGAAACTCAAAGGCGTCCCGCCCGGTTATCACGCCAAGCAGTTTTTTATCAGCATTCTCAACCGGTGCGCGAACCCAGGTCTTATCCTCGTTCTGCTTCCACACATAATATGGCTTACCGTTGAGTTTATGGACCGTGGTTTCCGTTACCTTCATCGTTCCCGGATCACCTTCCATAAAAAAATCGATGTCATAGAACTGACCATCGGAACTGGCCATGTCCACACAGGCAAACTGAACCTGCGGTGCCAGCGAGGCCAGATACTCAACATGAACACGGACCAGTTTGAGCTTCAGCTCCTTGCCTTCGAAGGGAACCGTGAAATAACCATTGCCCTTTGCGACCTGCTCGGCGATATGCTTCTCGATACCGGCTTTAATATCGCCGGTAACGATAGTGGGCACGTAGGAATCATCCGTTTTATACTTTTTATACTTGCCGGTTTCCTCTTGTTTATCGCAGGAGGTTAATAGCATACCCACCGGCAATATACCCGCTAACCAGAAAACCATGATAACAGCCAAACACTTCCTCTTACTCTGCCGCACGACGAACGCTCCTTTCTGAATTGCACACCTGCCCCCTTAAAAGGGCGAACATTCACCGCTTAGTGCGCCGGATGATCCTTGGGCTTCTGATCGGCCGGCTTCTCAGTCGGCGTCTCGGCTGGCTTGGCCTGTTCCTGTTTCTCTCCCACGGTAGCCTTATCGCCCGGCTCCTCTTTTTTCTGACAACCAGTCAGCCCCATTGAACCCAAAAAGAAAACGGCCCCTATGATCAAAATCATTATTTTTTTCATCTGTCCATCTACCTTTCTTTCAAAATAAACAACCGTCAGTTTGCAGACACCCCAATGGCGCCCAAACTACGTTGTTTTAATATCTTATGCCTCACCGACAGCAAAGTAAAGTCGTAAAGTCGCCTAGGATGAATTCTGTACCTCTGCGCCTCTCTTTATATCTTCGTTATCTTCTGTTTAGCCTTGTACTCTGCCTCTAACGGAATTCGTCATAACCTGAATGAATCACAAGCTTATTATTTTAGCATCAGATCCGCAATGACGATTCTATGGTCAGAGTGTTGTGTTTTCCGTGCATTTACATTGTATGCTTTAAAATGCTTGCTCGCCCAGATTTGGTCATATCGATGAACTGGTATATCATTCATGATCGTATTACCCCATCCCCTACCCCCTTCCACAAATACATCATGGAACCGAGGCTGTAAAATAAAGAATATTGCATCCCCGGCAGGAGCATTAAAATCACCACCAATTAATATTGGTATTTCTGAAGAAATACTATTTAATTCTTCTTTTATTTCAGATATCTGCGACCGCTTTTTTCTGCGTTCGCGCATATGCGATTTCCAACAATCGGTTGACCATATATCTAAGCGAATACTGGGGGGATTTAATCTCAAACTAACTACCTCAAGCCTAATCCCGGAACACAATTGAACGTGTGCTTGCACACTGTACGGTTGCAGTTTCTTTTCATTTTCTGATGCTGAGCGGATACTACCCTTGACAATGATCGTGTTGTCAACACCCCACACAAAAGCTCCTTCTTCACCAAATAGCTTTTTCGTCAATTGCATTACTTCTTTTCTGGAAGGAGTTTCTTGAAGAAGTACAATATCGGGATCATATCCAATGACTTCACTCGCTGCTTTATAACTGCCGCCGTTGCAGTTCAAGGATACTATCCGCAACGAATTTTCTTGCCCAGTCGGCTTGAAAAAAACCCGCACCATACCTTTTGTTTCATCAGCAAATAATACCACGAATAACACCCAAAGCATTACCACAAGAATTACATAACGTTTTTTAATGTTAATAAAGCCAATCCCTGTAATGATAAAACCGGGTAATATCCAAAACCAAACAGGAAAGATTGTAATAGCGGAACATGTATCAAATCGATAAGTGTAACAAATTATTAGAAATACACATAATGCCACAGATATTGATAAAGAAAATTTGGGCAAAACCTTCAAGATCTTTTTAAATTTATACACTTGTTTACCTTCTATTTATTTATCTGACAGATAAACATTGGCAGCTTCTTCCATTCCGTATTGCGTATTTCTTAGCCCCTGATGTAAAACATGTCCTCGCGTAGGCGGGGATCAGGGGGTTCTTTATTAGCCCCCTGTGTTAACAGAGGGTCCCTTCTTAACTCATCTACCCATACACCCATATACCATTTTGTCTTGTATGATAGGCTCTGCCTGTGGTGAGCTTGTCGAACCCACTCGTGGTGAGTTTATCGAACCAGCCCACGCGGTTCTTCTTTCTCGTTTACCCGTTTACTTGTTTACTCTTTTACCCATTCTTGTAGGGTGGGGCTATATGATCCACGCGTTTGCTACCTCACTCTTACCTGTTTACTCGTTTACTTGTCTACTCGTTTACTGCCTTCTTCGCGCCTTTGTGTGAAACATATTTTCTCGCCACTGACCACTCGCCACTTAGTAACTTCTTTACCTTCTGTTCGATTTTACTATGGAAACGTTATTTTTCTGGTTTCCACCGTTTTGAGTTCCACAGGCCCCAACAGTCCAGCCGGTTGCAGCGGCAAGTTTTCAGGAATAGTCTCCCACGCCAGATAGGTGTGACGTTTCTCCGGTGCCAGTTTGCTATCGCCCACCAGACGATTACACCAGGTATTAACCACGTCAACCTCCAACACATTCTCACCCTTTTGCACCGCGGACGTTACCTTAACCCGCCACGGCGCAATCCACAGCGTACCCAGATCATTGCCATTTAGCCTTATAGTTGCCAACCCGCGGACATCTCCCAGATCAAGACAAAGTTCCCCCCCCTGCGGTAAATCAGACACCGTAAATACCTTCCGATACGTCGCCTTACCGGCAAAGTATTTAATATCTTCGTCGGCATGCTTGGTCCAATCGGTCAGGTTATCAAAGGTTGCCTCTTTCGGTCCCTCGTAGGAAGGCTTAAATGTCACCTGCCAGGGCCCGGCAATCTCTACCGCAGCAGGCACCGCGGCAATCTCGATTTGTTTGGTCTGTCCCTGGGCATTTCTCAGCGTGTAAGTTCCAGGTTGCTTAAAATGCCCGATGATCTTATCGTCGCCGGCCTCGGTGAGCTTAACCGCTTCGCTTGGCAACTTCATATCCGGCCGGGGCATAGACTGCATCAGCTCAGCCACTTCGTCTTCCTGCAGGCTGCGCGCTATCTGCTTAACCGCTCCGAGTTTCCCCTGGAAAGACTCCTGCAATATCCCGGGATGGACTACGTGGTTACTTTTCAGGCCCGTGTGCACCGGCTTACCATTCAGATACAGGTTAGGCTGATTATTATTATAGACAACAGCAATATGGGTCCAATCGTTAATGGTCCCCTTATATACCAGAGGTGGTGCAAAATAACTCGCCGCATGTTCAAAGACACATACTCCGTTTTGCCCGATTGCCAAACCACAGCCGGCATGACCTTCACTGGCAAACATCCCTCCATGGGTAGCGGATATGGCATCGTTTCGTGGTTCGTTCATCCCAAAAACACCCGAGTTGTGTTCACCCACCAGTGTCGTCTCTGCGGATGGCTTGGCCCAAAGGGCCAGGGTAAAGTTACTCATAACCTCCCCCGGCTCAAGATTACCGGATTCATCGAACTCAGCTGTTGCTTTGCTTGCATCAATAATTATTTCATCCCCCCGCTGCACCGAGACAATACTCTTGTCCGAGGCCGGCTCCTCACTAAAGACCACAAACACCGAACCGGCAGGACCAAGTTCAATTGGAAGCTGAACATGTGTATCACTTTGCTGGTAAACGGCAGGTCGCTCAATCCTGCCGGTCTTCGGACACCACAACTGCGGCTTGCGCCCGCTCACCCGGAAAGTTGCCAATGTTGCCACTTCCTGCGGATTGGGATTGGCGAGGAAGTAAATCTCCTTGTTGCCGGCCGATCTATGTGTGTACCGCAGCGGGCTTGTGCTGAGAAAATCACTTCTAACATCCAGTTTGTCGAGTACGTCCTTGAGCTCTTCCCCCCAGACAACCCGTCCTTTACCCAATCGCCGCCCACCTTGGGGTTGTTTTAGTTTTTCTCCCCATATTTTTTCCGCCAACCGTTTCACTTCCAAATCACACTGCGGATAGTTTTCCATGCTTGGCGAACGGCTGGGGGCTTTGCCGACAATCGTCGCTCCACCTTCGATTAGAGCACAGATTTTTTTCAATAACTCCGGCCGCATTGTTTCCTGATCAGCAAGCACCAGCACCCGATAGCTCGTACCGTGGGGCAGAACCAATCTACCGTCTTTGACGGACATTCGTTCTTCAATAACCTCGGCATTGATATAGTCGAAGTCATACCCGGCTGGCAATTTGGGATTGCAAATACCGGTCATCTTGGGCGTGTCTTCGCCGATGAAATACGCAACATCCGCCACCCGTGTACCTTGCTGCAGCATAAAACAACAGCGTCGCAAATAATCGACCCAGGCCTTGCCCTGTTCAAACCAGGTGTTATTCCGATTGAACTCCGTACCGAACCAGGCGTTAACCCCGGGCCTGCGTTTGGGCCACGGCTGTTGAATGTAAACGTGTAAGACAAAATGATTTATCCCCTGACAAAAACACCAGTCACCGCGCGCTTTCAAATCGGCCGGTACGGTATTGAAATGCGAAGGAGCGGAGGTAAATGCCTCAGCGGAGACGAAAGGCTTACCGTAAATATTGGCCGCCGACGACGCAGCCCGGCACTCGGTTTGCCCCAGCCCTTTGACCCAGAACTCCCCACCAATCAGTTCAGATTGTCCGCCGTATTGTAAAAATTCCGCCGGAAATCCCCAATGGCCGTAGTTCTCCAGCCATAATTTCAGCCCGTTTTCGCGGCACAGGTCGCGCAGTCCCCCGACATAATCCCGGGCGATGCGGTCGGCTACCAGCCGGCGCAGGTCCCAGAGAAATCGATCCGATAGTTCAGCACTGCTGACGATACGGCCTGTCAGCACACCCAGCCAGGGAATGGGATCGTAACCGTAACGATTTTGGAATTTTTCCCCAAAGCCGTCGGTCCAGTTCTCCGAGCCCATCTCGTAACTATCTGCTACTACATGCTTAAAGGCTTTGCGCTCGTCGGCCGGAATCCGCCGGAGCACCTGACCAATAAATGCCTTGAAATGTTCTTTCACCGCTGAGCGGTTCATCTTATCAACTTCCAGGCCTTCACCTTCCGGTGAGGCCGGGGCATTTCGCGTGCCGGTGGGTGTCATGACCACCCGCTGGATAATCCACTGGCCGGATGGGACTTGCCAGTCAAGAAAACCATCATTAGTCATTTTGCTACTTAAGTTTATGATTTGGCCGGATGAAACTTTCAGCGTCGGCAGATCAGGTTCGGTCTGCTGAGGCCAAAGGTAAGTGTCCCATTTGGGAGCCGGGGTGGGACACATTTTGCCGAGTTGTTTCTCCACATACGATTCCAGTCGGGCTGCGGGTGAAAGCTGAATTTCGGCCAGGGCCCCCCTACTGGTTACGTTTGAAAATACCAGGCGGAAACGTTTGGAAGTTACTGGTGGGAAAGAAATTGTGACAGGGCCGCGGGGCATGGGGCCGACGTGTATTTTCATGTTCGAGCGGTCAAAACGAAATTTGCGGACGGTACGAAATTTATCTCCGTCGTCTGAGATTTGCAGATCGCAATCGGCGGACCAGGGTTTGTCGGAGGGGATCAGATCTAAGTGTCTGGCAGTTAAAGGTTTATCAAGCGATATTTCTATGATGAATTTGCCGGCGCCAGAGCCTGCGCCTTTGGGAAAGGTCATTGATGTATCTAAGTTGCCGTCAAACATAAGGTTAGCACCATCCGCGGCAGGGGTGCAAGTTACTTTAGGAGAATGATCAGCGAGGCAATCTGCATCTGCCTGTGGCGCCCTAAATGCAATAACTGCAACATCTTGTGAAAATGTTCGGGGTGGTGATTTATCGTCAGGTTGGTCAGATTCGGATTTATTAAGATCGCGGAGGGGTGGCAGGGGTAATTTCTGGGAAAAGTGGGAAGGGCCCTGGACGCGGGTTTCGGAGGAAAGGAGGTAACGCATTGACTGGCCAGGCTTTATCCACGGGCCGCCGGACTGACTCCAGCCGGGACAGTTGAACATGCCGATGTTTACGCCTTCTTGGTGGGCCTGGCGGATGGCGTGCTCGACAAGCTGCCACCACTTCTCGCTGAGGACCTTGGCGTCGCCTGCTAAGACCTTGTCCATAAAGATGTTACCGATGAGTGCTTCGCCTATACCGATGCGGTGCATGGCCTGGAGATCGTTGGTAATACCCTCTTTAGAGATGTTGTCACTGATCCAATACCAGTAGCACCAAGGCTTTGTGGTTTCAGGAGGGTTCTGGAAGCCCTGGGCCAAATCGTCGGCGGCGAGTAATAAAGAGGATGAGAATAAGGAAATTGAAAAGCCCAGAGCGATTAAGGTGCAGTATAACCTAATGTTAATGTTGAAGTTACGAGCGGACTGCTTGAATTGTGAAATGTTCATGTTGGTCGGTCCCTTAATTTATAATTTGTACGTTTGATTACTGAACTGGTTTCGTGAACTATGTCAGCAGTTTATTATGCGGATTTAGGGCGGATGTCAAGGTGAATGTAAGTCGTTATTTTTAGTTTGAGGGAATTGTTGTAAGTCTTTATTTTAAGTGTAGAGATTTTTTTGAAAAAAATTTGGGAGGGGGAAATTTCTGCTTAATTAATAAAAAAAGTGGATGATTTTTTCGCAAAAGCGTTTGACTTTTTATGAAAAGTGTGGTATATTTTATATGAAGTTAATGGGGGCAGGCGGTGAGTCCACGTTTAATAGGCCTAGAGAGCGACAAGAGTTAAGAGGCAATAAGTAGATTAAAAATCAAAGATCAAAAAGCAAAAATACATATTAAAGATAATATATTTCTCACGCAAAGGCGCGAAGACGCCAAAGAAATTTAACCGCAGATGAACGCGGACAAGATATAAAATCCTAAGCACTAAATCCTAAACTCTAAACAAATCCAAAATATAAAAATCCCAAGGTTCGAAACAAAATAAATAAGAGCCACAAAAGGCACAAAAGACACAAAAATAATTTAACAGAAGGAAGCGAAGGGAACAAAGTTACTAAGTGGTGAGTGGTCAGTGGTGAGAAAATATGTTTCACGCAAAGGGGCGAAGAAACGTTGACCGTGGACAGTTGACCGTAATAAAAGAAATCCTAAGCACGAATTTCGAAATCCGAAACAAATTCAAATCACAAAAATCTAATTTCCCAAACAGAAGATCACGAAGGGAACAAAGTTAATAAGTTGTGAGTGGTCAGTGGTGAGAAAATATGTTTCACGCAAAGGCGCGAAAAAACGTTGACCGTGGACAGTTGACCGTAATAAAAGAAATCCTAAGCACGAATTTCGAAATCCGAAACAAATTCAAATCACAAAAATCTAATTTCCCAAACAGAAGATCACGAAGGGAACAAAGTTACTAAGTGGTGAGTGGTCAGTGGCGAGAAAATATGTTTCACGCAAAGGGGCGAAGAAGGCAGTAAACGAGTAGACAAGTAAACGAGTAAACAGGTAAGAGAGAGACAGAAAACGCGTGGGTCATAGCCCCACCCTACATGAATGGGTAAAAGAGTAAACAAGTAAATGGGTAAACGAGAAGAACCGCGTGGGGCATAGCCCCACCCTACAAAACTACGCAAAATAAGGGAGTATAACAATGAAGTATTTTCGCAATACTGTTCTGATGATATATCTTATTGCAATTCTTATAGTTTTATCGTCGGGGGGGTGTGGGGTGATGTCAAACTTAGAAAAGGATCATACTTTTGTAAAAGGCAATAATTATTCAATTCTAGTAATTGGGATAGAACCTCGATATCGGGTACATGTATCCACGGGGTGTGACAAAGGAGAAAAGTGGAAATGGGTCGGCGAATGGGGTGCGGCCGCCAATGTGTATCCGGAAGATGGTTATGTTGTCATAAAACTTAAGCCAAGATATGGCATGGAAAATTATGGAATCCAAAGCATAATGCCTAAGGGGATGTCCGGAGTGTTTGCGGGACATCACTATAAAGCCTGCAACGGCAAGCTGGTCCCAGTATTTGAATTGCCCCCGGATCAGGTGGTTTATGTCGGTAATATAAAATATGCTTGTAAAAACAAGAAATTGATGTTTAAGGTCGGTCAGGATTTTGCCGCAGCCAAAGAATTTATCAAAAAGAACTATCCAAATCTGTCTAAAGATCTCACGCAAGGAAAGATCACTCTGAAAGAGATGATGGGTGTGCCATGTAAGCAAGCTACAGTTCCAATTGTAATTGTTATGTGAATGGCGTTGGTAGTGAGACTGCGTGGGTGGGACCCACCCTACAAGACTAAATGGGTGTATGGGTAGATGAGTGTATGAGTATATGAGTAAAGAAGAGACCCCCTGTTAACACAGGGGGCTATTTAAGAATCCCCTGATTTTACATCAGGGGCTAATAAATACGAAATACGTACAGGAAGAGCACGGTCGAGATTTGGGGTGGCAGATGCGGGGGATTCAGGGTAGAATATTAAATTAAAAATCGGAGATTATATATATGATAAGTAGAAACTGGTTGGTTGTTTTGGGGGTTTTGTCGCTGTTTATCAGTGGGTGCGGGGTGAGGCTGAATGATCAGGAGGTAAAGGGGCCGCACGGGCTGATCTTGAATGAGGATAATACGCATTTTTTCGGCAGTAGGCCGGCGGAGAAGATGAGCATCGAAGGGCTGAAAGAATTGATCGACCATTATGCAGTGGGGCAGGTGACGCAGATATTTCTTAATCCCAATGCGATGCGGACCAGCTACCGAAGTGGGGTGCGGGACAGTCTTTGGGATAATAACAGACCGAAAGATGTTAAATGTCCGGCATTTGTACGTAATAGTTGGCTGCTGTATAAAAAAGGGATCGATCCTTATACGGTCTGGATCGACTATTGCCGGGAAAAGGGGGTTTCGCCGTGGATATCGATGCGGATGAATGATATTCACCATAACGAGTATCTCTACAGCAGCTTCTGGCGGAAGCATCCGGAATATCAGCGCGGAGGGGGAGATTATTATGCAATTGCGCTGGATTATGCCAGGGAGGAGGTACGCGAATACAATCTTGAATTGATACGTGAGTTGCTGGAACGCTATGACGCAGACGGGCTGGAGCTGGATTGGCTGCGTGAGCCGCGCAATTTTGCGCCCGGGGCAGAAGCAGAAGGTCGTAAAATCCTAACCGAATTTATGCGGCAGGTGCGGGGGCTGGTCGAGAGTTGGGCTAAGCGGCGGGGACACGCAATCAAGATTGCGGTGCGGGTGCCGGCGGTTCCAGAAACAGCATATGAGTGGGGTCTGGACGCGGGGCGCTGGGCGAAGGAAGGGCTGATCGATATGCTGGTAGTGGGGCCGCGGTGGCAGACGGCGGATTTCGATATTCCAATAGAGAAATGGCGGGAATCGATCGGTTCCAAAGCAAATGATATTACGATTGCGGCGGTGATGGAAATACGGGTGCAGCCCTGCAGTAGCGGGCCCTTTATTTGCAATAACCTGGAAATCATGCGGGGATTCAGTGCGGCGATGCTGGAACGGGGAGCCGACCAGATATACCTGTTCAATCATTTCGATAACGGAGCCTCGATTAGAAATCAGCAAGAATATGTTGAGGTGCTGCAGCAAGGGGGTAAGCTGGAGACGGTGATAGATAAGTCGCGGCGGTATTTGGTGACGTGGCATGATCCGGGGGGACCGGGGAAAAAGACGGCCCATCCGCTACCTGCAGATCTGGACAGTACGAAAAGTGTTAAGTTTGACATATATACCGGGCCGCAGCCGAAAACTGGACAAATATTTGTCCGAGTGGGTCTGGGAGAAAAGGCCAATGTGCAAGAGGCTAAACTGGCGGTCAGCTTAAACGGCAATAAATGCAAATATGAGAATGATTGCGCCAACGTAAAAGATTTTGCAGCGGTGCGAGTTTTGCAGTTCGAGGCGGAGCCGACAGCGATAAAGCAAGGTTATAATCAAATTGCGGTATCACTGGTAAAAGGCAGTGGGCAGCAGATTGTCTGGGTAGAGATTTATATAGTACCGTAAAACGAAGGCATGTTATCCGTCAGTCATATTAAACTAATCATCGATAGGGATCTTTAATTCGGTCAAAGTGTTACGGAGCCATTGGAGGGATTGTTCGATCATGGGGCCGGCCTGGCCTTCGCATTCGATGCTGAGGGTGCCCTGGTAGCCGTGGTCGCGCAAGAGTTCCAGACAACGGCGGATATTGTCGGCGTTGACACCGCCTCCCAGAGAACAATGGCTAACGGCGATGCCGGTCTGTTCGCCGCGGACGGCAGCGGCGAGGGATTCGGAGACGTCCTTGAGGTGGACATGGCTGACCTTATCCAAGAAGTTTTTCAGGAAAGAGACGGGGTCCTGGCCGGCGATAAAAGTGTTGCCGGTGTCCATGTTCATACGTAAGTATGGGCTGTCGCAAAAGGCGAGCATTTTTTGCATGATTTGAGGCTTGGTAGTGAAATAGCCGTGGGGCTCGATGTTGATGGTCATCTGATACGCTTCGGCAACTTCGATAATCTGTTCGTAGCTGCGTTTCATCATGTCCAAGGCCTGGTCGTCGGTGAGATCTTTGGGCTGCTCCAGGCCATCGGTAGTGTCAACGCAGGGGGAGCCGGCGAGATGGGCCCATTGGATCGCCTTTAAGACGTAAGGGACGCCGCGGATGGGACCGTCTTTGCCGGAGAGGGGATAGGCGGCGTCCACCTGGGAAAAACGCAGGCCATAGGTTTCCATCTTTTTGCGTAATAATAAAGGATCTTCGTACATGGCGACGTGGGGCTGGTAGCCCAGACCGTGAATCCAACTGACGCCGTCGATGAGGCCACACTCAATATAATGGAGTCCATTTTTCTGGGCCCAGGCGAGACATTTTTCAAAACTGAAATAAGCAGTGTTAAACGCATCGGTATGAAAACCTATCTTCACAGTGAAAATCTCCTTAACAAAGAATATTTTGAATTACTATCAAAAACTTTGTTTTAAAAGACTGGTTTCCCGCATGCGCGGGAATGACAGGGTTTGGTTTAAATCCTTTATCACTTCGGTTTTTTTACAACAGGGTCCAGACAGGCGGTCCAGGCGCAGCCACGCTGTAGAAGTTCGCTGACGGGAGGGTTGGTGATGGCCTGGACGTCGTGGCCTAAAACGGTATGGAAGGTGCGGCCGCGGCCATAATCCAGAATGAAGGCCATGGGGTAATCCTTATGGTCAACTTTAGAACGGGCGGTGGCGAGGATGTGAATGGGGGGATCGCCGGTTAAACAGGTATAAAGCTCATCAACGGTTTCGAAGTCGTGCATGTGTTGAGTGATGGGATGAGATGTATCGGTGATGTTTACGGTAAATTTGCCGTAGGGGTCATGGGGGCGAAGTTTGGGATCCCAAACTCTGCCGGCGAGATTAACAAATTCGGGCCAATCCTGAAAGGCTCCGCAGGCAAAATGGACCAGGACAAGGCCTTTACCATCGGCGACAAATTTTTGCAGGTTGGCACGGGCCTGGGGACCGGGGTCGGGCTGCTCCCAATCCATAAAATGTATTACTACAACATCGTAGTTGAACAGGGCCGGATAGGCAAGGATGGCAGGATTATCGAGGATGGTGACCTGCAGGCGAGGGTCAAGAGCCAAGGTTTCGGCCAGGGCCGGGGCGGTAAGGGGCCATTTATGACCGGGATGGTCCTGACCGGTAACAATAAGAACTTTCTTGGGGGCAGGATTTTTATCTGAACTTAGTGAAGGGGCGCCAACTTTATTACAGGAGCAGGCGGAGGCAACAAATAAAACCAGACAGAGTTGCAGAAGATTTCGCATGATAATTTGACTCCATATATAAGCTATCAATAAACGGGTGGCAAGACAGTATAAGGCAAAGGGCGGGAAGGTGTCAAGACAGACAATGGGGCTGAATTTTAGGCTGGACAAATACAAAATTACTTCGATAATGATGTGTTCTGTTAAAATCATAATAGGCTATTTTCTAAGCAAGAAAGGAACAGCTATGGAACATTTCATGAGGCCAAAGATCAAATTCTACACATTTTATGTATTTGTTATTATTTTCCTTTTTGGGGGCGCTAATCTTTGGGGAGCGGAATGGGAACAACCGTTTAACGGCAAAGACCTTAGCGGCTGGGAGGTGCGCGGGGGAACTGCAACATATAAAGTCGAAGACGGTATGATCGTGGGGAGCACGGTGAAGGGCAGTCCCAATACCTTTTTGTGCACCGAGAAATGGTACGGTGATTTTATTATGGAATTCGAGGTAAAGGTCGATCCGGTGCTGAATTCCGGGGTGCAGATCCGCAGCCATTCGTATCGAAAGGACTGCGTGGTACCGATCTGGCGCGAGGGTAAAAAAATCGACAGGAAACATAAAGAAGGCGATGTCTATGGTTATCAGGTCGAGATAAGCAATGAGAAAGTCGGTACGTCAGGGGGAGTGTGGGATGAGGCCCGAAAAAGTATGTGGCTGGATAATATTTCTGAAGATCCCGTAAAAAAGAGGGCTCTGAAAGACAACCAGTGGAATAAGTATCGCATTGAATGTGTTGGAGATAGAATAAAGACGTGGGTTAACGACGTTCCCTGTACCGATCTGATCGCGAGTGAAGATTTGATCGGGTTTATAGGGCTGCAGGTACACGGCGTTCCCGCGAATGTGGAAGCGCAGGTACGTTGGCGGAACATTCGGATTCAGAATCTGGGCAGGCATGTATGGAAGCCGCTATTTGATGGGGAAACACTGGCGGGGTGGCATGCATTGCCGGGAGGTAACTGGGAAGTTAAGAACGGAATTATCAGGGGTGTGAGTCCCAAGACAGAAAAACGTCATGGTCTGCTGGTGAGTGACAGGGTGTATGATAACTTTACCATCAGGTTTAAGTATAAGGCGGTCAAAGGGAACAGTGGATTTTACTTCCGAAGCGATGAGGTTGACAGCGCGGTGGGAGTACACGGTTTTCAGGCGGAAATAGATGTGGCCAAGGATGCCGGGGGCTTATATGAAACCGGGGGGCGCGGCTGGGTGTCACAACCGACGCCGAAACAGGTCGAAACCTGGTTCAAACCCCAACAGTGGAATCAAATGACAGTCTATGCCCAGGACCGTCATGTCGTGGTATTTGTCAACGACCGTAAGACAGCGGAGCTGAAGGATGATCCGGGGAGGTTGTCCGGACATCTGGCGTTACAGTTGCACGGCAATATGGAAATGGACGTGTGTTTTAAGGATCTCGAAATCCTGGTGCCGGCGGATAACAAGGGAGTGCATATTCCCTTTAACGGTGTGGACCTGAAAAACTGGAAGTTGCAAAAAGGCAAAGGTAAGGATTTGTGGACAGTCGGAGTGGCGGAAGTTTCACCGGATGATCCAAAAATGCTGATCGCTAAAAAAGGGATTGGGGAGATGATCAACCTGGCTAAGCATCACGGCGATAGTCTGGACATTTATACCAATGAAAAGTACGGCAGCTGCAGATTGGAACTGGAAGTTATGGTTCCCAAGGAATCCAACTCGGGTATTTACGTTATGGGGGAATATGAAGTGCAGGTGCTGGACAGTTGGGGCGTGGAAAAATTGAGCTTTGCCGATATGGGAGCTATCTACGGGGCAGCGCCGCCACCGATAAATGCCACCAAAAAACCCGGCGAGTGGCAGAAATATCTGATTGATTTTCTGGCGCCCGTGTTCGATGAAGAAGGCAATAAGATTACCAACGCCAGGTTTATACGGATTGTATTGAACGATAAAGTACTACACCGGGAACTGGTGATACCGCAACAAACTCCCGCCGGGGTGGACGGTAAGGAAAAGCCATTGGGACCGTTGAAGTTCCAGGGTAATCATGGTCCGGTGGCCTATCGGAATATAATCATAACCGATTGGTCAAACTAGCCAAGCTGTTTCACGCAAAGGCGCAAAGACGCTAAATTAGTATATGGGTGTATGAGAAACCCCCGGTGAAACCGGGGGCTAAATAAGAACCCCTCGATCCCCGCCTACGCGAGGACATGTTTTACATCAAGGGCTAAGACCCAAGACTCAAGAAAATAAGAAGAAACTGAATTCCCGTTTCTAAGCAAGTTGAGAGCAAACAATAAGAAATTTTAGATTTGAGAATTTGATATTTGAGAAAATATAAATTGTTAACAGCAGGTAAAAAATGGTGGGGCCAGCCCCACCCTACAACTGTAAGGCCAAAACAAGGTCTATAAAAGGCGACTGGACATCTTTAAGTTATTTCTTCAAGAAAATCGGAGGAATAAATAATGCGCATTTTTTACGGTTTTTGTCTAGCTTTTACTGTCATGGGTTTATCTGTACCGGCCTGGGGAGGTGAACCGGTAAGGATAGATGACCGGCGGGAATTGTTTGTCGATAACTTTATAGTGGAAGGGCTGCAAGGGGGAGCCTGCCGGGCTATGCACCGGCCTGTACCACGGGAAATCGTTATGACTTTCGATAAGCCGTGGGAGGGCAATGCGTGCGGCTATATCACGATTTTTCAGGATGGGGAGATTTACCGCATGTACTACCGGGGATGCAGCTTTACCATCAAGGACGGTAAACTGATAATGAGTACGATGCGGGCCTGTTATGCTGAGAGTGAGGACGGGAGAGACTGGAGGCGTCCGAATTTAGGATTGTTTGAGTTTGAAGGGTCGAAGGAAAATAATATAGTTTGGGAAGGAGTGGGCTGTGAAAACTTCACGGTGTTCAAGGATGAGAATCCCAAGTGCGCAGAGGAAGAACGATATAAAGCGGTGGGATTAAGGTTAGGGCCGGGGGCTTTTGCAAAAGCGACCAAGGAACTGGTGGGCTTTGTATCAAGTGACGGGATACACTGGAAACTGCTGCGGGAGGAAGGCATTATCAAGGACGGTTGGTTCGATTCTCAGAATGTGGTATTCTGGGATAAGAATATTGGTGCGTATAGGGCGTACTACCGATATTTTAAGGGGTTTCCTGAAGGGCGTGATATTAAAACGGCGACCTCGGGCGACTTTGTGAACTGGTCAAAAGGCATTCCATTAAAACACATTAAAAAACCACCGGCTCAATTTTATATCAATGTTATTCGTCCCTATTATCGCGCGGATCATATTTATATCGGTATGCCGGGGATGTACAAAGAGCATAGTTGGACATCTACGCTGGAACAACTACCCGATCCGAAAAGACGTAGGCTTTTTTCAAGTGTTGCCATGCGTTATGGTACGGCGGTTACCAATACGATGCTTATGTGGAGCAGGAACGGGAGGTCGTTTGAGCGTTCGTCGGAATCTTTCATTAGACCGGGGCCGGAACGGGTGGGGTCATGGAACTATGGGGATCATTGGGCTGCGTGGCATGTGGTGGAGACGGCATCCGGAATGGAAGGTGCTGCGCAGGAGCTGTCACTCTATGTAACAGAGTCTTATTGGCCCAGCGACCGTAACTGCGTACAGCTGCGCCGTCATACGCTACGCCTGGATGGGTTTGCCTCGATTCATTGCCCGATAGAGGGTGGTGAAGCTATCATGGGGCCATTGATCTTTAAAGGGGAACGTATGCTGCTTAATTATGCCACGTCGGCTTATGGAACAATTAAGGTCGAGATTCAAGATAAAGATGGAATAGCAATCCCGGGTTTTGCGCTGGAAGATTGCGTGGAACTTTATGGGGATACGGTGGAACGGGCGGTACAATGGAAAAACGGCGCGGCGGTTAGCAAGTCGGCGGGGCAGGTGGTAAAGCTACGGTTTGTGATGAAAGACGCAGATTTGTATTCACTAAAATTTGAGTGATAGAGGGCTCAGATTAAGGCAAGCGTGATAGAAACTGTGAAATTTAAGGTGAAAGTATGTTTCGGGTTATTACAGATCAGAGGTTCAAATGATAACAAAAAATATCTATTGGGTAGCGTTGTTTATAGCTCTAATTGTGGGGATGATGGCGGGGTTCAGAGCTGAAGCCGGTGAAAGCGGAAGGAGCGGGGATGCAATTTCCTTGGCCGGGGAGTGGAAGTTTCAGCTCGATCCGGATAATAAGGGAATTGAAGGTCAGTGGTATCAGAAGTCGCTGGAAAATAAATTTAAGCTGCCCGGGACTACCGATGAGAACAGATACGGCAGGTCAAGTCTGGAAAAGAAATCCAAGCCGACCGGGACTACTGATGAAAACAGATACGGCACACCAAGTTGGGTTACACCTGAATTAGCACAAGACGTGATGTTGCACCTGACGCGAAAGCACAGCTACATCGGGGCGGCGTGGTATCAAAAAGAAATAAATATTCCGGAAGGATGGAAAGATAAACATATAGAAATATTGCTGGAACGAGTGCTCTGGGAGACAAGAATATGGCTGGATGGGCAGTATATAGGTATGGCGGACAGTTTGATTGCACCACATCGATACGTATTGCCAGCAGAAACCAAGCCAGGTAAACATAAGCTAACGATCCGGGTGGATAATTCATATAAATATGATGTGGGCAAATGGGCGCATGCGTATACGGAAGAGACGCAGACGATCTGGAACGGGATTATAGGGGAGATTTCACTAAAGGCGGTTGAGGCGGTGAGGATTGAAGATATACAGGTATATCCGAATGTGCAGGACAAGAAGGTAAAAGTAATACTGACAATAGTGAACGACGAAGTACCTGTAGAAGCTAAATTGGTTTGTCAGGCGGTTAGTGTAAATGGGCCAAGAGCACATAAGACTCAAGAACAGTCAAAAACTGTGGCGCTGGCCAAGGGGACTGCGAAGGTGGAAATGGAACAGCCAATGGGGCCGGAGGTGAGGCTGTGGGATGAATTTGAACCGGCGCTTTATAAACTGACAGTGGGATTAGAGGCAGAGACGGGAGGTAAGCTACTTACAGATGAACAAACTGTTCGGTTCGGGATGCGGGATATTAAGGCCAAGGAGGGGAAACTGTGGATCAATAATCGACGTCTGTTTTTGCGGGGGACACTGGAATGTTGTATCTTTCCGCTGACAGGTCATCCACCAATGGATAAGACCAGTTGGAAGAAACAAATCTCGACAGCTAAAAAATACGGGCTAAATCATCTGCGGTTTCATTCGTGGTGTCCGCCGGAAGCGGCGTTTGCGGCTGCGGACGAGATGGGATTCTATCTACAGGCGGAAAATCCCTTATGGAACTTCAACATGGGGAAAGAACCCAAACGTGATAAATTCATAGAAGAAGAGGCTCTGCGTATTCTTAAAAATTACGGCAATCATCCGTCGTTCTGTCTCATGTCGATGGGGAACGAGCTAAACGGTGATTATAACTATCTGCGCCGATTGGTAAAACTACTGAAGGATAGTGACGAGAGACATCTTTATGCCACTAGCTCAAATCCTTATCATAAAGGAAGCGGCATATGGCCTGAAATGGGAGATGATTTTTTCATTTCCGCAGCGACAAAGAAAGGTCCGATCCGCGGACAGACTCTTTTTAATGCCCATGAGCCCGCGACCAATATTGATTTTCGGGAGTCGATTAAAGATATGCCGGTACCGGTAATATCGCATGAGATCGGACAACATGCAGTATATCCAAATATGCGGGAAATTGAAAAATATACGGGGGTGCTGGATCCGGTTAATTTGAAGGCAATTAGAAATGATCTGAAAAAGAAAAATATGCTGCAATGGGCAGATGATTTTGTAAAGGCGTCGGGAGCGCTTTCGGTGCTGCTTTATAAAGAGAGCATCGAAATGATAATGCGGACGGAAGGGATGAGCGGATATCAATTGCTGGATTTGCATGATTTTCCCGGTCAGGGGACATCGCTGGTGGGGACACTGGATGCGTTCTGGGATTCCAAGGGGCTTATAACGCCGGAAAAGTACCGGCGATTTTGTGGTCCGACGGTGCCTCTGGCGCGGATGGCCAAACGAATTTATGAAAATAATGAGAGGTTGGAGGCCGAGGTCGAGATATTTCATTATGGACAGGGTGAGATGAAAAATGCGGTGGTGGGCTGGAACATAAGAGATGAGGGCGGCGGGATGGTGGCAAAAGGGACATTTAAGCCGATGACTATCCCCACAGGAGAATTGACAGCGGTGGGCAAACTGAGCACGGAACTGAAAGGTGTTAAAGAAGCGAAGAAGCTGGTTCTATCCGTTTTTATCAAAGATACAAGTATTATTAATGACTGGAATGTCTGGGTCTATCCGGCGGACCAAAAGGAGGAAGAGCAGGGAGAAATCATTATTGCGGAATTATTCGATGAAACGGTGGAAAAGGCGCTAAAAGAAGGCCGTAAGGTTCTGCTGGTACCGGAGCCGAGTACGGTGAAGGATAAGATTACCGGTTGTTTTACGCCGGTTTTCTGGAGTCCGGTTCTTTTCCGCAATCAGCCGGGTACGATGGGGCTGCGATGCAATACAGAACATCCGGCTCTGGCGGAGTTTCCTACGGATTATCACAGCAACTGGCAGTGGTGGGACTTGACCAGACGTTCAGTAGCTATGGCAATGGATGATCTGCCAAGGGATTTTGTGACCATTGTGAGGACAACGGACAACTTTACGCGCAATCACAATCTGGTCAATATACTCGAGGCCCGGGTGGAGAAAGGCAAGCTGCTGTTATGCTCTTTTTTTATCCGGGGCGATCTTAGCAAACGTCCGGCCGCGCGGCAGCTACGACATAGTTTGCTGAATTATATGCGTTCTGACAAATTCGAGCCCGAGCAGGAACTGTCGCTGGCATATGTTAAAGGATTATTTAAGGAACCAAAGAATCTTGCCAGGCTAGGGGCCAAATTAATAGGGGTGGATAGTTTCCAGAGAGGCTATGAAGGTTACAAGGCAATCGATGACGATCCGAAAACAATGTGGCATACCTCCTGGTCGCCGGAAAAGAAAAAATATCCGCACGCAATTATTATTGATCTGGGCAAGGAAGTTGAAGTCCGAGGTTTTAGCTATCTGCCGAGACAGGACGGGAATCCGAACGGACTTATCGCTAAATACGAATTTTATGTCAGTAGTGACAGAAAAAAATGGGGTAGTGCGGCGGCAAAGGGTGAATTCGAACCGGATGCATCTTTGAAAAAAGTTTTTTTTCGAGACACAAAAAACACCGGTTCACAAAAGAGTTACAAAGGCCAGTTTATTCGTTTCGTGGCCCGGGAAGGATTTAATAACGACCCATTTACCGCTATTGCAGAATTAGATATTATTACTGACTGATATTCAGGCAGTTTTGAGTGGACCATGACAAGATAATCTTGGCAGTAAGTCAGCAACAAGGGAGATTCCTCAGCTATTGAGATGTCTGGGGCGATTATTGTGGGTAAAAAAAAGCGTTATTTGAAATTACCCGAAGTGCCAATTTTCTTACGGCGGTGTTGTTTGATAAATTTTCGGAGAAAATCAACTTCTTCCTGAGAGTAAGACGAGCCATTGGGGCGGAAAATGTCGTGGTGCCAAAGTTTTGGTTCCTTTTCAATACCGGGATTATCCCAGGTTGTCCAGGACCAGATGGTGTTGGTTTTGCCGGAGACCAGACCCCAGTTGACGGCGCCGATGTTATGCTTTTGAAAAACAGGCAGCATGTTCTGAAACAGGCAATCGCCACCTCGACGTAAGTACTCAGTACATATCAAGGGCCGAGAAGGTGCGCCTTTTTGTAACTTGTCAATCAGGTTCTCGAGAGAGGTCACGTCCCCATAATGATGGAAGGTTATGACATCGGCCCAATTCAGGGCCGCGAGTTCTTCCATTCCGTTTGACGCACCAAAGACGCAAGTTGTCAGTGGTTGCGAGGGGGCTATCCGGCGAGCCCAAATATAAACATCGCGCAACAAGGGAAGACAGAGCGTACCTATTTGGCCCTTGCTGTAGGAGCCCGGTTTTTCTCCCCGGCGGAACCACCAACCTCCGGGTTCGTTGTACAGGTCCCACATTAAAATACGCTTGTCGTTATGGAAACGGGCTAAGACCGCCTTGACATATTTTTCCAATCTCGAGCGGAGGTTAGAATCAGATGGGTAGCGTTTTAGTTGCTCGAGGCCGGGACTTTCAAGCCAACCGGAATTGTGCACGCCGGGCCAGGGTTCGGGCTGTCTGCCAGGTTTTGGGTTGGGGAGCCAACAATCATCGAAAAAAACAAGCATTGTCTTGATACCGTGGGAATCAGCGATACTCAGGAATCGATCGACACGCTTTAGAAAACCTTTCGGGTCCTGAGCGTAGGCCAGGTCATGAAGATAAACCCGAACGACGTTAAATCCCAAACCAGCGGCCCAGGCAAGTTCCCGGTCAATAATTTCGGGGTCGAAGGTATCGGCCTGCCACATTTCCAATTGGTTGATAGCGTTGCTGGGGATGAAATTGCAGCCCACCAACCAGGGATAACTTTCATACCATTTCTGGGCCTGGGCCGGAGACCAACGTCCCTTGACAACCGGGTCAAGAGACTGGGTGAGTTTACTTTTTGCAGCGGAGTTGTTGGGTGGTGGTGGTTTTTTCTCTGAGGCAATAGTCAGAGTCAAAGAGCAGAACATAACACATAATAAACTTATCTTAAAATATTTCATGTGTTTTTCCTTTCACATTTTAACTGCGCTGCTCTGATCAGGTTGATCAGGCATAGTAAGATAACAGGATGAAATTTTATTGGTAAATCCATATTCAGGCAAGTAAAATTCATCTGCCGTAACCCGGACTGCAAAGCGAATTCAGGAGAAATCCCGTTTTAGGGAGGACAAGCAGTATGAAAGTTGACAGAAGGACATTTCTAAAAGGTACGCTGGGAAGTATTCTGGGGGGTTGGGTATTAAAAGGTAATTTCGGCTGGGCGGCAACACAAACAGCGAAAAGACCTAATATCATTGTGATCATGAGTGATGATATGGGATTTTCGGATTTAGGGTGCTACGGTAGTGAGATAAAAACACCAAATCTCGATAGATTAGCCGCTGGAGGGATGCGCTTTACCCAGTTTTATAACTGCGGGAGGTGTTGTCCGACCAGGGCATCACTGCTGACGGGTTTATATCCACATCAGGCCGGGGTAGGACACATGATGGGGGATGATAAATTGCCCGGTTATAAGGGAGATTTGAATAAAAATTGCATGACGATGGGCGAGGTTATGAAATCGGCGGGTTATGCAACTTATATGGTGGGTAAATGGCATGTGACCAGACAGGATGCGGTCCATAAGATTGAAGAAAAATATAACTGGCCTCTGCAGAGAGGTTTTGATCGGTATTACGGGATCATCAAGGGGGGAGGGAGTTACTACGATCCGGCAACTCTGGTGGAAGATAATCAACCAAAAACTCCGGATAAGCCCGATTACTACCTGACCGAGAGTTTGGGGGATTATGCGTGTAAGTACATCAGTGAGCATTGCAAAGAAGGTAAGAAAGAGCCGTTGTTTATGTATTTGGCCTTTACGGCGGCGCACTGGCCGATGCATGCCAAGCCCAGCGATATTAAAAAGTATAAGGGCAGGTACGAGGGGGGCTGGGATAAATTGCGAAAAGAAAGGTACGAACGGCAAAAGCAATTAAAGATAATAAAAGATAAATGGGGATTAACAGAGCGTAATGAGGACTTATATCAAGAGGATTTTGAACGCTATAAAAAGAATAAATACTATGCCATTCTCGACTGGATAAAGCCATGGGAGGAAGTCCCGCAAAAGGATAGAGCTTTATATGCGGCGCGGATGGAAGTGTATGCGGCGATGATAGATAATATGGATCAGAACATAGGCCGGATAGTAGAGGAACTTAAAGCCAACGGGCAATTGGACAATACGCTTATCCTGTTTCTGCAGGATAACGGCGGTTGTGCGGAAGAAACAGGCACTCTGGGGCCGGCGCGTACTGTGCCTGGGCCAAAAGAAAAATCCCATAAAATGGCCCCCAACGAATGGCAAACATCGGTTATTCCGCACTATACCAGAGACGGGCGTCCCCTGCGTTGGGGGTGGGGTGTCAAGCCGGGGCCGGACGATACCTTTATTGCCTGCGGAAGTGAGTGGGCATTTGTCAGTAATACGCCATTCAGGATGTTCAAACACTGGGTGCACGAAGGAGGAATATCAACGCCGCTGATAGCTCATTGGCCGGACGGAATTACAAGCCAAGAAGATTTTCATCGTGAGCCGTGTCATTTGATAGATATCATGGCAACGTGTGTGGATGTGGGAAATGCGAATTATCCGGCAGAGTATAAGGGCAATAAAATAACCCCGCTGGAAGGGAGAAGTCTGGGACCGATTTTCAAGGGACAAAAAACAGAGCAGCGAAATATTTTCTGGGAACATGAGGGGAATCGGGCCGTTCGGCAGGGTCGCTGGAAACTGGTGTCGAGAAGAATCAAAGGTAAGTGGGAACTCTATAATATGGATGAGGATAGGACGGAACGGCATGACCGGGCCGAGGAACATCCTGAGAAAGTTAAGGAGTTGGCGGAACTTTGGGAAAAATGGGCATTGCATGCGAAGGCAAAGCCGTGGCCGTGGGATAACAGAAAACCTTTCTGAGAAATAAAGGGATAAAATTGACACAGTACATAAATAGAAATCACACACGGCGGGAATTTTTGAGTACAGCTACGAAAGCTATCAGCGGGGGTTTTTTGTTATCTACCTGGGAGAGCGGGGCAAAGGGCAGTACACAAAAACAAGCCATGCTATGGGTGGAAGCAAAAGATTTTATCAATTACGGCGGGTGGAGGCTGGATACGCAGTTTATTGATCTGATGGGGTCGGCTTATCTGCTGGCGGCGGGGACGGGAGATAAGGTTGAGGATGCTTATACCAGTATCGAAATTCCGCAAGGGGGTAAATATAGGCTGTGGGTGAGAGGGAAAAACTGGTTGAAGAAATATTCGCCGGGCAGGTTTCGGGTTGGGTTGAACGACAAGAAAGTTGAAACAACCTTTGGGGCCGCCATGACCGAAGAATGGATATGGGAACAGGGCGGCGAATATAAACTTCCGGCGGGAAGGTTAAAAATTTCTCTGCATGACGAAACGGGGCATTTCGGCCGATGTGCGTCGATAATACTGACCACCGATTTAAGTTATGTTCCGCCGAACAATATTGATGAGATTCGCAAGCAGCGGGCAAAGATGACCGGTATCAATCTGGAGCCGGTATCGACAAGTGAATTTGATGTGATAGTGGTAGGAGCGGGGGCGGCAGGGTGTTGTGCGGCGGTGGCGGCGGCGAGGCAAGGGGCGCGGACGGCACTGATCGACAGGTGGGATCAACTGGGAGGCAATGCCTATCTGGGAGTGCCGCTAAATGGGGCGGCGTGCTGTCACCGAGATGCCAGGGAATCGGGAATCATTGAAGAGGTGAGCAGGACAAGAACCTTTAACCGGGTTTCAACGCCAGAAGCCTTTAAGAGAGTGGTAGAAGCGGAATCTAATTTATCCGTTTTTCAAAATCAAATAGTTATCGAGGTGGAGAAGAAAGGGGAAAAAATTGCCGCGGTAAAGACCATAGGCAGAGAAGAAAACCGGACCAGGGTTTATAAAGGCAGGATATTTATTGATTGTACCGGAGACGGCTGGGTGGGATATTTCGGCGGGGCCGAGTACCGGCTCGGCAGAGAAGCGAAAAAGGAATTTTCCGAACGACTGGCGCCGGAGAAGGCCGACGATATCATGATGAGCGGGGTGTTGTTCAAAGAAGCCTTTATATATAAAGCAATCGATACCGGTAAAGTAAGTGATTATGTGCCGCCGGCGTGGGCGTATCGATTTCCGTCGGAGGAACATTTACATCGCAATATAGGAAACATACGGTATGGCAACTGGTGGATCGAGCATCGCGGCGAAATAAATGAACTATGGGAAATGGAAAAGGCACGAGATGATCTGTTGCGGATTACTTTCGGCTATTGGGATTTTCTGAAAAATGTGTGGTCGGGTCGGGAAAAAACGCGAACCTTTGCGCTACAAACCGTCGCTACCACATTAGCCAAACGTGAGACCAGGCGGCTGGTAGGTGATTATATTTTGATTCAGCAGGATGTGCAGGACAATACCTTTTTCAAGGACCGGGTTTCGTTCGGGGGCTGGACGCTGGATGTGCACCATCCGGAGGGGATCTTCTCGGGCAAGGCTGGGCCTTATTATTGCGCGGAAGGGACGGCGCTGTATTCGATCCCCTATCGCTGTCTTTATTCAAAAAATATAGAAAACCTCTTATTTGCCGGGAGAGATATGAGCGTTACTCATGTCGCCCTGGGGACGGTGCGGGTACAAAGGACACTGGGATGCCTGGGGCAGGTGGTGGGGATTGCCGGGGCGCTATGCGTGGAACGGGACATTATGCCCAGGAAATTGGGGCAGGAGAATATCGAACATTTACAACAGGAATGTCTGAAAAATGATCTTTATATCCCGCAGCTATGTAATGAGGATTCTGCAGACTTGGCCCGATCGTGTGAAGTGACAGCTTCAAGCTGCGATACGTCGAAAAGCTTCGCCAAAGTTAATTGTCAGAACAAGGGATTTTTGCCTCTGGATCGAGAGAGAGGCATGTTTTTCCCGCGGGGACTGTATGAAAAGATCGAGGCGATATATCTGCTGCTGTCCACAAAGAGAGCGGAAGAAACACCAATCACGCTGCAGGTCCTGGAAGCAGAGAATAGTAGAGAACCATTCTCGGGAAAAAAGATTGCCAGGGTGACCGGGACCGTGCCCCCTGATTATTCCAAGACAGTGCCGCAAGATGCACCCAAGCATGGGTTCAGTCACTGGGTAAAATTCGAGATCGACAAGAATATTAAAGCACCATATTTAGCAGTCTGGCTGCCTAAGACCGAGGGGATCTGGTGGGGGACGATGGCGAAGGCGCCGGAGAAATCGGGGCTGGCGGAGCGGGATACGACAACCGACAAATGGGTTTGTTTTAATAAGGAATACCACAGCTTTTATACTGAGCCTGCTATTGTAACTTATGGGAAAGACGAAGCACCTTGTGCAGGCAGGGCAGAAAATGTCATCAACGGGATTAGCCGGATTGAAGGGCAAGACCTAAACATGTGGAGATCCGATCCATTTTTGCCTCTGCCGCAATGGATCGAGTTGGATTTCAAGAAAATGGTACGCCTTAATACAATTCAGCTTACCTTCGATACCAATTTAAATGTGAATGATTCACATCTGTCGGATTTTCGGCCGGCGGAATGTGTGCGAGATTATACTCTGAGCTATCACAATAGTGAAAAATGGGTTGACCTGTTAGAGATAAAAAATAACTTCCAACGGTTCCGGGTGCACCGCTTTAATGCCGTCGAGGCAGAGAAGGTGAGATTGACAGTAACAGCAACCCACGGCGACAAGTCTGCACGGGTTTATGAAATAAGGATATACAATGAAGGATAAGTCACCTAGCAGAGGCGCTAGAAATTGGATTATTATTGTTTTAATTACAGTTCTGCAAGGGGTTGGGTATGCGGGCGGTACTAAAATTATTTCAGTCGATAAGTTTGGTGCGCGCGGTGACGGTCAGACGAATTCGTATGCGGCAATAAAGGCAGCGATAAATGAAGCCACCAAGGATAATGAAAAAGTCATTGTGCAATTCGGGCCGGGGAAGTATCTGGTAACGCCTGAAAAGCCGGCAGGAGTAGATCAAATTGAGGATGCAGACGATGATAAGCCCCTTACAGACGAGAAACTATTTAAACAGAGTAATGTACTGCGTTCGCCTAACTGCTTTGAACTGGCGGGGGCAGATAATCTAACCATACAGGGAGATCCGAAAGGTACGGAGCTGGTGATCGGCAGTCCCACGGCGGATGTATTGCGCTTATACAATAGTACCAATATCACAGTGAAAGACTTGACCATCGATTACGACCCGTTACCATTTACTCAAGGAACAATCGTGGCGGTCGATAAGCAGGGAGGAAGCTTTGACCTGGATCTCGATGAGGGTTTTCCCAGTTTGTCGGCATACTGGCTGAAAGGGGCGGATGCAAAATGGGGTTATGCACTTGATAGAGAAGGGCTATTTCGTTTAGGGGGATGTTCGGCGGTTTTCAGTAAGTCGTGGAAACATATAAAGAATCGAATCTGGCGATTGAAATTGGCCAAGCCGGAACAAGGGTGGTCACTGCTGGTGGGAGATCGTTTTGCACATCTGGGCAGAACAAATGGGAAAGCTGCTTTTTACTTTATACAGTGTACAAATGTCAGCATGAAAAATGTGACCGTGTATAGTAACAGCTCTTCGGCGATGACTTTCTATCAGTGCGAAGGGGAACTTGTGGTGGACGGGTTGGTCGTGCGGCCGCGTCCGGGGACGGGGAGGCTGGTAAGTACCAACGCTGATGCCGTACACTGCAATAGTAACCGTAAGGGACCATTGATAGAAAATTGTTTGCTGGAAGGTTTTGGGGACGACGCCATGAATTTCTATACCGGGCCGTCGGTGGTGACCAGGATTTTGGCCGGCAATAAAATTGAAGTTAATACAACCAAGGTATTGCGCGGCGGTGATAAAGTGCAAATCCTGGACCCCAGGGACGGGACGCTGAAGGGAGAGAGACTTACCGTTACAAAGATCGAGAAACAGGTGCTTACCTTTGATAAAAATGTGGACAATCTACATGTGGGGAGCAAAGGGTACCTCGACTCGGATACGGTATATAATCTATCGGCCAGCAGCGGGGGCTTTGTTGTACGTAACAATATTATAGGAGGTTTCAGAGGACGGGGAATGGTGGTGCGGGGAGGTAATGGAACTATAGAAAACAATCTGATCAAGGACACCTCAGGTATGGGGATTTTTATCGCTAATAATCCCATGTGGCCGGAGGGGCCGATGCCTTATAACATAGTAATAAGGAATAATTTGATCTGGGGGGTGGAAAGAGATAACGGTTATAAAACAAGTGCCGCGATTATTGCGGCCGGCTATCAACAAAATTGGCAGCCAAGTAGATCGCGCGGAGTGCGAGGGATTATGATCGAAAATAATATAATAATCGATCCGCCGTTTACAGCTATCCGGCTGCAATCGACAGAAAATGTGACGGTAAGGAATAACATGGTAGAGATTATGAATGGTCGTCCGGGTTTGGAGCAATACCGGGGAATAGTCATGGAGAATTGTGAAAACGTGCGTGTCGAGCATTTTGTGATGACCGATTCGCAAAGACGAATTGCAACAGGGATCGCGATTGATCCGGCGGGCAGTACGGAGTCAAAAAACATTGAGCTCGAGGGACTCAAAGTTGATATTTCGAAAGATGGCGAATTGATTCAGAAATAAAATGCTACCATATGATTATCTACATCTTTTCCTTGGGAAACAGGCGGATGAGTTTTACACCATGGCGGGGAAGAGTTACCTGGTATTGGTCGTTACATGCTTTAGCCTCGTCCAGTTGACGCCAAAGGTCGCGCACGCGCTGGGGACCATTTAAGCCCAGGTCGTGCCAAGAGGCCTTGACATTTCTCTCCAAAAAATCAAGGTTAAACAAACCCACAGCAAGTGAACCATCGGCCATGGGTTTGGCGAGGACTAATATTTCTTCGGTGAGAGTAACAATACGCGCCTGCCTACCGAGCGGGTCCTGATCTACATCTAATACCTCGGCATTACAAAGTATGTTTAGAGTAAAATCATCCAGTTTGTTCATGTCCCGCGAGTAAATCAAGGGAGAAGCCATCAAACACCACATCGACATGTAGGAATACTGTTCGTTGGGAGTTATGGTGTCATCAATAAGAATGTAGTCGGGATCATTCCATTGGCCGGGCTTGGCGCATTTATAGTGACGGGCGTTACTCAGGCCGATGCTATAAAAACCAGTAGGGGAACCCAGATCGCCGGTAGTCCGCCAGCAGTTGCCCCCTACCTGCCCGCCCCATTCCCAGACATCACCCATACCATATTGACAAAGATTAAATACTATATCGCGGTCGAGTTGTTTCAGGATACGACCCATTTTTTGATAGGGTTTCATCATTTCTGCAAGACTGTTATTCGGGCAGACTTCACTATACGCACACCAATCATATTTGAGAAAATCAAAACCCCATTCGGCATACTTCCGGGCGTCGATCTCTTCATGCTGATAGCTGCCGACATAAGGACCACAGGTCCAGGGGCCGGGAGAACTATAAAGGCCGGCTTTTAGCCCTTTACTGTGAATATAGTCCACCATGCCTTTTATATCGGGAAATTTGGAGTTGGGCAAAATTGCGCCCAAGGGGTCGCGGTGGGGTTTCTTGTCACGTTCCTGCTGCCAACTCTGGTCTATATTGACATACATATAGCCAAAATCAGCCATGCCGGACGAGATCATTACGTCGGCTACATTGCGCATGTCATCCTCGGTTACATTGTTATAAAAGATGTACCAACTGTTCCAACCCATAGGCGGTGTCAAGGCGAGCATATCGCCCACAACTATCTTAAAGGGGCGGCTGTCTTTGCCTAATTTATTTTCAGCAACAAAAGTAACCTGGTAATCACCACGCTGACTGGGGGTGCTGCCGGTAATAATGCCTGTTTGAGAATCAAGGCTCAAGGAAGCAGGCAGGTTCAAAGCCTGGAACTTCATGGGACGATTGCCCGTAGCGGGTATGCGATAGAGAAAGGGATGGCCCGGCCGAGCACCGTAAACCCTGGGGCCGTTGATCGAGGGTTTGGGAGAGGGCTTGGGGGTGAGAATGAATTTTTCCTCAGATACGAGAGGTGACGGCAGGGTAGTAGGTGGAGTTTCGGTATATTCGATAACAGGGTTGATCAAATCTACGTGGTCAAAGCCAATCCCATCACCACCGTCCGTAATTACAAGATACATATATTTAATCCCGGTCAGATCCAGATCGATGAGGACGGGTTTGGCATGAGCTTTTATCACACCACTATCGTAAACCTTTTTTTCATCCGCATAAATTTTACAAGTAATCGTCCCCCTACCTGCGGTTTCATCGTCCACACCAATTTGCATCTTAAAGCGCCGGGCCTGGCCGTTAAGGTCCAAATACAGCACACTAAAAGCATGGGTGCCTATGCCGTGAGGGTAAGTTTGGCCGGCAATTGTGAGAGGTTTGCCCTGGACAGATTTGTCTATCTGGACGGTGCCATAGCCGGTACTCATGTGCGCTAAATTCAAAGAGGACAAGGAAATCGATTGCACCTTATCTGAAGACGTATCCGCGCGAAGGCTAATAGAGAAGAAAGACAAAATAAAACAGACAATTACAGTAAGAAGTGAATACATAACCCTTTTGAACATGACTGCTCCTTTCAAAACATATTATTGATAAATATATATCAATAGCAGAGAGCTAGAGGCGATCGTAACCAAAATAGCTGATGAAGCGTTCCACAATTGAAGCAACGGCCGGCACTTTTATCCGGTTTCGTCGAAAAGTTTCCGTCAGATTTTCCAACGCTGGAGAATCAGTCTGTAAGGTTGTATTATCCGAAAAATACCGGATCAGTTCTTTGCCGCCCGTCGTTTCCAGAACGGCCCAGGTATTAACCTTTAATATGCCGTCATCGCAGAGACTCTTGAGATTATCCTCATTAAGACAGCTCGTTCCGTGCAGTACCAGTACCGGCCCCGTAAGGGCGCTGATTTTGCGAGCCAGTTCGCCATGATATCTTTTATTCGCACTGGTCGCCCGGTGTTCGGTGCCGAGATTGGCCACCAACAAATCAACTCCGGTTTGCTTTAAATAGTTGTGGGCCTGTTGGGGGTCGGTGAGCTGGATATTATCAGCCTCGCCTGATTCGGTAATCTCATCCACGCAACCTTCAATCACAAAGTCATTACGATATTTTTGCACAAACTCGGTGGTTTTCTCCATATTCTGGTCTAAAGACAAGGTGGAACAGTCATACATAACGCAACCCCAGAAATCCCTGCCCTCGTCGAATAAGAAATCATCACTTTGAGGTTGACCGTGGTCCAGGCTGGGAATAATCCTAACCTTCGGAAAAGGCCCGTCCGCGCGTCCCAAACGTTCCAGGTCACTGCGAAAGGCCAAAAAACCTTCCCGGGTGTCATTTAAAAAAGTGTAGTTGGCGAGCTGTTGTCGGCCGTGATAATTTCCGGTGGCAGCAATAAATACCAGAATGGAATCCAAGCCCAATTGCTTTGCTGCCTGGGTAGCACCTTGGCAAATACCCTCAATGGTATAAGTATTCTCGGCACAAAAACAGGGTATCACAGTTTTATGCGACTGGAATACTTTTACCAGTTCTCTTATTTCATCAGGTTGGTTGAGCAATACCATAAACTAATCCGGGTTCACCTGGGGCAGGGAAACCTGGTAACCAAGATAATACTCCAGGGCTTCCTTGACCGGTTCGACCAAATTTCGGCCGGGGGTGACCGAGACATGGTGACGATGTCCGTTCCGGCCCACATACAAAAGAACATCCTGAAGATTCTTAATCCAGGCTACTCCGCCACACCCGAAAAACTCATCGGGAATAGCATCTTGGGTAAATTCCCCCTCACCCAGATAAAAATCAAGGTCCCCGTTGTCCGTCTTCATACTGGCAAAGGCAAAGGGGAAGGACCTTATTCTGCCTTCATTACAGCCGTAGGAGCAGCCCGGACCAACCTGGGGATCATGCTGGAGCATGGCATGGTCAACAATACAGCCTTTGCCCACCATAAGGGCCTGGGCGGTCGAGCCGCAATGGAAAAGAATACACTTTTCCGGGTCATCACCATAATTATTGTTCCAGTCCAGACAGGCAGCAGGCTCACCAGAGGCCCTTTGCAGGGCATACATGGCGACGGCATTGCCGATATCAACTTCGCAGGCAACGGGTACGTTTCTGTCGTTCATCTCGCTCAAAAGTACACAGCAAGAAATATTGAGCTGCTGTTGCAGTTCTATCCAGCAACGAAAACCCATCGCATCCAGGGACCACTGTTCGAATATCTCATCAAGGACGACCCCGAGACAAACGAGTTTGTCAAACGCCTCTTCCGGCACCCCGGTCCAATTAGTATAACCTTTTAGTCTGGCGGCCTTGTCCTTATAAGCGGAAGAGCCGGACTCAATTGATTTCATCCGTGAAAAAACCTCAGAAAGATCGATCACTTCCATGGTGATGCCGTTTTTCTGTAAGGCCAATTCGTCGATGCGGACGGTTTTAAAAGCCGTGGTTCGAGCCCCCACCGCCCCAACTACCATATTCTTCAAACCTCCGACGACGCGACAAAGACGGTCAAAGTATTCAATATGTTCCTTAAAGCCTTCGCTCTGCGGGGCAACTACATGAGGCTTGAGCGTCGTAAATTTTTTACCGTATTGATAGAAGACATCCATCACGGAAAACTTACCGCAAAAAGAATCACGGCGAAACTTGGGGGCCATCTTATCGAGGGTGTCGGGCCAGGCATGGATATAAATGGGAACATTGACATCACGTAAGGCGTTGATCGCCGCCGACTCATCACCAAAGTTGGGCAGGGTCAGGATGATGCCCTGGTATTTGCCCTCATTTTCTTTTAGGAAATTGGCGTATTTCTGGGCATCTTCGGCGCTGGAAACCGCTCCATGAGGTGTACAGTCAGCTCCGAGCATAATAGAGTTATGACCGAGCTTTTGCAAAACGTCGGTCAACTCAGAGCGGGCCTGGGCCATAAGTTCGGGGGGGAAAAAACCACGATTGCCTAAAAAAATCGCAAAGGTTGAGGGATCATTGGTTCTCATAAGTTTTGCTCCAAATAAGAAATACACCAGTATGGTGCTAATTTTAAAAAATAAGCACAAATATCAAAATGGATGAGATAGCAAATTATATGGACGAACTTGCTGATTTTGCAATTAAATACTGCCTGGGCGATATACCTCGATGCCTTTTATACAACTTGGAAAAGTACAAGGCATCGTCATAGCCCAGCAAATATGCCACTTCCTTGATCGTGATATGCGGCTTATTCCGGAAGAGCTCCTCGGCCTGTTCTATCTTTTTTTGAATCTGATACTGCCGAAAACTTTGACTTGTAACCTCTTTAAACAAATGGGAAAAGGTCGAAGGGCTTTTAAAAATCAAATCGGCCGCATCAGATATACTAAGAGTTTCCTGAGGATGTTCTTCCAGATACTCGATAATCCGCTGCACAGGACCGTGCCTTTTTATATCGATCAGACGGTGCGAAACAATAAATTCAACCAGAATAGTAAACAAGCCCAGGATGTTGTCAACACTATCAGGAGTATAAACAGGAGCTTGGGCAAATGCCTGTTGAATTTCGTCGGTGCCGAACTTACGCTGCCATTTTTTCTTTATCGTCTGTTCAAGTATGTCGCTCATACGGAATTGACCTATCATCACAAAACCGATAAGTGTACCACTATTATAGACAGGCAGTACCGCCTCGGTCATACCACCATGACACTGGTAAGTAACCAGTTGTCTGGTACGCGCGGCTAACTGCTGTTGCTGACGGTCGAGCTTATGACATGTTTTCTCGTAGCCGAGCTTCTCCCGCAGCAAAGTGCAATATCGGCAGCGGGGCAGGTCGTCACCAGCGCTTAATTCCTGGCCATCATAGGAAAAAAACACAATACGTATGCCGAAAAGGCGGGTGAAATAGCTGAATATATGCTGAACATCCTTACTAAAAGCAAATTTTGCCCTGTTTTTCATGGCTGAATTATAGCCTATAATGGCAATTTATGCAATATTGTCCATGTAAAAGGCCAAATCTTCCATTTCCATAGCCCCCAGAACGCTCTAAAATCAGGGCACAATCAACACCTATTCCGGAGAACAGCAAATGTCATATCTGGGAATTGATATCGGGACCACCGGATGCAAAGCATTGGTCATAAATGAAAAGGCAGAGATATTGTCGAGTGCTTATCGAGAATATCCGCTTATTTCGCCCCAGGCGGGCTTCTTTGAACTCGATCCGAAAAATGTGATCGAGAAATGCGAAGAAGTCATAGCAGAGACGACCGGACTGGTCAAAAATACCGACCCCGTCAAGGCAATAGGTATCTCCAGCCAGGGCGAAGCCTTTACCCTTATAGATAAATCCGGTGAATATCTCTGTAATGCCATGGTCTCGTCAGATACTAGAAGCCAACAGCAAGTTAAGGATTTTTCAGAATCATTCGGGGCGGTTGATTTGTATCAAATCACCGGCCATAGTCCGCATACCTTGTTCAGCCTGTTCAAGTTAATATGGTTGAAGGAAAACCGACAGGATATTGTCAGCCGGGCACATAAGCTTCTGTGTTGCTGTGACATGTTGTGCCATCACTTGACCGGAGAGGCGGTAACCAGTCATAACCTGGCAGCAAGAACGATGATGTTCGATGTAAAGAATCTGTGCTGGTCAGAAAAAATCATGGAAGAGATCGACATAGACAAGTCAATATTACCTCAATCCTTACCTTCAGGTAAAGCGGCAGGGAAACTTCATACCAAAACAGCGGAGCGGCTGGGATTGGACAAGGAGGTAATCGTCACCATAGGAGGACATGATCAAAGTTGCGGGGCATTGGGGGTCGGTATTACCGGGGCGGGCTCTGCGGCGTACAGCATAGGCACAGTAGAGTGCATTAGCGCGGTATTCGACAAATGCGTTTTAAACGAAACAATGCGCCAGGCAAACCTTGCTACCTATCCTTATACAATTGAGGGTTTGTACACAACAATTGCTTTTAATATAACAGGAGGAAATTTACTACAATGGTTTCGTGATAACTTTTGCCGATACGAACTGGAAAAGGCAAAAAAAACAAACTCGCAGGTATATGATTTAATCCTGGATGATATCCCCGAGGAACCTACTAAAATATTTGTGCAGCCACATTTTGCCGCGACGGGAACACCTTATTTCGATCCCAATCCCACCGGGGCAATCATCGGACTTTCGTTAAAAAGTACCAGAGCTGAAATAATAAAAGCCATACTGGAAGGTGTTACCTACGAAATGAAACTAAATCTGGAATTGTTGCAATCGGCCGGGATCAAAATCAATAAGATTAGCGCCTGCGGCGGAGGCGCCAAAAGTGACAAATGGCTGCAGATCAAGGCGGATATATTAGCACTACCCATCGAAGCACTTCCTACCGGGGAGGCGGGTTGTCTGGGGGCAGCCCTTTTGGCGGGATGGGCCGTTGGGGATATTAAATCGCCAGAAGAAACAATACGCGCCGGGGTAAAAGCATTGAGAGTGTTCGAGCCGCAATCCCAAAATGTCAGCAGATATCAGAAACTCTATGAGATCTACAAGCAAATATACCCGAGACTAAAACCTCTGGGTAAGCAACTAATAGCTCTTTAGCCATTATTGAGCAAAGACAGCAAAGTCAAGCAGGTTGATTACACCGTCCGGTTCATCCGCGGGGGCAACGTCTGGGGAAGGTGTGCCTGGAGTAGAGCACCATTGTTCGGCAAGAACAGCTAAATCCTGCAGGTTAACGCTCAGGTCAATATTGAAGTCGCAGACATTCCAATGGGTACCATTGCCACCAAAAACCAGGTTGAATTTATAGGTATCCGGATCGTCTGAGGACACACATACTTCGGTGCTGGATTCGCCCAGATTCTGCGGGCTGAAGGTGACAGTGAAAGTGCGGCTTTTTCCGGGCTGGCTAGTAACCGGGAAGGTGCTGCCCAGCGGTGCAGTGCCGCCATCAAGATCAACGTTTTAGTCTGTGGCGGGATCTGGTTCTACATCAACAATGTTGAGATCGTCAGTGCCTATATTATTGATGATCACTTCAAGGGGCTAGGAAGAAAGCTGAATCTGCTGGCTGGTGAAAAAGTACTGGTCAGGGGTGATACTGATATCGGGCTCAGTCTGAGGAGTGCCTTCGCCTGTAAAAGCGACCGAAGCAGCGGGCTGAGGATTTATGGGATTGTAGGTAGTATAGACATCGAGCATGCCTTCGAGTATGCCCTGGGTTTGAGGTTCGAAGGTAACATCTACAATAAAATAATCACTCGCAGGCAAAGTAAAGGGTGTGGTTGGGGCCTGGAAGGTGAAGTCTGGATTATTAGTCATAATGGCGTTAATGGTAAGGGCGTTGGTGCCGTTATTGTTAAAACGCAGTGATGCTGTGGTGCTGGTTTGGCCTACCTCAACCGGGCCAAAATCAAGAGAATCAAACTTGCAATAGAAATTGGGTGCAAGTCATTCCTGCTGCCACTGCTCTGGTGTGTATTGATAATTTTCTTCTCCGTTTCTAAAGCCATCAACTCCAACATTCCAAAGAACACCACTTAAAACTGGCTTACAGATTGATTCTTTTTCACAAGCAACCACCTCTGCAAATTAATCTTTTCATTAATTTTACTGAAAACATTTAATAAGTTCTTCGGCAAATATCATGTGGCCTCTATTATCAGGATGATTCAAAGCATTCCGCAGAAGTGTGATATATGGAATACCCTCTTTCGAAAGATGTTCCCATCTGGCAGCCGCGTCGGCAAGGGCAAGCTTGTGATCCTGGGCAAAGCTTCGCAGAGCCAGAACATATGGGCGTTCTTCCTGAGGGTATGGGTTCAAAGTATCCAACCTGGTAAAGTGAGGCGTTATCAAAATAACTTCAGCTCCAAGAGCAGAAATTCTATTAAAGATATCTATATATACTTCATATACCAATTCTTTTGACATGTAGGCATCATTTACAAACTCGATCGTCACTAAATCCGGTTTAGCCTCAGCAACTCGTTCCCAGCGGGTGGCCTTATTTATGGCATATTTTTCCGGATAAAGCCATTGTCTGGAATTGGAACCACCGACGGCGATTGTTTCCACTGTCAAATTTGCATCTGGAAAACGAGCGCGTAACTTTTTTTCAAAAACAGCACTATACCTATTTTCTTGTTGGGGATATGCATCGCCACCCACAGTAACACTGTCACCCCAACAAACGATTTTTACTGGTTTTCCTGACTTAATTTTGTCCAATGTTTTCGGAATCATACCTGAAGTTGTAAGAGTTTTGGCTTGTTCTTTCGATTCCAAGACAGGTAGATATATCGGGTTTTTCGTTCTTGAAGCAAAATCAATAAAAATATTTGCAAGTCTCTTTTCTCCATGCTCTAATCTTGGAGGTTCGGCACATGTTAGCTTGCTATCCCCCTTACGAATGACTTTTTCACCTGTCGGTAATTTTACCAGAGAATCAATCCTGCGCAAAGAATAACTGTAATCTACTTCAAGCACATCATCTTTAGTAACAGAGGAAGTCGGAGCCAAACCTAATCCACCCCATCGTTCGTCTAAAAGATAATCTTTTCCTTTTTCCAAAATACGCCCATCGTGCCTAACAATGACACTTTCAGGATTAAGCGCATCTATTATCGGAATGCCTCGGCCCGGCTCCCAAGAACATAAGTATTTGAGTCCATTTTTAGATCTCCAGCCTTTATATTCCTTTTCGGTTAAGTGAATTTTTTCACCTTTAATTTCAATGGTCTCGCCGGGATCGACATCAACTAAATATTCAGGCTTTATTGCATAAGTGGCAGAGACTAAAATCAGCACCAAAATAAAACCAAACAAATAACCAGCTTTATAATATCTATATAAATATACCATGTGTTTATCCTTCAAAAATAATCACGCTCAGTTAACAAGGCATTGGTGATTATACTGTTTATATGAACTTGATCAACTTATAGGGTGAATTCCAGATGACGCAGGGATGACTTCTCGTAAACATTCAAAACTGTCGGGGAATATGAAATGGAGCCGATGGGAGTCGAACCCACGACCTCTTGCATGCCATTCATACCCAGCTTCGTGTGCCAAATCCGTAAATTACTGCATTTACAGCACTTCCTCAAAGTTAAAATCACAGCAAAACCTGTTAAATACCTTGAAATACAGCCGTATAAGTGTAGTCAAAAGTGTAGTTTTTCTACAACATAAAGATTGCTTGCCTGTATAGCAGCGCTCTCCGAAAACCAACAATTTCAAAAAGCGTCGATGACATTTATCCTATACTCTTGAATTATACCACACTTCTACACTCACTACAATATTTCCCTCGTCCCATCAGCATATAGTCAAACACTGGGCAACACCGGAGCAATACTGTGTATGCAGAAACCTCATGCTTGGGCCTGACTAATAAAATCATCAAAATAATAATGATTGTTATAGCTGTTGCAGTGATGTACTATCCGCACATAGGTCTTATGTTGGCTACCGGGCATGGCGTTCTTAAAGCATGAATAAAGTTAGAGTTACACTGGTATCGGACAATTTCAGGTAAAAAGATGTTGAATAATTTTGGCTGGGAAAATAAAATGACCAAATAATGGTTTACCTAATTAGATAAGCAAGTATCTACAAGGTAACATGAGGGATCTTATTTGAAAGGAACAGCAATGACCAATGACGCGAAAAAGAGGTTTAGTTGGCGGGCTTTTGTTTCGGTAATGACGGCAATTTCATTTGTTGGAATGACATTCAGCGGAGTTATTTTGTTCGTAGTTCCCCCCGGGCGAATCGCAAACTGGAGCGGCTGGACGCTTATGGCGTTAACCAAGGACCAGTGGAGCGCTTTGCATTTGTGGTTCAGCCTTATTTTTGTGGCGGCGGCAGTTTGTCATTTATGGCTGAACTGGAGATCTTTTGTGAACTACTTCAAAGATAAGATCAGTAAGACATTTGCGTTACGCAGTGAATGGACGGCAGCGTTGATACTATGCTCGGTGGTATTGGTGGCAACTCTGGCTGAAGTCAGGCCTTTTTCGTCCCTGAGCGATTTGCAAGAATCTATAAAATACAGTTGGGACGATCCTGGGCAGCGAGGCCCCATACCTCACGCCGAATTGATGACGCTGGCTCAGCTGACTAAGTACGTACAAGGTATAGACGTCGATACTGTGCTTAAAAACTTGGCGGCACAGGATATTCAAGCAACCTCGGGTGATGCCGTTGTCGGAGAGCTAGCTGATGCGCACAGCTTAACGCCACAGCAGCTCTACAATATCGCGGTTGGCCAGCAAGGTTCGGGCAGAAGCCAAGGAGGTGGAGGTCAAGGCTGGGGTCGTGGAGGCGGTAGAGGTCGTGGAGGGCTTGGAAGTGGTGAGCATCGCGAGGATTCTTCGGGAGAACAGAACGAAAACATGGGCAGTCTGGATGGTCGAGGCTTCGGACGAATGACGGTAAGTCAGTACTGTGATCAGATGGGGCTGGATAAGACGACGGCGATGCAGAGGCTTCAATCCGCCGGATTCAAAGGTTCTGAGGATATGACGTTACGAGAGATAGCCGACGAAGCTGGTGTTCATCCTTCCGAGGTCCGCAAAATCCTTCATCATATACCTTGACTCAGCTGAGTCACTTGATTTCTCTACGATTAGAATATCATATTAATCTCGAAAACCCAAGATTTCCTTTTTCATTAATCTATAACCAACTATTATGGGCAAAGCCCGTGGTATGAAGAAGGTAAGTGTCACTCATACGCATGATGATACTTATTTTTTCTGTAAACATTAAGAAGCAGATGATTGGGTTTTTTCAATGCTATGTGTTGGAGCTGTAATTTGTTTGACTTGATGATTTCTATATCTTTCAATTGTTTCTCTCACCGTGTGACCTTCTTCCGCTCTGTATATATCCACGAAATTGTCCTTGAGCATGTGAAAGGAAATCTCGCCAATCTGTGAGGTGAATAGCAAATCCAACTTATAATGAATAACCACTTTTATTACTTTTACTCCGACATGTTTCTCTTCGCCTAAAAATTCATTGTAATAGAAATCTTCTATTTCCGGGTCCTTATCATCAGTAAGTCTCAAAATGATAAAGTATGGAGCCCGGCCGAAATGACCAAAGATCTTAGATTCTATACCTTGTATATTTTCAACCGGGATAATGGCGGAAACATATTTCTCACGTGACGGCTCTACATGGATAAAAACCGAGTCAATATGTTTGAAATCTCTAAAAATGAGTCCTTCTGCCTTATCCGCCAATTCATGGGCTTTGTAGAGAGGCAGTGAAGGACTGGTCGAAATTTCGCATTCAACCATTTTAAATGGACCGGATTGACGAATCATTACTCGGCCTACGCCCTTCACACCATAGATCGTATTAATCTTCTCTTCAATACTGGATTGCAACTCAGGATCAAGATTGGCATCCATTAAGATCATTATAGATATCCAGATATTCTTAAGACCCAACCTGAGAATGAGTAAGGAAATCACAATAATGATCGTTCCTTCTATATAAGGAATTCTAAGATAGGCCAGCAATATGCCAGCCAAGACCACCATAGAGGTAAAAATATCCAAGAATGATTCGCCTGCATTGGCAATTAGAGATTTAGAATTTATGGCCCTACCAACTTCTTTTTCTTTTTTGGTTAAAAGGAAACCTACAATAATAGATAAGATGCTTGCACCAATGGGAAAAAAGGGGAAAGTCTGAACCTGGACTACATGAAAAATTCTGTGATAGCCATCGATCATTATTTCCAGGCCAGCATAGGTGATAAGCGTACCTACAATAACAGTCACCAAAGTCTCGGCTTTGTACAATCCGTAGGGAAAATTTTTAGTCTTTTCTCTCGAGGCCAGCCAAAGTCCAAACCAAGCAGCAAAAATAGCCAAAAGGTCTGCACTGCTGTGAAAGGCATCGGCGATTAGGATTTTTGAGTCAAAAAGATATCCCACGGCAGCTTTGGCTGCCGCCAAAAGCAATGTTACCAAAGTGGCAATCAACGCTATTTTTTGGCCCTGTTGTAAGCCCTGTGCAGAGATTTTTCTGCTGGTTTTGTCAGCAACAGTCATTTCTATTACTCATAAGAAAACTGGCGAACCAGGGCTGAACCGCAACTGATACACCTGGTTTTGAAACACGGCAACCCCGGTCTTTGAGGTACGATCAATCCACAGTTAGGACAAATGCAATTTGCCGGCAACCCGTCAGATCGAAAACCTCTAGGACCTCGACCTCCTCTGAAACGTCGACCTTTGCCCCGTTTGCCGCTTCCCCGTCCTTTTGCAGATCCAAATGGCATTTTTATCTCCTGTAATCTTGGTATGGAACAAATATGAGATTTTTGATCTTGCCCCCTATATAACAAACGCTGGTGTTACCCAAAAAGCAATCTTCCCTCATAGTGCTTATAATCCGTGATAGTTTGTTGGTGGATTGGGACAATTTCTTTCGGAAGTTTTGAAAGAGAAAAGAACCTTAACTCATAACCCTCTATTCCATCTGCCCGAGGCTTACCTTGCCATTTTCGTATAATAAAAGCAACAGAAAAACATTGAATTTCATCATTATTTGGATAGCGGAACCTTTGGGTGGGTCCAGAATACAAAGCCATCGGTTCCGCAGCAATAACTTGGAGCGATGTTTCTTCCTCCACTTCACGTTTTAAGGCCTCGAATACTGACTCGTTGAGTTCAACGGCGCCCGCGGGCAAACCCCACATGGGCACATCCTTACGATGTTGTAGTAAAATTTCCTCCTGTTCATTAAAAATAAGTGCCCGTACTCCCGGTAGATGGATCAAAGAGTGGCCGACGGATTGCCGCAACGTTTGGACATAATCGTTCTTCACTGAAAACACCCTTTCATTACAACAAATATCTGGAGTAAAACTTTTGATGGCGTCAAATACACAAATGTCAACTTTATCGTTATTCAGATTAATCTAATCTGGTTAGGCGGACGGATTGTATAATAAAGACGATTGTCAATCATTTCACTATAAATTTGTCCTAGGCTGATTAAATCTTCAATGTATTTTAATACTTCATTGCGATGTAGGCCCAATCCTTGGGCAATATCGTCTATCGAACAGGGTCGCCTTCTGACTAATTCCAGGATATCTTCCCGCGTGGCGGTAAAGGTTTCCTGATTGTGAACATGTCGATAGTCAGCAATGACCTCGGCGTTTTCAGCCAATTGGGACGCAATATACATCAAACGATCCTTTGATACCGGCAAGGCAAAACTTTCCACTGGTGGCCGGGTAACCGTGTTGACCTGAACCCGGTCAGGTGAAATATGTCGAATACATTCAGATAACTTTTGTATTTCCTGTTCGACGGAGGTAACGCCGCTCAGCATAAACACCTCGAGCCAGTACTGGCCTTTATATTCATTTCGCAGGTCCACCAAGCCTTTTAACATCTTGTCAAAAATTATGTCGGTATGGGGTCGATGGATGTATTCAAAGGCGGAGGCGTTTCCAGCATCCAGGGATGGGATAACCAAGTCAGCCTGCATTACATCACGGCGAACTTCCGGCAGGAAAAATAAAGAGCCGTTCGTCAACACAGCTACTGGAATATTCGTTACGGTCTTGATTTTATCGATTAATTCGCGGATTCGTGAATATAGTGTCGGCTCTCCCGAACCGGAAAGGGTAATGTAATCCGGATTACTGGACAGATGAGATTTTAGACTTTCAATGACCTCATCCAGAGATACCCATTCCTTCCGCTCCGTGGTCTTGTGGGTTGTTCGGCCCAATTGGCAGTAAATACAATCGTAGGTACAAGTCTTAAACGGCACCAAATCTACGCCTAGCGAACGCCCCAACCTTCTGGAAGGGACAGGTCCGAAAATCAGTGATGACATAATAGATTCTCCAACCTAAAAAAAGAAATTATTAATAAATACCCTTTTACTATGATTTACTTTCTACTTCATTAATCCAGTCGTTACATGGCAGTCTGTCGCAAGAAATGTCCTGTCCGCAACGCGCATGTTTTTACCACAACGAGTCTGCAAACGGTCCTGAAAGCCGTAATCTGTTGTGCAAAACCCTTTTTTCTTGAAAATAACAGCTCCGGTTATTGTCAGGCAAGGAATCTTTGTTATCATTGCGGTACACCACTCAGATCCCCTGTTTCGTCGCTTAGTACAAAAAGATTTTTATCATAATATTCATCCATAAGAGTAGCTTGCTTCCCATCAGAAGCGATTGGTATTTCAGATCTTCTTTGCCACCACTTCGGCTGCCTTGATTAAAGGATAGGCTGTGGGGGGTCCAGTTAACAACGGGTGGGTACCAATTTGAGCAGTCAAGATGCTGCTTATAGTAATTCGGTTTTGTATGATAAAACCGATTAGGTTGATCAGTTCGCCTACACTAATGCCTCCAACTACTTCTCCTCCCAGAATGATGCCGGATCCCCGGGCGACAATCAATTTCACTATTTGTTTATGAGTATTGGCTAACGTTGCAGGATGCTTGTCCACTCCCTCAAAGATACCCGTTGCAACATCAAATCCTTCCTCAATCGCCCGTCTTTCTGTTAGACCCGCTGCGGCGAAACCGGTATCTCCAATCGCTGTAGAAAAAATAGCAATAGTACCCCCGAATGTTTTCAAGGTGCAGAGCTTATAAAGGTTCATACCGGCAATGCGAGCTTCAGCGCAGGCAGTGGAGGCCAGCATAATCGATGTATGTTTTCGGGTAAAGAAGTCCCTTTTGAGGGCACAATCACCTACGGCGAAT
>Ga0272443_10000980_pt1 | contig 45948 bp, 38 predicted proteins | sample SSMAcet12_FD_193581 | JGI IMG/M metagenome (GOLD analysis project Ga0272443, IMG submission 193581) | Marine sediment archaeal communities from Little Sippewissett salt marsh, Falmouth, MA, United States - SSM-Acet-12 | ecosystem: Environmental > Aquatic > Marine > Wetlands > Sediment ...
AATATTACCCTCGATGGCTCGACACCTGTTCCAGATTTTCTACTGATAACAGCAGCAAATGAAACTTACTATGATGTTTCCGCAACTACTCCGAATCCAACAACAGGAGAATACACAATTCCAATAATGTCTGGAACCTGTCAGATCAATATTGTTCCCGAAATGGGAATTCCTAAAGGTTATTTCCCAAGTCCAACGGAACAAACAGTAACAGTTCCCGAGGGTGATACTATAAAAGATATCGATTTTGATTTAGTACCACTCGATGCAGTAATTATCGGAAGGATAACTGATTCGACAAGTACAGATGCGATTATTGAGAACCTACCAGTATGGGCTAACGGTGGCCCCGATGGTTTGGAAGATATGGAGTACTTAACCAATAATTTGGGTTACTACTCTATTCCAGTAAAAGGAGATTCCAGCGAGTGTTATTCTGTGAATGCTAATGGTTATGGATATTGGGTCAATCCTTCATCATATGATAGTCTATATTTAAACCCAGGCGATACTCTTGAAAACATTGATTTCTATCTTGCGGATCCTTATGCAATGCCACTCATAGAGGGAGTCGTATTAGAAGAAGGGATAAATCCAATCGAAGGGGTTCATGTGTTTGCTTATAACGAAGAACTAAGCTATTCCGGGGCTTGGCATCATACTCTTACAGACACAACTGGTAGATATCGATTCGACAACTTGGCACCGTGGAGAGGCACATGGGTAATTGGTATTTTTAAAGATGAATTTATCGGTTCCGACCCGGTATATTATACATTCGAAGAATTACCTGAAGACACAATAATTTCAGTAGCAGACTTCGTAATCACTCATGAAGCAATACAGGAAAAACCATCCATAAAACCGGGGGAGATGGAGATACTCGGACTATATCCAAACCCATTTAATTCAACAACTACTCTGGAATTATATCTATCTGAGAATCAATCTGGAGTTTCTATTTCTCTTTATAATATAATTGGCCGAAAACAAAAAACGATTTTTAAAGGTGATTTAGAATCAGGATTAGTAAATATTCCAATAAACACTGACAATACTTTTCACTCTGGAGTTTATTTTATCAGGATCAAATCTGATAATAAATCACTGAATAGAACACTGATTCTAACGAAATAGATAATTGCAATTTGCAATTTACAATATTTTCGCTTGTTTCATTAAATCCTCATTATTTCTAATCGATTGATATCAAAGAGGTTAGCAAAGAGTTAACTATGGCATCAAATTTGCGCATTTTAGGATGAGATGAACTACAATTTGAAAAAAAATAAACAGGGTTTTACTCTTATAGAATTGATGCTTGTTGTAATCATTATTGGTGTACTAGCCTCATTGTCTATTCCTCGCTTTTTAGAAGCCTCAAAAAAAGCTAAATATTCTCAAGCTCACATGTTTCTTAAAAGAATGTATGTCGGCCTACTAGATTTTTATACCGAAAAAGGTTGTTACCCGGCTGATGTCTATCCAAATATAAAACCACCTGGTCTCGTTCCTCTTTATGTAGACGAATGGCCATCACCCACACGCGATCCACTTAACAGTATGTATGATTATCAAGAATGGAATAGAGGTGGAGGATTTAGCTGGATTGGTGTTACTTATGTTGGAGAGGATCTACTTCATGATAGAGCTACCAATTGGGGTAGCTATTACACAACACATGGAAAACCAGGGGAAATTCTTTCTGTAGGAGACGATCTTTTTATTGTGGTCGATCTTAAAGGTGTCCCTTGTCCATAATTCGAATTTGAAAACCAAAAATCGATTTAAATTTACCTAACAGAATAAAAGCTTCGACTTAGTTCGAGGTTTTTTTAGGGGAGAGGATATTCGAAATAAAGAAGGAAAAGGAGTTAACTCGATTTATAAGTTTACATAATACATATTATGCTATGACTTGGCTTGTTTCTCAACTACTTCCGAATCGTACATATAACCCAGCAGTTTAACAATATTATCTTTGAGGTCTAACCTGCTGCTAATCAAATCTACAAAACCGTGATCTTTGAAAAATTCTGCACTTTGAAATCCTTCTGGTAACTCCTCACTTATAGTCTGTTGAATAACACGAGGTCCAGCAAATCCAAGCAAAGCACCTGGTTCTGCAATAATTATATCACCTAAACTTGCATAGCTGGCCATCACTCCAGCAGTAGTCGGATGCGTTAAAACAGAAATAAAAGGTAATCCGGCTTCATCTAGCTTGGTCAAAGCTGTTCCAGTTTTAGCCATCTGCATTAAACTCAGAATTGACTCCTGCATTCGTGCACCACCACTCGCAGAAATAATAACTAAAGGTATATGGCGGCTATAAGCTCTTTCAATACAACGAGTTACTTTTTCTCCCAAAGCTGATCCCATAGAACCTCCCACAAATCTGAAATCCATGAAAGCAATACTCACTGGAACTGAATCTATCTTACCTAATCCACATACAATTGCCTCATTAAGGCCAGTTTTCTCATTTGCAGCTTTAATTCTATCAGGATATCTCTTTGAATCATGCCATTTTAAAGGATCTTCAGATACAATATTATTATCAAATTCCTCAAAAGTACCTCTATCGAGGAGAATACCAATATAATCACTCGATGTTATTCTGAAGTGATTTCCACACCTGGGACAAACCCACATGTTGCGAGCAAGTTCCTTCTTATAAATAATCTCTCCACACATTTCACACTTTGCCCATAATCCATCTGGTATTTCTCTTGGACGTTGCAAAGGTGGTCCTTTGCGCTTTTTCTTAAACCATGGTACCATAATTCCTCCTCTATTCAATCATATCAAGATATGACATATGACCTCTATGTCAATCAAAAACAGCGCTAACTCCCGAAAGTGTTTTCCAAAGCTTATCTGAACAATCTATAGCAACCTGCAATACTTCTTGATGATCAGTTACACTGCGTTCAGTTTCATAATTACTTTTAACAAAGTTTGCAACTCCAACAATACCAATCACTTTCATTCCAAGGTCATTTGCCCGAAATGCTTCTTTAGTCGTGGACATCGAAACCCAGTCAATTCCATAATTTCTTAGCATTCTTGATTCTGCGGGCGTTTCATATGTTGGACCCATTAGACTAGCTAATATGCCTTTACGTATATGTATGTCTGATCTTAAAGCGCTATCAATAATCTTTTCACTTAAGTAATCATCGTAAATCTTTGTTTTGCAAGACATTAGGCTTTTTGATATAACTTTATATGACTGTATATCTATATGATCATCGATTATTCCAATTGAACCAGGTCCAGTCAGTCTATTTATAGAACCTATAGAACATGTTATAATTAAGTTTTTTATTCCCAGAATATTAGCAAGATCCACCTGATGTAAAATCTTATCAAGAGCTATTCCTTCGTACAGATGAATTCTCCCCGAGAAAACAAGAGCTAATTTATTGTTAGATTTGAACTTAGCTACTATCATTTCACCTGAATGTCCAACAACGGAAGGCGTTGGAAATCCTGGAATTTCATTATAGCTAATCCGTTGTAAAACATCACAGTAAACCTCAAGACTTTGAGCTAAACCTGAACCACATATAATGGCAGTTTTTATATGATAAGAACTCAGTTCTTTCCCAATTAAATACTTATAAGATTTTTCGACATTACTATCGTCCATTTGGATTTCCCGGGATAAACTCTCTAAGATATTGTGGTGAATGAAGATAACTACTATTATATAAACCTTTTTTGTAGGACAAATATCCAAGTCGGGATATTGATAATGCATCAGGAAAATAATTGACGCTATTTGGATGATTTATCTTATTATCAATAAAAAATTTAGAATAACTGGATAATGTATCATCTCCGGTAACAAAATATATCTTATTTTCTATTAATGTGTTTAAGAAATCATAAGCGTGAAAAATCGAGGGCTCAATAATTATATTGGGAAATCCTCTCTGGGATGAAAGATTATATGCAGCTCCGTAAACCTCTCCCCTTTTTGCATCGAAAAATGCCCCAACTTTTTCGTTGTTTGATAAAAACGGAAAAGCACAACACATAAGCGAGTCAATACCGATCAATGGAATTCCACTCGAAAAAGCCAAACCTTTGGCAGTTGCAAGACTAACTCTCAAACCGGTAAATGACCCTGGACCAATGGAAACAGCAATAAGATCAATATCACTAAAATCTATTCCAATCTCATCTAATAGAAAATCTATATATGGAATCAGTTTTTCAGAGCGACTGGCAGAAAGTGAAATCGAAATTCGGCCTAAAATCCTGGTTCGATCGGTTTCCTCATCGCTAATCGCGATAGATCCTAGATGCGTTGATGTCTCTATTCCAACTATAATCATAGATTTAATGTAAGTGTTATTTTTTAAAAAGCAAATAAAAATGCAACGAGGGATTTTCATATCCCTCGTTGCATGTGCGACAATGCGTACGTAACTCTATCTCATTCGAACAATACGTTCCGTAATTTCGTGAGTTACGCCTTCATCAGTTTTAGCAATTACTTTATATATGTACGTTCCATTTGCTATTTGGTCTCCACGGCTATCGGATCCATCCCAACCGACACTGTTATAGCCGATCGAGGTCGGGCAATTATCGAATACCCGCACAGGACGTCCTCGGACAGTGAAAACCTTTATAATAACTTCCTCGGTGAGTTTATTTAGAACATAAGTAAACTCGGTATAATCTTTAAATGGATTTGGGAAATTAATCACATCATCCAATGGATCTCCTTTACCGGAAACGAGTTCCAGCATAGCAAGATTATTGCTTTCATCCAACTCGCCCAATAGACTATCGGGATCGGTCATGGCATAAAGAAGATGATAATCCTGATTAACTGTGAATGGTACCGAAACAACCGCAAAACTATCTGCAGGAACCATCGAAACAATAACTTGATCGGAGGCAATTTGTTCCTCGCCATCGAAGAATCTGACCACTACATTCTTTGCTTCCATATTTCCGTCTATTCTCACTTTGGCGTTGAGAGTAATTTCATCGTCAACCTCAATATCCTGCTCTGCACAGGATAAATCGCCTTCTTCGAAGAATAAATCCATTCCATAGAACAGCGTATCTGTATGCTCCGGTCTGTATCTGATGCCCTGAGTTTCGCCATATTGATCGATGCTATCGTAAAATTCGATTGCAAAAGCATAAAACAACTCGAGCAAATCGTCGCCTTCAGTCCTTTCGACGCTTATAGTTACCGGAATTTGCCTTTCGACTCCCGGAGGAATATGAGCAAAATCTGGCCAGTTAATAGTCTTGCTGGTTTCGTTATAATCGAATGGATAGGTTGAATCGGCGGTCACGAATTCAGCATCTTCGCCAAGCTGGCCTTCGATTGCAATATCATAAGCAATATCATTACCAATATTAGTAGCTATCATATCGATTACTAATTCGTTCGTTCCCTGTTCAAGATAAAAATAGCCATCGTCATCGACAGGAATACCATTTACTTCGCTAATCACCTTTGTCAATCTCATGGAAGCTCCACGCGAAGTAACACTTACCCTACTGCATCCTGTGGATCTACCTAAGCCCATAAAATCATTATATGCCAGATCAGCTCCATAATCCAAATCAAGATCATCTGCGGCGTAAGGAGCATCCACTATTGCTTTCGCACCGATCCAGAAATAATTATGGTATATTGAAGGCCATGCTCCTACTTCGGCTGGTAAAGGAGTAGTAAGATGAGTATCCACAACACTTGCTCCCGTCGGATCCAATACCGACCAGTTGTCCATAGTCGGCATGCTATATCCCCATCTCACATCGCTGGACGGGTTCAATATCATAACATATTTCTGTAGAACCGTAGCGAACTCTGTTAATTCGGCTACAGCATTAACTAAAGTAGCTTTGTCAGTGATGGTAGCCCCCGAACGCCTTACAATAGCGAATTTGGCGGAAGGTACTTCCATGCTAACTGGAATTCCGGGAGGTGGATCGATATAATCCATGGCGTTCGCGGATAAAGTGAATGGTATCTCGTAAACTCCCACCGGTAAATTGGGATCTATTTTAATATGATAGATGAAATAACCTCTTCGCGAAGCCTGAATCTCGGGTATCATCACACTTCCGTCACTCTCGCCAATCGCGAAAAGCACTTCTTCCGCACTTGGATTGAACCGCCATCCCGCGGTTAAAGTTCTGGGATCGTCGCCAGAGACCACATTCGGTTCACCGGTTACTGGATCGAATTCCACATGCTGCGGTACGAAAGGTCGCGGATAACAACCATAATTAAGGAACATCTCGCTGGTCATCAAACCTGATAGATCAGGAGTGATTGTGGTTTGATACCAGTGTTTTCCTGATGTATTATCCACTTCGACCACAATTTGCAAAAACGAACCAGTTTCGGTTCTTGGATATCCGGGAACCGAATCATCCGGAGTAACCAGAGGTAAGGCAGTAACTGTTGCAGATTCGGTCAGTGGATCAATTTGGGCGTTCCAGTAAACATCAGTGTCGAAAAGACTAGCTGGTTCACGTCCACCTGCGTGAGTAATTATAGTAACTTCGCCGTTGCTATTGCCATCAAGGTATGGATCGTATTCGAAATCGAAAGTATCCGGTTCATCCCATTCAGCTATGCACCAACGCATTAACACGGTGTCCGGATGTAATGGTATCACCGAAGGTGTAGCACTTCGGCCCATAGTTATTGAATGCCCCTTTGCATAAGCAAATTGCGCATGAGACCACTGTACCCAAGGCGAACCGCCGAATATTTCTTCATTAACCAACCAAACACCTTTATTGATTTCTACAGAACCCTCACGACCTTTGCCCGTGTAATGAGCGTGAACTGTCAATCTGGTTTCTCCGAGATGTTCACAGAGGTCGTCGCCGTATGTGCTATCCGGTCCGGGACACCATCCAATGTGTGGCTGAGCCAGGTCGCCCTCGATGAGAGTGATAGTATCCCATTCTGCGCCGCCAAACCACACACCCTCGGCATCTTCGCCATCCATTGGTGGGAAAATATCGTGTAAATAACCGGTCGAGCTGACGAATCTATCCCCAAAATCATCGTCCCAATCGTCATTTCCGTCGAGATCGTCATCATCCAAAGCTGGCGGAATAAGGATTTGAGGAATTAAAATCTCATATTTAAATGGTAATTCCGTAACCACAATTTCATTACCAACCGAATCATGATGCATATAAGGGAAGAAACCATCCACCAGGGCATCGATATCGATGGCCCCACCAGCATCGCGAGGCAAATCTATTTCATAACCACCAATCCCTTTTGGAATTTCGTGAACCATATAACCGACTACTCCATCGCCGAGTCCATCACCGGTGGGTGAAGTTTGAAACCAACCTCTCCCCTCACCATCGTAGTCGAAATCGAAGGTCCCCCAATCCTGACCAACTACTTTAAGCCAATATCTGCTATATTCCGTACTGGCGCAGAGCTGATAACTAAGATCCGCTTCGCCGTTTTTGGGTAGATAATTCATGGGTGTGCCGCTAATTGGATCGGTTATCTTATACGCGCAGCTAATATATTCGAATTGAAGTGGATTCGGAAGCGGTGTATAATATGTATATGAAACTCGAATCGGAGTTTTCTTCGGTTTCCCCCAGATAGTATTATATTCCACCCAGCTATACAGACTTGAATCACAGGTTGGGTCTGTCATGGTCGGCTCTTCGCCGCCGAGATTCAGAACTGCTATATACTCACGTCTCGGCCAGGGGACATGGCCCACATCGATTGCATTCGGATCTGGCACCGCATCACCGTCATCGATAAACACAAAACCTTCGTAACTACCAAAATGTACGTAAACCAGGCGTTTCCAGATAATTTCATCAGCAATAGAATCATATTCCATCCAATGCTGCCAATTATCATAGTAATAAGGCTCATCGGAAATCTCCGGAATAGTGTCAATATCAACAGTAAGACTACCAGCGGCTTCAGCAACTCCAAGGGCCATAGCTACTAGCGGCGGAGGATCTATCCAAAGTTCCCAGCTTGCATAGGGATCGAACCAGCCGTAACCCGGGAATGGATCTAAATTATATTTCCACTCGCATCTTAAAGCTCTAATCTTGTCACCCGGATCTTCGATCTCGAAAATTCCATCGTCATCCGAATCAACCGGATGGATTCCATCGTGATCGATATCTTCATATTCATTATGCCAGGGATTGTACCAGTAAATCTCCTCATATATCATAGTATCCGGCACTGGATGCATAGTATTGACATCCAACCATGCATCGGGATCGCCATCCCCCTCGATATCATGATAGATCTCAGCAGCATCGACTTCACCGTTCCGGTTTTCATCGTACCAGCCCTGAAGAACATCGACGAATTTCCCACCCGGAGTTCTAATAATGGGAATAGCCATTGGATCAACCCAGTAGATTGGAACATCCAATGGAATATACTGAACATATTTGGTCCCCAATGCGCTTGTTCTTTCTTTATTCTCAAGAATTGTAAACATCTTGAACGGCTGGAAATACTCGCCTAATATGTTTTTCCAGTTCAGATCGGTGTCAGCCACGATTTCTGCCTCGAAAAGGAATTTTGCTTTTATGCTATTTCTATAAACCCAGCGAGTTGCTCCGGATTCTGGGTCATCGAAATAGAGAATACTGGATGAGATATCAGCATAGCTATTTCTATCTACATAATTGTCGAGATTTTCCCAAATTACATCGTCTGAATCGGGAGTTCTAAGCTGGTAAGTAATGATTACCTCTCCTCCAGCCGGAATGGTCCCAAGGTCGTATGTAATATTTGGCGAACTCACCGAGCTGGGCGAAGGTCCGGAAGATGTTCCAACGTACTCGTATATATCGTCGATTTCTTCTACAACGCTAACATTATCGATAGCATCATCCCAGAGATTGCGGACACGAATTGTTACTTCGAAAGTATCCGACTGCATCACCGGCAAAGCGATAGGCGCGATATCTGTAGAATCGATATCCGCATCGGTGAACACACTTCTAACGTTCATCATCTTCTCGGAGAAAGCGGATAATATCGCATTAATTGTCCATTGCCATTGATTAGCATCGTCAGCAGCAAGAATTCCAGTAGTTGGCATACCCGAACAAAGCAGGATTTTTCCACCGCTTGCGGAAGCTCCAGCTATCTCTATCGTTAGTGGTTTTCCGATATCTCCGGAATCCCAGCTTGAAGCTACAGCAAGAATCGTATCCATTCCAGGCACAGAGAAAGTCGGTCCCATAATGGTATAAATCCCATCGGATGCTGACTGATATCCCAGCGGATGATCAGGATTCTTCACTTCGACTTCGCACAAACCACTCAATTCACCATCCACGTAATCATCAAGTTGAACACTTCCCACGGGCAATATTCCATATGCCTCCAGAAGATATCCACCGTTTCCCTCGGCATAGATTGTACCACCACCTGCCAGATAATCCTGAATTGCAATTCCCAGATCAGGATAACGAGCCACCGTTTCATCCATATATACTCCAAGGCTTCCCGGTGAGCTATTGAACGCGGGAATAATCAGTAATCTTGTATTCCAGGGGAAATCCACCACGTTGGAATCTATATAAGTGGTATATACAGAAGATGAAATATCCATCTGTTGTAAAAGACCCGTATAATAGGCATATTGCCATGTGCAACTCTGGCCATAGGTATCGAGTACCGAGCCTTTTAGAATAACTATACTATTGCTTCCCGGAATAGAAAGCGAATAGCTTTTCGAATAAACCGATGTTGAATAGGCGCTCCCCGAAAAATTACTAAATGGCCGAGTAAAGTTTAAAGTATCCGGCCACAGGAAATTGCCGTTATTCCAGAGAATCGGAATTTCTCCGTATTCAGTAGCCAGCGATGGATCGTATTCGCCCCATCCTCGAAAGCTAACATAACCTTTCGATGCAGCAAAGTTATATGCACCGTAAAGACTGCTTTGAGTAGCATCTGTGGGAATTACGGTTACTGAGGATAATGCAACTGAAGGAATTAAGAACACGATCAAGAAAGTTGCAAGAACAAATTTAATAAAAAAACGTGGCATTGGAACCTCCAATTAGCCACGGCCATAGCTCTTGAGTTCTTTCATTGAAAGGGTAGCTATAAAATTGAATTTGTCAAGTTGAAAAAGAAATTTTATTCTTCTTCATTTTCATTCGTAGATTTTTTCTTTCTCAGAATCTCTTTTTCATCACGTGATCCAGGTTCAGTTTTTATTAGATCAACATCGATAGGCTCGCTTTTACCATAATTTAACAAGTCATCCCCATCGGGATCAGACATAATAAAATCGATATCTATAGTTTCCTGTTCTTCCTCTTCATCTTCTTCTTCCTGATCCTCATTTTTATAATCTTTCATTAATTCGTTGAAATTACGTAAATCGAACGCCAAATGAATATTTTCGATCAATCCCATACCCTCACTCTCAATCCTTCGCTCTTCATTTGTCATTGGAGTAGGTCTCACCAGTAAATATTCATTGAAATAGCGAATTCTCATTATCAGAGAATTAACTAATTCTCTTCGATATAAAAGACTAAATTCTTCTAGTTCTGCAGGATCATCGATCGAAAATATCGGCGCAAGAAGAGGACTTTCTTGGGGATTTTCAGAATTAATACCCGAAATATCACCGCGCAGATAGACAATTTCATCTTCAACTGTAGTAATTCTATCCATCAATTCATCGCGATTATATCCCGCACTGGGAAGAAGTTCCAGGATTCTGGATCTTTCTTTCTCCAGGGAATCCAGTTTTTCAAAAACCTTATCGAGTTGATCTATATGGGCATTTTCACTTTTTAAATTTGGAAAAAGCTTTTTTAGTCTTTTAAAAATAAACTCTAGGATTTTCTTATCCAGGAAATTTATCCTCTGTACTCTGCTTGGATTACATCTCTTTCTACAACCATAAAACAGAGTGGGGTTTTCAGTACTCCTGAATACGGCGGATTTCGAATAAAGAAGAATATTCTGACCGCAATATCCACATGTAAAAAAAGTGCGGTGTCCCAACAAAGACCAATATTTACCGGGGGTTCTGACAGTTATAAGTCTATCTCGGAAAGACTCATAACGACTTTCGTACTTTTCTTTGTATTTACGGATACGCTCTTCGCGTATCTCCTTCATTGTCTTTATTTTTTTCTTTTCTTTAGACATTTTGATCATTATATGGAATGTTCTTTTTTCTGTCAACTTTTATATACTAATTTCCAATAGGATTAATCAGATGATATTACCTTGACATCGGAAAATTTAGATTTATTTTGATTAGTCACTCACACATTATTAAGGGAAGGTTTATATGTCAGGATACGATAAGTTAATTTCTATGATCCCAGAGAATGTCCGCAATATTGTCGGTAATGATATCGACATTCCAGCTGTTAATTCTCGTCATGTTTTCGATGCTCTTTTAGACCAGAGAATGATAATCATGGCTTGCAACGCCAGAATTCCTCATGTTATTCCGGGAATTATGAAAGCAGCTGAGGAACTTAACTCGGTAATCGGCTTTGAGTTGGCAAAAAGCGAAGGTGGAGTTAATGGTGGATACACCGGACAGACACCTGCCTTGTATGCACAGACAGTTTTCCAATATGCCCAGGAATTGAACCTAAAAGTGCCATTTTTTGTCCACGCCGATCACACTTCAGTAAAAAATACCTCTCAAGAAGAATTCGATAGCTCTGCAGAATTGATTCAAGAACAAATAAAGGCTGGTTATACCAGCTTTGCTATCGATGCTTCCCACAATCCTCTTCCAGAAAATACCGAAATAACAAAAAAACTTGCTATTCCCATAACAGAACATGAATTCGGTTTGGAAGTCGAGGTTGGCGAGATTGCTGGTGCTCTTGGTAAATTAACTACAGTCGATGAAGCTCTTGGATATATTCAGGAACTTGTAGATGCTGGCCATTCACCCAATTTATTGGCAATATCAAACGGTTCCAAACACGGTAATTACAGCGAAGGTGAAGAAGTTCATATCGACCTGGAGAGAACCGGCGATATTTTCACCGCAATAAGACCCTATGGTGTCAGTATTGCACAACATGGCATAACCGGCACCCCCCTTAATCTAATTGGAAAATTCGCCGATTATGGAATAAGAAAGGGAAATGTCGGGACAAACTGGCAAAATATCGCACATAAGGAGCTTCCCACTGATCTCTTCGAAAAAATTCAGAAATGGTCCAAGGATAACGACCAACCGATAAAGAAAGCTACAGTAGTTTTTAAGCAAGAAATCGATTCGATCGACGAAAAATTCAAAAATGCCATTAAAGAGGAAGCTTATGTCTCTGCGAAAGAGTATATAAGAGCTTTTAGAGCCGATGGTTCCGCACAGAAAGTTATCGAATACTACGATTCTTTGTAAAAATTAACAAATTCTATAAATGAAAGCGGCGATAGTCTTATCGTCGCTTTTTTTTGGCATGGTCTTTACTAATTGATTAAAACTAAAAAATTCGTATAATATTTGGATTTAATCAATTTTAAGGAGAAATAATGAATAAATCAATCCTTCCAATCTTAGGTATTATGTTATTAATCGGGGCTCTTATTGCTGTTCCCGATCCTTTTACACTCAACGATGAACCTGATTTTTTCCGCGACCTTGTGCCTGATAGTCTAGTTACCTATCCACCGGTTAGAATGTGGGAACTGGATAATGGCTTAAAGATTCTTTTTTGGGAAAATCATACTTCCCCTGTGGTATCGATGAGAATCGGTGTGCAAAATACAGGAAGCCAATACGAAGGGAAATTCGAAGGGGCTGGGATAAGCCATAATCTTGAACATATTGTCTCTGGTGGATCTACAGGCAGAATGACCGAAACCGAATATAAAGAATACCTCTCGGGTATTGGTGCTAATGTCAATGCTTATACTTCAAGGACTATTACATGTTACTACATCAACGGTCCATCTCCACATTTCGAGGAAGAATTACAGTGTTTAGCCGATTGGGTTAGCGATTGCGCTTTCGATACTTTCGAGTTAAAAAGAGAGAAAGGGGTTATTACTCAAGAGATCAATAAGAACCAGGAAGAACCATCGAGGATTATTTCAGACCTATTCTATAAAACAATTTTTAAAGTACATACCGCAAAGTACCCAATTATAGGCTATATTAATAATTTCCTTGATATCTCCCGCGAAGATTTAATCGAATTCTATACTGCAAATTATTCTCCAGATAATTGTATTCTGGCTATAGCTGGTGATCTAACGATGGAGCAAGTCCAAAATGCTGTCGATGAATCTTTTGCAGATTGGAAAAGACAAACTCATAGAAGTTTTTCTCCACAGGCTGAACCAAATCAAACCAATGCGAGATACTCAGAAGCAACCGCTTCCGTACAAACTTCTTCTATGAGAATCGGATGGCCGGGCAAAAAGAGAGGAACCCCGGATGCATACGCTTTAGATGTTCTCACTGATATCCTTACTGACGGTAGAACCAGCCGTTTGTACAATAAACTCGTACTCGAGGAGCAGCTTTGCTCCGGGATCTCAGCGAGTCACTATAATCCACCATGGACTCCCCCGACTTTCATGATCAATGTCTCTGATTTCGATTATCAAGACAGAGATAAGATACTCAGAGCAATCTGGGATGAGATTCAATTAATTAAAGATGAGGGCGTCGAAGAAGAAGAAATCGAAAAGCAGAAAACACTTCTGGTAAAAGCTTTAATGTATGAAAATGAAACGGTCGAAGGTCAGACTTCCAGCATGATGTACACTTATATTTATAGTGGAAGACCATATTATCTTGATTTTCTAGTACCTCAATATATGGCTGTAGAAGCGGAAGATGTTCAGGAGGTTGCAACTAAGTATCTGCTTCCGGAAAAATTGAATGTTGCGTTGATTCATCCGCCTATGGAGAAAAAAGATGATATCATCGTTAAAAATACTTCCGGAATAGATTTTAAAAAACATACATTGGACAATGGTCTGGTGGTTCTCGTAGCCGAGAATTATAATGTTCCTCATATCGATATAGATATGTTCTTCAATGCAGGCTTGAGATACGATCCAAAGGACAAAACTGGTCTCAGTAATCTTACTGCTCTCTATATGATGGAGGGAGTTAAGGGATTTCCAACTAATGAAGAACTCAACCAATACATCGAATCTAATGGATTCAACGTAGAAACAGGTGGAGGTAATAACACTATATCCGTGGAAGGCACATTCCTTCCCATGGATATTGAAAATGGGATGGAACTTCTGGCAAAACTTGCCTATGAACCAACTTTCCCAAAGAGCTCACTGGAAAGATTGAAGCAACAGTTGTCCATGCAAATACAAGCTCAGAGAAATAACTGGTCAAGTGAAGCTTATTATCAATATCGAGATATCTTTTTCGGCGATCACCCCTATTCCGGTAATCCAACCGGAGATATCGAGCAATTGAATAGCATCACTCGCGACGATGTTATCGATTTCCACAATAAATATATAGCTCCTAACAATTGCGCTCTGGCAATTGCCGGCCCGATGCCTGAAGACGAACTTCTGTCATTGGTCGAAGAGAATTTTAGTAATGAAAAGCCTGTTGATGCTGTTTATCAGAAAATAGCTCTTCCCGAATACAAAGACAGCTCCGAAATCCATATAGAAGAAACTCCTCGCGGACAAATTACTCTGGTGGTCGGTTTTAAAGCTCCCGAATTGGGGAACCACGACAGGTATTCCATGGCAGTTATGGATGGAATTCTTTCTGGTACTCGCGGGCGTCTGCACGAAGAGTTACGTGGTGTTAGAGATCTTGTTTATGTAGTTTGGGGAAGTAGTTTTATCGGTCCCGAGGGCGGCACATACTATGTCATGACTCAAACCAGCCCTGAGAACTTCGATACAGTTAACGCGGTTATTCACCATGAAATAGAGAGAATGAAAAAAGGTGATTTTACTCAAACAGAGATCGACCGCTCAAAGACAATTATTCGTGAAAGTTTTAACCGTAGAAACCAAAAACAGGAAAACCATGTTTTCTCTGCTGCACTCGATGAACTCTATGGTCTGGGTTACGATTACGACGATAAGTATCTTGAAGAAATTGAACTGATTGACAAACAGAATATAATTGATTATTGCCGCGATTATTTTGTTAATCCTTTAACCGTAATAATCGCTCCGGAAGGATTTAGCACCGATTTATCGGCTAATTAAACTAGTTGATAATCCTATCTATTTATTTGAATTAAATAGGATTACGCAATTTATCTAAATTAATTTATGAGCTAATCAATATTCTCAGAAAGATATATTCATGCATGTGTCAGAAAAACTACTAAGCAAATTAGCCGATCTCTCATCGAACGATAGGACTATCCTCTCGGTATATATCGATCTATCCAGCGGTTGGGATTCTGCGGAGGAACAAATAGCGAGTGAATTTGACCGATTACTCCCGTTTTTAACCGAACAGGAAAAAGAGTATATCGAGGTTTCACGGGAATTCATGGAAGAATATTTTAATCTTAAAAAGTCTTCAGGTTATAGAGGTCCTGGATTAGCTTTCTTTGCCGATTTAGGTTCTGATTATGCGGGCGGAATCGAATTGACTATACCTCCTACTCCACTGGTTGCTGCCGATGATGAAGCTATCCTATTACCTTTAGCCCTTGAACTCGATGAATACGAGCCAATAGGCGTTATTATGGCCGATGCTTCCTGCGCCAGAGTATTGTTAGTTGCGGGTCAGGTAACCGAAGATGCCAACAAGATTTGCACCAAGATTCATCATCAATCAAAGGTTGGCGGATGGTCTCAGATGCGTTACCAACGTCGCCGCGACAAGGAAATCCTTCATTTCGCTAAACAGATTGCCAAGGATGCTTCGAAGATTTTCGAAAAGGAAAGTATTCGAAGAGTAATTTTTGCTGGGAAAAACCGAGTTACGAAAGCCATAAGTGATGAATTACCAAAGAAATACAAAGATTACTTAATAGATGACATACCCTGGGATTTTAATAAACAGGACAATCAATTATTTGAGAAAATTCAACCTATTATTAAGCAAACTGAAAGCGATGAAGAAAAAGAGATTCTCAGTCGATTGGTAAGTGAGGTTAGAAAATCCGGTTTAGCTTCTGTGGGAGTGGATCAAACTCGAAGAAGCCTGCAAATAGGACAGGTGGAAACACTGATTCTGGATAAATTTTCTATGGATTCAGAGTTGGCGGAAGAACTGGTAAGCCTTGCAGAAGCGATAGACGCGCACGTTGAATTCGTTCCAGCTAAAAATGATATATTGAAACCCTACAATGGAGTAGGCGCTTTACTCAGATACAAAATCTAAGCATTTCGACCAAGGATTTCGCATATTTTCTCCAGATACTCGGAATCGATATCGTCGAAAGCGGCAAATTCAGTTGAGTCGATATCCAGAACCGCTTTAAATTCCCCTTCTGAGCTAAAATAAGGTACCACAATTTCACTTCTCGTCTGGCTATCACAGGCAATATAATTATCGAGAGTAGATACATCTTTTACAATGATAACCTTTTCTTTCGATGCGCATACTCCACAAACCCCTTTTCCAAAAGGAATCGAAAGACATCCGACTGTGCCTTGATAAGGCCCGACAGTTAACAGTTCGATATCGGTAACAATATAAAAGCCAATCCAGAAAAACTCCTTAAAATTTGCTTTTAGAATAGCTATAACCGTTGCCATTCCGCTGATTAAGTTTGGACAACCCTCCAAAGCTACTTCGATTTGAGGAATAAGCATCTCGTATTTTTTTATTTTAGTATTTGCATCCATGATAAGAATATCAAGCGTTGCGCCAATATTTTCTATCCAAACTTCGATATTGAACCGCCTCGGAAACATGATGCGGCTCGATGCTGTCTAAGCCCTCCAAATCGGCGATAGTAAGAGATAGTTTCAGAATTCTATCATAAGCTCTGGCAGAAAGCCCCAACTTTGTGATGGCCATTTTAACCAGGCTCTGACCTTTATCATCGAGTTTGCAGAAATGCCTTATCATTTTGCTATTCATATGAGCATTGCAATGCACTCCCTTGATATCTTTAAATCGGTCGGTTTGGATTCTACGCGCTGTAGAAACTCTCTCTCTAATAGATTCAGACTTCTCACCGGTCGAAGGCCCGGAAAGCTCGGAATATTTAACGCTGGGTACTTCGACATGAATATCTATTCTATCCAGTAACGGTCCGGAAATTCTTCCCACATATTTCTGAATCTGCGATGGCGTACATGTACATTCATGATAAGGATCGCCAAAATAACCGCATGGACATGGATTCATTGCACCAACAAGAGTAAATTTTGCTGGATATGATAAAGTAATGGCCGCTCGACCAATAGTAACACTTCCGTCCTCCATCGGCTGACGAAGTACCTCCAGGACGTTCTTTTTAAATTCTGGTAACTCATCCAGAAAGAGAACTCCGTGATGCGCAAGTGAGACTTCGCCCGGTTTTGGATAAGCACCTCCTCCAATTAAACCGGCATCGGATATTGTATGATGCGGTGATCTGAAAGGCCTTGTAGCCACTAAAGCTGAGTTGCTTCCCATTAATCCCGCTACCGAATGAATCTTGGTTGTTTCAAGAGCTTCTTCGATCGTCATTGGCGGCAATATCGAAGGGAAACGGCGTGCCAACATAGTTTTTCCAGAACCTGGAGGTCCAATCATCATGCAGTTATGTCCACCGGCAGCAGCAACTTCCAGAGAACGCTTCACATGTTCCTGTCCCCTAACATTAGAAAAGTCTGCATGATAGGCTTTAGCGCTTTCAAATACTTCCTTGAATTTCAGTCGATAGGGATATATTTCTTCTCTTCCGGAAAGATAATCTACGGCTTGTTTCAAACTTGCGGCCGGATATACCGGAGTTCCCTGAGCAATAGCAGCTTCTTTCGAATTTGCCTCGGGAACTATCAACCTCTCAAATTTTTCTTTTTTAGAAAAAACCGATATCGGCAACATTCCATGAACTGGTGATATATTGCCATCCAGGCTTAGTTCGCCAACCATAACAATATTCTCCAGTTCTTCGTTCGAGATATCGATCACTCCCAGCGCTTTTAAAAGGCCGATAGCTATTGGGAGATCGAACGCACTCCCCTCTTTTTTGATATCTGCTGGTGCAAGATTGATAGTGATTCTTCCATGTGGAAAAGGAAATCCAGAATTCCGAATTGCACTGGTAACTCTTTCTCTGCTTTCCTTCACCGCATTATCGGGTAAGCCAACCACATTGAATGAAGGCAATTTTGAGGATATATCGGTTTCGACTTCGACTTTGTAGGCATCTATTCCCATAATAGAGGCCGAGATTATTCTTGAAAACATTTTTCACAACCCATCGATTTAATAAATATTTGTTTGAGAAATTTCTGCTTTTTTCACTACCAATTAATCACTAAATATAATATTAGTCATTTTTTCGTTTGATTCTACTATCCTTTTAGTTTTTCAAAAATCCCTGAAAAAAAGAGGTTTCAAATCGTAAAGAGTAGCTATATCAGATTGTAATTCATAAGATTACACTAATCTTCTAATGTGTTAATTTAGAATATAGACTCAATTTGTTACTCTGAATCAGGATCCGCTAATAGAATCTCTACTAATGAATCAAAATTATCCGCCTGAATCCATCGATCAATAAAATTGGGATTCTCTGCTCTACGAGCAATTTCCGCCAGAAACCTCAAGTGTCTGGCCGGGTCTTTTCTACTTCCCAAAAGAATAAATACTGCATGGATTGATTGATCCGACATAGGGAAATCCAATCCACGAATACTTCTCGCAATAACCAGATAGAACTGGTCGATTTCGTCCACTAAAAGATGTGGCAGTGCAATACCAGCTTCAGCAGGAGTCTCTCCTATTCGGCTTCTCTCGAGAAGTGCCCCCAGAATTAAATCGGGCGATATTCCACTTCGTTTCCCCAATCCTATAGCTGCATGCCTCAGAACATCTTCGACATTACGTTTAGGTGGAACTTCCAGAAATTCGGCCTCAAGCACTGTTTTTACAAATGGATCGTTTCTGCGTAAGCCTTTTTCCTTGAGAATCTGCCTTAGTTCTCTATCCAAACCCAATGCATGAGCGTCTTTCACTAATAATTTCTCAGCTATACGTTCTGCCATTTTGCCGACTGCCCCAACTCGAGTATCGCGCTTTTTAACATATAAATGATACCACACAACACCCAGGCCAATAATCACCGATGAGAAAATCGTAGCCAAAATACCCATCTCGGGAATCAAAACTACAGCAACTAAAATCCCTGCAATTTGAGTAAACGGATATAATGGGCTTTTGAAAATAGGATCATAACTCTTAAGGCCACTCTCTCTCATTACAATAACAGCGATATTTATCATAGCAAATACAAGAACTTGAAATGCACTGGCCAATTTAGCGATATTCTCAACATCGAAAAGTAAAATTATTGCGAAAATACAAACCACTGTTATCGCCAGAGCATATTTGGGAGTCTTATATTTTGAAATTCTGGAGAAGATATGTGGGATTGTGTGATCTCTTCCCATGGCAAGTATATATCGGCTTGCCGAGAGAATCCCGGCGTTGCCAGTTGTGGCAAAAGCCAATACTGCAGCAATAGTAATAATAAGCGCTCCAATAGGCCCCATTATTACATTCGCTGCATCGGCAACTGGAGTATAACTCTGGATCAATTCCGACTGTGGAATAACCCCAATAATTATATAAACACCCAGACTATAAACCAAAATTACCGTGAAAAGCGAAAGGATCATTCCAAATGGAATATTAATTCCCGGTTTTCGTACTTCTTCAGATACGCTAGCTACCTTGGTTAGCCCGATATAACTCACAAATAAAACTCCGGTAGTTGGCAATATGGATCCAAATCCATGTGGCATGAAATTACTGAAATTTACCCTGTTTACCTCGGGTAATCCTTTGAATATAAAAATTCCTAACAAAGATAGCAAACCAACTACCATTGTTATTTGTAATAGACTTGTTTCCTTTGCACCAATAGCATTAACAAGAGTAAACAATCCGAGAGAGACTAACGAGATGATAATTGGATCGACTGAAGTATATATTGAGAGATAAGCCCCAATCCCAATAAGGGCAATGCTCGATTTGAAAAGCATCGCCAGCCAATCACCTACTCCATCGATAGTCCCGAACATCGATCCTAAGCTTCGGCTGATAAAGAAATAGGTTCCACCCGAACGTGGCATTGCGGTAGCCAGTTCAGCCATCGAGAAAAGCGCGGGGATAATCATGATTCCAGAAATGATATATGATAGTATTGCGGCTGGACCAGCTTTGGCTACCGCAATTCCGGGCAAGAGGAAAAAGCCGGAGCTAATCATCGCGCCTGTGGAAATAGCGAATACGTCTAATAAGCCCAGTTCTTTTTTCAGTCTCTTTGCCATGTTTATATATCTTCTTCAGTATTAATGAGTTATATTAATGATCTATTATTTTACTTGAGAAAAAACTATTCGCCCTTTTTCAATTTCCTTATTAAAGCTGGTACAACCTCGAATAAATCTCCTACAATTCCAATGTCTGCTATTTCGAAAATCGGTGCCGATGGATCTTTATTAATCGCTACAATAAAGTCGCTTGTTTGCATACCTACTTTATGCTGAATCGCGCCGCTGATCCCGCATGCAATATACATCTTAGGGGCAACAGTCTTACCCGTTTGTCCCACCTGATGTGAAAAAGAAATCCATTCTGAATCTACCGCAGCCCGGCTAGCACCAACAGCACCACCAAGTAATTCGGCAAGTTTTTTTATTGGTGTAAATCCTTCCGGGCCCCCAACTCCCCTACCTCCTGCTATAATGATATCAGCATCGTTTATGGAAAGCTCGTCGGCCAAATCGGCAACTCTTTCGATAATCTTTTTCCCGTATCTCCCAGGTTTTATATCTGAAATGTCGATATTGATTACATCTCCGGTTCTGTTATTATCGAATTCAGCTTCTTTGAACACTTTATGTCTAACCGTGGCCATTTGCGGACGATAATCCTTGCAAATAATATTTGCCATGATGTTCCCCCCAAATGCAGGTCGAGTTTGAATCAGATTACCAGTTTCGGGATCGATTTCTAGTCCGGTGCAATCTGCAGTAAGTCCTGTATCCAATCTAACAGCCAATCTGGGGATAACACTCCTCCCAAATACTGTAGCACCACCCAGAATTATCTCGGGTTTGAATTTCAAAGCAATGTATTCCAAACCATCCGCTATTATTTCCTCGATTGGATCCTCAAAAATTCTATCATCTGCCAGATAAACTACATCCGCACCATATCCAATCCCCTTCTCAACCAATTTTTCGATATCATTCCCTACAATTGCAAGAGTTAATTTACACTGTCGGTCTTCCGCCAATTTGGCACCTATATCAAGCAGTTCCAGGACTACTGGAGCAAGATCATTTTCTGGAGTTAATTCGCCGAAAACCATAATGCCAGAATAACTCTCTTTATTGGGTGTTCCGGTTCCACGTAAGTGTTCCTCTATCATTATTGCTTTTTCCGGACAATCTTCGACACAGGCTCCGCAGAGTGTACATCTTTCCAGTTCGATATCCGGAAATTCGTTTCCCATAGAAATTGCTCCAAAAGGGCATGAAGACAAACAGATTTGACATCCGGTACATTTTTCCTTTTTAATATATATAGTACTCATTTAAGTGATCCCCATAACTACTTATTCATCATACTGTTATCAAATATAATCGAGCATTTAAATTCGTGGTTTTTATTCGAGATTATAAACTCCTCCCACACCTTGAAAGCGGGTGGTTTTACCTGCAAATCCCCAAGCTGGCAAGATGGTTTTTCCCACTCGATTTTGGTAATCGAAATGCTATCTTCTGAAACTCTGATACCTTTTATTGGCAGTGCTTTTAAAATGCTTTTACTGGCACATATAGGAAAATAGTATTTCCCTGCGGTGTCTTGAACTTCCACTGTATGGACGGGGCTTTTTCTAACATTGCTAAAATCGATAGAGTCCATATTAACTGAAATAGGTGAATCAGAGATATAATAGAGACTTGTATCTGTTTTGGAAATACCATTAACCGCCATATAATAATATCCCGGTGCTAAACCTTCGACTGAAAAACACTCAAAATCTAGCAGATGCAATTTATAAGAAAAACCCTCTTCCAGATTGGTCGCAAATTCATTGTCAGTATTCCATATCCCGATAGCCAGACCGACAATATTGGGATCTTGTATTTTTGGGAAACTCACGTAAATTGAACCACAATTACTTATAGAGTCGCTTTGAGTGAATGATAGCGAGGCTATAGCAAGAATAATTAAAATCCTCCCCTTCATAATGAAATATTATTTGCTAAAACCATCGTAGGCAAGAGCAAATTTATGAGTGAATCCAAGCGAACCATAATGCTGGAAAGAATAATCTACAAAGATATTTTTGGTTTTGACTCCAAAACCTGCACTCATTCCATTGAGGAACTCGTTTTCCACCAAATCGCCGCTTAATAATGGTCTGATTCGATATCCCAACCTTAGATAAACCGGTTTAAACTGAATTATCTCCATACCAAATCCTCCTGAAAAGCCAGCATCCTGAGACCAATCGCCCTGTGCAAGAGCATAAACGGGAAGTCCTTTAAGTCTGTAGCTTGCGCCCAGCGAAGCTATTATTGGAAGCGGATCGGTAGTATCAACAAAGGCAGAAACTTCAGTTCCCAGGTTTTTCATCCCAAAACCCACACGACCTTTACCTCTATCGAATCTGTATAATGCGCCAAAATCAGTTCCTACAGCCAACGCGGAGAACGTATCGATAGAACTCGAGGCGAAAAAAGGTGCCAGCCCAATGGAAATATTTTCTGTAATTTCTCTGCTATATAAAACTGAAAAAGCCATATCAGTACTTCCAAAGCTACCAATAATCTGACCTTCTTCATCAGTTCTATCCATCGAACCATAGGAAACGAATTTCACATGAAATCCCAGTCTTCCAAAATCGAATTCTCGTTGCCCCGCAATACTGCCAAGTGTGATACCACCATAAAGTAATCCAAAACTGCTTTGTACCGACATATTCCTCTCAAAACTCATCTGTGCGGGATTTGCCATCATGCCATCGGGGCCATCGGCGAAACCCACCGAAGCCTGCCCTAAAGCCGAAGACCTCGGAGAATAGTCCATCTTGAGGAATGTCATTCCGCACGTTCCAGAAGATTCAGGAAGAGCGTAAATTGATACGACCAAAATTAGCGATATTATTAATGCTGTATTTCTCATCTTATCTCCAAGTATTTCTCTTTATTGTGAAGGCATCATCACCGCATCACAGGCAAATTCCTTTGCAAGAGCATCGGCCCTTGCCTGAGCATCCTCTTTATTGTCAAAATTCCCACCATAAACAAAATACAATATCTCACCATCTAAATCTCTCGGGATTATCCATGTAAATATTCCTTCTTTTTTAACTTTCACAGCCATCTGCTCGGCCAAACTTTTCATCTTAAAAGCTCCGAATTGAAGAGTCCATTGTCCTTCGATCATCGATTCTGATTCTTCAATTTCTTTATTCCCCTCTCCAGGTATCTCGAGTCTGACATATCGAGAAAGATAATCCATATTTTTAATAATCGCCTTGTATCTAATACAACTATCTTCATCGGCAATATCACCACAATATAATTCAGCCAGTCCCAATAATGCCAGAGGTAGATATTCTGGATCGTCTATACGTGCAAAATATCCTCGTGCTGCATGTGACTCTGCCAGAACATAACAAGTTTGTCCCAGAATAAATAGGTCTTTCTGAGAAGGCTTATCTATCCGTGATGCCAAATCGTTGGCCGCTTGGTACAATCCTCTCGCATAAGCTAATTCGGCTCTTATGCTTAATGCCGAATCCGTTTTTTCTGCACCAAGTAGATCATCCAACGAATCCGGATATATTTCCTTTGCCTCGCCAGCACAGAATAAAGCTATTAATAAAACTAATGTAATTATAAAGCGAATCATATGCCAAATGAATTCCACGAACCACATTCCGGGCAATGCCATAGCGGTTCGATCGATTTGTATCCACATTCCTCGCAGCGGAACATGATTATATTTAACCTGTCATTACTAATATTATCGATTATCTCTCTGGTTTTACCATCGATTTTTTCTCTGCGAGATATCATATCCAGATAAATAATCTCAACCTCGAGTGGTTTTTCCTCGATATCTTCGAGAATAGAGATTGCATCGTCCAATCTCCCCATTCTCTCGAAAAGCCTGCTTAAAGCTATTTTAGCGGCAATATTATCAGGATGTTCTCTAACAAATTTGCTATAAAAAGTAATCATCTCACCAAAATCGCCTTTTTCGTATGCGGCACGTTCCATTCTTTTGAATACAGCGTGACAAATCTCAGGAAAGAGCATTGAAAACTTGTTCCACCAATCTATTCCATCATCGATTCGACCTTCCGCATAATAAGCATCGCCAACTCGAATATATGCTTCTTTGCAATCTTTGTCGAGTCTAATAGCATCTTTAAATAGAATTCTAGCGTTATGATATTCCTCTTTCTCCGCTGAAATATCGCCCATTTTGACTTTATAATGCGCCAGATGCTTGTTCTTCCTCTCGCTATCGATAGATAACTTTTTGAGAAGTTGAAATGCATCTTCCCAATTGTTTAATTTCTCCAATTCTTGAATTAAAAACTTCAAAGTCCAATTATCATCGATCAACTGGCGTGATTTTTCCAAAACATCGGCTGCTTTCTGGTGATCACCAATAGAGGAATAATCGAGAGCAAGGGATTTCAAAGCTCTTGAACTATTTTGAGTCGAAATCACTTTTCGGCTGGTAACACTTCGGTGGATCTGCAAAGCCTTTTTAAGATTTCCCGCCTCGCGGAGTAAATCGCCCAGAAGAATATAGGCATCGACATTATTGGTATCTTGAAAAGCAGCTTTTCGAAGCAGTTTAATAGCTTTTTGTTTATCTCCGGTTACGATCTCTTTCAAACCGAGAATATAATCTTCTTTACGCTTTTCACGACGCGTAGTTTTTTCGCGATAAAACCAGATAGCCAGGAAAGTTGCTATTGTAAAAATAAGAAAAATAAATCCGAGACTTTCGCTAATCATCTTCCCCCTCCTCTCCTAAACTAATATCCTCGAGGGGTAATGTTCTTAGCGAGTCCAGTTCATCTTGAAGATATCTATTCTTCTTTTTCAATTTCATCATTTTAATGCGCGAAGAAATCTGAATGAAGAAAAATACTATCAAAGCCCATAACGCACCAATAAGAAAAGACTCCAGAATAACAACATTCAAAGAGATGTTTGTGTAATCGGCAAACCCCAGAGAGATAATATCTATAGTCCTACTCCCGTTGAAAATCACAAAAAATACTGCGCCAACTATCAATATGAGTACTAAAATTAGATGAATAATCCACATTATAAACCTCCAGTTCTGGCAATTTACTCGAAATTATGGTCGATGTCAACGATAAAGCTATTTTTCATGTAGCTTTTTATGGAGGTTTTTATAATATAATCTGACTTGACTTTTTGATATATGGATATTAGCTTAATTATGTTGAAGGTTTGTATTGATAAAACTTCGAATAGTATAAGGAGGTAGCGTTGACTAAGAAAGTAGGTATTCTAACCGGTGGCGGTGATTGCCCGGGATTGAATGCAGTTATCAGAGGAGCCGTTTTCCGCGGATTATTAAACTATGATTTCGAATTTGTCGGACTTAAATATGGTTGGAAAGGGCTTCTGGAAAAGGATGTATTTCCCCTTGGAATCGAAGATGTAAGAGATATTCTTGCTGAAGGTGGAACTATGCTTAGAACCAGTAGAACCAACCCTCGGAAAGTCGAAGGCGGCTTGGAAAACGCATATAAAAAATACAAGGAATTGAAACTTGACGGTATTATCGTAATCGGCGGCGAAGATACAATCGGTGCGGCCTATGATATTTGGAAGTTTAACAATAATTTCAAAATGGTTGGGGTTCCAAAAACTATCGATAACGACTTATGGGGAACGGATATCACTTTCGGATTCGATACTGCTATTAACCGCGCTATGGAATCTATCGACAATTTACACACAACGGCTCGTAGCCATAATCGAGTTATGGTTGTTGAATTAATGGGACGCCATGCTGGATGGATCACCCTCGAAGCTGGATTGGCAGGAAATGCTGACATAGTACTACTTCCCGAAGAACCATTCGACATTGAAGAAGACCTTTGCGAACCACTAAAGAAACTAAAAGAATCTGGTAGAGAATATGCTATTGTAGCAGTTAGCGAAGGGGCTAAACTTAAGGTCGATGAAGATAAAGACGGTTCGCTTATTCTTCAGGAAGCAGACAGAGATGAATTCGGCCATGTTAGACTTGGCGGAATTGGAAAAGCCTTATCAGATGAAATCGAAAATCGCGTAGATTGGGAAAGCCGACATGTTGTTCTGGGGCATCTTCAGAGAGGTGGTTCGCCAAGTGCTTTCGATCGATTCCTGTCAACTAGATACGGTGTTGCTGCAGCCGATGCTATAGCCCAAGATAAATCAGGTGTAATGATCGCTCTCAAGGGCAATGAAGTCAAACCGGTGAAAATGACCGACGATATTAAAAAGATCCGTAAAGTTCCGGAAGATTATATCGAAATGACAAGGCTGTTTACCGCAAATCCAAAGAGTAAAAAATGAATAAGATTTTCCTGATATCATCGGTTTTTATAACTCTTCTGCTTGTTTCCTGTTCTATGATTCCAAAGGACTACGAACCGAATCAGTATCGCGATCTGGTGATAATCGCTATGTACCCCGAAATCGAAGAAGTGGATATCAGCGATATGACGGAAGTGATCGATGCATTGGTTAGCGACGTTGCTGAGGGTATCCTCGATGTGTCTCATCACTGGGATATAACCACCGATATTGCACAAACAGCAATTAGATGTGGATATAATGTTTATCTTATTGCACCGCAGGATTATTTTAATTATAATACTGAGCCTCTGGAATTAGCCGGACAGAGGATATTCGAAGGTTGGGTCAGCGACTATTATAGTCTCTATATCGAGGAGATGAAAGATCTATGGAGCGGCCCTAATCAACCGGTGGCATATATTACCGGCAAACAAGATCCGGAAAACGATAAAATTTTTTGGATAGAGATGCGTCATTGGGATAATGATAAGAAGATTTTCAAGATGACCGATAAAACCTTCTTTAACAACTATAATGAGTTCTTCTGTGGAGCAGATATTCAATAGAACATAAGTACCTGTTAAATAAGAGATTAAAAGAATTACTTGATAAATAAGTTTATATACTTAATTAGCTCTAACATATTGATTTAAAATGAAATAATAGATATTTTCTAAATAATCACATAATACTAGAATTAGTAACTAATTGATTAACGGAGGAATAACAATGAGAATTGCAATTAATGGTTTTGGGCGAATCGGAAGACAGGTCTTTCGTATTGCCTGGGAAAAAGACAATATTGAGATCGTACATATTAACGATATAACTGATGCACCAACATTGGCTCATCTTCTGAAATATGATACAGTTCATGGTGTTTGGGATAAAAAAGTGGATAATCGCGATGGTGCTATAATCGTTGATGGCAAAGAAATTCCTATATCTGCAGAGAGAGACCCTAAGAATCTCCCATGGGCAGAGAAAGAGGTTGATGTAGTATTTGAATCGACGGGAGTTTTTCGCAAAAGAGAACAGGCTCAATGGCATATCGATGCTGGCGCGAAAAAAGTCCTCATTTCAGCACCTGGTAAAACTCAGCTGGACGGCAATTTCGTTATCGGTGTTAATGAAAAAGAATATGATAAAAACAAGCACCATATTATTTCTATCGGAAGCTGCACAACAAATTGTCTTGCTCCGGTAGTAAAAGTACTTAACGATGAGTTCGGTCTTCAATATGGATTGATAACTACTATTCACGCATATACCAATGATCAAAAAATTCTCGATCTTCCCCATAAGGATCTCAGGAGAGCAAGAGCTGCAGCGGCAAATATTATACCCACAACTACGGGAGCTGCTAAAGCTATAGGTTTGGTATTACCCGAACTGAACGGTAAACTCGACGGAATGGCAGTTCGTGTACCTGTACCCGATGGATCTGTTATAGATTTGACCTGTACTGTAGAAAAGGAAACAACACCTGAGCAGGTTAATCAAGCCATGAAAAAGTGGTCTGAAGGTCCAATGAAAGGAATACTCGATTACACATACGATCCGCTTGTCTCTTCTGATATAGTAGGAAACCCTCATAGTAGCATTTTCTCACCCTTCGACACAAAAGTAATGGGTGGAAATCTGGTTAAGGTACTTTCCTGGTATGATAACGAATGGGGTTTTTCCTCAAGAATGGTCGATATGGTTCAACTAATGGTCTAGTTAGATAAAAGGATGAAAATGGATTTCAAGAACAAACTCACTATCGATGATATCGATATTCGTGGTAAACACGTTTTCGTTAGAGTAGATTATAATGTTCCACTCGACGAAAACGGAATCATTCAAGACGACAGAAGAATCAGAGCAACACTTCCAACATTGAGAAAAATAATTAATGACGGTGGTTTGCCCATTATCGCTTCACATCTTGGACGACCAAAAGGGAAATACGTTTCAGGTCTATCGATGGAACCTGTGGCCAGAAGGCTTGAACAGCTTTTGGGACGTCCGGTAACCTTTCTTCCGGACAGCTCTGGAGAAATAGTTCTTAGAGCAAGAAAAGAAGCGCAAACCGGGGATGTTATACTTCTAGAAAATCTTAGATTCCACAAGGAAGAAGAACGTAACGATCCCGATTTTGCAAAACAGCTTGCAGGTTATGCCGATCTTTATATTAATGATGCTTTCGGTGCGTGTCATCGTGCACATGCCAGTATATCGGCGATTCAGGATTATGTTGAAGTTGCTGCTGCAGGTTATCTCCTTAAAAAAGAAATGGAAATGCTGGGCAAATTGCTGGTTGATCCGGAAAAACCTTTTGTAGCGATTATAGGAGGAGCTAAAATCTCTTCTAAAATAGGGATTATCGAACACTTAATGGATAAAACCGACAAGATATTAATCGGTGGAGCCATGTCATATACTTTCTTTAAGAGCCTGGGAATCGATGTTGGAGATTCGCTGGTAGAAGACGATAAACTAGATGTGGCCAGACATATCCTTGAGAAAGCCGAAGCTCACAAGGGAATCGGTGGCAGGATTTTCCTGCCTATAGATGCGGTAGTAACCGACGATATCAGCGATAAGGGAGTTAGAAAAGTGGTCAATTATGAGGAAATCCCTCATAATATGGGCGGAGTTGATATTGGCCCGAATACAATCGAGCGTTATAAAAAGGAAATTAAAGGTTGCGAGACTATCGTAATTAATGGCCCTCTCGGTGTCTTTGAAATCGATCAGTTCTCGAGAGGTACCAGAGAGATTCTCACCGCTATCGCAAATCATGTGGAGAATGGTGGTATCGGCATTATTGGTGGAGGTGACAGTGCTGCTGCTGCACGAAAATTTGGTCTGGCAGATAAAATGACTCATGTTTCTACTGGTGGCGGAGCATCACTCAAGCTGATGGAAGGTAAACCTTTGCCCGGAATCGAAGCATTAACAGATAAATAGGAAATTAAATGAGAAAACTACTCATTGCTGGAAATTGGAAAATGAACCTCGGATTTCAGGAAGCTATTGATCTTTCTAAGAAGTTAGCTAACTATTGTAAATCTATTAAAGAAATTGATGTCGCTGTTTTTCCAGCTTCTCCATATATATTCCAGGTTGCCAAAGAAGCCAGTAAAACGATCATTAAAGTCGGCGCACAGAATATGCATCACGAACCTAAAGGAGCATTTACCGGAGAAATTTCGACTAAAATGGTCTTGACATGCGGCGGTTCCATGGTTATTATTGGGCATTCTGAAAGGCGGCATATCTTTAATGAAAATAATGAATTCATTAGAGATAAAGTTCAAAGCGCTATTGATAATGGTTTAATGCCCGTTCTTTGCATTGGTGAAAAATTGGAAGATCGAGATAATGGAAGAACTTCCGAAATCTTGGATTACCAATTGAGTGGCTCTCTCAAAGATATCGATCTATCTCCATTAGATAAGATAATCCTCGCTTATGAACCTGTTTGGGCAATTGGCACTGGAAAAAATGCCACCCCGGAACAGGCGCAGGAAACTCAAGCATTTATCCGTAATTGGATGATAACCAAATTTGGAAAAGGTATCGGAGATGTTAGGATATTGTATGGTGGGAGCGTTAAACCTGAAAATGCGCACTCGTTATTGATACAGGAAGATATCGATGGCGCGTTAATAGGCGGAGCAAGTCTTTCTATTGATAGTTTTGGGAAGATTATAGATATCGCATTAGAAATTGCGAAAGAGGAAAAATGATTTATGTATTAGTCATATTGCATGTTGTTATTGCTATTGCACTGGTGATCTCCATCCTGCTTCAATCTGGAAGAGGTGGCGGTCTCGCCAGCACATTTGGTGGAGGACTCGGTACCGGCGCTCTTTTTGGTGGCCATGCCGGAGATTTTCTAGCCAAACTAACAGGTGGTTTGGGAATAGCATTTGTAGTTCTTACCCTGGTAATAAATCTGGTAGCTACAAGTCCGCAGACATCTGCCAGCAGCGTTATTCAGAATCAGGCTCAGCAGGATATACCCGCTCAGGGCGTACCTACTGGCGGTGGAATGCCGCAAACTCCTCCCCCATCGGGTGCTGGAGAAATGCCTGCAACACCTGCCGGACAGGGAGGCGCACTTCCCGAGACTCCCCCACCGACCACATCTGGTCAATAGGGAGTTTATAAGGTCTTAGCCGAGGTGGTGGAATTGGTAGACACGCATGGTTGAGGGCCATGTGGGCATAAAGCCTGTGCGGGTTCAAGTCCCGCCCTCGGCATTTTTAAGGAACTCGACTGTTTATACAGCCGAGTTTTTTTATGTTTGTATAATCTGTAAGCTAATCCCACATAGCCTAATCATTCCAATATCACTTTATACAAATTTTCAATATATAATTGAATTGAAAATTGTATTGGGTAATATCGCAATACACTATATTATTAAATCGATTGCAAATTATATTATTACATTTCTTACTTAATAATAACTAATTACTACACATAGGATTAGAGTATTTTTATGGAAGTGATACCCAGACTATTTTTTTTCTCAATATTACTTTCCTTTGAATTTTATTTAGATAGTCCTTGACATAATCAATAATAACTATTTATTTAATATTCAGCACACATTATTTTTACCAGGGGAAGTAATATGGATATTTACGAGAAGTATTTAGCACACATCTCCGTTGACAAACAGCGCACGCAAACAGTCGAAGAGCATCTTAACGGCACCGCACAACTCGCGGAGAGCTTTTTCAAATTCAACCCAAAACTCGCCAAACTCGCTCGCGCCGCGGCAAGGTTTCACGATGTCGGGAAATTCTCGGAGAAATTCCAAGAGTATATTAAAAGCGAAGATGAGGCTTTTAAGAAAAGTAAACGGGGAAAAATCGACCACTCGACAAAGGGCGCACAAATTGCGGAAGAATTTTACAAGAAGAACGAACTTCCCCTTCCAGTCGCACGAATCCTCGAATATACGATCGCCGGACACCACGCTGGACTTGCGAATGGAAGACCCAAAGATGCGAATGATCAAGCTTCATTGAAAAAAAGGTTAGACGATGAACATAATAAAGTCCCACCTATCGGCGAACGCGCCGGGGATTACGACGACAAACCCGATCTCTCGATGAAAGACATCCAATTTATCGGCGAAGGCGCGAAAGGCCCGAAAGACATCGCCTTCCGCATGTCGTTTCTCATTCGCATGGTCTTCTCCGCGCTGGTCGATGCCGATTGGCTCGACACCGAAGAGTTTATGAACCACGAAAAACACGCCTTGCGCGGCAATTATCCCACACTCGAAAAACTTTCCGCCAAACTCGACGAAAAGCTCGCGAAGTTCGAGCCTCTCAAAGACGAAAGCGACCTAAACCGCAACCGCGATTTGGTTCTTCAGGCCTGCCGAAAAGCCGCTGAGCAAAAACCCGGCCTCTTCAAGTTAACTGTCCCCACCGGCGGCGGCAAAACGCTGTCCTCGCTGGCATTCGCACTCAAACACGCGATAAAACACGGCATGGACCGCGTTATCTATGTCATCCCCTACACCAGCATTATCGAGCAGAACGCAAAGGTCTTTCGCGATGTGCTGGGCGACGATCTGCAACACGCCGTCGTCGAGCACCACAGCAATTTCGAGGAGAAAGACCGCGCCCAAAACATACAAGGCGACGACGACACTACGCCTCACGACCTCGCCTGCGAAAACTGGGACGCGCCGCTTATCGTTACGACGAACGTCCAGTTTTTCGAGTCGCTGTTCGCATCGAAAAAGTCGCGATGCCGGAAACTCCACAATATCGCAAACAGTGTGGTCATTCTGGACGAGGCTCAAATGCTGCCGGTGAACCTTTTGCGGCCTTGCATGGAGGCGATTCGCGAGCTATCCGAGCACTACCACACCTCGGTCGTGCTCTGCACCGCGACGCAGCCAGCGCTCGATTATCGCAAGGACGAATTCGAGTTCGGCCTGAAAGGCGCGCGCGAAATAATCGGTGATAAAGCAAAAGTGGAAAAGCTCTACACCGACTTGAAGCGCGTCGAGGTCGAGTTCATCGGCAAACAGACCGACGACGAGCTTGTCGAAAAACTCAAATTGCACGAGCAAGCCCTCTGCATCGTCAATACGAAGGGTCATGCGCGGGCGCTTTACGAAAAGCTGAAGGAAACCGGCATCGACGAGGACAGCCTCTTCCACCTCAGCACGAACCTTTGCCCCGTGCACCGCTCGAAGGTCTTCGATGGATTGATAAAGCCGCGGTTGAAGGACGGCCTCCCCTGCGTCGTAATAAGCACCCAGCTCGTCGAGGCGGGGGTCGATATCGATTTCCCGACTGTCTATCGCGCAACCGCGGGAATAGACAGCATAACCCAGGCAGCGGGCCGTTGCAACCGCGAAGGGAAACTCAAAGACGAAGCCGGCAAGAAAATCAAGGGCAAAACCTATGTCTTCGAGACAGAAGCGGGATTTCCAAAGCCGCTTCATGCGCTAAAACAGGCCGCTCAGGTGGCGGAGGGCATCAACCGCCGCCATAAGGATTTGCTCGGCCTCGACGCCGTCGAGGATTTCTTCAAACAGCTATTCTGGCTCAAAGGTTCGGACCAGCTCGACTCGAAGAAGATAATCAAAGCACTCGATATCGGGTGTCGGGATAAATTATATTTCCCATTCCGCGACATCGCGGAGGCGTTCCGCCTTATCGATAGCCCGACCACGGCGGTTTTAATCGAATACGACGACGATGCCCGTAAACTTGCCGATAAGTTCCGCTCCTTCGAGCCACCGACAAAGCGGGATTACCGAAAAGCTCAACGATACACCGTTTCACTCTATCAATATGATTTCGAGAATATTCGCCCTGCGTTGGAGGAGACCGATAACGGCGTGTTCATTCTTACTACCGCCGGCAACTACGACGATAAACTGGGGATAGTGGTGGGCGATCCGAACGAGATAGATACAAGCAAATTAACTTCAAATTAATAGGAGGTTCAAATGAAAGGTGTCAAACTTCGGGTGTGGGGCGATTATGCCTGCTTCACCCGACCCGAAATGAAAGTCGAGCGAGTGTCTTATGATGTGATGACGCCCTCGGCGGCGCGAGGCATTCTCGAAGCCATCTACTGGAAACCCTCGATTCGATGGGTAATCAAAGCAATTCACGTGATTCGCCCGATCTCGTTCACGAACATCCGCAGGAACGAATTGGCGAGCAAAATCTCTTTTAGCAACGCTAAAAGCGCGATGAAAGGGACGAAAGACTTACCGCCCCTGTTCATCGAGGAAGATCGCCAGCAACGCGCCGCGATGGTTCTAAAGCGCGTCGAATACCTGATCGAGGCCGAATTCGAGGTGCTCAGCGACGAGCAAATGGTCGCTAAAGGTTATGATGTCGAAAAGCGCAAACCCGACGACCTCACCGACGGCAAACATATCGACCAGTTCCGCAGGCGCGCGCGCGACGGGCGCTGTTTCAAACAGCCGGTCTTCGGCTGCCGTGAGTTCCCCGCGAATTTCGAGCTTATCGAGGACGAGGAAGCGCTGCCGATCTCGTGCTACGCCGACGAAGGCGAAAAGCCCCTCGGATGGATGCTCTACGACATGGATTTCAACAATCCAAACGACATCCGCCCGATGTTCTTTCAGGCGTTTTTGCGCGACGGCGTAGTCGAGGTGCCCCACCCCAACAGCGAGGAGGTGAAACGATGATCCTTCAAGCACTGGTGGGATATTATGAGAGGAAACGGAGTGACGATCCTAAAAAGATGCCGCCATTCGGGTATAGCGTGGAAAATATCCATTATGCTCTGGAGATTAATAAAGAGGGCAAATTCTTACAATTACAGGACTTGAGGCGCCATCCTGAAAAAGGAAAACCGACTCCGAAGCCAATGGCTGTCCCGACTACAACGGAAACCGCTTCAAGGTCAGCTAATGTTGCTCCTAACTTCCTTTGGGATAATAGCGGTTATGTATTAGGCTCAAAAAATAAGGTTGGTGATAAGGAGAAATATTTCAACGAGTTCAAAGCCAAAGCTCATGAAATCGGCGATAGCAGCGATGATGTTGGAATGGTTGCGGTCTTGAAGTTTCTCGATAATTGGAAGTTCGAAAGAATCAGCGATTTCGAGGATTGGGAGGACATGAAGACGGGTAACTTTGTTTTCAGACTGGACGGCGAACTTCAATTCGTTCACGAGCACCCCGCAGTCAAAAAACTATGGGAAGAATACCTACCGGAAACCGAGATTGAGTATAACGCGATAAAAGACGGATCAAAAAAGGGTGAAAAAGTAAAAGGGCAGTGCTTGCTTACTGGTGAAACGGACCAACCGATAGCTCGCGTGCACAGGCAACTGAGCGGAGTAGATGGCGGTAACCCGACAGGACAGGGAATCATAAGCTTTAACAAAGAAGCATTTAAGGGGTTTGGATTAGAACAAAGCTTCAATTCTCCTATCTCCATCGAATCCGCATTTAAGTACACCACTGCCCTTAACTTTCTGTTAAAGCGCGAAAATGGCCAGCGTGTTAAGATCGGCGACGCGACGACCGTCTTCTGGGCGGGCGAGAACTCGCCAGTGGAAGACGATTTCAAACAGTTAGTCGATCCGGGAACGGAAATCGAAGCACATATCAAAAACTTTCTCGGAGCTATCCGAGAGGGCAAGATGCCCGTTGAGCTCGAAGACGAGAAGGATAAGCAGTTCTTCATCCTCGGTCTTTCGCCTAATGCCTCGCGAATCTCGGTGCGTTTCTGGTATCCCTCGACGGTCGAGGATGTTTTCGGCAAACTCGGCGAACATTACGCGCGCCTCAAAATCGAGAAGCAATACGACAAGGATTTCGATTTCCCCGGCCTATGGTGGCTACTCAAAGAAACAGCCACACTGGGCAAATCGGATAATATTCCGCCGCTTCTTGCGGGTGAGCTGATGCGCTCGATATTGACCGGAAGCCGCTACCCCGAAAGCCTACTTTCCGCCGTTCTCTCGCGTATCCGCGCCGACGGCCACACGAACTACAATCGTGCATCGCTAACAAAAGCTATTCTTATTAAAAATCACAACAAGGAGGTGACTGTGTCACTCAACAAAGAAAACAAAGAGGTGCCCTATCTCCTCGGGCGGCTTTTCGCCGTGCTGGAGAGGGCGCAGGAGGACGCCGCGGGCGGACAGCTCAACGCGACAATCAAGGACAAATATTTCGGCTCGGCATCGGCGACACCGCGCGCGGTGTTCCCGCTGCTTCTCAGCCTGTCGTCGCACCACACCAAGAAGGGCGAACACGGCGGCTATTACGAGAAAATGACCGCCGAAATTATGGAGGACATCCCCGACGAGAAGTTCTCCGCATCAATGCCGCTCGAAGACCAGGGGCTGTTCTTCGTAGGCTATTACCATCAACGCAACGACTTCTTCAAAAAGAAGTCCGACAAAACCGAAACAACCGAGGAGTAAGGAGTTATCATGTCTGAAATAAAAAATCGTTACGAGTTCGTCTATCTGTTCGATGTCGAGAACGGCAACCCCAACGGTGACCCCGACGCCGGCAATATGCCCCGTATCGATCCCGAAACAAACCACGGCATTGTCACCGATGTCTGCCTCAAACGCAAAATACGCAACTTCGTCCAGCTCAAACACAAGGAAGAGCCGCCGCACCGAATCTATATCAAGGAAAAGGCCGTTCTGATTCAAGCACACGAAGAAGCCCACAAAGCTATCGGTGCCGTGGAGTTAACCGACGAGGAAAAAGAAAAAGACAAACGTCGCGGGGAAGCCGCCGAGGTCGCGCTCGCACGCCAGTGGATGTGTAAAAACTTCTACGATGTTCGCACATTCGGCGCTGTGATGGCACTCAAAACAAACTGCGGCATCGTCACTGGGCCGGTTCAACTGAATTTTGCCCGTAGCATGGAACCGGTTTTGCCTCTCGAAATCACGATTACGCGAATGGCTGTGGCGACCGAAGCCGAGGCCAAAAAAATGAAAGGCGACAACCGCACAATGGGCCGCAAGCACATCGTGCCCTACGGCCTCTACCGCGCGGAGGGCTATATCTCGGCGAACCTCGCGCAAAAAACCGGATTCTCAACGGACGACCTCGAATTGCTCTGGGAATCGCTGGTCAACATGTTCGACCACGACCACAGCGCCGCGCGCGGCAAGATGAACGCCCGCAAACTGTTCGTTTTCAAACACGATTCGGAAATCGGCAACGCCCCCGCGCATAAATTATTCGACCTGGTCAAAGTCGAGCCGAATCACGAAGATCGTCCCGCGCGCGCGTTCGAGGATTACAAAATAACCGTCGATAAGGCCGCCCCGCAGGGTGTGGAGGTAATCGAGAAACTGTAAATGCAAATCGCATCGTAGGGGCAATTCATGAATTGCCCCTACGGTATCGGGGCGAGCGGCCGTTGAGCGGAGTCGAAACGTAATTAACACCCCGGCCTTCGGCCACCCCTCTTTGGAAAGAGGGGAATGTTACAGTAGAATTCCCCTTCATTTGCGAAGGGATGCCGAGCGAAGCAAGGCGGTAAAATTCCCCTTCATGAATGAAGGGGTGGATTCGCGAAGCGAAGACGGGGTAGTTGAAAATAAATGCAAAACAAGAAAGTTACATGAACTCTACATACGAACATAAATTCTCCAATTCCCAGCTCCTGCCGCTTTCCGGGTTGCAGCACTATTTGTTCTGCGAGCGGCAGTGCGCGCTGATTCATATCGAAGAGATATGGTCGGAGAATATTTTCACCGCGCAGGGCAGGCAGCTTCATGAAAAGGCGCACGAGAGCGGAGTCGAGCGACATAAGGGGCTGAAAATCGCGCGGGATTTGTCTCTGAAGAGCCTGAAGCTGGGGCTTTCCGGCAAAGCGGATGTCGTGGAGTTTCATCGCGAGGTGAAGATTTGGCGGCCCTTTCCGGTCGAGTATAAGCGCGGCAAGCCGAAGAAAAATAGTTGCGATAAAGTCCAGCTTTGCGCGCAGGCGATCTGCCTCGAAGAGATGCTCGATGTCGAGATTCCGCGCGGGGCGTTGTTTTATGGCAAAACCCGGCGCCGGTTGGATGTCGAACTCGACGTCGCGCTTCGAGTGTTGACTGCGGAAACGGCGGCGGCCTATCATCGCCTAATCGAGAGCGGAATCACGCCGCCAGCGGAATACTCGAAGAAGTGCGAATCGTGCTCGCTAAAGGATATTTGCCGTCCGAAGGGCACCGCGCATCGCTCAGTGGCGCGGTATCTGGGGAATATCATGAGGATGGAGTAATGTAGAATGTATAATGAATAATTAATAATGAAGAATGAGTGGGAGCTAATTATTAGCCACTTTTAGAAAAACAATTGTCATTCCCGCAAAAGGGGGAATCCGATACAGAGAAAGAAAAAGTAATGAAATTGATCTATCACGATGAAAACATTCACCCCCAACGGGGTTGTTCTTTGAAAGAATTGTTGAATGCGAAAGGCGCATTTCCCCTCGCTGGCGACTCTGGACTTGCGTGGGGGGATCGGGCGCAAGGAGGTTTCGATGAGACACAATAAGGCTTCGACAGCGGAAAACCGGCATGTTACCGGTTGCGAAGGTTTTTTGATGGCATGCCCACGCCTTTCGACTGCGCGCGACGGTTCGCCGACAGCGCGCGCGAAGCTTTTGATAGCCTGCGCATGGCTTTCGATAGCCCGCAACGAGCTATTGATGAAATCAAAGGCCGATTGCGTAAAGTCAATTGACGATCGCAGGCTGTCGATGGCCGGTTGCAGAGCATCGGCAGGCGGTTACGGGCTGTCGTTTGGCGCATGCAGGCTATCTTCGACCGATTGCGCGGTGTCGGAGGTTTCGCGCGGCCAATCGGCAACCTCCCGCACCCAATCGACAACCGATTGCAGGGAATCGGAGAGCGCTTGCGGTGTGTCGAAGGGTTCATCAGGGACTTGTTTGCGGTTTGCCGGTCGCGGAGGGCGATCGGTTACTCTTTCGAGGCGACCTGTAGCTCATCGACCCTAATCTGTTTTACAGATCGATCTCGATGAGCCGCAGATCGGCTTCAATACTGAACAGATTGGGTAGAATGAGCAACAGATTGGGTGCAATGACGAACAGATCGGCCTCGATGAGCGGCAGATCGGGTAGAAGGAGCAACAGATTGACTGGAAGGACAGGCAGATCGGGCGGAACGAGCCGAACCTCGCCCGAAGTTTTGAATGAATTGAACGCCCCCGCGAAAGGGCTTCGAAACCGAAGAAACACCCCGGCCTTCGGCCACCCCTCTTTTGAAAGAGGGGAATGTTACGGTAGGATTCCCCTTCATTTACGGAGGGGTGCCGAGCGAAGCAAGGCGGTAAAATTTCCCTTCATGAATGAAGGGGTGGCATCGCGAAGCGATGACGGGGTAGTTGAAAAGGAGCAATGTGAGATTCAAAGAAAAGCGGCTAAGATTGCCATTCAACCCGAAATTGAAAGAGCGCGCCCGTGAATTGAGAAAGGCGGGAGTTCTCAGCGAGGTTCTTTTCTGGAATGCCGTTAAGAATAAGAAGTTCTTAGGGTTGGATTTTGATCGCCAACGAATAATTGGGCACTATATCGTCGATTTTTATATTAAAAGACTCGGAATAGTTATCGAGATCGACGGTTCATCGCACAACGAAAAAGAAGAAGATGATAAAGAAAGGGATAGTTTTCTTCGCGGTTTAGAACTCGATGTAATTCATTTCACAGATTCGGAAGTGAAGAATAATCTCGAAGGAATAATGAGCTATTTAGAAACATATCTTATTGATAATTATGCAGTTGAGAATTAAACGCGGTCTCTCTTTTGGAAAAAGGGGAATGAACACCCCGGCCTTCGGCCACCCCTCTTTGAAAAGAGGGGAATGTTACAGTAGGATTCCCCTTCATGAATGAAGGGGTGGCATCGCGAAGCGATGACGGGGTAGTTGAAAAGGAGAATGAAACATGGTCGTCTGATAGTGGTTACTGTGGTCAGCTGGGCATTACTAAAAAACCGAAGAAACACCCCGGCCTTCGGCCACCCCTCTTTGAAAAGAGGGGAATGTTACGGTAGGATTCCCTTTCATTTGCGAAGGTGTGCCAAGCGAAGCGAGGCGGTAGGATTCCCCTTCATGAATGAAGGGGTGGATTCGCGAAGCGAAGACGGGGTAGTTGAAAAGGAGCAATGTGAAAAGATTTTTAAACACACTATTCGTTAGCACGCAGGGGGCGTATTTGCGGCGCGAGCGCGAGAATATTGTCGTCGAGATCGAGGGGAAGGTTGCGGCGCGGTTTCCTGTGCACCTTTTGGGGCAGGTTACTTGTTTCGGTAATGCTATGTGCAGCCCTTTTATGCTGGGGCTTTGCGCGGAGAACGGCGTTGCGGTGTCTTTCCTTACCGAGAACGGGCGATACCTGTCGCGAATGGTCGGCAAAACCTCCGGGAATGTTCTTTTGCGGAAACAGCAGTTCCGCGCCTCGGAAAACGAGGGCAGGGCAGCCCAAATCGCGAAGGCAATTGTCGCGGGAAAGGTCGCAAACCAGCGAACCGTGCTTCAGCGCGCACTTCGCGACCACCCGGAGATCGAATCCGAGGGCGCGATCGCGAGGGTGATCGACAGGTTGAAATCGAACCTCGAATTCCTCGATTCCACCGACGACCTCGACCGAATTCGCGGTTTGGAAGGCGATTCGGCGAATCTGTATTTTTCGGTTTTCGATAGATTAATCCTTTGCCAAAAGGGAGATTTTTTCTTTCGAGGTCGAAATCGAAGGCCGCCGACGGACAATGTCAACGCGCTGCTTTCGTTCGCATACACGCTTCTGATGCTCGATTGCCGCAGCGCGTTGGAGAGTGTCGGTCTCGATCCGCAGGTCGGTTATCTTCACGCCGACCGTCCGGGAAGACCGAGCCTCGCACTCGATCTTATGGAGGAATTCCGCCCGGTAATCGCGGACAGGATCGCGCTTTCGATGATAAATCGACAACAACTAAAGAAATCGGATTTCAACAAAACGGAATCGCGCGCCGTTCTGATGCAAGACGACTCGCGAAAGAAGTTGATCAACGAATATCAAGAAAAGAAGAAGGCGGAACTGACCCATCCGTTTTTGAACGAGAAGATGCAGACCGGGCTTTTGTTCCATATTCAGGCGCTGCTTTTGGCGCGGCATCTTCGCGGCGATCTCGACGGCTATCCGCCCTATGTTTGGAGGTAACTATGCTTGTGCTGGTAACTTACGATGTTTCGACTATGAAGCTCGACGGCCCTAAACGGCTTCGTCGCGTGGCAAAGGTCTGTTTGGATTATTGTCAACGCGTTCAGAATTCGTGTTTCGAGTGCAATGTCGATCCGGCCCAATGGACGAATTTGAAGGCGAAATTGCTGAAGGAGATAAATCCGAAGGAGGACAGTCTGCGGTTTTATTTTCTCGGGAAGAATTGGCGGCGGCGGGTGGAACATCACGGTGTGAAGGAGGTTTTGGATTTGGAAGGGCCGCTTATAATTTGATGCGCGAACGTGAAGTTGTGTTAAGATATCCGTGAGGTTCGCGCATTGTGCAGATTGTTGTAGTTCTTTGAAAACGTTAAATTATGCTATATTTTTTTATACATGGTTGGCTATATTTGTCAACTTCGCGGAAAATAGCTATTGCGTCTTACTATATAAGTGTTTAAATTGATAGGGTCGCGCCCTTCGCGGGCGCGTGGATTGAAACATTGTGGGCCAATCGGCAGCATCAAAATTAAACGTCGCGCCCTTCGCGGGCGCGTGGATTGAAACTTGAAAAATTTGAGAATAACCTCGAGCAGATTGCGTCGCGCCCTTCGCGGGCGCGTGGATTGAAACTTGTCAATTCGGTGGAAAATACCCTCTGAACAAAGGTCGCGCCCTTCGCGGGCGCGTGGATTGAAACAAAGATTTATGGTATAGAAATTAACGATCTGGAAAGTCGCGCCCTTCGCGGGCGCGTGGATTGAAACTCCTCGACGACGAAGATGAGACTTATGGCCCTGAGTCGCGCCCTTCGCGGGCGCGTGGATTGAAACGTCAACCCATTTTCTCTGTTGTCGTTGGATATTTGTCGCGCCCTTCGCGGGCGCGTGGATTGAAACAAATTGCCTATTATCAGAGTGAGCACCGCGCAAAGTCGCGCCCTTCGCGGGCGCGTGGATTGAAACGGCCAGGACGCTACCAATTATCCTATCTCGAGGAGGTCGCGCCCTTCGCGGGCGCGTGGATTGAAACCATCGTGCCGCCACGATAAAGCATATACTCGAACGTCGCGCCCTTCGCGGGCGCGTGGATTGAAACCGCCATCTCCAGCATACCAGCGCACCATAGACGCGTCGCGCCCTTCGCGGGCGCGTGGATTGAAACGGCAAATACCGTATCGGCATAAGCTGCATATGTGTCGCGCCCTTCGCGGGCGCGTGGATTGAAACCAGGCGCTTGAATCGGTGGCATTGAGAGTGCCATCGTCGCGCCCTTCGCGGGCGCGTGGATTGAAACCCACCAGTTGTATCGTGATCCTCGCGCTCGTAGGTCGCGCCCTTCGCGGGCGCGTGGATTGAAACCTAATATAATATCAAGAAAAGATATAGATCGTGCGGTCGCGCCCTTCGCGGGCGCGTGGATTGAAACAGTTTCGCATATCCTCCGAAAATATTGCACGCGCGTCGCGCCCTTCGCGGGCGCGTGGATTGAAACGGGCGATCTTGAGCAACCGCTTACGGCACGGGAGGTCGCGCCCTTCGCGGGCGCGTGGATTGAAACTTTTCTTCGCCATAAGGTATCTCCCGCCTCATACGGTCGCGCCCTTCGCGGGCGCGTGGATTGAAACATATACCACACACCCTTATTTTTTTCTGCATCAAGTCGCGCCCTTCGCGGGCGCGTGGATTGAAACAGCCACTCACATACGTCTTGTATCAATAATGCCGACGTCGCGCCCTTCGCGGGCGCGTGGATTGAAACTCATAGACCTCTATATCAATATACTCAGCGCGCCCTGTCGCGCCCTTCGCGGGCGCGTGGATTGAAACAAGTTTAAATTTTCCGATTTCGCTTTCAGAATAAGTCGCGCCCTTCGCGGGCGCGTGGATTGAAACTTTTATCAATGAATCTACAAATATATTTACCGTAGTCGCGCCCTTCGCGGGCGCGTGGATTGAAACACCACGGGCCGGGGCGATCAATAAAAATCCTGCAGTCGCGCCCTTCGCGGGCGCGTGGATTGAAACAGGGGGCTGCAGATTGAGGTTGTAAACGAGGGAAGTCGCGCCCTTCGCGGGCGCGTGGATTGAAACCTATCTCTGCGACTTTAAAGTCTTGTAAACGAGAGGTCGCGCCCTTCGCGGGCGCGTGGATTGAAACTCCAGCGGCTTCAGCCGATCCAAGGCCTCCAGTTCGTCGCGCCCTTCGCGGGCGCGTGGATTGAAACAGGGAATCATCTATCCCCTTCAAACTCAACATAAGTCGCGCCCTTCGCGGGCGCGTGGATTGAAACCTTAGGGATGATTGCAACCGCGTCGTTTTGCCGCGTCGCGCCCTTCGCGGGCGCGTGGATTGAAACGGTCCCGGATGTCTATGACAATCTCCTCGAGGCCGTCGCGCCCTTCGCGGGCGCGTGGATTGAAACCAGACAATGATAATAAAAATATTTTCGGAATATTGTCGCGCCCTTCGCGGGCGCGTGGATTGAAACATATATTTCTGGCATACCCTGATTAAAATCTTCTGTCGCGCCCTTCGCGGGCGCGTGGATTGAAACCGGGATCACTCCCCACGCTTATCTTATCCCCTCCGTCGCGCCCTTCGCGGGCGCGTGGATTGAAACCCCTTGCTAAAGATTTTAATTTTCTGGATATATCGTCGCGCCCTTCGCGGGCGCGTGGATTGAAACGTGGAATTTAAGGGCGCAACAAAATGGTAAAGATGTCGCGCCCTTCGCGGGCGCGTGGATTGAAACACCGGCGCAACAAGTTTTTTGTCGAGTGTATATCCGTCGCGCCCTTCGCGGGCGCGTGGATTGAAACAGGAGCTTGTGAGGAATATAAACGTGCTAAAGAAGTCGCGCCCTTCGCGGGCGCGTGGATTGAAACCGCTCACGGAGGAGATGAGAAAGCGGGGAACGTAGTCGCGCCCTTCGCGGGCGCGTGGATTGAAACACAATAATAATAACAAACATAACCATTCCCGCTTGTCGCGCCCTTCGCGGGCGCGTGGATTGAAACATTTTACCTCCTAAAGTTTTCGAATGTTACGTTTGTCGCGCCCTTCGCGGGCGCGTGGATTGAAACTATTACTCCATAGATTCGCTCGGTCGCGCGATTTGTCGCGCCCTTCGCGGGCGCGTGGATTGAAACGAGTATAGATACCGATTCGACATTATTAGAAGGAGGTCGCGCCCTTCGCGGGCGCGTGGATTGAAACAGTTGCGTGCGGATATCTTGATGTAATGCTGACGTCGCGCCCTTCGCGGGCGCGTGGATTGAAACAGGCGCTGGCAGTCAACGAGATTCTCGATCGACGTCGCGCCCTTCGCGGGCGCGTGGATTGAAACCTGCCAATCTTCGATTCCGAGGGCTTTCAACGTCCAGTCGCGCCCTTCGCGGGCGCGTGGATTGAAACCGGAGGTCCGGCAAATATTACCTTCGACGAACGCGGTCGCGCCCTTCGCGGGCGCGTGGATTGAAACTCGGGCTTTAGGGAGAGCTATATATAGCGTTGTGTCGCGCCCTTCGCGGGCGCGTGGATTGAAACCCCTGGATAAGTGGGTTTTCCGCGTCGAATCTGCGTCGCGCCCTTCGCGGGCGCGTGGATTGAAACATTGTGGGCCAATCGGCAGCATCAAAATTAAACGTCGCGCCCTTCGCGGGCGCGTGGATTGAAACTTGATCGGTTGGATACACTGGACGGTGGAACTGTAAGTCGCGCCCTTCGCGGGCGCGTGGATTGAAACACGGTGGAACTATTGATTGGTTTACCGGAGCGTTTGTCGCGCCCTTCGCGGGCGCGTGGATTGAAACATTTCCGATAGTAACAGTCTTACCTAGCAACGGATGTCGCGCCCTTCGCGGGCGCGTGGATTGAAACTTATATTCCCTGTGAAATTGAAGAGTTAATATAAGTCGCGCCCTTCGCGGGCGCGTGGATTGAAACTAACTACACCTATTAATCCTTTTATAGTATTTTTGTCGCGCCCTTCGCGGGCGCGTGGATTGAAACAGGACTTCCGCGAGCCATCCAGCATCCGGATTATCGTCGCGCCCTTCGCGGGCGCGTGGATTGAAACAACAGAATCCTTATAGTATAACCCTATTGCTTCAAGTCGCGCCCTTCGCGGGCGCGTGGATTGAAACTATTACCTCCGGGTATTGATTCCATTCGCGCCCGGTCGCGCCCTTCGCGGGCGCGTGGATTGAAACATCGAATCATAGTCTATCGCTGTCCATGTACTTTCGTCGCGCCCTTCGCGGGCGCGTGGATTGAAACATCAAATTCTACATTATTAGCATGTTTACCTATGTCGCGCCCTTCGCGGGCGCGTGGATTGAAACTTAATGATCTACACAACTCACAATTTGATTCACAAGCTCGTCGCGCCCTTCGCGGGCGCGTGGATTGAAACTTAATTCCTTTATCTCCAGCGCCAGAATATCTAAGTCGCGCCCTTCGCGGGCGCGTGGATTGAAACCTAAAGATGAAAATTTTATAATTTATCTCGATAAGTCGCGCCCTTCGCGGGCGCGTGGATTGAAACTCAAGCCGAATATCCGCAGTTATAATATTATTACGTCGCGCCCTTCGCGGGCGCGTGGATTGAAACGTATTTTCCATAACATTAAGAGCAGCAATAAGATTTGTCGCGCCCTTCGCGGGCGCGTGGATTGAAACGTGCATATCTCAGTTGCGTGTTTTTGTTTTGGGCTGTCGCGCCCTTCGCGGGCGCGTGGATTGAAACAATACATCTACAACGGCCTTTATCCATCCATGCTCGTCGCGCCCTTCGCGGGCGCGTGGATTGAAACAATTGCTACGTTAGGCAGGCCATCAGCCTCGCTAAGGGTCGCGCCCTTCGCGGGCGCGTGGATTGAAACTAACGCATCCTCAACAGGTTCAGTAATCTGAAAAGGTCGCGCCCTTCGCGGGCGCGTGGATTGAAACACAAAAACCACAACCGTAAATCGGC
>Ga0272443_10000981_pt1 | contig 45943 bp, 64 predicted proteins | sample SSMAcet12_FD_193581 | JGI IMG/M metagenome (GOLD analysis project Ga0272443, IMG submission 193581) | Marine sediment archaeal communities from Little Sippewissett salt marsh, Falmouth, MA, United States - SSM-Acet-12 | ecosystem: Environmental > Aquatic > Marine > Wetlands > Sediment ...
TGGATGGCCGAGCATGTGATGGCGATCGAACCAGACAAGGACGCGGTTGATTTTGCGATGGCCGCTTTTCCTCATCCTAATATCTCATGGGTTGAAGCGAGTATTTTGGATGAGCCGAACACGATAGATTATTTTGGTGTCGTTACCCTTGTCGAAGTTTTGGAACACATCAAAGATTGGGAATTGGCGTTACGCAACATACACGCCTGTTTGGTGGATGATGGTTTCCTGATTATGACCGCACGCAACGCCAATGCAGATCTGCGGCGCAACCAGTTACACGAAAGAGAGTGGACGGCAAAAGAACTGGTTGAAAATCTGGAAAAGTATTTTGCGCGTGTGGAGTTGTATGATCACACGCTTACCGTTAAATTGCCGATAACTACAACGCAGACCCCGCTTATCGCCGTTGCCTACAAGGAGTGACGCATGGGCAAAAAAAAGTTTGAAGTGATGAAGCGTTCTGAGTTTGCCGCCAAAGAGGTTGAAGGTTTTGACCTGGGCAGTGGACGCAAGCGCGTATTCAATAAGATGAGCGGCGTTATGTATCTGAGCGATCCCGGAGAGGCGCAGCACATCAAGGACAAGTACGGGCGGGACGGTACGGGCGATGTGCTTGTATCCGAGATCCCGGATTGGGATTCGCCTAGCAAGGCTGCAGACCAGGAAGGTGTGAAGCCTATTCACCGCAATTTCTTTGTAGTCCCTGAATTGCCGTGGAAAAAGAAAGAGGCTGAAAATGACCCTGACGCTGAGTGATGTTTTACAGGCTGTATATTTCGAGTTGGGGCAGTTGAACCATGCCAAAGCTACCGGGGGCAGCACGTCCACGGTCGTGGTTGGTTCACTGGCTGGCGAGGGCAGTAATGACGATTGGAAGAACTGTGCTTTATTTGTGGTACGTGATGCGGGAGGGGCTTCAGCGGCACCTGAAGGCGAGTTTTCCAACGTTTCGAGCTACACCGATGGTACAGGTACATTCAACCTGGAAGATACGCTTACCGCTGCTGTGGCCAGCGGGGATAGTGTCGCGTATTCTACTCCGCGGTATTCACTGCAACAGTCCATCGCTGCGATCAATCATGCCCTGACGAATTTTGGGGATATGATACTGATCGATCAAAGCACCCTGCAAATTGTTGAGGAGCAGACCGAATACGATTGCCCTGTGGCGTGGAAGTTTTCTGGTCCACCGATGCGCATTGATATTGAGAGCGACCCCAACGATGCAAATGACCAGAAGTGGATCGAGATCAAGGATTGGGAATACGAACCGGCCACCGTTTCAACTGCGGGGAAGATCATCTTTGCCCGCCAATATGATGCGGATAATTATTGCCGCGTGTGGTACAAAGGGCCTCATCCTGTGGTCAGCGATTATGATGATGTGATCCATGAGCATATTCACCCGGACGTTATCAAGTGGGCTTCGGTCGTGGAGTTGCTCAAATGGATGAATGAACGCACCCAGGGCGAGGAACGGGGGATCGTGCAGAACTTGAACGATTCCCGCGCTGAGTTTGAGAACGCTTTGCGCCGCCATCCCCTGCCAAACACAGGCCGGCGCGGAAAGTTGTTTATTTGGTAAAGGTGGTACACCATGCCTTCAGATCCACAAACAGGACACGGGTTGAAGAATCCTACCCACGATTTCGCTTTATCGGATGGGCGGGTATCTTACGGTTTCAAATTCAAGGACGGTGTTCCTGAACGCAGTCTAACAGATATGGGGCAGACCCCTTCTACCCTGAAACTTTCAGGGGGCGGGGGTAAGTATGGTGATTGGGATCCTTCCATGTCGCATATTGAGCAGCGTTCATGGATCGGCGGGCGCGGGGGCGAGGACTTCTCCGATGATCCCACCCGTTTCTTTGATAGCCGCATGGCCTGGACGCTTACCGAATCGTGGCTTTATCCTGCCCCGAAGTGGAAATTTGCACGCGGATTGGTGGATGATATTTGCGAAATGCCTGGCGATATTAGTTGGGTTGGTTTGTTTGGAAGCGATCAATATACATCGGTTTCCTTTTCGTTTTCTTCTGAAACAGACGTTGACAGGGCTTATCTGTGGATCAGACGTGTCGGAAAGCCCGGCACGTTGACCGTTGCCCTGTACAGCGATTCGGGAGGTGATCCAGATTCCTCTATTGCCAGCACGACCGTTACCACGGATACGATAACAGACGTGGTATCTGAGTTGCACGGCTTTGTTTTTGGGACACAGACCTGCGCAGCAAGCACGACCTATCATATCGTGGTCAGCGCGGCCGCCACAGATTCGGGGATCAACCATTGGGAGATCGCCACAGATTCGGACGGCGCGGGCAGTAAATCTTCTACGGACGGCAGTTCATGGAGCGCGGCCGCCTACACTTTCTATCACCGGGTAATGGAATTGGGTGTTCAGCGAAAGTTTCACCCCTTCTTCATGTATGGTCAGTGGTATGTTGTGGACGAACGCGATGATCAGACGGCTTCCAAGATCTACATGAACGGCTGGCGCGGTAAGGCTACCAGCGCAACGTCAACGGTGATAACAAATACAAATGCTTCAATGACGGTTGATAGGTTGATCGGTGCTACTGTGAAGATCATTAGCGGAACAGGCAAGGGGCAGAGCCGGCCTATCACAGACAATGATGCGACCACGATCACCGTTTCCCCTGCTTTTGACAAAACCCCGGACAACACCAGCGTATATGTTGTGTTGGGTTCTCCGTGGTGGTTTGAGCTTGATACCACGGGGATAACCGGTGTGGTAACAAGCGTTTGTGTGTATGACGACATCGCTATATTTGCACAGGGTACGAGTATCAATATGCGTAAGATGCGCTTCAATGATGGGGCCAGCCCGCCGGCGCATGAGTACGGGGATGATGGCACCAACAAGGCCGACATCATTTATACCTTTTATGATAGCGGCGTGAAGATCTACAAAGTGAATAATACGACTGTCAAAGAAGATTCTGCAGCCGGAACCGCGTGGGGAACAAACCTTACTTTCAGCGGCACGGAAACAGCCATAGGGGATAGTACGTATGTGGTCAATGCCTTGTCAGACTATGACGAAGTGTTGTGGGCAATGAAAGAAGATTCGGTTTGGCGCAAAACTTCTGATGGTTGGCTGAAGTTGAATGTCGGATTGGAAGCCTTGCCAAGTTCTAATAATGGCCTAGCAGTGGCGGCGCAGAATATGTATTTCTTCTTCTCCTGGGCGTTGTCTGTTGAGCGTTTATACGGCGGCGCGACATCGAACAGCGGTACGCTGGATGATGTTGGACCGTGGAAAGGTTCTGGCATGCCTGAAGGTCGGCGCGGCGTGGTAAGTGCGCTGCTGCCTATCATCGGGTGGTTGTTCGGATCCATTGATGCAGGTAGAAACAGTACCAGTTCTGTGCTGATTTACAACGGCAAGGGGTGGCATGAGGTATTCAGGGCGTGGGAGGCCGGCCGCAGGATCCGAAGTTTGTTTTGGGCACCTGTGCCAGAATCGCAGCCCTTCTTGTGGATAAGCTGTGGAGAAGATCTTGTTTACCAGCGATACCCCAATGATTCCCTGAACCTTTTGCAAGACTCAGATATAGAATTTCAACATGAAGCAGTTGTGGTTTCCTCAATGGTTGACATGGGCGCGGCGCGTATTCCCAAGTTCTTCAAAGAATTGACGCTGCAGACGAACAATCAATCCAATGAGATCGAAGTGCAGCTTGATTATCAGGTGGATGCGGAGATCGGAACGTCCACCTGGAACAGCGTGGGCGAGTTCTTGACCAGCCCTGAAGATACGTTGTCTATCCGGCAGGGGAACAAGCGGCGCGTGGTAACGCGCATGCGCATGCGCACAGACGATGCCGATAAACCGCCGAAGATCCGGGCGACCGTGCTGGAAGGGTATGCGCGGACACCTGAAAAGAGACAATGGAACATGGTGGTAAATGCTTCATCGTATGGCGTGAACAAGCGCGGCGGGCAGGAACCGAAGCCGGGCGAGGTTTACCGATGGCTTTTGAAGAAACTGCGCCAAGCCGATGGATTGAAACTGACCAGCGGCGTGGAAGAAATGGACGAAATGGACGTGGTGATCGATAACGTTGTGCCGGTCCGCCGTACAATAGATTGGATCACCGGGAATTGGTCAGGATATATTCAATTGACCGTGAGAGAGGCTTGATATGGCGCGTACTATTGAAGTATGGGTAGACGAAAAAGAAGTTGACATGGTGGAAGGTGAAACCATTACTTACGCTGTGGAGTTCAAGGGCGCGGTTTCGGTGAGTAGTCCCGGCGCGACCGTGTACCGTAGCGGTACAGATGTTACCAGTACCGTGATGCCGTCCGGTTCACATACCGCAAGTGCGAACGTGGTTACACTGAAGCCTCTTACGGCCCAGGCAGGGGACGGCGGACAAGAATACGTTGTCGCTGTAAGCGCAACAGTGGACGGCAACAGCGAGATCCGCAAGTTCCAGGTGAATGTGCATAAGGCAAGCAAAGCCTTATGAGCAAGAAAAAGAAGCCTCTGCATTACAAGATCCCGGAGCCAAAGACCCCGCCGTTTTCTGGCAAGACCAATCGTCCGCAGAGGCAAAAGACAAACGAGAACTTGACCGGCTTTGTGGACGGACAAAAAGCAAGTGACATCGAAGAACGTTTTGCGAGATCTTTGGCAAAGAACAGGCGTGTAGATAGTTTTGTTTTTCAGCCTTCTTACATCGCAGGGCGCAACATGCCCGGCGAGATCAGATTAGACTTTATGGTTTATTCGGGCATGGTGATGTTCCCGATCCAGGTAGACGGTGCTTTCGCACACAAGACCATAGCGCAGAAGTCGGAGGATGCGAACAAGGATGCTATCTTGAATGACCATTTGCGGGGCAGCGGAGCAATGCCGGTGGAAAGAGTTGACGGCACGCTGCTTGAAACGCAGGACGATTCGGACCGTTGGGTATTTGGGAAGTGGTGAGAAATGTTAAGAAAACTAGAAGTAAAAGGACTGCTGCAACATACTGTGATTCACCCGCCGGTTGACCAGGCGTATGTGTTGCGTAACAAATTGCGCCCTGGGTTCTGGTCCGGGTGGTTGAAGGTTTGGTTATCCCGCACCGTGGCGCGAATAACCAAACTGCCTGTGTGTTGGGGGCAGCTTCAGGCACGTGTTTTGCGTGATGGCCAGTGGATAGAATTGGGCGTGTTGTCTTACCGTGTTATTACCGATGCCGGTTTGGAATTTCTAACCGATGCGCTGCAGAGTGGCGCGGAAGATTTTACGACATTCAATTGGCACGCTTGCGGGACCGATAACACAGCGGAAGCGGCCGGCGATACGGCGTTGGGATCCGAGACAGTTACCCCGGTGCGGAGAGAGGGTACGAAAAGCCAGCCCACTTCTACATCGATCGACTTCACGGCAACGCAAACTTTTGTTGGTCCTGTGGCAGTTGTGGAACACGGGTTGTTTTCAGCCAGTACCAGCGGAACACTGTGGGATCGCTCAGTATTTGCTACAATAAACGTAGATAACCCGGATGCTATTCAATGGGTGTACACGTTGACTTTATCAAGTTGAGGTTATGATGTTCGGACAATATCGATGGGGCGAAACCAAATGGGGGGGCGCGGCGGGGCGGTTTTACTGGTTGAAAGAGTTGGCCGGCACGCTGAACCTTGCGCGTGAATTTGCCGGCGGATTGGCAGTAAAGCTAATGGCAAGCCCCAGGCGTTTTGTTTTTAGCGCAGGAGAGAAAATAACAACGCTGATTGCTCCGGCACGTGATTTCTTATTCAATACGAAGGTGAGGGCAGAGGATGAGTGAGCCAACAACCGCCAATTTTCCTAGCAGTATCGCTAATGATACTAGCCTGTTAGGTGATCCCACCAGTTTACAACAGTTTACTTTGGATGGGCTGCACAACGATTCAATAACCACGATCACGACCACAGGGGCGATCGCTGGTATGAACTCGCCTGGTTATATTCTTATCGAAGATGAGTTGATCCACTTCACGGGAATATCAGGCGCAGACTTCACCGGATGCACCAGAGGCGCGGACGGAACGAGCGCGGCCAGCCATGCGGACGCGACCAGTATCTATCACACCATTGCGGCGAATTACTGGAAACAGTTGAAAAAAGAGTTGATCGCTGCACAAACCACACTGTTTGGGATGATCACGGATGGTTGGATTGATGCAAACGAAACATGGACGTATGCCAGCGCGACAACCTTTACCGTGTCTGGTGACGTGACTGACAAATACCCTGTTGGAACGCGCCTGAAATACACACAGACTACGGTAAAGTATGCGACTGTGGTATCACGCGTTTATAGTTCACCCAATACCACGATCACGGTCGCGGAAAACGATGATTACACAATTGCTAACGCGGCGATAACAAGCCCGTATTATTCATATCTGGTCAAGCCGGCAGGATATCCGGAGTGGTTTAGTTATACGCCTACCTATACAGGCTTTTCGGCAGATCCCGGGATAAATTCTAAATACCAAATTGTAGGAACAACCGTAAATGTGCTTGAAAATCAAATCTCATCGGGCACCTCAAATTCTGTTCTTTTCAAAATAACTTTACCTGTACAGGCAAAGAATGTAACCAATCTGTATTGGGGCGGTACGTGTTTTTACGCTAAAGACAACAGCGTCACACTAACAGGGGCTAGTAAATGGCAGATAGTCCCGGGGGGTACTACCGTTGATTTATATAGCGATATGGCCGGCGCAGCATGGACGGCGGCTAACGATAAACGCGCGCGGATAATGTATTCTTACCAGATATAAGGCGTGGTCATGTTGACCATACCTTGAAAGGATAAAGAAAATGTCAGTAGCACCAGAAGGCGCAGTAAAACTATTGCGAGCTTATTCGGACGACAAATCCACAAAAGAGCAGTTCCCGGATGCCTGGTTGCAGAGATCGGGCATTGGCGGCCTGGTTATCCGTTTGGGTTCCGGCCGGCAGATCCACGGCAGCGGGGATCTCGGACATATCCGACCAGGAGATTATAACGACCACAGCGCAAAAGCGCACATGGCACAGGCCAAACGATTGGGCATGTTCGCTATCCTGGAATTTGAACTGCACCTGGGAGGGGATGATCACTTCGCTGGTGATGATTACATGACGGAAGATAATCAATTTGTGCCGTTCAAGCACCAGCTTTCCAGCGCGGTTCCGGGGCAGGATTACCACGCTTTTTGGTTGACGCTGGTTGACCACGGCAACACCGGTGGGAATGTGGCACAGAAACTATCCCACTTCCTGCGTATGCTGGATGATTGGATGATCGAGTACGGCACCGGCGTGCCGGTGTACCTGCGCTTGCATGAAGAACTGTGGAGCAGGGGCAGCGGTGAGGTTGCCAGTATCATTGTAAGTCGGTACGATACCCCCATGCCTTACGCCTTGCAGGATCATACCCGCAGCTTTGGCGGGGTGGATTGGGATAACCCGCCTGAACCGTTCGAGGCGGCAGTGTATGAACCAGGGCCAGCGCAGCACAAATGGAATCATCTTTGCGCCTGGCGGTACGGGCGTACCGCTTACGCAGATATGAACATGGAATGGTTCGTTCTGTGGGGCAACATGGCACGCGCAATTCATTTTTTGGGCAAGCCTGTGAACTACGGTGAGGAACCTGGCGGCGGCACGAATGAACCCCCAGGGGGAGGGGGTGGAACGAATGAACCCCCCACAGGTGGGGGTACGACCTACGATTTTACTGGTTTGATCAACGCGATCAATGCCAACACGGAAGAAAACAGGCAAATGCGCCTGTTCCTCATGGACCTATTCAACAGGGGGCAGGAATGAACATTAGTCCGTGGGTGAACACCTGGAACAAGATCCAATATGGTTGGGATCTGCGCGAGATAGGGAATACCCTTATCCTGGTGCTTGATCTAAATCATTGGCTGGTGAACAAGGAAACAAAGAAATTCGATGAAGTGCTGTTCGCTGAGAAGGTCGAAGAAATGGGGGTTAAGGCGATCATCTTCAAGGTTTCGGATGCGAACCGCGATACCGGCTATCAGTTCATTGATTGGACTGCAGATAAGTGGTATAAGCTCACGCGCAAGTTGGGGATCATCGCCGGCGGCTACCACTGGCTGCAGTGTTCGGTCGATCCCAAAACCGCATGGAATTTCTATAAGTCATGGATGGATGATCACCCGTGCGAACTACCCTTTATCCTGGACTTTGAAGAAACACAGATGCCTAGCGCGACCGATATTATCTGGCGGGCGCGGGAATGGTTTGGCCATGCGAACGCAGCACGTGACGACCAGGCCATTTGCTACACCGGGTTAGGGTATATTGATACGGTGCGCGGGAAGTTGGGACAGCAGGGCAAGAGTTCAGCGCAGATCAAGGATCTGTTATTGCCTTTCGCACAACAACCGCTTTGGTTGGCTTTGTATTCAAGATACTGGCCTGACCTGTTCGTGCGCAAGTACATGAAATACCGCATTATTGACGGCCAGGAGCTATGGCCGTGGACCAATGATCAAATGATCGGTTGGCAGTATACAGGTAAGGCCGACTTCCCTTATTGGGCAGACGGTGATAACCTGAACGCCCAGGCGTGGGGTTTTGATAGCAAGGGATTGGACATCAATTATTTTCAATCCGATTGGCTGACCCCCTACCTGCAAGATGAACCGCAAATACCGCCGGAAACTCCGCAGCCGGCAGATCCAAAACTTGTCGATGCTTTGAACGGATGGGAACAAGAACTTAACGGTATCACCGCACAGATGCGGGCCTTCCGGGAATCGGCGGAAAGGGGGGGAACATGATAGAAGTAACAAATACACAGATATACGCCGAGTTAAAAGACTTTCGGAAAGAAACCATACAGTTTCAGGAAGAAACGAATAAGCGGTTTGCCAAAGATGATGTGTTCCACGCAAAGATGCAGATGCGCATGGAAACTGTTGAGGACATAGCAGAATGTAACAAGAAAGAGATAACCGGAAACGGTGATGTTGGCATAAAAGAAATGCTGCGTCAGATCTTGGCATGGATGAAAGCCAAAGATGAGGCAGAACAAGAGAAGAAAAAAGACGTGAAATGGTTTCTCGAAACCTTTGTCAAGCCGGCCGTCATACCGCTGATCACGTCCGGCGGTGTTGGTGCGGCTTTGTTTGCCGCGTTTCGTGCGTATGTACAAAGTTTACCGTAACAAAAAAGGAAGGTGAATTGTGTTTGAAGTAAGAGAGTTTGGATCCGTTATGGTCCTGTTGGGCGTGTCGTTCGTGATGTCCTGGCTTATCGAAACATTGACCGAAGCCATTTTGGGCAATTGGGCCGATTATGTTGTGGAACGTGTTGAGTGGATCGATGAAGAAATGAAGGTGAGGTTGCTTCAGCTTGTGCCCCTGGCATTGGGTGTATATTCTGTGGGCTTCCTGTATCAGTTCGACTTCATTTCCTGGTTGTCCGTGACGTTATCGGCTACCGCTGAAACGTTCAAGATCTCCGCGCCGGTAGTGATTGCAGTCACACCTTACGGACGAATCGTGTCCGGCCTGGCTGTGGGGCAGGGTTCACACTACATGCACGAATTGATTGGGAAGTTCCTGAAGAAACCGGATGACTTGCTGCGTCCGTAATTATCGGGAAAATCAAATAGATAAAGGAATTAGCGGGCATTACTGCCCGCTAATTTGCATGGGGATAACATGAAGAAAAACATAGTTCTTGCCTGTGTAGGAGATACGCACGTGGGAGGTACTACCGCGCTGTGTCATAGGGGACTGCAGTTAGATGATGGCGGCACATATAGTCTGTCAGATCTGCAGGTTCATTTGCTTTGGGCATGGGAAGATTTCTGGAACAACCAGGTTTTTCCGCTGCTAAACCGCAGAACAGAATTATATATCCTGTTCATGGCGGATTCGGTGGACGGCGATCATCACGGCACCAGCCAATTGATAACGAAAAACATTTACACGCAAACGCAGATCATAGCGAATTTATTGGAAGAACCGGCGAAGCGTGCCACAGGAATGATATTTTTGCGGGGCACACCTGCGCACGTGGGCGGGGTGGCTGAAGCCGATGAGCAGTTAGCAGCCAATTTCGATAACACGATCCCCGATGAACATTCTTATTCTTGGTGGCATTTTATCGGGGAGTTCAACGGCGTGAAGTTCGATGCCGCGCACACCACGAACAGCGGGGGCAAGATCGAGCGCAACAGGTACGCGGCGGCCCTGCGATTGGCGTATGACACAGCCGCGCAGCATATCAAGCGGGGGGAAAGACCCCCTGACTATGTGGTACGCGGGCACATTCACAGGTTCATGGACAGCGGCAGGAATTACGATACCAGGGCGGTGACGTGCCCCTGTTTTCAGTATTCTACTGCCTATGGGCGGATCCGCTATGTGGGGAACGAGGTGGATATAGGCGGATTGGTGTTTCAGATCAGCGCAGATGGACAAGATCACGGTTTTCAGGAATTTATCTACAAGCCTAAACGAAAGCAGGTGTGGAAAAATGCCAGAGATTGAAGATCCGAATTTCAGTGAGAGCGAAAAGGATAAGGCGTTAGCGGATATACACGCGGCGCATTATGTCAGGCCGTATGATCCAAAAAGGGACATCACGAAAGAAGAACTTGCGAAGGCGTTGGGATTCAAGACTTCCCGCAGCGTCCCGGATTGGGTGAGAAGGAATCCGGGTATTGTCGAGGCGCATGAGGTCCACTTCCCTAGCGGGTGCAAGGGCAAGGTATACCGAATGGTAAACAGAAACAAAGAATAGGTGTTAACTATTCGGAATTTCCGAATAGTTGTTATTTCTATTTGTTCAGGATAGTATACACATTTTGTCTATTATTAGTTGTACGACCTGGGTGTACAACTGAACTATCCGGGAATACCGGACAGTTGCCAGTGTTTTTTGTACGGCGATAATACCCCGTGCAAGGTATTTACTATGTACAAAAAACACTAATTTGCGTTACATGACAAATTGGGTATTGACTTTTGTTCCAAAATCCTTATACTAAAAGATACGAGTGTACGGAAAAGGTCCTTACACATAACAATTACACAAGGAGTTTTTATATGTCACAAAAAATTGCATTGGCCGAAGCGTTGTTGCGCCGCAAGGAATTGCAGAACAAGGTCGCCTCCGTTCGGCAGATCGACCAGGCTGTGTTCTATGAACATCGCGTCAAGCGCGTCCGCGTGGATGAGGGCATTGATGAGGTCGTGGCCGACATTCCGAAGTTGACTGCTTCTCAGGTCACACAGGAACTTGACTTTCATTCCCGCCAATTGCGCATGATCGATGCTGCAATTCAACGGGCGAATTGGGAAACCCAAGTTGAAATCCCCGATTCGGTGATGGCTGATTATAAGCCTCCCAAAGAATAGCCCCAATTCGGCGGGCTGTAGGTGACAAAGAGGGCGTTGGATCGAAGGCCTGGCAGATGCCTGGAATCTAAGAGTAAACGTTTGCTCGTTGCCAACCCTGATCCTGGATTGGATCGCATGATTTCGCATATAGAGCGAGGGCAGCAGTCTCATAAACTGCATGGGTGCCGACCCGTTGATAATACGGAAGTAACTCCGATTGCCCTAATTAATAACGGTCAAAGATCCGATTTCCCGATTATTCCGAATGAGAGAACATCCAAAGTCCGAATAAGAGAAGCCCGAATGACCAGATCCGAGACTCTTTGTTACCCACAGCCCGCCGAATATTCTTCTTACAGGAAAGGAAAAGGTTTATGCCAAAAGATGAAAATGGGCAGCAAGAGCAGGACCCGCGCAATGAAACAACGGTTGCGCGGTATGACGATGAGGGCAATTATGCCCTGTATGTCAATGGTTTCAGGGTGGGGGAACCTGGAAGCAAAGAGGAAAAACAGGAGGAGGAAAAGAAATACAAATGAGTATAGTTATTCATGGTTGCTGTAAAGATTGCAAGTGGTACGATTCAGCAACAGAACGAACAGATGCCTTGTGCAACAAAGCTAATGATTATTCGGAGAGGAATTACGGCGACAAGAAATTACCCGATATAAACAGCGATCAGTTTGGCGCGGTGGATGCCGAACATTATTTTGCTGCTGTAGTGGTAGGCGGTAATTTTGGTTGTATCCATTTTGAGGGAAGGTGTGAATGAGTAATGCACGCAAGAAACGCAAATTGATGGCCGTCTGCAAGCGGTTGGGCAAGCCTTATACCCCTATTCGCAAGTGGGGGTTGAAGCGTGTTTCGCTGCTTGATCAGATGGCGCATTTTATTTCCCAAAAGGTCAAGCCGGTCAAAGATCCATTGATGCGCGGCCGCTCCGGGAAACGTTGGCAGAACGAATACAACAAGTGAGGAATGATGGACCAGACAGAAAAGCGAGAATTGACAGTTGACGAATTGGTGCATGCGCTGGCGGAAACGCGCAGACTGCACCAGGAAATACAGGACAAGGCACAGGCGATCATTGAATCCTCCGGTCTGCAGAAGGTGCAGGAGGAAGCCGGCCGCGCCTGGGACATGATGAAAGAGATCGAACAGGAATTGAAAGAAAAGGCAATTGCCCGGTTCGAGCAAGCAGGGGACGGCAACAAGAAGATCCACCCCGCAGTATCGATCATCGTGCAAAAGAAATTCGTGCAAAAACAGGGTATCAATACCCGTGAGGCTGACGAGTGGGTAATGCAGAATTTGCCCTGGGCGCGGGTGATCGATTGGAAATCCGTGGACAAATACGCAAAGAGCGTATACGGCACGCCGGCAGCGGTCCCGTTCTATGAGAAAAGAGAAGTTTTGGGAACGCGGATCCAAAGAGATCTGAGCGAATATGAATGATCGCGTAGAAGAACGGATGCCCCCGGAGGATGCGCAAGGGTTTGTAGACCGATACCGCTGCGCTACCTGTTGGGGACATTTAATTGTCCGCCATGCAGAAGAAGGGCGGGAAGTGATCGTAAGCTGCGCAAAGCCTGAAGATGAGTGTTCAGCGACCGGGTTTGTGACTGCGAATTATGTTGAGTTTGCGCGTTCTGATAACAGGGCGGACGCGGCGGAAGCCAAGAGACTGCTTGCGGACGCATTTGGTATCAAGCGCAAGAACAACGCTGATATATTAGATGATTTTGGAATTTGAAAAGGAGAACAAATAATGCCAATTAAAGGATTGATCGAACGTGCTTTACCGTTCCCGAAGATCGGGGACATTCGCAAGGGTGAGAAGCGCAAGAATAGTAAGGGTGTTGAGTATCCTGTGGACCTGGATTATTTCAAGGTCACATTTGGGGCAGCCTATGAGGTTCAGGCAAAGAAATTCCTGGATGCCTACGGCGAGAAACCAGACAAGATCAATATCCTGCTTGCCAATAACAACATTGACCGGGTTTGGGATTACTGGCTGGAAGCCTACACCGCCAGCCGTCTGATCGCAAAATCTGACGGCGAGTTTATGAATTATTGGGTCCATTGGAAAACCGGAGAAGTGATCGCCAAAGCCGGGGACAACATGAAGTGCCCTGAAGATCTCGTAGTAGGCAAGGACAAAAACGGCAATCCGATCAAGATGAAGTATACCGGCCGGCTGAATGTGGTCATTCCAGAACTGAAGTATTTTGGTTTTCTCACCCTGCATACCACGTCCATTATTGACGTGAAAGCCATTACCGCACAGCTTTACGGCGTGGAAGAAATGGCGATCAAGTTGGGCGTTGAATTGGGGCGGATACCCTTGACCATGTTGCGGGCAAAGCAATCGGTATCGGTGCCGAAGGGCGATAGCAAGACCGAGCGCATGCGCGTTGACAAGTGGATGGTACAGATCGCTCCCCAGGCAGAATGGGCAGAAAAGGCCATTGGTGCCCTGCGTGATTCGGCTTTTCAGCTGATGCAGCCTGAAGAAACCCTTGCATTGGGCAGCGGAGAGGCGGCCATGCTGGAAGAAAGCACGGACGCGCCGGATGCCTACGATGATGCGATTGACGCGGACTTTGTGCCGAATGAACCGCCAGGCTATGAAGATGATTTTCCCAAACCTGATTTCATCCCGGACGGAAAACAACCTGGTTTACTGCCAGCCGTGGAGAAATCACAAAAGCCAAAAGGATTGATGGCTTTGGATATGGCCAAGACCGCCAAAGGCAGCAAGGGCGATGTGTATTGGGAAACACCCACGGAAGAACTGCGCGGAAAGTTGATCGGGATCACGCGGCTGCTTGCAAAGGACGATCTGAACGACAAGCAGCGTGAAGATGCGATGTTCAAGAAGGGTGCTATTGAGGCTATCATTTGGCACCGCGAGAATGAGCAGGAGGAATAGGATCATGCCTCAACATAGAGTTGGTATATCAAAATATTCTTTAGCGGTTGCGCGGTCTATGGCCGAGGAGCTTGACAAAGAAGTAATGGCCGCGTTTACTGCGCGTTGTTTTGTTGCCCCGCCTAACGCCATGCGGTTATTGCCAAAGATCGAGAAGGTGATCTACTGCCCGCCGGCAACGGTGGTGCTGTGGGCTGACAAGACAAAAACAGTGGTCAAGGTCCACAATGAACCGTTTGACAAGGAAAAGGGTCTTGCTATGGCTATTATGCGCAAGCTGTTCGGGCGCATGGGAACCGAGAAGATCATCAAGAACGCGCAGGAAGTTGATATGCATAAACTGGTTGCGGAAGATTCGACTGAGAAGCCCCAGGACGAGCAGAAAAACGAAAAGCCATAGCGGAACACGTAACAGGGCGCAAAAACGAAATTTAGGCGGGTAGCGTCACAGCTACCCGCAGTTTTGAAAGGGTTTTACATGCCAATGTTCAAAGATCCACAGGTGATCATCGAGGGCGCGTTCAAACCAGTGTCCTCTTTGGGCAAGCTGAAGAATATCGCCGGCGAGGATAATATTAAAATTCTATCGTTCGGAAAATACGTATGCCCGGAGGATGCTGAGGTATTTATCTTTGTCAACGGCGGCGGGACGCATTTTATCTATGCCAAACCCCATGAACCAACAGCCTGAGATCCAAACAGGTCCAGCGCATACCCTGGTTGCCGCCGTGATAAAGCGTGCGATCCTGGATGCGTGCGGGGAATTTGAAACCGCTGCGGTAGCACGGGAAGGTGAATCCCTGCGCCTGGATGCGAACCACTGGCTTAGATGTGCCGAAGCCGCCGATTGGATGCACGGGTTAGGACTGAAACGGGAAGATGTGCTGCTTTACGTATTGGGACATAGCGAGTAAAATGTGTTATATAACACAGAAAAGGAGTTACACAACATGGAGTTTTTGATCACGTACTGGTTCTTTTGGGCGGGGGCGGTGTTCGCTTATACCGTCTGGACGTTATTTTTTGATTCACGGGAGAGGAAACAGTGAAAATGTTTTTTGGTGATAAACACAGAGAAGATACCTGCGCCTGGTTCGGTCCTACCGCAGAACACACAGCGGAGAACTCGGATATAAAGCGCATTGCCCAGGGCTGGCAGGTGCATAAGCGCGTTTCAAAGATGTACTTTCAATACCGGGAATATCGAAAACCGGTCAACCTGTTCATACACCTGCGCTTGTGGCTGGTCAGTGTTCTGGATCCGTTCAAGGAAAAGAAAGAACATGAAAATGATTTCATCGTGGAATGTGCGCGAATGATGGCACGCAACGGCAACTCGCCGGCCGACATTGAGGACGCTTTACGCCGTATGCTTGACGACAAGGGCGCGGAAGGGATCGAGGGCCACAACCCAGGCGATGAAGTGGTGCTGTGGGGTGACGTGCAATCGAACACCTTTTGGATCGATGCCGAAGATCTATACAAGACAAGGGGGCGCGGTGGAAAACTCAACTAAAGAACGACCAATTCTTTTCAACACCGAAATGGTACGCGCCATTCTGGAAGGGCGCAAGACGCAGACCAGAAGGGTGATAAAAGATGCCCAATGCGAACAGTACACAAAATGGACATACAAACCAGAGGTGGCAGAAAACGCAAGCGATGAACATGTGTGGTTGTTTTCTGATGATACAGAGCAATTCGGTTGGTTTGATCGTTGTCCCTACGGCAAGCCTGGTGATCTGCTGTGGGTGCGGGAGACGTGTTCAATATCTTATACCAAAGACGCGGTTATGTATTTTGATCATGGGGGCAAATTATCCCCCGATGCGCCTGAAGGGAGCGAATCATGGGCGCGGGAGTGGAAAACCTGCCCGTCTATTCACATGCCGAAGTGGGCTGCCCGGATATGGCTGCGCGTCAAAGATGTGCGCGTGGAACGGGTGCAGGATATTAGCATGTCTGACGCTGTATCAGAGGGTGTTCCAACTTTGAAGGGGTGTCCTGAGCCGCGAATATCATTCATGGACTTGTGGAATGACATTAACGCCAAACGCGGCTACGGATGGGAAGTCAACCCCTGGGTGTGGGTGGTTGAGTTCGAGAGGGTAGAACGTGCCGGATAAGATCCCCCCGCTGCCCGATGAGGTGATCGAAGAAGTCAGGCAGCTATCTGATTCTGCAGATACTTTCCAATGGCGCATAGGTGACATTCTGTGCGATGTTTGGGATGAGGTCGGCCGGGAGTATACGATCATCCTGGATTCAGAACGCCGCGCCCATGCCTATATCATCGGTCAGGTGGCCAACCGCGCCGGCATAGCAAAGTCCACCCTGCGGGACCGTGAGAACATGAGCAAGTTTTTTCCGAAACCGGTACGCAAGGAATTGGAACCGCTCACCTACCACCAGGCGCGTGCGCTGAAGTCGGCCGGCGATCAATGGCAAGAGTATAAAAAATGGGTGTTCGATTTTGCGGATCAGGAGGGTTATTTCCCATCTGTTGAGGCTATCCGGGATAAAATCAAAGCTGCCGGCGCAGATCTCCCGTTGTGGCAAAAGAGGATGAATCAGATCATCCCCTTACTGGTTAAGGTCAGTCTTGACCCGGAGGCCCCCACAGCTTTAACTAAGGACGCAGCCGAGTTTCTCATGTTGCTTGAACTTAAACACAACCAGGCCGGCAAATAACCGGCCTGGCTTTTGGTTTGTGGGGGTGTTATCTCCCTTTGATTTCCCGAAAACTCACATCGATCTTGTACAAACACGCGGCCAGAAGGCTTTTAAATTGCTCATCGTCCGCCAGGTCATGCAGGATAAACCAATTTCCTTCCAATATGCCGTCAACGTGCTGCCCGTTGTATTTAACTACGGTGAACAGGTGGAAAAACACGCCGTTGTCATTGGTGAGCTGCTCAACGTTGATCTTGTGATAATCGTTTGGCAGCGTGATCACGCATTTTGTGGGGGCGGTCTGCGTGATAGTGGGCAGGATAAATTTATCCTCAAAATCATCCTCTATCCCGATGCCGGCACGGTCCAGGAGGTTGCGGATCTCGCCGCCGTAGGTCAAGGGCTGTTTCCCTTGCCGGTCCCCGTGTTTTTCTCTCTCCTGTTCTACCAGGTCATAAATTGTGATCATTTCAAACGCTCCTTTTCTATAGCCTCATCGATGAGGTCTTTAATAAATTGGCTTTGGTTCGGCTGCGCTTGCAGGTATGCTTTTTGATACGGGTGGACCCGCAGCGCGATCAAAACCTGTTTTTTAGTTTCCACCTGTTCTTTTTTGGGTGGGTGTTTCCAGCGGTAGGGTAATGGCATTTTTAACTCCTTTTGTAATTGTCTATTGTGGCTATCAGCCAGCTTGTTTGTGCCTGGTTGATCTTTGCGCTCCATGCCAGGCCATGCACAAAGCCGGTCCAGTACGTGCGCCATGAATCAAGTTTATCATCTGCTTTTTGTCCCAGGTCAAGCAGTATACGCCGTTCAAGTCTGTTGGTGTCAATTGGTTCTGGCATGGTATCCGCCTTTAATATTCGCTAGGTAACAAAATGGTCCAGTATCGCCCATCATAAGAGGCGTACAGCTTGATACAGGCTGGAAAATCGGTAAAGGGGATTTCCTGAACTGCCAGCGGTTCATCCCCGGCCCCCGTGCATTTAATAAAGGCTGTTTGATCCCGGTTTACGGTCAATTCCCAAACCTGAAAAACCTCATCCCGGACGGCCTTTTTTTGCATGTATGAGGCGATCAGATCCATAAGCCAAAAGGCCCCGTATTTCTCCGCAACGTGCAAGGCCCCATCAGTTAACACCCAATTTCCGAAAAGCATTGACCAGCGGTGAAATTTGGTGGTCCCGGTAAACTGGTGAATGTCCGGCAACTCGCCGGCGATCGGCCCCGTGCGCTGCGCCTGATCCCACCCCTCAAACCATGCCTTAATCAATACCTGCATTTCATGCTCCGGGCGTGCGTCCCCGATCTTCAAAAGCCGCTTGTCAAGCCTGGGTGATCTTGGCCACTCATACCCGTAGGCCGTTTCCCCTAAGTCGTGGGCTGTTTCTCTCAGTGTGTCTAATACCTGGGCTGGTGTTTTTGTTTGCGTGTTCATTTCCTTTTTTCCTTTTCTGGTTCGGTCTGTGTCCCTTGCGGGTTTGTGTTGTGTAACAAGTTTACAATATCTGAAATCCCGTTTTCAAGTGTCAAATGTCATGTTCCGGGGGTGACATTCGGCTTAATACTGCGTGCCAAGTAAATTGTGCCACCGGTCCGCTTTAATTAAGTCTGAATCTGCGTCCCCTATCAGTTTAATTATGCTGGTCCCGTTCTCGATCTGCAGCACGGCCGCGTCATTGTCGCGGGTGAATTGCCAGACGATCCCTGTACAATGGCGTAAACTAATCATCCCGGCGCACGTGTCTGTTATCTGTTTGATCTTGACAAGCGGCACCGCTATAGGTTCCAGCGTCCCGGCGCACGTGCAAAGCTCCATTGATTTTAATTCATACAATCCGCCCCGTTTATGCGGCCGGCGTAAAATAACGGCGTGCCCCACTGGTTTTAATACCGGCCGGCGTGCTGCCCGTTTCACCGTGACACCTGGTAAAAATCCGCTGATCCACAACGGCCCGGCCTGGTCAAGCATGAATCCCCGTGCGTTTAACTTCCCCTTTTCAGCATATAGAACAACATGGTCAATTAATTCAGGCTGCCAGCCTTTTAACCCGCTTTTGATCCCCTTGCGCTGCTTATACAATGCGCTGATACCGCGCTTTAACTGGTCCCGTGCTATTAACATAATCTTACCCTTTTCTGATATGGTCCCGGCCAGGTTTCCCCGGCCGGGTTTAATGGTCCGTTCTGTGAGCTTATTCGATCTCACCCGTGATACATTCAACGGCCTTATATGCCTGGTTCGCTGCTTTGATAATCAACCCGCGGTCATCATTCAAGGCTTTAAGCCAGCTGTCAATATAGGCGGCGGTCCGTTCAACTTCCCGCTTTCCCTCAAACCCTACCATATTCAGCAGCATAGCTGAACCCAACTCCGCGGTTAACTCTTCCCTTGCGTATCCAGGCGATCCAACCCCGTGATTTTCTGGATACTCACGATCAAGCCGCTTTTTATGTCCCGTGCTATGCGTCAATTCGTGGAATAGTGTCCCGAAATAACCCGCGTCCGTTTTGAATTGATCCATTTCCGGCATGTGTACGCTATCCGTTGACGGCCGGTAAAACGCCCGGTCTTGTTTATAATGCCTGATCTTTGGGGGGGCTTGCATTTTAGCTACAACGGCCCCGGCCGCGTCCGTTGCGCTTGCGTCCGTGGTTTTGATCTTGCTTTCAATCATTGGGGGGATCTCAATCCCGTCCGCTTGCTCCAAATTAAACACCGTGTAGTAACGCATAAGGGGAATGTTGACTTCCAGCGTTTCCCCTTTGTCATTCACCGCGCCGCTTTTATCCTTAACCCGTACGATATTAAAATAAGTGATCTGCGTCCCGTGTTCGCCTTTGCGCACGTGCCCACCCTTGTTCTTGATCTGCTTAAACGTTGCCCAATAGGGACATTCAAAACCTTTTTGTGTCGCATCCCACTGCAGCAGCCATTGATTAAACCCGCGGTAAGGCTTTTTACTGGCAAGATTCCTGTGAAAGCCGGGACCGTTCCAGGGACGATCCCAGGGCACCGTGCCCGATTCCAGCGCGTCAATAACCTGCTGTGTGACAATTTCAACGACCCGTTTTTTACTCTTTTTTGTTTTGGTTCCTGTGTTGGTACTCATTTCCTTTTCCTTTTCTGGTTTGGTTTGTGCCTGGTCCTGGTTCAGTTGATCCCGGCCGGCCTGATCCTGATCCTGTTTAATCTGCTTTTCCCGCGTGCGCATATCTGGCAGCCATGAATAAAACTCATATACCATTTTAGGGACCTCATTCATTATTCCATTGTCCCGGCAAAGATAAAAGTGATCCTTTGGCTGTTTGAGCTTTTTATATTCCAGGTTCACTTTCTTTTTAGCGTATATTTGTACGCTATGGTGCCGGCTGGTAAAGGTGCCTGTGTCAACCATTTTGCGAATAGTTGACAATTCGCGGCCGAAATAGCAAGGCTCATTTAAAATCTTATTAAGCCGTGCCTGGTTCATTACTTCAGTTCTGGTCCTGGTTTGGGTATTCATTTCCTTTTCTCCTTTTCTGTTAGTTGATCCTGGTTTATTGAATTATTCCAGGTAATACGCTGTTCACTTGCGCTATAGCTGCAGCCACGGCCGGTTCAATAGTAATATAGGCCAGGTATAACAGGACCGCAACGCCGATCAAACATACAACTGAGGCTAAAAACTTGATTAATGCTTTCATTTTATTGATCCTTTTCTGTGTAGGTTGTTTGCGTAACGTGTTATAAATAGAATAACGATATGTAGGTATAATTACAAGATGATGTTTGTCATATCTTTTATATGACATTCTTCCTTTTCAGCCTGTGGAGCTTATAAGATGATTCAATATGATGAAACAAAAACATACACGCCCGGCACCATAGTTCTATATAAGGGACAACAACACAAAGTGTGTAAGAATCAATCATTATACAATTTAGAGAAGAAAAGAATCACTGCTACAAAACAAACAACGACAAAATTTACACCCGAAACCAGACACGCGATAACGGCGGCACGCCGTGAAGCCGCCCAGGCGGCAGCTCAGGCCGGCTTGTCGCGCATGGCGCGACCAGGCACGGCCGATCCTATCATGGGCGCATGGTCCGACATTATAGAATCGCAAGCACGCCTGGCAATAAACACGCAACGCGGGCGATCCAGTACGATCGCTGCTCAATTTGTAGGGAAAGCAGCGGGATTTTTCGATATAAATAATGAACAAAACCCGCAAATTGTACAGAATCAGGCCATAATAATGAGCGATCAGCTTGCACAGGCAATACTAACGCGCGTTAGTGACCAGTTTCAAGCTGTTGATAACAGCAGTTATCAACAACAAGAGGATCAATATCCCGGTACTATACTGGATGGTATAGCCACAGACGCAGACACAGGCAGCCAGGGTATAGGGGCAGGGGCGGCAGGGGCAGGGGAGCAGGGGCAGGAGTGAGCGCAGGGAGGTAGGTGGGGGCTGGTTGGTGATGGGTGTCTCGTGGTGGATCGGTAGTACCTCCCGCGCAAAAAACATAGGGTTTTGAAACCCGCCAGAAGCAAAAGGAAAGGCAGGGAAGGAAGAATGAGAAACAAAGATTCGGTGTGGAAAACATTGGGGGCGAGTTCGCATACAGAAGAAGAAAGAGAAAAGGACGATTATTATGCTACAGAGCCGGGGGCGATAGATGTATTGTTGGGTGTTGAGGGGTTTGAGGGGGTGATATGGGAGCCGGCGTGTGGAGAGGGGCATTTATCAAAAAGGTTGTTGGAATTGGGGCATGAGGTAATAAGCACGGATTTAGTTGATCGTGGGTATGGGGTAGGTGGGGTAGATTTCTTGATGCAAATGGAAATGCGGGGAAGGAACATTATTACAAATCCGCCGTACAAGTATGCACAGGGGTTTGCAGAAAGGGGAATGGTTTTATTGCCTGGGGGTGGGAAAATGGCGTTGTTTCTTAAGTTGCAATTCCTGGAAGGGAAAAGAAGGAAAGGAATGTTTTTACGTATGCCGCCGAAGGTGTTGTATGTAAGTAGTAGCAGGTTGTTGTGTGCTAAGAGGGGAAATTTCCAAAAGATGCGTGACGGGGGCGGATCTGCGGTAGCGTATGGGTGGTATGTATGGGAAAAGGGTTGGTGTGGGGATACGGTGATAAAGTGGGTGAATTGAGAAAGGACTAAAGAATGAAAAGGTACACAAAGTTTCTATGGAGTTTACTAAGGCATAAGTGGTTTGTTTTGTTGGGGTGCAAAAAGATGAAAGTGCCGTTTTACCTATGGATATGGCATGACATATCGAAATTCAATATGATAGAGTTTATTCCTTATGCGAGGCAGTTCAGGAACAGGGATGGAAGCAAGAGGAATGTAAGGAATAAAGACGGCAGTTATGATCCTGCAGAACAGGCGGTAGAGTTCAGGAGAGCGTGGCTGCACCACCAGAGGAACAAACATCATTGGCAAGCGTGGTGCGTGATAGGGGATGGTGGAAAATTAGATGCGCTTCCGATGCCTGAGAAATATGTACGTGAAATGATAGCGGATTGGATAGGGGCGGGGATGGCATACAACAACAGGAGTGATCCGCGTCCGTGGTGGGAGGGGAACAAGGGGAAGATGGTTTTGCACAAGGAGACGTTGGATATGGTGGAGGGGTTATTGAAAGAGGTTGAGTGGTGAAAAAGAAAAGGCGTACACGATGCCTGTACAGGAAGATGGTAGGGCGGGTAGAGGTATCTGTTTGGTACGATGCTGAGAATGTAGATCTATTGGGTTTGTACTGGAATCGGGCAAAAAGGGATGAGCAAGAGAGGGCGTGGGGGTACCGGTGGGTAGTGGGGGTGCAGGTATGGAGGTGGGAGGTTGAAGTGATGAAAATTGGGTCTTGAAAAAGGGTGTGAAAAGATGTAGTATATAGAGACAGGAAAGGAAGGTGGAATGAAAGTTATCAGTTTAGGATGGGGGGTACAGTCTTTCACACTGGCGGCGATGGTTGCGTTAGGAGAGCTAGAGCCGGTTGATTATGCGATACACGCAGACACAACGCATGAGAGTGTCTTAACCTATGCGTTTGCAGAGAAGTGGACGCCGTGGATGGAAGAGCGGGGGGTGAAGGTTGTAACGGTGCGAGTTGAAAGCGCAGATTTTCACAAGCAAGAAAAGTTAAAAGGATTGGGAACGCCGCCTTTGTTTACTAAAACTGACGATGAAAACGGGATGCTGAATAGATCATGCACACAACGGTGGAAAATTGCCCCAATGCGCAAGTGGTTGCAATCTAATAGGGGTGGTGAACAAGTAGAGCAGTGGATGGGTATTAGTTTGGATGAGTTTCAGCGAATGAAACCATCCAACGTCAAATACATCAAGCACCGTTGGCCGCTGATTGAAAAGCGCATGAGCCGCCACGATTGCAAGGTATGGCTGGATAAACACAATATCGAGATCCCGCCGCGATCATCGTGTGTGTTTTGTCCGTTCCACAGCCGCAAGGAATGGCGCAACGTCAAGCAAATACCGCAGGATTGGAAGAAAGCGGTAGAGGTTGACGAGCAGATCAGGAAAGCGCGGCCGCCTTATGACTTGTATGTGTGCAATCAGCGTAAGCCGTTGCCAGAGTGCGACTTTGACAGCCCGCAGGATAAGGGGCAGCTTGAATTGTGGAACGAGGAATGTTCAGGGTATTGTGGGTTATAGAAAGGAAAGGTGAGCGATGAAGTGGTGGCAGGTGCAGCATAGAACGGGTGTGCCGGTGTGGATCCCGGTGGGGAAGCGTGATGGTTGTTTTGTACGGGTGCTGAAGTGGCTGCTCCCGTGGCTGAGGTGAAGGGAGTTTGGAATGAGTGAAGAATTGAAAGCGTGTCCGTTTTGTGGAAAGCAACCAGACATTTTTGTTATTGAGGAAGTTGAGTTTCATACGCGGTGGGGTGTTGAATGTCAAAACTGCGGCGCGACAATTCAAGATGATTTTGATGAGTCCGACCTTGAAAAAGCCTGGAACACCCGCCCGATTGAGGATGCCCTCCGCGCCCGCATCGCAGAGCTGGAGGCGGCTCAGGAGTGGGTGAGTAGAGAAGGCGTCTTTCTCGATGAAAATTTGATGATCGACTACGCCACACTTCAAAGCTCAGTGTCGCTGGCAATTGACATTTACGAAAACCATAAAAAACACTTCAATGGCAGGGAGAAAGTAAATAACGCGGAAATTTTGAATAAGATGCTGAAAGTGTTGCGAAGTGCGCGCTTGAAATCACAGGAGCTTCAATGAACATAATAAACGGCGGAAACGCAGAATATCACGGCCCGTTCAGCGGGGAATATTATGTTGCAACAGTCGATGGATATAAAGTTCCATTTGTGGAGCTTAGAAAAGTTGACGAGAACAACTGGGACTTATTGCTTGATGGCCGATTCTCGGTTCAAGCAAGCGGAGACGAAATTCAGAGGTGGTTATGGATTGTTGCCAACGCTATGGCGATTAGCGCGGGTTACTCTTGTTTTGGTGAAAACTCTAAAAAATTAAACCCATACAAACGCAAGATTATCAGTTTGTCGCAAGATGACTTTGAGTGGGCGCAGACACACGAGGCCACCGAATGACCCCCCGCACCCTATCCCCCAAAGCCGCCAAAGCGTGGGGCGTTCTGTACCGCTCAGGCAACCCATCCCGCCAGCACCGGAGGCCGCATGAACTGGGCTGAATTGGTATGGATGCTGGTGGGATTGGTGGTGGGGGCGTTGATCGGGTGCTGGTGGTGCAGGGACGTGGAGTGAATACTATACGCATAGGCGGAAAGGACAAGAATAATGCCTACTGAAAGTGAACGAATAGCGGAGTTGAGGGAGTTGGAAGAAGCTCAGGCAGAGAACGCCAGACTGCGGGATGAGCTAAAGAAAGCTAATGTCGTGTTGGAAATGGCAAAGGCTGTTTTTATTGGCATGACGCACACGCATGAAGAGATTGACGAATGTTATCGCGACCTAGCAGGGGAGGAAGGAGGAAAAGAATAATGCCTACGAGAGTAACGATATTACATGAGTATGATCAAGCGGCCAGGGAAGCCGGCAGGACTGAACACACCACAGAAAGGATCGTGCCCGGCGATCGGAACACGGCTGGCGATCAAGTCAGCGCAAGTTTGCGTATTCAAAATCAATCGAACCAACATCATACCCAAACCGTGATCAAAACAGAAGAAATAAAATAGCTTATTTGTTATAATCTAAGCAGTGATATTCTTTTAGTTAAAGGAGTTTTGATATGGCAGCAATAGGACATATAACCGTGGCGAGTGCCGGTACGCCGGTGCAGGGACCAGACGTTTCAAACGAAGATGGTTTTTTGTTACGCATGTACACCACAGGAGAAACAGGCTGGTTCTTCCCCTGGGGCGAAACTGCTGCAGATGATGGCGCGATAGTAGATACGGCCGGTTGGTCATATACCGCAATAACCAACCTTGCCGATCTCGGCTTTGATGCAGAAACCAACGGTGACGAAATCGCTTATGTAAAGGCGTAGCGATGAGCTGAAAGAGGCCGAATGAACCGCGCTCCTGGCATGGATATGCTCGGCCTGATGACGGCGGGGGATCTTGTCGAGAAAGCGCCGAATTACGCTGTGCAGATCGGGGCTGATGGCGCGGAGTATATCGCGGTGATCGCGTGGGTTAGATGGGGCGATGTGATGAGGTGAGGGAATGAAATTAGCTATAAAGCAGATGTTGATGGGGGTCGGGCTGCATTTCGGAGATGAAATTATCGAGAATGGAGGCTTTGAAACCGCTGGCGCTGGAGGGGCTGATGCATTCGCCAATTGGGTCGAGTTTCTTGGAGATGGAGCGATTGCTAGAACCACGACTGCTGGCGAGTTTTACGCTGGCGTGGCTGCTGCAAAACTAACGGCGGGAGCAACAGCGAATACCCAGTTGTATGAAAGCAGAACAGTCGTTCCTGGACAGAAATATCGGTACGCATTTTATACGCGAGGTGATGGGACTTACGCTGGAAGGTACGCTATCTACGATAACACAAACAGCGCGTATGTCATAAACATTACCGCAACAGGAATTATTGGAACATCGTATCAAAGGAAATTCGTTGACTTCACAGCACCGGCGGGATGCATTGCTGTTTTGTGTTCTGTGCGCCCACCCGCAACCAATACCGGAATTGCTTACTTTGACAATGTGTCATTGAGGGCAGTAAACCCTTAGGCGCTGGCGGAGCTTACGTCTCATCATATCAAGAAAGCTACTAAATGACGTTGGATAAATTTTCGCAGTAAGAAAGGAAAAGGTAAAAATGAAAAGGTACGTTGTTTCTGTTTGTCTGTTGGTTGCTGCGCTTGTATGCGTGGTGGCGTTGGCGTTGGTCCCGGATCAGGCTCCTGTCCATGCCGCGCCTATTGTGGAACCTGCCCCTCCGAAGGAACCAGGTTTCAAAGGATTCACAACCCATGTGCAATACCCTGCAAGCCTGGATGAGTTGTACGCTTTGGTGGAAGATAAAGCGCACGGGTGGACATTCACTGACCGCGGATCCGTGCCGGTGCCCTTCTTCGGCTGGCAGCAAGTCAAGTTGATCCAGCGGTTATCCATTGACGACCAGAACACCAGCCAATTGATCATCGCCGCCGAAGATCTTTCCAGTGTTGTCTCCGTGGGTGGGATCGACTTCCCTTCTTCCGGTACGCTGCAGATGGGTGAAGATGAATTGTTCGCATTGGTTTTCCGTCACGGTCTTTCGGGAAATATCCTGGTTTGCGGGATCAATGGCTATCCCGTATTGTATGGCGATGGGGTACAAGAATTGTTCAACGAGATCGCAACTTTCGTAAAATAAAAATTGCCTCTTGACTTTTCTTTGTAAAGTCTGTAATATGTAATTACTCTTTTCTCCTCCATGAGAAAGCCGGGCGCGTTGTAGAGAGCGTGCCCGGCGAGGAGAAGAAACAGGAAAAGGACCAGTATTGAAAATTCGGATCATTTTATGCACCCGCCGGCCGGGTGGTTTACCCGTAGGGTGCGAACCATAGAAAGGAAAACCCTTCTGTCAGAAATTGGAAATGCAAATTCTAAAGATAAAGGGAAATCCGTGTTTCCACCCGGCCGGTTTAGTTGAGTGACCGCCAGCCGCGGGGCTTACCCGCAAGGTCACTTAGGAGGTATACCCTCTTTGATAATCTTTTGGTGATTATAGATACTCCCCGCGGCTGGTTATAGAAAAGGAGAAAAGGAAATGATATTAGCAAAAGTAGCATTGTATTTGATCGGCGCGGCGATCCTGTTGGCCGCCGGCGGATTCTTTTTTGTATCTGCGATGATGGAGAAGTAACGGTCTTGCAGCATCAAGGGCGGGGGTAATGCCCCGCCCGCTGTGGTATTGTTAAGAAAAGAGGCGAGATGAGTAAAAAGAATTACCGCTGTACGTTGTGCAATGGGTTGATGGAGCCAGCTTATTGGCACGGGCACAACCATTACTACTGCAGTTATAGGCGTTGCCCGATGTATAAGGTCAGTATCCCGGAGCGTGCAGCGAAAGCGATCACTGAGAAGAACGCGGCCGACAATAGGTATTACGGAAGGAACGGGAAAGAATGACGGTGTTTCTTGATGAGGATCCCAGGTTAGATGGTCTTACGCCTGAACAAATTGTGTTCCAGTATATGCAGGAACAGGGCTACCCCTTTGTTCAGCAATACCAGTTTCACGATGGATCTTATCAGCCAAAGAAACGACAATGGAAGTTTGACTTTGCCGCGCCTGAATGGAAACTAGCTATTGAGATCGAAGGCGCGATATGGGTAAAGGGCCGGCATACCCGCGGTTCAGGATTTATTCGGGACTGCGTGAAATACAATACAGCCGCATTGATGGGATGGTGCGTTATCCGCATACCAACGGATTGGGTGCGGGATGGAAGCTACAAAGACCTGGTTGACCAGGCCGTAGCGGTATACAGGAAAGGAAAAGGTTATGTATAAGAAACTGTTTCAACAAATTGTTTTAGTGCTGCTTGTACTGAGCATGAGCGCATGTGCTGCGCAAGATGTGGCGATCGTGATCGCAGACGGTTCGACCATCGGTGCGGGGCAGGTGGCTTATGGTTTGTACCAGGTTTACCAGGAGGCTTGCGGTACGGCTATTCTGCAAGATCCTTCCGGGACGACCTTCCTGCTGACGTGGGCGCAGGGAAGTGATTATTACTACGCGGTTTATTCGGCAATCACTGGCAAGATCGCTGCGTTTTCTGCGTCACCTGAACAATTGAGCAATGTTTATAAAGGTTTCCTGAACGCGGGATATGCGCGGATATTGGCGAATGATCCTGCTTTGCCGGCTGCGCTTACCACGCTATTATCGGCCTGGGGAACGGCGGCGAAAGAATTGATCGCTATTGGCATGAACATGCCTGTCAATACGATGATCCTGGTCAGTCCGGCTATGCTGCAACCGCCGGCACCGCCTACCGCCGTTGTAATTGATACATGAGTTGATTGTGATAACAGCCGTTACAGGATATAATAAAGTTACCTTTTCTGTAACGGCTGCAGATGTTTTGTTGAGAACACAAAACGTCTGCAGTCCCATTTTTATACGAGGAGGTTTACCGTGGAAAGAAAATATGTAAGTAATATAAGAGTGTTGTTTGTTCTGCTATTGGTCCTGCTGTGCGTGGCCAAAGCGCAACCGCTGCTTGATCAAGAAGTGGTGTCGGTTGATCCTACGCCTGTTACAAGACAGACGATGAGAAGTGTACCCTTGTTCACCCAGGATCAATATGAGTTGTGTATTCGGGAAGGGATCTGCCCGTATGATGTACCGTTGAACGGAAAGTAAAACAGTGGCCTTTTTATTGTAGTTTCCAACAGAAAAGGGTGAGGCATGGCGTATTATTACATTAAGCTGTACCATGAAATTCTGAACGATTACAAAATGTGTACGCTTTCGGATACGCTTTGGCGCAGGGCTGTAGAGTTTTTTCTGCTTGCCGGTGAATACGGACAAAAAGGGATACTGCCCCCATTGGATCAGATCTGTTTCGTGCTGCGCCAGGATGAAAAAGCGTTATCCGAACAAATAGATAAACTTATCGCTGTTCGTATTCTTTCCAGAACAGAGCAAGGAGTGTTGTACGTGACTAATTTCGAGAAAAGACAAGCCAAAGTGTCGGACGCGGAGCGCAAGAGAAGGCAGCGAGAACGTGACAGGAATCAAGCGGAAGGTGGTCACAAGGCTGTCACAGGTCGTGACGGTGAACGTGACACAGTTAAGTTAAAGTTAAATAAAGATAATAATACAGAGATAGATAGTATTATTGTCCGCTTGCGTTCTGTTTACGAGCAAAACATTGGGCCTATGGTTCCTATGGTGCTTGAAGAATTGCGCGTCATTGCAAGAACATATCCAGAATCCTGGTTTGAAGAAGCCGTGAAGATCGCCGTTGAAAAAGAAAGCCGCAATTTGGGATACATCAAAGGGATCCTGAAGAACTGGAAAGCCAACGGCCGCGGGGGGAAGGGTAAGAAGAAAGAAACCGATTGGGCGGAACAGGCCCGGAAATACGGGACAGAATGAATTATCTTTCTTTGTTTTCCGGCGCAGGAGGCGGCGACCTTGCCGCACAGCATTTTCATAGTTGGCGGTGCCTGGGATATGTGGAGTATGCGGATTACCCGCAGAGAGTGTTGAAAGCGAGGATACAGGATGGACACCTTAACGAAGCCCCAATTTTCGGCGATATCAGAACATTCATCAGTGAAGGGTACGCCGAGCGATATAGAGGCATGGTTGATGTCATTACCGCAGGCTTCCCCTGCCAGCCGTTCAGCGTTGCCGGAAAGCAAGCCGCAGTTGACGACCCACGAAACATGTGGCCTGCTACCATCGAGTGTATTCGCACGGTTAGACCCCGATACTGCCTGCTGGAAAACGTCCCAGGCCTGCTTGCCGCTTCTCATGGATACTTTGGAACGATACTCCGAGAGCTGGCCGAAAGCGGGTATTCTGCACGATGGCGTGTGTTATCGGCGGCCGAATTGGGAGCGCCGCATAAACGAGATAGGCTTTGGATTGTGGCCTACTCCGACGGCAAGCGACAACGACAATCGGAGAACAAAACCAACGCCAGCAGAGATAGAGGGGCGGCATGGATGGGGATTAATGAGTGCGATAGTGGACGCAAGTTCTTTGAAACCTGTGAAGAAATGGCCGACGCCAACGGTAGACGATGCGAACAACGTAACACGCCAGAGTGGAGCGTTTCAGAGCTTGACGAGGGCGGTGATGTTTCCAACACCACGGCAGCGGGACTGGAAAGGGCAGAGCCAGCGCGGGATACATGCGCCGATGGATGCGCTGCCAAATCAGGACAGAGGGGACGGGAAGCCGATTGGTGGTCAGTTGAACCCAACGTGGGTCGAGTGGCTCATGGGGTGGCCAATCGGGTGGACAGACTTAAAGCCATTGGAAACGGACAGGTTCCGCAAGTGGCAGCGAGAGCATGGGAATTGCTAACAGAGTAAAGGATAGGGTCATGGAAATGCCGGAAATGAGAACCAACCTGGAACAACGTTTCGTGTCGTACCGGGGCAAGGCTTTGAAAAAAGCGGATAAGCACAGTCAGGAAATGGCGATCTTGTTCAAGTTGTTCATGGGACTTTCGCAGGAAACCCAATTCGAGATCGATGCTGTGGCCAGCCAATTGGACATGGAGCATATTAGGAACATGGGGCTTTTGTCCTGTTTTGAGTTGGCGATGAAATTGGCGATGTACGAGGCGGATCCCCACGGGTATACGGCCATGATGCGGAAGATCCAGGCAGTTGCGGAGAAGCGGGCGGCGGAAGTGGCGAAGGCAGGTGAAGGATGAAAAACTGTGCGTGGTGTGGTAATGAGTGGCAGGAGTCTGAGCGTAGGCGCGGCACGTGTGCGCATTGTGGCGGAAAAAGGGAAGAACCAAAAGCAACGCTGCAAGATCTGAAGTTTTGTTCTACTCACGCCTTGCCCGATTATGGGAAGTATGTTACTTCAGGGGTGCGTGGTGGTATTGGTCCCTATCGTCAATATCCAGAAAACCCCATAGCAAAAATAGAAGAATTGCTTATGAACCAATTGATAAACGAAGAACAAGCGATGCGCATGATACAGGAGTTGTAAAAAACAATTGAAATATTGGTATATTATCGTTATACAAGCCGCCGGCACCGGAGGCGCACGATGAGTGAAAGGATGGAGTGATGAAGGTATTAGTAGCATGTGAGTTTTCTGGAGTTGTTCGGGAAGCGTTCGCGGCGCGAGGGCATGACGCTTTGAGTTGCGACCTGTTGCCAACAGAGATACCAGGCAATCATTATCAGGGTGATGTGTTTGACCTGATAAATGATCCAGCGTATCAATTCGATTTGATGATAGCGCACCCGCCATGTACAAGGCTCTGCAACTCTGGCGTATGTTGGCTTGCAAAAAGAAACTTGTGGGATGAAATGAGAGAAGGAGCAGAGTTTTTCAAAAAGCTGATGGATGCTGATATTCCAAAGATTGCAGTAGAAAACCCCATACCTCACCATTATGCCGTGGATATTATCGGGAGGAAATACGATCAGATTATACAGCCGTGGCAATTTGGACACGGAGAAACTAAGGCGACTTGTCTGTGGCTGAAGAACTTACCAAAACTTATTCCGACAAACATTGTAGATGGGCGAGAGCAGCGGCTTCATAGAGTCCCGCCTGGACCAGACAGATGGAAAATACGCAGCACAACGTATACAGGTATAGCCGAGGCAATGGCTGACCAGTGGGGTGATACATGCCCCGCCTCCTGACCCGTGCCGTTGTAAAAAACAATTGAAATATTGGTATATTATCGTTATACAAGCCGCCGACACCCCCGGCGGCTTTGTTGTTGAAATGGTTGGTTTGCGGTAAACTGGTTATAGAGACGTAGAAAGGGAAAATTGAATGGAAGATCGAAAGAACATCTATGTTTGTGTAATGGTTGACGATAATATACCTGAAAGAAATTTCTTTGACGCAAATCATTTCTTTGTAGGGCCTGACGGTTTGGAGATCGGGCATTACCGCAGGAATATGGAATTTCCTGAAGATCATCCTCAGGCGTGGAAGCATGAGCAAATAGCGCATTTTGAACCAGGCAGTTATCGAGGAGTTTGGTACGTGAAAATGACCGAAGATGAACAAGAATGAAAACGTAGTTGTTGTAGACAAACTAACGCCTGAACAAGAAAAGCTCCTCAACAGCATGGATCGTCAGGCGCAGCTTGCTTCAGTTGCCCGCTATAACGATGGACCCGCGGGGTTTGAGGCGTTTTTTGAGTTGGTCTTTGGAGAACGATTACTGCCCCATGCCCGCGAGTGGATACAGATGATCTACAAAGCCAAGAAACTGGACAAGGGCACGGTCATTCAGGCTTTTCGTGGATCAGCCAAAACCACAACCTTGACGATCGCCTTCACTGCTTTTCGCATTGGGAAGGACCCGTATAAAAGCAATTTGCTTATTCAGGTCGGTGATGATATTGCCTCCGATAACAGCCAGGCCATTGCCGATATTATTGCTAGTAATCCTAATTGGAAACTGGTGTTTCCCTACATCGTACCGGACAAAGAAAAAGGGTGGGGGAAACAGGGGTACGAAGTCAAGCGCGTTGATATTCCCTATGGCCAGTGGCGGCAGGAAAACAGCACGCGCAAGGACCCCAACTTATTAGGTGTTGGGTATAAGTCTCACGCTATCATTGGTAAACGTCCTACCGGGCTGCTTATTGTGGACGATATTCACGATGAGATCAATACCAGTTCTGACCGGGAACTGATCAAAACCGAGAAGATATTGCAGGGCACTATCTTACCTACCATTACCCCTGATTCGTGGGTGGTGTTCGTGGGAACGCCGTGGTTAGAGCGGGATTGTCTGCATTTCATGCTCAATACGGGCGAAATGCTGGACGTGAAAACGCCTATCCTGGACGAGAACAAAGAGACTGTTTGGCCTGACCGGTTCCCACCCGAAGCGATCAAAAAGCTGCAAAACCTTTCCGGTGAGATCGAGTTTGCCAGAATGTACCTGCTTGATCTTGATATGGCGAAGGGCGTTTTCCTCAAAGGGGAATGGCTGCACAAGTTCCCGCGGGAGGAAATCGGGAGCGATTGGCCGACCATCTTTGGCATAGACTATGCCAGTACAGCCGACCGGCTGAAGGACAAGGATCGCGACTATTTTGGTCTGTCTATCTGGAAGCAGAAACCAGGCGGCGGCGCGGTATTGATCGGCGGATACCGCAGACATCTATCCCAGGGGGAAGCCGAAGAATTTGTAAAAGGACAGGCAGCGATCTATCACCCGCGCCAAATTGGTGTTGAGAGCATTGGCAAGGGTGAGGAGTTTTATCAATTATTGTTGCGCAACACAACCTTGCCCGTGCGCCCTATTCAGCACGGGAAGAAGGGCAAGGGAGAGCGTTTTGAGAAGCAGATGGCCCCCATGTTTTTCAGCGGCAGGGCGTGGATCATTGACGTGCCGAACCAGGAGCATGCCAATTTCATTCACCACTTCCGCGAGGAATGGTTATTGTTTCCCCACGGAGAACATGACGACTGCCTGGATGCAGCGTATATGGGGTTGATCTGTTTGCAAAGCGCGTTGTGGTCTGTGCCGGAAAGAAGCAATGAACTTGCCGTGAAAAAGAGAATGACGGCAAACCCCTTTGTAGGTCTGTGAGGATACTATGTCAATTTTTAGCAAGAAGGGCAGTGAAACAAATAAAGCAAGCGGGATGGACTTTGACCAGGCCCAACAAGAGGCGCATGTGCGCATAAGCATGCGCAGACCGGTCAATGCCATGTTTAGCAAGATGGACGACTTTTGGCATAACGAGTGGAATTGGCCGAATCCAACGAAGCCGGAATGGGTGCATAAAGTCACCAGTTCAGACCCGCACGATGCGTTGAGATCTTCAACGCAGATATTGGGATCCGTTTCTCCGCAAGTGAAGGTTCATCCCCTTGCCGATGATGAGCAGAGCAAGGAACACACTGACCTTTTGGAGAAGGCTTTGCAGTGGCAGCTAAACAGGCTGCTTGCCAGGAACCGCGGGAACAAGACCGAGAACGTGGTGCAAAGCGCGTTGCAGTATGCAATGGTCACGATGCAAACCATATACCTGCCTTACGAGCAAGAGAAATACCGCAAAAGCGGGGATACGATGATGCAAAAGCGTATGAAAGCTGCCCAGGCTTACGGCGATTTCGCTTTGATCATGCGCCACCCGGCCGATGTGTTCCCGACCTCATCCGAATTTTTGCCCGTGGAAGATGTCATTTATCGCCGCGTGTACACAAAGCCGGAGTTCAAAGCTACCTTCCCGCAGTGGAAGAAATGGGAAGGTTCTATTGATCTTGATGAGCAATCCGAAGGGTTTATCATCGTGTTCGAGAAGATGAACTTTGAAGGTCAGTTGCTTTGGGCGCAGAATATCCCCACGCTTGACAACCTGGATGATGTATACAGCGGAACCAAGATCATTGACCGCAAGCATGGTATTGATTTCTTACCCTGGATCGTGCGCAGCACAGGGGCCGAGTTTTATTCGGACCCGGATAAGCAATTGAAACCCCTGCTTTATCCGGTTTACAAGACCGGGCATTGGGATATTCAAAACGTGGTGTTGTCGCTGCTTGAATCAGAAGTGATCAGTTATGCCGCTTCTCCGCGTGGTGTGGTCAAGTCTTACAATCCGTGGGATATACAGGTTGACTACGGGGATCCTGGGCGGCTTATCCGCTTATCACCGGAAGATGAATACCAGCAGATCATGCCCCCAGGTATTGACAAGGGGTTGGGGGATGCGCTGGACATTCTCAATTCGATGATCGGTAAAGAGACAGTATCAAGGATGATCCAAAACCCCGAAATGAAAGCCGATGTGCCGTTCTCAGCCATGAACCTGATCTTCCAGTTGGGCGCGAACACGTTAGAACCTTTCAAGAAATTGTCTGAGATCGCTTTGGCTGATGTGTGCCGGCAGATGTTGAAATGGGTACACCAGGACGGCCGGCCGCTGGTATCGTGGTCGCCCAAGAAGGGCGAGGAAGGCATGCAGATCAAGATCGACCCCAAAGATTACGATGAGGATGAGATCTTTATCACCGTGAAACTGACTGCAGACGTGCCGACTGATAAGGTGGCGAAAGTCAATGCCGCCGTGATGATGAATAAGCAATTGAAATACCCCGCAGCCAGGGCGATGGAAGAAGTTGGCGTGCAGGACCCGCAGCAAGCGATAAAGGAATGGGAGGAGGATCAGCGCAGGGAGGCCGCTTTGCAGTTGCAGATCGAAAAAGACCGCATGCAGATGGAACAAATGATGCAAATGCAAATGCAAAAAACGGCGGCTATGGCGCAGCAAGTGGAGCAGATGAAAATGCAGAACATGCAGCGCAACGCCAATCCTTATCAACAGCCTATTCCTGGTGGTCAGCAGCCAATGGATATGAGCGGGGGCGCGGTTGGTCCGCCAATGCTTGATCAAATGTCAGGGCAGGGTTTTGATACCGCGATGGGCGGGCAACCAGGTATTCAGGGCGCACCGGGCGCGACCAGAGAGGCCATTACTGGCCAAACGCGGGCGGGCGGCGAGATAGCGATGTGAGGTGAGATATGCCAGGCGCAACAGTAGAAAGAGGAGATTCGTATTTTAGTCTTGCCGAGAGGATTTACGGCGATCAGCGCATGGCCGTAGAACTGATGAAGGCCAACGGTGGAAAAGCACTTCATCCCGGCATGACGATCGGTACCGTTGCCCCGCAGAGCGACCCTGTGATCAGTGAAGGGGATTGGGGTACGATGCAGTCAATGGCCGATGATGGTGGCGGGGGCGGCGCGGGAGAAGAAGAAGATCGCTCCCCCGGTGGTCCTGGTTTGGCCGCGCTGCGCCGTGCTGAAGATGAGATCAGGCGCAAGAGCGACCCATTTGGAGGCGGCGGCACACACGACCCCTACAACCCGTTCGGCGGGTATACCTACGGCGGTGATCAATCCACAGAACGGGATTACACCCCCTTGCGTGCGCAAGGACCTGGGTATGTATACAGTTATGGGGGCGCGTTTGACACGGGCGGCGGGGGCAGTGATGGATACGGTATGTCGGGCGCGGAGCGTTCCTACGCAACGCGGTACGGGATCACCCCCGCGGTACAGATGAACTCAGGGCAGCGAGGCAGTTCGTTTGCCGCAGGAGAACAGGGATCTTACGCACCTACGCAGGATTATGTAATGCGGGCTTCTGCAGTAAATGCGTCCGGGCAATCTCTTGTTTCGGCTACACCTGGTTATGATACAGCGCGTACCAACACAGGTTTGACGCTGGCGCAGTTGGAAAAGCAGAAAAAAAAGCAAAGCCTTGTCGCACAACAGCAGCAACAGCGATGGGATATGCAGGATAAATACATGCGTAATGCCCGCCGTTTCCTGGATTCGCTGGCCACAATGGATATATCCCAAATGCCGGTCACGATCGATATGATGACTGCCAATTTTGCGGGTTTTTCAGTGGGGCAGTTGCTTGAAATGGGATACGAACAAGTTGAAATCAACAGCAAAGGGCAGATCATTTATCGTTTGAAAGTCCCGATCACTCCCCCCGGCACTACCCCGCCTACTACATCTTCCGCCGGTGGTGGAAAACCGCGCCGTTATTACAGCAGCGGGGGCGGTGGGGGCGGTGGGTATTCTCGCACCGGACGTTCAAGCATTTCAGCGATCTCTAACGGCTTGATCAATTGGAGGATTGGATAATCTTATGACCACCTTCAAAGAAGGGAAAACACCTGATGCTGGTCAATGGATGGTTCAACGGCACCAGGAAGCAGTAGAAAACAACGTGCCCATGATCTACGCTATGGAAGGCGAAGATATGGTCACGAACGCATGGGAGAAGAACGCAGTTCCTACCCGTGAAGATCTTGCGGCAACGCCTGTGGGTTTGGGCGATTGGGATTACCGCAACCTTGACGGTATGGGGCCAAAGGGCGAGGATCTCCCGGATGGCGCGGCCGGCTGGCTGCCTGATGGGACCGTGGATTGGGGCGGCACGGTTGGCGGGTGGCTGCGTGGTGCCTATCACCGGATCACCAAACCGATAACGAATGAGGATTATAGCTCCCCTTCTTTTTTGACCAAGCAAGCTGCAGAGAGAATCGCAGAGAACGACCCGGAAGCCTTGAAAAAAATGGGGGCTTCTGAAGAAGGGAAGAAACCCGGAATAGGTGTGATGGCAAGTCGTACCGTGCAAGAGGGTGTAAAAGGCGCGTTGGAGTTGCTCAATAAACCTGCAGAGGCAGCGGAACAGGCATACGGTGGGGCGGCGTTGGCTGGCGAGGCTATGGGGGGGCTGGCCGGCGATATGGAATCCATAGCGGAATCGGATATGGGGGAAGGCTATAAGCGCACGTTTGGGGCTGCTGAAGAACAACCGGAATGGGTGGACCAACTGCAGTCGGCACTTGCCATATTGAACCCGATCACGGTGGTAGCCAATTGGGGCAATATTGCCAAGAAGCGGATCACCGGGGAACTGAGCGAAGAAGAATTTACGCGCATTGGTGCCGAGAATTATATGGCTGCAAAGATGGCCTACACCGCGGCCGCCGATGAATTGGTAAAAGATGAGTTTATCCGCCGCGCATACGCAGGGGAAGATCCCCGCTTGCTGGCGTTGGAACTGCAAAACCCGTGGGCTGAACTGGTGGGGCAGCTTGTCATAGACCCGCTGAACGCCCTTGACTTGGTGGGTGCCGGGGCGATAGCAACCACGCGCTTGCAGAAAACAGAGAAGATCTTTGGCACGTCCGAGAATGTTGCGAAGGTTATTGGCGGAATGGATGATATTGATAATATCTCCGATGCAATGCGGGCGCAGGGGATCGCAGACCTGCTTGATGCTGCAATGACAGACGCGAGGAAGGTTGTTGAAAAGACAGATAAGATGTCGCACAATGCCGGCCTGTTCTCTTTGACCGCGACCGGCAAACGGGCAGTGGTGCAGGAACGGGGTGGATTGTTACTGCAGACCGTTATCAACCATGCCGATAATCCCGATCATGCTTTGGACGTGGTTGATGGACTTATCAAGATCGTTTCTTCGGATGCTGACGAAGCCGCCGTGGGGCTTTCTATTCTGGCCGACAACCGCGATGCAAAGATCCTGCTTTCCAATGCGGGGTATGAGTTGGGGCACGTGCTGCGCAACGGTCTTACCGATGCTGACGGCGCGGTGAACGCAGGAAAGTTCATAGATAAATTGCAAGCGGCCCAGGATGGCGGGATAGAAGCCATGCTGAAACTTGTCAATGACACGACCGGCAAGGTGGTGGATGATATGTTTCCCACTGTGGCCGAACGTGTTGACGCGATCACAGATGCTAAGAACGCGATGGAGTTGGGGGAAGAATTGAACCCGGCGCAGTTGAAGGCGTTGGATGATAGCGTAGGTCCTATCCTGCGTGGTGCGGACAAGTGGGCGCGGGGGATCCCTGGTGAGAGCTTCAAAGCCTTGAATAAGTTTTTTGCGTCCGTGTATATGGGTATGTCTCCTGGGTACGCTTTCCGCAACTTTCTGAACAACACCTTACAGGTATTTGTTGATAGTGGTGTGAAAGCAGGAGCGGAGGCCGTTATCGCCGGTGCTGAGAACGTGGCAACACGGGTAAGGCTTGCCGATGGTTCGTTTGTGGGCAAGAAGAAGGATGATGTTGTAAAACTTTTGGGCGGTATTGTAGCCCCAGGCATGGAACGCAGTCTTACCATGTCGAAAGGCGCGACCCCTTCCGGCCTGTTAGATAAAAAGGTGTTCACGTTTGCTTCTGACCTGGCAGACGATTTTGAGAAATCGGCCGGCACCGTGATCTTTTCCAATGCTGTTCAAGACGCAATGGGAAAGATGCTGCAGGAAGGGCGGGCATTACCGAAACTGGATGATCTTGTAGGCGCGGGCATGTCAAGGGACGCAGCCGATACCCTTATTGACCTGGTAAAAGCCAGTAAAGGCGATGTTGACACAGGCATAAAACTGTTCCGGGATGCCCAGGCTGCGGGGGCGATCAGTATCTTTGATACCGCCGCGTGGATAGATAACACCGATGCTAATTTTTTGCAGCGTTTGGGGATGCTGGACGATGTGACGCAGAACATGCGTACACTGGAAACCACGAAGGACCGCTTGCAATACCTGGACGGTCTACAAAAAGATCTTTTTGATTATTTGGGTAAGGCTAACAACGAATCTACTATTTTGAGCCGTGAGATCGCTGATAAATTGTTTGGCGAGGAAATGGCAGCGCGGATAGAAAAAGGATTGCGCCGCGGAGAAATAGACAAGGCTGATCAGTCCTTGCGTTCTGCAAGGGTGTTGTTATTCCAGAGAACAAATGATGAGTATGGAGATTTCCTTGAAGTCCTGAAACGTTCGGTCGGGCGCATTGATGAACGGGCAGCCGGGGCTATTTCCGATGATGTCCGGCCGTTGAGAGAAGTCCTTTCTTCAGCGTTCGGCAAGGCAACAGATCTTCGGGAAAAGACTTTGCGGGCAGTCAATACGCTGGATGATATGCGCAGCCCTGACGGGCAGTCGCTTTCCCGTATTTGGCGTACTTTCTTTGACGAGCCGATGCCGGCCGATATTACAAAAAAGACCCTGCGAAAGAAACTTTGGGATTCTTATTTTCCGGGCACGAATGACTTTTACCGGGAAGGGCGCGAGGCTTTTGCGGAAGGCGTAGAAGCACTTTATGGAAAATATCAAGGTGCGCTGCCTCCTGGTTATGATACACAATATTTGGATAAGGCGTTAGAAAAGGCGCGTCAATCCAATATACTGGCAAGTCAATTTGACGGCGCGGTGTTTGTTGACGATATTGCGCGGAGCTTCAGCGATGGATCGAAGGCGAACTTTGATTCCGTTGTTGAGTTGGGACGGCGGTACGGGATCACCACGGCTTCAGACAAAGGCGTGCCTACGAAACGTTTGTTGAACAGTATTAACAAATATCTACCGGAAGGTGTGGATAAATTTGACGACCTGACGGACGTTCCCTTTGAAGTGGCACAGGATGCCTTGAAGAAATGGGGCGATGAAAAAGGCGTTACCGGCGTAAGCCTGGAAGATCTCGCGGACCTTGTTGGTGTAACACCGGACGCACCACGCGAAACCGGCGCGGCAAAACTGCAATTCCCGTGGGATGATAACCTCCCGCCATCTATGCCCAGGGTGTTGAACGAGCAGCGCGAGGGCATTGGGCGTATGTTTGACCGCTTGCGCCAACAGGTGCAGGACGGCGCGACCGCGACCAGGAACATTGCGATCAATCCCGAAGTGGACGCGCTTCTGGACGCATGGGCAGACACAGCCAAAGCCAACGTTTCACAGGCGCGGTTATATTCTGCGAACGTTGCGACACAGGCGCGTGACTTTGCCCTGCATGACTACCGGATGAAACGCGGGGCGGATCTTGCTTTGTCTTACGTCTACCCCTATAACTTCTGGTATTCCCGCACCTATAAGAACTGGATGGGCCGGCTTGCCATGCAGCCCGGCGTAGTAGCTGGCTATTCAAAGTACCGCAGTTTCATGGAAAAGATACATGCGGGGATGCCTGATTGGTGGAAGTATCAGATCAATTCAAATGAGTTGTTGGGTTTGAACAGTGAGAACCCGCTTTACTTCAACCTGGAAGCGACATTGAACCCGCTGAATGGTCTTACCGGTGTTGACTTCAACGACCCGCAAAAGCGTGTCAACTGGTGGACCGCCAGCCTGGACAGCCTGAATAAGTTTGGTCCTTCTACGCATACCCTATATAACTATATGGCGGCTATCGCCCTGTATGCGCAGGGGCAGGAAGATGCAGCGGCGCGGTGGGGCGGACGCTTGATCCCGCAGACTGCTACCGTGAAATCTGTTTCCGCATTGTTGGGATTGAGTGACAAGGGCGGGTGGGAGACAGATCCGGCCGTTCACTTCTTTGCCGGCGGAACAGACCCTAACGAGAGGCGGCGCGTTGGCCGTGCTTTGATGTCGCTGGAAGGCAAGTATTCAATGGCGCAGATCCTTGATGCTGCAGAACGGCAAAAGGGTGAGATATGGGACGAGGCGAGGCAGGTTGCTACCACAGAGCGGGCGTGGGGGCAAATATCTTCCTTCTTCCTGGGTGTGGGTTTCAAGGCGCGTTCGGTCAATGACATGAAGATAGATCAGTTCTATGACGAATACTTTACCCTGTTCAATATGAAATCCAACCTGTCCCCGGATGAGTTCAGCCAATCCATGAACCAGTTGAAGAATAAATACCCCTTTATGGATGCGGTGTTGATCTCCCGCAAGGGCGGTATTGAGCGCGATACGGCGTATGCCTATTCTGTTATCGGCCGGATCCCCCCCGGACAATCGGATGATATTTCGGAATTGGTAGGTATTGACCCGCGTTTGCTGAATGAGTTTTACGACAACAAGGGTGATTTCTCCAATTGGCCGGAGCAGGACTACGAGCGGTTCATAGCCGGTATCGTGGACATCGCCAGTATTCTGGACATTCCAGACACGGCCACAAAGGACGCATGGAACAGCGCACGCGATGCTTACAAGGATATGAAAAAGCAAGCCGAGCGTGCGTTTGGCAGCGATATTCACGATCTGACCGAGCAGTATTACGGCATAGACGCAAACGAGCGTGATGCTTTCCTGGAACAAAACCCGCAGGTTGAAGAATACCTGGATTGGAAAAGCGGGTATGTGGTGCAGAACCAGACCCTTGCCCCGTACTATGGGGGCATTGAAGGGATCAGTCGGTATCTGCGCGGTACGATGTATGACACGGTTGAAAAAGAAACCGGCATGAGCATGAATCAGATCTTTGAGGTCAAGAACGAATACGATCGTTTGAAGAAAGCAGGAGGAAGTCATAAGAAATATTTGAAAGAACACCCTGAATTGAAGGTCTATTGGGAAGCCTGGGAGAAGTATGGAGCGATGATCGACCAGCACACCATAGACATGGCAACTAAATTGCCAGATATTGCGCCGGCGGCTGTGCGCGAGGATGCACCGATGGAATCTATCGGACAGCAGGACCTTATGCAAGGTATGCAACAGACCAAGCCTATGATCGAATGGCAGTATATTGAAGGTGCGCTGCCGGAAGATATTATTCGTTCGCTTGTGGACGGCACCGGCTTTGAGAGTTCGCAGCAGATGTTATTTGAAATGTACGCGGACTTCTTTGATATGACCCCCGAAGAATTGATGGATCTCATTGATACTTCGATGCCCAGGTAACACGGGTTACTTGCGGAAATACTATAATTAACTTACTATATATACAGGAGTGTATAACATGACTATCGAGAACCAGGCGGACCCCGGCAAGAGCGGTGGGGAGAATCAGAATCAGCCTAATTCTGACGCTTCAAACAGCAACAGCGCGGCAAGTTCATCTGCAACCGGATTTGATTTCGGTGCCTTGAAGAATGATCCAGAGTTTGTTCAATTCTTAGATGAGCGTTTGCAGTCAGTGAAAGATCGAAGGATTGGCAAAATTCAAAATCAAGTCAAGGATAATCAAGATCAGATCGCTGAAATTGCGAAAAGTTACCAATCATATATTGATGCTGGTAAGTCTCCTGACGAAGCATTGCGGGAAATGCGAATTGACCAAATGCTTGCAGCAGGCAAACCAGAACCTACGCAAGTTCAGAATCAGAATCCAGGCGGGGCAGGCACCCCAGGCTTGAATTTTGCGGACGTTCAGCGGAGCATGCTTGCTGTGGCGGGTATTGATGAGAACGACCAGGGCGTGATTTCTTTTATGTCTGGTGATCAGTTTTCTGGCACCGAACAGGAGAAGGTGAACAAGCTGGCAAAGTTCATTCAATCCCGCAATCAACCTTCCGGGGAAGGTGTGAACTTCCAGCCGAGCGGATCCCGCGGCGGCGGACAGACCAGCACCGATGAGGACAAACTTTCTGCTAAGATCCAGGCTTTGATGACAGAACCAACAAAGAACTATACCGAGATCCAGAAGTTGACCGCAGAACTGCAAAGCCTTTCCCAAAAGGATAAGTAATCTTTGGAGAGGATGCCATGACAATTGGCCAAACCACCACCTACTCGAATAGTATTCGCACGCAGTATCTTGCGAAATACATCGAAGGTGCAATGATGCGGCGTGTCTATGACCAACTCGCTTCCCCTGTTGGAAAGAACATGAGCGAATTGGAAAAAGGCAGCTCCGTGCAAGTGAACTTTTTGAGTGACCTTGCCCCCGCTACCTCCGCAATTTCACAGGTGACAGACGTTACCCCTGTGACCATGCGTGACGCGACCGCCTCCGTCACCCCTACCAGCCGTGCCAACGCGATCCAGGACAGTGAACTTCTGTTGATCCAAGCCTATACCGATTATGTTGCAAAGCGGTATCAGCGCATTGGTGATAACATGATGGAATCTGTTGACCTGCTCGCCCAGGCCGCTGCCCTGAAGGGTGGCAATGTATATCGTTATGCAGCCCGTGCGTCTTTGGACGCTGGTACTGCAAACCATCGTATGAGTGAAACTGTCGTCAATATGGCGCAGTCCATTCTACTCAATTCCAAGTGCCCCGCTTACATGACCAAAGTTGGTGGACGGTGGGTGTTTATCGCTCACCCTGACGCTGTGTACGATCTGCGTCAAAGTGCCAACATTCTGGCTGTGGGCCAGTATCAGCAAGCCGAAATGATCTTGCGCGGCGAGATCGGAGAGTTCCTTGATTTCAAGATCGTCTCCACGCCGTTCGCTAAGGTGTTCGGTGGCGCAGGTTTAGACAACGGCACAGCCGTTGCCACTACACTTTCTTCCGCCGCCAATGCCCTGGCAAAGCAGATCGTGGTAGCTTCTGCCTCAAACATCACAGTTGGTCGTTATCTGACCATCGGCACCGAGGAAACAGGTTCAACCCACTACGAAACCAATGAGCGCGTGCGCGTTTCCGATGAGTATTCCAGCGGTACGACCGTTGATATTATCGGTGAAGGCGCAAACGGTGGTCTGCGTTTCGATCACGCTTCTGGCGTGGCCGTGCGCAACGCTGACAGCGTATACCCCGTTGTATTCGGTGGCCCTTCCAGCCTTGCCAAAGTCTACGCTACTGAAGTAGGCGAATTTGGTCAGGTGGTCGGCCCCCGCCGCGAAGGTATGGTTGACCAGTGGGCGACACTGGGTTGGAAGTTCTACGGTGGATACGGCCGCCTTGCAGAAGGCTGGCTGGTACGCGCCGAAGTTTCGTCCAGCTTAGACGCATAAGGAGAGGATGCTATGACCGCAGGTACAGATGCTTTCAAGGGTCTTGCACTTCCCGTAAACGGCGAAGCGACCATGACGCAGCAAACTGCTGCAACCGACATTTTGACCATTATCGGGGCTTCCGGGCAAACCGGGGACTACCTGAATCTGGTGGATTCGTCCGGTAATGAGGATTTCTCGTTCCAGGCTAACGCCATTCTGAAGATGGGCAACGTCACCGCCAAACCCGCATCGGGTGCGCTCGGTGGCATGTTCATGCACCGCACCGGTACATCGTACCGTTTGGGCCTGTTTGTGACCGGCTCAACTGCCAAGTACGCGAAGTTCAGTCTGACAATCGGCGGATAATCCAGCGTGAAAGTTTACGTTGGGGCCGTTGGTGGCCAGATGCAATATATGGAGGGCGTATTGTCATTGCAGAAGATGGCAATGCGCCCTCTTGATTATGTTTCCTACCTGTACAATACCAGCGGGGCGTTAGCGCGGGGAGAACATGCCGTGAATTTTATCAACGGCGATTATGATGCTATTCTGCAGATAGATCTTGACATGGACCATCCCCCGAATCTGCTTGAACAACTGCGCACATCGATGGAAGAAAACGATCTTGATATGGTTACAGCGCATTACTTCCGCAGACAGATACCCCCGTACAGTGTGTGTTCGTTACCTTCTGCAGACGGTGAGTGGCCCTATCCGCCATTGTGGGACGTGCCGGATAAGGGAGTTATTGAGTTAGCTAATACCGGGATGGGCTGTGTCTTGATCAAGCGCGAGGTGGTCCAGGCTGTATGGGACACCCTGCCAAAAGGCGACAATCCATTCTACCCGCGTGCGATGCCGGAGAAGTCAGGGGATCATCGGCGTTGGGGATCTGATTTTGCATTTTTTACAATGGCGCGTGATTTAGGGTATCGGCTTTGGCTTGATGCCAGCGTGGAATCAAAACACGGTGCTGTTGTTTGGATAGATAAGGCGTTATATAATAGATATAAGGACACAACCGCGGCGATGCAGGAACAGTTCGCAGCGGAATTATTTGAACTCAGGAGAGGTAAGAACAGTATGGAAAAAGCAGCGTTTGAAGCACGAAAGACGAACCTTGAAAACCAGCGCAACAAACAACAGGCGTTGGTCAACAAGCGCAAAATGACGGTTGAAATGGCAAAGGCACAACTTGAAAAGGATCTGTTGGCCCTGCACGCCATCGAAAGCAGGTTGGAAGAAGTCACGTTCCTGGCGGATTATGACCAGGACCCCGGCAAGTATGATGCCCAGGTGGAAGAAAGCGAGATCGTGGACGTGGAAGCGAAAGAGGTTAGCAATGGCGAATGATGTGTTATGGCGCAGACTGCGTTACTTTCTTTCTCCGCAGCTTGACCTTTACCAGCGTATGCGTACATGGGTAGTTGACCGGAAAGTGTTAGAAGTCGGCTTCGGCTCCGGTGTCGGCGCGGTTCAATTGGGTTGGATGGCCGAGCATGTGATGGCGATCGAACCAGACAAGGACGCGGTTGATTTTGCGATGGCCGCTTTTCCTCATCCTAATATCTCATGGGTTGAAGCGAGTATTTTGGATGAGCCGAACACGATATATTATTTTGGTGTCGTTAC
>Ga0272443_10000982_pt1 | contig 45899 bp, 30 predicted proteins | sample SSMAcet12_FD_193581 | JGI IMG/M metagenome (GOLD analysis project Ga0272443, IMG submission 193581) | Marine sediment archaeal communities from Little Sippewissett salt marsh, Falmouth, MA, United States - SSM-Acet-12 | ecosystem: Environmental > Aquatic > Marine > Wetlands > Sediment ...
CACCGTCCAAATCAGCGAGAAGTGGTGTCGGATATGAACTCGAGAGGAGTCCCGTTGTATGATACTTCGGGAAGCTGTCAATCTTCGCACCATAAGCATCGAACAAATGCAATCCCTTTTCACTTATGACCGCAACCTCTGCCAGACCATCGCCATCCATATCCGCGATAGCCGGAGGTGAGAAGCAGTTTATGCCAAACAGGTTTGGCCAACCGCAACAGAATGCTCCCCCATCAGACCTGAATACGCTAACTCCCCCCTCGCTTCCAACAGCAATTTCCATCGTCCCATTGCCATCCAGATCGTACACCGCCGGTCCAATATGAACAGATGAGTCCAATGCAGCAGTTCTGGGGAAAATTCCATGAAGATTATCTTCGATCTGAATCTCAATATCTCTGAAATCATCACCGTTTTCCGTTTGCAAATTCACTCGCAGTGTATAATCACCGGATCTGAACTGCCCTATGGAAACAGCACAAATGATGGAATCGGCTACATATTCAGTGGAACTATAGATATTGACCCATCCGTTCGGATTCGAACCTGGTCGGATATCAACCGAGTAGCTTTCGAACTCAGGATCAAGAATCGAACCTCTTACAGTAAGGAACCACTTGACCGTTTCCATATCTGATGGTGATGTCAGCTCGAAACGTCTCTCGGAAACAACCGTAATGCTCCTTTGAGTCGAGAACTCCGTTCCGATGTTTATCTCCAGTATATATTCACCGGCAAGACCGGTAATATCCAGACTACCGAGTGTCGTGTTCTTCTTGTCAGCGGTTCCCTGATTAATTACCGTCCAGTTTGTCGGATCTGTCGATGGTGCGATTCTGAGAGTATAATCCTCACCGTGTTCTGAATAAGCATAACCTTCAATTTCGATATTATCGGTTATCATTTCTCCAACATACGGGTAGAGTATTTTAGCCATTCTGCCCGACAGCATTGCAACAGCGGCTCCCACATTCAGCCTTCCATAACCGGAATAACGGTCCCACCCGGGGAATGTAGAATCTGTATCACCATACGGGTATATCACATCATCCGCGCTCTGTTGAAGTATATCCTTCAGTTCATCGGGGTCCAATCCTGGCGAGTAGGACAGTACAACAGCCGCCGCACCAACCGCATGTGGAGCAGCCATGCTCGTCCCATCAGCAAGATAATAATCCGAATCAATGATTCTTACTTCCGGTTCATAGCCTTCTTCGTACAAATCGGTCCCCTGCGCCCTCAGAGAGAGAATATCGCGCCCGGGAGCTATTATGTCTATCCAATCTCCATAGGTGGAAAAATGAGTCACCTCATCATTGGAATTACTCGCACCGACTGTCATGACAATATCGAGAGATGATGGAAATAGTCTTGAAGCATCGCCGGAATTTCCTGAAGCAGCTACAAGAAATACGCCCTTGGATTTGGCATATTCAAGTGACTCCTCGAGGAACCTCGATGCGTACGGGCTGCCCCAGCTCATATTGACGACCTCCGCCCCCATATCGGCAGCGTATATGATTGCCCTGCTTGCAACTGACATAAGCGCTAACGGGAATATCTTCAATCCAACAATATCCGCATATGGGCATATCCCCGCGACACCGATACCATTATCGCTGACAGCTCCAATTATCCCCGCGCAATGGGTGCCATGACCGCGATAATCGGAGACATCATTGTCTCCCTCCGTATTGAACAGGTCGGATTCATCACCCGAGAAGTCCCATCCTTTCACATCATCAATATAACCGTTGTGGTCATCATCGATTCCATTATCGGGGATTTCCAGAGGATTCTCCCAGACATTGTCTGCAATGTCCGGATGCTCTGTATCAATCCCCGTGTCGATAATTACAACGAGTGGTCTGGGGCGGGGTGTGTAATCATCCCAGATCGGTCCCATATTGATATCCGCACCCGCATCTCCACTCTTCATGACAAGCTCGTCATTATAGTAACCATCAATTCGATTTATGCCGAGGTACTCCTGACCGGTATTTTGTAATCCCCACTGATTTTCAACATGAGGATCATTTGGTACATCGAATAGCTGTATGAAATAATCCGGTTCAGCATATTCCACGCCGCCAATAGACTCAATAATCGAGATTATTTCTTCGGGTGATATGTCTTCTGAGGATTCGAAAACAACCGAATGATACAGACCATACGGAAACCCGCCACCATCAGAGGCTGAAAGATACTGCTCGTTCAGGGACTCACTAAAAACCGGTTCCTGCCGGTATATAATCCCGCTGGAAACCAAACTGTCAATCGAAGTATCAAATTCACTCCCCGATGATGCTACATCCATGGAACTGAGTTTCACGATAATTCGTGCGAAACCCGAATCATCTGCATGAGCAGTCATGACAGATATCATCACCACGGCACAGATAAGAATGATACTTGCATATTTCATATCATTAACCCTCTTTCGAGTGGCAGCAAAGGGTATCTTACCCAAGTTAGTGCAAGTCGGAGAAGTGTCAAGACATCTTGTCAATCCTGCGGGGGAAATGTCTTCCTATAATAGGAACGATACAGGTCGGGAACTGTTCATTCTCCACTGCGATTTTTTGACTGCAGTGGTAAAACACCCCACTGGAGTTTCGAGCGAAGCACTTTGTAAAACGAATTCTCTCTGAATCGGATCAATCTTACATAGTAATCACCCTTGCAGATAGAGACTTTGTCAGAATTTTTCAGAGATATCGATGTCTGTCCATCCAGAGAAAGGTTTGCCTCGTCGGTATCCGACTCTACCTCGAGTGTAAGCTCTTCTTCGGCACTGAAAATGAGAGGTCTTGATGTCAGGGTATGCGGAGCAATGGGCGATGCGATCAGAGCATCCATCTCAGGGTTCAATATAGGTCCGCCAACTGCGAGACAGTATGCGGTTGATCCTGTTGGCGTGGAGATAATAAGCCCATCCGCCGCATACGAGCAGATATAGTCCCCATTCGAATAGAGAGCGAGATGGACCATGCGGATATCTTTTCGCCCTATGACAACATCGTTCAGAGCGTGGAGAGGTTCTGATCTCTCATCATTTAGAATTCTTGTCGTAAGAACCATCCGTTCCTGAATGCTGTAGTCTCCGGATACCAGTCTGTCAAGGTTCCGCTCCAGAGTCTCCGGAGTCTGCTCCGTTAAGAATCCGAGACTTCCGATATTAATCCCGAGAATCGGGATTCCTCTGCTTCCAACCAGACGAGCTGTAGCCAGAAGAGTACCATCCCCGCCCATGGAAAGGATCACTTCAGATATAGCAGGTAAATCCTCTCGATCCACAATCTCGATATTGCCAGATGCCGCATCTCTGAGTTCCTCGCAGAAATAGCAGGACACCTGTTTTTCTTCTATCCATCTGACAAGACGGACTATTATTTCATCAGCGCCCGGTCTTTGAAGATTCGCGATAACTCCGAACTTCATAAAAGCTTACACCCGCAGAATAGTTATATGTCCTCTAACTTCGGATCATATTGAGAGTATATCTCTTGTGAATAATATAACAAGACATCAAACCGAATGGAAGAGCTTTATTGATTTGATACATAATCGGGAACAAACTTGTAGAAAGTGGACAAATATACTGAATTGCAATTATTTGGCTGAAGATCGAATGGAAATTCAGTTGTCTCTATTCAGAATGAAGTCTGCGAGATAGGTAAACGGTGCCGCTTGAGGACCAATTGCAGAGATTACATCTTTAGCCTCATCTATCAACTCAGCCGCTCTTCTTCGGCTTTCATCCATACCGACAACCTTCGGATACGTCGCTTTCAAATTTTTAAGATCGGAACCGACCTGTTTACCGAGTTTGTCCTGATCGCCGGTAACATCAAGAATATCATCGACTATCTGGAACGCAAGCCCGATCTTGAAACCATAAACGGATAAAGTATGAATTAGCTTTTCATCCGCATTAGCGAGCATTGCACCGATTTTAAGCGAAACCTCAATCAGTGCAGCGGTTTTTTTCCTGTGAATATAGTCAATATCTGCGAGTGTTATATCCTTCCCCTCCGATTCGACATCGGCAACCTGTCCACCGAGCATTCCGGAAATACCGATAGCGCTTCCCACTTCCCGCACGATTCTTGCATCTCCGGTCGAGGCGAGAAATTCAAACGCGAGCGCATGGAGTGCATCACCCGCCAATACTGCAATTGCCTCCGGGAATTGGCGGTGAAGAGTCGGTTTGCCGCGCCGAAGGTCATCATCATCCATGCACGGAAGATCATCGTGGATAAGTGAATAGGTGTGAATGAGTTCGAGTGCGCATGCTGGAGTCAGGATTTCTTTCGGATCTTTCCCCAGAGACTCGTAGGCAAGCAGTACGAGTATTGGCCTTAGACGTTTCCCGCCCGCATTGAGGCTGTAGTTCATCGCTGCTACAAGAGATTCCGGAATCTCTGTGCTGGATGGTATGAGACTCAGAAGATGATCGTTCACCATCTTCCGCATATCCGCAAGCATTGTCGCGAAATCCTGTGCTGTGGATACTGTCCGCCCCAATGCTATCTCACTCCTCCTCGAAATCCTCAACTATCGGTTCTCCCGATTCATCCGCTGTCAGCTTTGCAATCTTCTTCTCGGCAGCAGCTAACCGTTTCGCGAGTTCCTTTGACAGCTTTATTCCATCCTCGAAAATCTGTAGCGCACCCTCAATCGGAAGATCACTGGACTCGAGCATATCAACACTCTCTTCGAGTCTCTCGAGAAGCTCTTCGAAACCGATATTCTCTAATTGTTCAGTATCATTCATAATCAGAAACCAAGTAAGTTGTATAGCCTGTTTTTATCAAGCAAAATTATTGTTCCCTGTCTTCCACTCTGCCAAGAATTGTCCCCTCTGACAGTTCCACTGAAATCATGTCATTGACATCAACATCTCCCGAACTACGCACAACAGCGCCGTCGGGATGAGTCCTGCAGATAGCGTAACCCCGTTTCAGCACACTCTTTGGTGACAGAGTCCCGAGTCTGCCATCCACACTACCCAACCTGTTCCCGAGTCGCTCAACTCTCAGATTCATCGCACGGACCATTGCAGAAGATAGTTCATCAACTCTCTGGCGATGCCCCTCGAATATCCTCTCCGGACGCTTGAATACATAACTCGAAGCCAGCCTGTCAAGTGACTCCCGAAGTGAATCCATCCGAGATTTAAGACTGAATATCATCCTCGACCGGGAATTGCTGACATCACCTATAAGGTCACGATAGTCGGGAACCGCAAGTTCAGCCGCAGCAGATGGTGTCGGAGCGCGAAGGTCGGCGGTGAAATCAGCAATGGTGAAGTCCACCTCATGCCCGACAGCGGAGATTATCGGTATCTCCGATTCGAATATAGCTCTCGCAACCACTTCCTCATTGAATGCCCACAAATCTTCAAGCGATCCGCCGCCCCGACCTACTATGAGTAAGTCCAGATCTCCATAGTCATTACACAGACGGATCCCGCGGGCTATATCTTCTGCGGCTTTATCTCCCTGCACCGCAACCGGGCAGAGAACGATCCTGCAGGATGGCATCCGTCTCCGCAGAACATTTATCATATCGCGTACGGCAGCTCCGGTCTCCGAGGTAACAAGTCCAACAGATGTTGGAAACATCGGAATCGCTCTCTTGTGTTCCTCCGCAAACAGACCCTCTTTCTGCAATCGCTCCTTCAACTCACGAAACTTAAGTTCGAGATTACCAACACCCTGCCCTACAATCCATCGGACAATAAACTGGTATCTGCCGCGCGGTTCGTAAACGCTGATATCACCGTGCGCGATTATACTCATACCGTTCTTAAGGCTTACCTTGATCCCCGCTGCAGTCGACCGCCACATCGCGCAGGGCAACTCCGATTTGTCATCCTTTATTGTGAAATAGTGATGCCCGGACGAATGATAAATGTAGTTCGATATCTCACCCGCAACCCATAAATCTGTAAAGCTGCCTTCGAGATTCCTCTTGATTTGTCTGGTAAGCTGGCTGACTGTAAGGACAGATTCACTGTCGTACTGCATCTCAGGACTTCCGAGTTGAGTGGGTAACCGAATTTTCAGGTTCCATTGTACGAAAGAGCGACAGGCAGGTCAATCGCTTCTTACATAAAACACGAACAGCGGTTGAGTACTATCCCGCCATCGCCTTGAATTTCTCATGCGCTCCGGCAAGTGCCAGTTTCACAACCTCTTCGAGTCCCATGAATGCGCGATTTATTATAAGGTCGTAGTAGTTGGGATCGTTTATATCATATCCGAAATTGTCTTTTACAAATGCCAGCCGTTCGGTATCCGATTCTCGAATCGCCTCCAAAGCTGTCTCATCATCAACATTGGAGAATTCGATAAGATTCTTCACACGAACACTCTCCGGTGCAAGTACACGGAGGTGGAAACCTGTTTGAAGAGTCAATATGAAATTGGATGCTCTGCCGACGAGCACAACACCGCCATGTCGTGCTATGGCGGCTACCGTGTGATGCAGCTTCCGGAAGTAATCATCATTTGAACCGGACCGTGCAGATGATCCTCCGATCCACTCATCGAACTGCCGCCTTTGGTTTTCATCGAGTGCATTGACAATCCGGCGGAGGAATTCGGGATTGTCCACGATTGCATTCAACGCAAGCCGATCGAACATATTATAACCGAGTTCCTCGGCTATCCTTCTTGCAACGTAACTTCCACCCGTACCTCTCTGGCGTGAAATCGAAACAACCGGTTTCGATGTTGACTCAGTTGTTGAGTCAACGGCTCTCTCCCAGGTCTCTATCTGTCTGTTAACGACTGCGTCTATTCCCTGCACAATATCCTCCCGATGTCGATTTTACAATATGACACAACAGCGCAGGTCAATCAAGCCATTTAATTCTGTAATAGAGGCTGATTTGATCTGTCGGAAAAAATATGCCGGATCAAACCTTTGAGATCTGCTCGGTTTCGACACTATTTTCTTGACGGAATATCAAACCATCACCGGACGCGTCAATTGTCAATCTCGAACCACGCTCGTAAGAGTTCTTCAATATCTCTCTTGAGATTGGTTGTACGATATCACTCGCGATCAGCCGCTTAAGCGGACGAGCGCCGAATGTCGGATCATATCCGGCTTTCGATATATACTCAACCGCAGCATCTGTCAGCGTCGCGGATATGCCATTCTCCGCAAGCCTCTTCCTGACATCCTCGAACTGAAGCCGTACGATCCCCTTAATGTACTCCATCGTTAACGGCTCAAAGACCACAATTTCATCAATACGGTTGAGAAACTCCGGTCTGAGGTTCTCGCGCAGAAGCCTGTCCGCTTCCCGACGGATTCTTTCGAGAACAGCGGGTCTGTTCGAGTCGTCGATCCCCTTGGCCATCTCCATTATCTGCGGTGCACCCAGATTCGAAGTCATAATCAGAATCGTATTCTTGAATGACACAGTCCTGCCCTGATTATCCGTCAAACGACCATCATCCAGAACCTGCAGAAGGATATTGAACACTTCCGGATGCGCCTTCTCGATCTCGTCGAACAGCACAACCGAATACGGTCGTCTGCGAACCTGTTCTGTCAACTGCCCGCCCTCATCATAACCGACATATCCGGGAGGCGCACCAATCAGACGCGAGACGGAGTATTTCTCCATGTATTCCGACATGTCGATCCGTACGACTGCATCCTCGGAACCATACAGAAATTCAGCGAGCGCTTTTGCAAGTTCTGTCTTGCCGACTCCGGTCGGACCGAGGAAGATAAACGACCCGAGCGGCTTGCGAGGATCGGCGAGTCCGGCCCGTGCAGTACGAACTACATCCGAGACCGCCTCGACTGCGTGATCCTGCCCGATAACTCTCTTATGAAGATTGTCTTCGAGATGGATCAGTTTCTCCGATTCCGCTTGATTGAGCCGTGTCACCGGAATTCCCGTCCATTTCGATACAACCTCGGCAACATCCTCCGAGTCGACCTCCTCTTTAAGCAATTTGTAATCCGCCTGAATCTCAGCCAGATTTTGTCGCTCGACCTCGAGCAGCTTTCTCATCCGCTCAACCTCGCCATAGCGTAATCTCGCGGCTTTTTCATAATCCGATTCGCGCTCGGCTTTCTCGGCTTCAGCTTTAGCTTCCTCGATATTCGCCTTTAAACCCTGTATGGTTTCGACAGATTTCTTCTCTTTCTTCCACTGTTCTTCAAGTCGGCTTCTACGGGCATACAGATCGGAGAGTTCCTCTTCAATCGGTTTCAACCGTTTTGAGGCGTCCTTCTCCTTCTTCACACCCTCCTTCTCGACTTCGAGTTGGGCAATTCGCTTTGACACCGCATCGAGTTCCCGCGGCATCGAATCGATCTCGATTCGAAGCTCCGCTGCGGCTTCATCGACCAGATCGATAGCCTTGTCGGGAAGGAACCTGTCGGCGATATATCTCTCCGATAGAACAGCTGCCGACACGAGAGCCTCATCGGTGATCCTTACACCGTGATGTACCTCATACCGTTCTTTCAAACCACGAAGAATCGAGATTGTATCCTCGACAGTCGGTTCTCCAACTACCACAGGCGCAAATCTCCGCTCAAGGGCGGCATCCTTCTCGATATTTTTGCGGTATTCATCGAGCGTCGTCGCACCGATGCAACGTAGTTCGCCTCTCGCGAGTGCGGGTTTGAGCATATTCGAGGCATCCATTGCACCATCCCCAACAGCACCCGCACCGACTATCGTATGAAGTTCATCGATGAACAGCACAATCCTGCCCTCGCTCTTCTCCACCTCTTTGATAATCGCCTTAAGGCGTTCCTCGAATTCACCCCTGAATTTGGAACCTGCGAGAAGAGATCCGAGATCGAGCGCGATTAGTTTTCGTTCCTTCAATGACTCCGGGACTTCGCCGGTAGCAATCTTCGTGGCCAATCCCTCGACAATCGCTGTTTTACCGACACCCGGTTCACCGATCAGCACCGGGTTGTTCTTGGTCCTACGCGACAGCACCTTTATAACCCGCCGGATTTCATCATCACGACCAATAACGGGATCGAGCTTGTTTTGACGTGCCAGATCGGTCAGGTCGCGAGAATATTTCTCCAAGACCTTGTATTTTGACTCCGGATCGGCATCGGTTACACGCTGATTCCCTCGAATATCGGTAAGTGCGTTCAATACAGCATCAGTATTTACTCCGGCCTTCTTCAGAATACGTCCGGCTGCGCCCTTATCGATGTCGATGAGTGCAAGCAGGATGTGCTCGACCGAGACATACTCATCATTGAACTTGTCAGCCCTTTTGAAGGCATCATCAAACACCCGGCTCAAGTCCGGGGATGCATACACCTGCGCTGTGTCGGAATATGCCTTCGGCAATAGTTCGAGTTCCTTGTCGACCTCCGCTTTAATCGACTGCACATCCGCACCGATTTTACGGATTATCTCGACTGTCAGCGATTCATCCTGCGACAGAAGCGCATCGAGAAGATGCAGCGGCTCGATCTGTGAGTTTGATCGGGATTTTGCCGCTTCAGCGGCATACTGTATCGCATCCTGTGATCTCTGTGTAAATTTATCGAATCTCATATTTATCTCACCAACCCTTTCAGAATACCTCTTACGCCCCTTATTCCTTCACTTTCTCGGTCGATTCCTCCGACTCAAGCTTATCAAGCATCTCTTTCTCTTCCGGGGACGGATCATCCGGTTTCTTGAGATCAACCGTCACATACTGGTTTCCCTTGCGACCGTTCCGCGAGATTCCGAGTCCCTTCAACTTGAACTTCGTCCCATCCTGTGTCATCGGTGGAATTGCAAGATCAACCTTTCCCTTTACCGTACGCACGCGGACTTTCGCGCCATCGTATGCCTGCTTAAGCGTAATCGGAATCTTGCAGACAATATCATTCCCGACTCTGCGGAGGAAACTATCTGCCTTAACTCTGACTGTTACGATCAGATCACCATCCGGACCGCCGTTACGTCCCGCCTGTCCGAGACCTTTGAGCCTCAGCTTCCCGCCATTCTCGACACCCGCCGGGACATCAATTTTGACTCTCTGCGATACCCTCTCGCGTCCTGTACCCTTGCACTGTTTGCATGGTTTGGTAATCCTTCCGCTTCCCAGACATTGAGGGCACGGTCTGGTTACGGCGAAATTGCCAACCGATTGCGAGACCATTCCGCTGCCGCCACACTGCGGACAGACATCCTGCGATGATCCCGGTTCGGAGCCTGTACCCCTGCAGTGCTTGCAGTTGGCTTCACGGTTCAGCTTTATCGTCTTTGAGGTCCCGCTAATCATCTCGGCAAACGATATATCAATCGTTGCAGAGAGACTGTTACCCTTTCGTGGGTGGTTAGCGGCTCTCCTGCGCCCACGTCCACCACCGAAATGCATTCGATCCTCGAACAGGGATGAAAATATATCACCGAGAGAACCGAATCCCCCGATATCTTCGAAATTCATCCGAAAACCGCCGGGCTGACCGCCAAAACCGTGCTGACCGAAACCACCGGGATTGAACCCGCCACCACCGAATCCTGCTGCGCCGTACTTGCGCATCTGGTCATACTGTTGACGTTTCTCAGTTTTCGACAGAACCTCATAAGCCTCCGAGACATTCTTGAAATTCTCTTCCGCCTGAGAATTACCCGGATTCGCATCAGGATGATATTTCTTCGCGAGTTTGCGATATGCCTTTTTGATGTCATCCGCTGATGCGTTTTCCGATACACCGAGTATTTCGTAATAGTCTTTAGCCATATCTATTCATATACAACCCGAAGGTTCACTACGTGGCTGTCAACATCCAGTCTAACCACAGTTCCCTCCGGTGTATCTGCCTTCACTTCTATCTCAACTGTCTTTTCCCGCTCTATGGTTCCCTTGCCGTCACATTCACTACACTCGAAAAAGAGAGTCGATCCCACACCCTTGCATTTGCTGCAGGTACTCGATAGAGGAAGTACCAGCTCGATTCGCTTGTCCCGGTCTGTAAATGACTCTCTGATCCGAAGCTCATATTCATCTTTTCTCCGATAGCCACCGATATCTTTCGCATATTCGACAATATCATCGAACACATCCCGTACAATAGGTTTAATTCCGATCAGCGACCTGCGTCCATATTCTATTTCCCGCTCCCGAATGTGTTCCTGTCTCTTCTTTTCGTTCGTAAGTGTTTCATAAGCATTTTGAAGCCGTGCGAATTCCTCGTGATTGCTGTTTCCTCCAGCATCCGGGTGCGTAACCTTGGCCATTCGCCGGTATGCTATCGAGATCGTCTCCGCATCATCCGTTTCGGATACACCGAGAATCTCGAAGCAGTCAACGAAATTATTTCCCTCTCTCTCAGTCATGGACTCAAGAAAGACACACCGGCTGTCACGTCAAGGATCAATCGGTCTTTTACGGCGCCGAGTCGTATAAACCCGGCGCCATTTATCCACATCCCACGTGCAAGGAGTTGATTAATCGTCGACCACCTCATAGTCGGCGTCGACTGTCTGCTCTCTATCCGTTGAATCGGTTGCCGCACTCTGAGGTCCGGTCTGCGGACCACCCTGCTGCGCCTGCTGCTGTTGTTGCTGCTGCTGGGCAGCCTGATACAGCTTCGCCGAAATATCGTGCCAGACCTTCTGAAGGTCCTCGGTCGCGGACTTTATCTCTTCGGTATTCGAGCCCTTAAGCGCTTCCTCAACACGCGCAACGGCAGCTTCAATTTTGGCCTTTGAATCACCGTCGATCTGGTCTTTGAAATTGTCCAGATTCTTCTTCGTCTCAAAAACAAGCTGATCGGCACGGTTGCGAATGTCGACTTCCTCACGACGCTTCTTGTCTTCACTCTCGTGCTGTTTGGCGTCGTTGACCATTTTATCGATCTCCTGATCCGTCAAACCGGAGGAAGCCTCGATACGGATTCTCTGCTCCTTGCCGGTCGCCTTATCCTGTGCTGACACATTCAGAATACCGTTCGCGTCGATATCGAATGTCACCTCGACCTGAGGCATTCCGCGAGGCGCCGGAGGTATGCCGTCGAGAATGAACCGACCGATTGTCTTGTTATCGATAGCCATCTCGCGCTCGCCCTGAAGAACATGCACCTCGACCTGAGTCTGGTTGTCCTGCGCGGTCGAGAATATCTCCGATTTCTTTGTCGGGATTGTCGTATTACGCTCGATAAGCTTGGTGAACACACCGCCGAGAGTTTCGATTCCGAGTGAGAGTGGAGTGACATCCAGAAGAAGAACATCCTTCACATCACCGGCAAGCACACCACCCTGAATAGCCGCGCCGATTGCGACGACCTCATCCGGATTCACACCCTTGTGCGGTTCCTTACCGAAGAATTTCTTGACCTCTTCGATCACTTTCGGCATCCGTGTCATACCACCAACCAGAACCACCTGGTCGATTTCGCTCGTGCTGACTCCGGCATCGCTGAGTGCCGCCTTGCACGGTTCAATCGACCGCTGCACGAGATCATCAACCATCTGCTCGTACTTCGCACGTGACAGCTTCAGATTCATGTGTTTCGGGCCATTCTGATCCGCCGTGACAAACGGCAGGTTGATATCCGTCTCCATCGTGGATGAAAGCTCGATCTTGGCTTTCTCTGCAGCCTCTTTCAGACGCTGCATTGCCATCGGATCTTTCGAAAGATCGATTCCATCACTCTTCTTGAACTCATCAATCAGCCAGTCGATGATACGCTTGTCGAAATCATCACCACCGAGATGAGTATCGCCATTGGTGGACATCACTTCGAACACACCGTCGCCGATTTCGAGTATCGAAATATCGAATGTACCACCACCGAGATCGAATACCGCTATCCGGCCGTCTTTTTTCTTGTCGAGACCGTATGCAAGCGATGCCGCTGTCGGCTCATTAATGATCCGGCGTACATTCAGCCCTGCAATCTTGCCGGCGTCTTTCGTCGCCTGACGCTGCGAGTCATTAAAATACGCGGGCACGGTAATAACAGCTTCTGTGATCTCTTCACCGAGATAATCCTCAGCCGTCTGTTTCATTTTCTTCAGCACCATTGCGGATATCTCGGCGGGTGCATATTTCTGCCCGTCGACCTCGATACGGACCTCCAAGCCGTCCCCCTCGGTCACCTTGAACGGATAGTTCTTAATCTCTTCGGTGACCTCGGAATACCTCCGGCCAATAAACCGCTTGGCCGAGAAAACCGTATTCTGCGGATTGGTGACCGCCTGCCGTTTGGCAACCTGACCGACAAGCCGCTCTCCACTCTTGGTGAAACCGACAACGGACGGTGTTGTCCGTGCGCCTTCGCTGTTGGTAATGACATTGGCATTACCGCCCTCCATCACAGCTACGCACGAGTTTGTCGTACCAAGATCGATTCCGATTATTCTATTCGATTTTGTCATATCGTCTACTCCTCAGTTCCTTTTCTATTGTTCAACTTCACGCAGCCCTCTCGTGTTAAAGCCCGCCCCTTCGTGTGGGGCGGGCTTTCATATTAAGGCATCGTGGTCTGCCCCACATGGGGCCGCTTGATCGTCTTAGCCGACGTCGACGCTTATCTCTTTCGGTTTCGCCTCTTCCTTCCTGGGAAGGTTCACTTCCAGGATGCCGTTTTTGTAGTTAGCCTTTACATTCGTTACGTCAACATTGCTCGGAAGTGTGAACGACCGGCTGAACTTGCCGTAAACTCTCTCCATTCGATGGTAATTGCTGCCCTTGTCGCCTTCCTCAAATTCCTGCTTCTTCTCGCCGGAGATTGTGAGGACATTGTTCTCGACCGAGACCTTGAAATCTCCCTTGTCGAGTCCGGGCGCTTCAGCTTTAACCATCAACTCATTCTCGTTTTCAGCGATATCTACCGGCAGGGTCCAGCCCACGCCACTGTCGTAGTCACTCCAGTCTGAACGCCACACTCTGAACATCTTGTCCATTTCATCGAGAACCGTGTAAGGATTCCGTCTTGCTCTGGTTAATGTCAGTGTCATTGTGACCTCCTTGTTCTATAATGTTGTTAATATCTTCAATCTCTTTACTGTCACTTTCACCCTATACTATTGCATAGACCATGCCAAACGAGGCAGGATTCACTTAAGGCAATGACTTATAATTACTTAGGTGGATTTTGAAGATAGTGGGAGGTTAAACGGGCACTGCCATTAAGGCATTAGCGGGGGTCGTAATGGCAGACGGGAGTGCCTCTATGGCATTTATAGTGCCATTTCGGCGCGGCTGCTGTCAGGTTGACCGAAGCAGTAAAGACGTTTCTCGGTGCAGGCAACATATACCTTGCCGTTATAATAGACCGGTGTTGATCTTACACCGCTTTTAGCGACAAATTCTTTCATTATCTCACCGGTTGATCGTTCGAGGAAAACAATCCTGCCATCTCCCGTACCTACAACAACGCTACCGGATGTCACGAGTGGTGTTGAGTTGATTATCGATCCTGCATCGAATTGCCAGATTAATCGTCCCGCACGGGATATGGAATAGAGCCTGCCGTCATTCGAGCCGAAATAGGCCGCCTCATGAGAGGCTATTGGCGAACTGAATATCTGACCATCGGTTGCGAATTTCCAGAGCAGATCACCGGTTGCGGCATCGAGGGCATACAGGTTACCGTCGGTACTTGTGATGTAACAAACCGTTGAAACAGCCGGTGATGTATGGATCGCCCGCTCTGTTTCGAACTTCCATTTTACGGAGCCATCGGTGAGGTTAACGCAATATGCGAATCCGTTCGTTGAACCGAAATAAACACAATCCTCGGATACTGCCGCTCCTCCCCTGATCGGGCTATTGGTCTCAATCACCCAGTTGATCTCACCTGTCAGGCTGTTCAGACAGAAAAATGTTCCTCTGTAATTACCGACAAAAACCAACCGATCCGAAATTACTATTGGAGAGGAAACATCACCGAGTCTCCGCACCCAGACCTCTCTGCCGCTGTTGATATTGATGCAGCGGACGCGACCATCCGTCTTCTCTTCCGCTACATATAGAAGATTCTCGGAGATAGACGGACTTGCGCCGACTGAGGCATCCATCTTGAAACTCCCGATTTCACTTCCGGTCTCAGGATTGAAATAATACAACCGTTTGTCGAGAGCGGGTAAAACTCCAAGACCGTTATTTATCACCGGAGAGCCGTATATCCTGCCACCGAACTCTTTCCGCCAGAGAAGCTCCATCGGTTGACCGATTGAGATCGTATCATGGCTCTGGCCCTGTTCGCTGTTACGGAACATATCCCAGCCGTCCCGGACATAAGAAAAATCACTCATTCCTTTGATTTTGGATGAACAACCGGGAAGCGACAGTAGAATCGGTAGAGCCAGTATATACAGATATAATATCAGCGTTCTTGTCTTCATCAGAAATTCCATCCAAAGAAGAAATCAAAATCCCATGACTTGGAGATTTTCTTATAATCGGTTCTTCGGGCGAAATCGAACCGCAGAACCGCCATATATCCAAGTGCAACTCTCGCACCGATCCCGAATGACCCGTAGAATCTGTCGAAATCATCATCCCATGCATTTCCGGTATCCCAGAACAGCGCTCCCCTTATTCCCGAGAAACCTATTCTGGCAAGCGGAGAACCGATATAGAGATTGTCTATAAGCGGGAATCTCAACTCGTTCGACCAGAGAAGAAGGTTTCTGCCGTAGAATGTCCTTCTGTCATAACCGCGAAGAGACCAGCTTCCACCGAGGTAGAGCCGTTGAGGCTCCTCACCGGTCGATCTGTAACCGAACATCCGCGTCGCAAACGCGGATCGTCTGCCAAGGCGGAAGTACTTCCGGAAATCACCGAACATTATGGTCGTGAAACTCCGACCCGATTTGAGATCATGACTCAAACCCATCGTCATGTTATACCGGGTGCCGTCGAGAGGTCCGGTCATATCCCAGATTGTATTGTCTTTTACATACGAAATATAATTCGTAGAGAGAATTGCATGCCTCGTGGAATCGCGATAAAACACGAATCTCTCGGACTTCCTCAATACACTCGTCAACTCGATACGCCTGAATTTCGATATCGGATATGATATAAGTCCCAGACCTCCAAATTGCCGCTCGTCATAGATCCCGTCAACGCGGTTATCGAACTCATCATAGAGATGGAATGCACCGAAACCGTAGTTCATGCGGTGCTTGCGGTTGATGTAGGTCAATCCGACATTGAACGATTCGAAAAATTCACCCCGTGTGGTCGCCGTGTTGTAGAGAAGAAAATAGTATTGATGATTCCCGAGCATATCGGAATAACCGACCTGGAATCCTCCTACAGTACCCCAGAATGCATCATACCCAACTGCTGATTGCGCAAAGTCGAATGAGAAATCGTTCGAATATTTGTATGATGCCTTAACAGATTTTCCGCCAATCTCTTTTGGCGACCAGGCAAGTGCTTCAGATCCGTCTATATCAATAACAGAACTGTCAATAACCGGCGTAAACAGCGAATCCGCAAACGGCATGGAATATATCCGCAGTGATTGACGCTGGTACGATGTGAAATAGAGACTCTCACCATCCGGGCTGAAAATCGGATCCAGAACTCCGGAAGCATAATTCCCCACACGGTACATCACTCCGAGAGAGTCAAGCGCATAGATATTCGGCACACGTCCCCGGTCCGACTGAAACACAAGCCAGTTACCATCGGGTGAAAATGCTGGCGTCGCATCTACAAAATCCCCGTATGTCAGCCTTCGTATCTCACCATTTGCAGGGTTGATCTCGAAAAGATTACGATAACCCTTATCACCGGATGAGAGGCGGTCGGACGAGAACACGATCTTTCGACCATCCGGGGTAAATACCGGATCAAAATCTCCATATACATCAGTCATCAACCGCGCGAGAGAATCCTGTGCGGGTGTGTAGATATAAAGATCGAAGAAACCGTTCCGTGATGCCGCCGTAAAGACAATCTGTCCGCCGTCCGGTGACCATGACGGTGACTGCAGGACGACTATATCATCAAATTCGTATTTCTCCTCAACTCTCCGTTTCTTGAGATCATATATGTATAGAACATCGGTCTCGTAGTTTCGGGAGGCAAATGCCAGCTTGCCGGTTCTACTCACACTGATACCGGATTCGAGAAGGTGCAGAGACTCAAATTTCGGAGACCTTTCACCCTTTACAAGCACCCTGGATTCAGGTTTGTGGCTGTCGAATTCCCCGATCCGGTCGAACGCCTTGAGTTGCTGCATATAGATGCCGGAATACCCGAGTTTGTTGGCCTTGTAAATCAGGTAATCCTGCTCACCATCTCCAAAATCGAACCGAACAGCTTCCGGCTTGACGGAGTAACCTCTCTCTGTAAGAGGTCTTGCGGTTCGATCCGGAAGATCCGCTTCGGCGAGTGCCGGGAAGTGCTCGCGTTTGAGAGAATATCTCCAACCATCGAATATCTCACGAACCGGAACTCCAAACGTATACTCCACAACCTCGCGGAATGAGATCCCCTTCCACCAGTTTTCGAAGAGGATTAGCAGCTTGTCTTCACCATACTTATCACACATGTATGCACAGAGGGACTCACCCACCTTGTACATGAGGTATGACCCGGAAATTGAGAATATATTGTTCTCATCGAATTCAAGCCCGGAGAGAACGGCATCGGAGATAATCATATTCTCGGATGGGGTCCATCCGCCGGACCAGTACTCAGCTATTCCCTCCGTGAACCAGAGAGGCGGTGATGCAACACGGACTTTTTTATGATCCCGGATTACCCGCGAGATTTTCGCATAGGTGAATACGTGAACGAGTTCATGCCTCAAAACCCTGTCAAAATCATGGTACGATCCGTCAAACGGGAGTACCACACGGCCCTTGTAGAATTCGGTAAATCCGCCAACACTCTCCGGCAGAAGTTGAGGAATAACATTTGTCTGATTGAAATAATTGGGGGATGAATAGACAATAACGGGAGTTGTCCGGGTCAATTCCATGTTAAATTTGTCTGCAAGACGGGAATAACTCTTCTCTGCACTCGCTGCAGCAATTCGTGCGAGACGGTCCTCCCCCTTGTAGTAATAGATATCAAAATGCTCGGTTTGCAGAACATACCAGTTGAGCTGCGAGTACTGAACCTTATTCTTCCCGAAATAGAATTGTGCGTCCGCATCAGCATAGAACAGCGACACAATTACGAGTAGCGCAATCAATGGAAATGTGAAACGATTGGTCATCAGTATAAATACGTACAACTCAGCCGTTCTGTCCAGTGCTTAAATCTCTTTCGATCTGACTAATCGCCCGATCGACAGCCTGAGACAGGGCTGTGGATTTGAAAAGACCCATTATTCCGGATGAGGATGACTGTCTGAATTCCTTCAGTGCAGAGACACTCCGGGGACTCGAAATCCGCGCCAAAGCAGAGACTACGGCAACCTTTTCCGCCTCAACGGCTTTGCTCAGGATTTCCCGGAATACGCTCTCGCGCCTTGCCAGAAGGCTTCTCAGGAAATCCACAGCCTCCTCACCGCCGACTTTTGCGATTATAGGAGCAAGCGTCGATCTCATCTCTGGATTCGCCTTGTAAGCATCAACCAGATGTGGCATTACAGCCGAACCGCCGATATTTCCTATCGCTGAGACAGCTTTTCTCTTGATATTATCGCTCGGGAAATGGAGGTATCCCGCAAGAATTCTTGCTGAACGCTCACAACTGATCTTTTCGAGTGCTTCAATAATATTCTCAACCAATTTCGGATCTGATTCATTGGCAAATTTCGCTACTATCTCTACCGATCCAGGGATATTCAGATTACCGGCTACAAAGATAATGTTACGTACCTTATAATATGAATCTTGAGCCAGATTGGATGATCCGGACTCATGCTCTACAAGTTTTGAGTCATCGAGAAGAGTCTCAAATGCTCTCAGAGTGGCATCACCATAATCAGACAGCAGACGCAGAATCATCAAACGCACAGCCCTGTCTCTGTGAGTCATAAAGTCCATTAGGGTTAGTGCGGAATCATACGTCGGGAACTTCGACAATATACCCTCAACCTCCCTGATATACTTCTGGGAATCATTCAGACAGGTATTCACAATGCCGCGCAGTCTATCCCCCGATGTAAATTCCAACAGAAAATCATCAGCGCGGTTATTTACCCCCTCCGCGTATGCAACTTCCCCACCGGCAAATTTGCTGACTGCGCTTGTGAGTCTGTGAGTATCCTCAAACCTGATCTCCGATATGAGCCAGTCACAGAAAGTAATCGAAATACTACAGAGAAAATCGAAGTATGGCATCTCTACGGAGACATCCTCGAGTTCCGTTAGAAGATATCCGAACAGGACTTCGAGCGTATGGGAGGAATCCTCACGGATCGCAGAATCTATCATGGTTTGCAGAGATTTCTGCTTTGCAGAGTATTCGGTCGGATTCGAGACGGTCTTCTTCAAATCACCAAACAACCGGGCAATCAGCTCATCTGAATATTCCCTGTCATCGAGTACATCAAGACGTTTTGGAAGCTGCCTGAGTGCGTTTTCGTTTTGAATACCACCATCCAGATTATCGGAGAATTTTTCAAGTTCCTCGAATGCCAGTTTTTTCCGCGAGTGCTTACCGGAGAGTATCAGATCAACAAGATTTTCATCAATAAGATTAAGCTCCTCGACCAGCTTCTTGACCTTCGGCACGAGGTTGGGATTGTCGACCTTTTCAACCATCGAACGAATACCGAACAACATGCTCTCAAGATCGGCTTCATCAATCCCCTCTTCCGATTCTGTCCTGCGTTTAAGCGCATGGCCGACAATTCTCACAAGCTGTTCTTCAGAGATCTCGTTCATCTCCGTTTCTATTTCCTGGTTGAGCTTGTCAAAATCTATAGCGCTCTCATACTGTCGAGCGATTTTCCTTTCACCGACATTGCGATCCGAAAGAAGACTGATGAGAAACTCGGGGTGTTCCTTGGTGAGGTTAGCGAATTCTATTGTCATCTTGGTTGCTTGACCGGATGCCTCTCCGGGGATTCCAAATTCCGCATCCCTTGATACAACCTTCTCGTCATCACCCACGAGTTCATAGCGGAGTGTGTCCACCTCAATACCTGCGATCCCTTCATTTTGCAGGTATACCTGAAGGTCTTCCCACTTGTCGTTCTTGCTCATCTTCAGAGTGAAATAGCGCAAAAAACCGGAGAGCTGCTCGGGATCAACCCGAGGAGTTATAACAATACTGCGAAGTGACAGCTCCTTTATTGCGGAGGCAATGAGAGAACTCTGGATACTCATTCCCGTAGAGGTCCCGTTTACTGCAAGCCCCCCCTCCATTGCACTGAGAACGACAGTATCGAGTTCTTCGATAAGTTCTTCAAGTATTGAGTATGGTTTTTTAATCGCATTCTGACATGCAGGATGATCCGGAGGATACATCCGGAAACTCTTAATAGTAGCTTCGAGGGATACAGCAAGAGCTGCAGCTTTAGACTCCGGGGAACCTGTTTTCTTCGTATCCAGCATATCCTTCTCTCTCAAGATATTCGTTATTCGTACGTTCCCGATTATACGGAAACAGACCTGTTTACAAACAGATGGTTAATTGCATCTCTAAGCTGTTCCACAGTAAATGGCTTGGGAAGCACCATATCCACACCGCGCGACACGGTATCCTCATCTGCAATCTGCGCACCCCATCCGGAAATAATCATGACCGGCATGGTTTTCTTCTTCAGTTTCACAGCTTTCGCCACATCCCATCCGGACATTCCGGGCAATCCCAGATCTGTTATTACGAAATCGACTTTGTGTTCATCGAAGAGTGAAAGCGCTTCAACACCATCTTTTGCAACGATTGCGTCGTGACCTATCGCTTTCAGCAGTTCGCTTACAACACCAAGAAGCGACACGTCATCATCAACAACCAGTATCGTGAGTTTGCTAACATCATTCAAGGCAACCTGCTGCACACTCTGCTCGGAAAGATCGGGGCGACTCGGGAATTTAATTGTAACCGTAGTCCCCTGATTCTCCTGCGATTCGATTTCCACAGATGCCTGATGCCGTGATAGAATGCCATACGCCACACTCATTCCAAGACCGGTCTTCCCCTTTCCCTTTGTCGAGAAGAAGGGATAGAATACTCTGTCACGGACAGCCGGTGACATTCCGACACCATTGTCCCGAACAGTCAGGACAACGGATTTATCTTTATCAAATGTCGATATCTCGATCTCACCGCCATTGGGCAGCGCCTCTACAGAGTTCTGTATTACGTTCGACAGGGCATCTACAAGCTCACCCGCAGAACCGGACAAAGGATGACTCGCTTTCAGATCGAGTGCCATCTCGATCTCGGCCATGTTCAACTGTGCCTGGTCTTTCCACATCGGGCGTGTTGTTTCCACAGCATCCCTGACGACTTCATCTATAGAGACCCGCTTCTTGGCTGTCTTGCTTCTTACCCGCGCAAACTCCTGGGTACGGCGGACACTCTCGGCTCCCTTGAGAGCCAGTTCCTCTATCTCCTTGAGACTGGACACGAGTTCGGTATCGGTTGTTTTTCGCTGCAGAAGTTGTGCTTTGCCTAGAATTGAGCCGAGGTTGTTGTTAAAGTCATGTGCAACTGCACACGCCATCTCACCGAGTGCCCTGAGTTTTTCCGTCTCAAGCATCTGTTCCTGAGTACGACTCAGTTTGTCGTAGGCTTCCTTCAAGTCTTTGTACATGCGAGCATTCTCGATAACATCCGCAGCCTGCCGTGCGAATATTGACAGGAACTGAAGATCATCGAGACTGAAAAGACCGCCGGAACTTCTGTGAACCGACAACACTCCGATTGCGCTGCCGGAGAAGATCAATGGAACTGCAATCCTCGATCCGCCTTTTGATAATCCCGCGCTCTTTTCAGCCGGAAGACCGTTTGCTATTACGCCCTCACCAAGTGATGCTGCGCGTCCCTCAGGACCCCTGCCAACCGGGATGTCATTATCCATTATCTCATTGTACTCATCCCTGGCACTCGTTAGAAGCGGGCACAGTCTTTCCTCATCCGGGCTTAGAATGTATATGGTCGCATGACTTGCTGATACGAGAGATGCAGCGAGGTCTATCACCTTCTGAAGCACAACCTGATAGCTTAGAGAGGAATATATCGTTGTCGAAAGTTCGACCAGGGCCGACAGTTTGCGAGACTGTTCGGAACTCGTATTCATTATCTGTATACTCTTGCACAGAATCGCCACGAGCCGTGCCGAGAAGATAAGGTTTTCGAGTTCGTCCGGTGTATAGCGCCGAGACTCTTTGTACCAGAGCAATACGAGAACAGCCTTCGGTGCAGCCTGCAAATCGAGTGGTATAAACGCGGCTGACTGGATGCCGCAAATTTCTATACTCTCCACATTCTGAAGCACACTCATGGAGGTGTCTTCAATGAAAACTATGGGTTCACGACTCTCATGAGCTTTGACGAGGGATACAGCCTCAATAATACAATCCTGAAGAATCTCCTCGTTCCCGTTTGGACCGGATACCTGCACGTAGGAACGATCTATTCCAAGCTCGCGTACCCCCTCTATGGCAACATACTGCGCTCTATTGTTTGCACAGATTTGCCTTAAAAGATGACGCAGAATCTCCATCGTCTCAAATGCGCCGTCACGCATTGGAAGATGCACATGTCTGTGATCAGGTTCAATCATTGGATGCACCGGTAGTTATAATCGAAATAGCGTCAATAGCATCCTCGACTTCTGCGAATCTGCATGATGAGGATACTACAAGATCAAATTTGCCATCCCCCGTCAATTCACCCAGAGTCCCCCTGCTGCAATCGGTTGAGAGTACGATCATACATTCGGGATTCAGGTTTTTACATACGGACAGAGTGGTAGCACCAATTTCTGATAAAACGGAAGCATCTGTAATAACAACTCCGATCTCCTCCGTTTGGAACCGCTTGACAGCTTCGATCGCGTTCTTCGTCCGAATAACGCGGTGTCCCCTCTCCATCAAACCCGACTCAAGCGATGCGTCAAAACACTCATGCGCTGACATGAGCATTACTGCAGCCGCCTGCCTGAATCTCGTATCCTCTCTGAGACAATAGTCCGGTTCGGACGAGAACATCTCTACAGCGGCAATTGTACTCTCCGCAGTTTCCCTCAGTTGATCGGAATCCGTGATGTCTATGTCGCTGAATTCAATAATGACGGGATTAACTGCTCTTTTTGATCTATCTGTTTGCATTGACATATTCATCATAGTTGTTAAACGTCTTTGCCATTTTATCCGCATTCCTTCTGATCGTCCGCACATATCTTGACATCGGACTGTCAGCGACCGCAAGCCCGCTCTCAAGGAGTTCCGCTGCACCGAGTATTGATGTTAGCGGATCTTTCATCTTTCGCCTTACATCCGTATATGCGAAGTGATCCACAGAATCGGTCCTGGACTCGCGTATCCTCTCGGTCAGACGATTACTCACTCTCGGTTCACCGCTCATCATTCCGAAAAAGACCGAAAACTGTGTGGCAAGCATCAGAATAAGCGACAGGTCATTTCTGTCGAATGGACGCCGCTCCCATGATCGCCCTTCGGATATGACCATGAATCCCTCAAGGGAACTTCTCACAACCAACGGTACAATGATTATGGTTCTTGCTGCAAATGAACTGAGAATGGACATCTCCGATCCGGAAATCGAATCTCCCTCCTCCGCACGGATAATAACCGGCTCGCCGACCCGTACAGCGGATGTTATTTTGCGAAGACCATCAAGACCATGCGCTTCACCCAAAATCTCACGCTCGTTATATTCGCGCCTGCTGTGAATACCAATACATCTCACCCTATTGGCAGAGCGATCGTAAGATAGAATTCGGCACTCTGTTGCTGGAAGACCCTCAACCGCCTGCATTGTTATCCCACTAAGGAAACTGCCGGAATCTCCTCCGACAATGTAACGCCGGGTGATAACAGATGCATCACGCATACAACTCAAACGGGATGATATCTCATTCTGCTTATTGACCAAATTGATGACTTCGGCGAATACAGTCGCAATAATCTCTGCATTTGCAAGATCCATTGGACTGTACTTACCGCGTTCGAGTGAGATGAATGATATTGTACCCAGCGGTTTGCCGTTTGCCGCTATCGGTGCGGTTAATCGCGAATCGAAACCACACCGTGTCAGCCATGCATCATCACTGAATGTCAATCCCGACAGTTTAACGGCAATGTCATGGCGGCAGGTCCGAATTACCTCCTGAACGACTGTCCTGCTTAACGGTAGAGACATTCCGACTTCTGAAATGACATTCGATGATTCGGAGAGGGAATATCTCTTCATGTTCGTACCATTCTCTTCCAGAACGGCAACCGAAATCATATCAGATGGTAAAAGACCGGTCACAAGAGCAAAAGCATCCGAAAGAAATGTATCTATACCTGTTGACTTTGCTGCGAGTTTCTGCAGACGCACCAATGAATCTTGTGAGGATATCAAATTCACAAGATGTCCCCTGAAACTGGATGCCTGTATTGTTGACGCCAGGGCATCAAACCCAAAGTGTGCAATTTTCGCATCGTTTGAAGTGAAATCATCGGGATCCTCAAAACCGGCAACCAGTACTCCGTAGAGTCGCCCGCGAGCGGTAATTGGAAAAACACCAAGTGCACCGCAACCGATTGATTCCATACCAAGTGTTTCAATCATTTTCGTAGAAACATCCATATCGCAAACATACTTGAATTCACGCTTATTGAGTGCCCGCTCAATTTCATCAATACCCGAAATTGATTCATGAGGAACAACGGCCTGGTCCGACAACCGAAGCACGGAAAGATTGTCCGACATTACACCATTTACCCGGACCAACAAACCAGAATCGGGTTTAAGAAACTCATTGATCTGCCGGGCGAGTTCTACAAACATCTCCCTGTCAGGATCAGTCCAGTTCTCCACCGTACGCTGCATACCGGAAATCAGATCAACTATCACACCCAATCTTTCCCTACCCCGACCGGATTTAATCAGAGAGGGTATCCACTCTGCAAGCCCTGCAAATGTCAGGAGTGCACCGGCTATAACTGTCAGACTCTGGAGTGAAAACCGCAGGAAATCGTTGCGAATAATCGGCAGATCCCCGGAATATCCAAGACCGTCAATTAGAAACAAAAGAGAGGCTATATCGAGAAATACCAACCCAATGGCAAGTTTTCGCCAGACTTCAAGATGATACGAGAAATAGCGCTTTTTCTGTGTTATCAGTCCAACGGTCAAACCTGCAAACATTACAAACAGAGCAGCTTGTAGAATAAGACTCATCCGGGCCTCCCACCAATACGAGTTCTCTGCTTATTATCGACATTATTGCTTGTTAATTAAGCAGATAGAGCAAATGGGATTATTGTGAGCCGCTTTGGATACGAAACATTCGTTGCAAAACGAAACCGGGACAGGAAAACCAATTCCAATTCAACAGCTTATGTGTTCAACCATCTGTTTAATCTCTGATAGAGATTTTGGACCGGTTTCTGTTATAAAATGTGTAAAACGGGTTAAATCGACCGATTCGAAGTAGTAGTTTGAAATTCTGCCGTTTCTCAATGAAACAGTGGTAAGCTCATCAGGAGAATATTCATGCGGATTAAATGCGAAATCGGCTGAACTGACAATCTTGCTCTCGTCGAAAACGGATATGCACTTCCCCCCTGCGGAATTGACGAGTAGGGCAATTAAACCTGTACCAATCTTGTTTACGAGATAATTCTCCGTTACAGCATCGGCTCCACAGAGAAATATGTCACACTCGGAAGCGTATTTCTCAACCGCAAAATCAGCTATTATCTCCGTATGAACTCCGATCTTATCCAGTTTAACCGTGAAATCAACACCCTCGCACTCGGGGCGGCTCTCCGGAACAATCACCGTGAGGGTCTCGGGAGCAGGATGATGCTGGAATACCGCAAGGACTGTTGATGACATGCTGATTGTTACAATCCTTGCGTCATTTGGAATAAACGGTTCAGTATTAAGGGCAATATTCCGAGTCGAGTCTTCGTGTTTTTTCTCCAGATCAGTGACGAATGTTATCAGACTTTGCAGGATTTTCGGATTGATATTCACATCCCCAATCCTCTTCCTTAGTTGGGACGCGAGATTGACAAACGGCGCCATCTCCAGCTTAGCGGATTGTACCCTTGCAGGAAGTGATTTCAGGAGGGCTTCCTGCTTATCCTCTTTCGCATCAGACAATTCATCGAGGTAACAACGAGTGTAGGTGAGAATATGGTTATACAGAGTGGACGCACCGGAGCGGTTATCCGACTTAATTCCGGTGAGTATTTGCTCCGAGGAGAGCATAGACCTTCCCTGTATTCTTGAAATGAACCTTGGCAACTTTCCGAAGGGTTTCAGGTGAGTGTTTACGGCAGTACTCAGCCGCAGCAGCATCCACATTCTGCCCGGCTCCCTTGGGCAGATTTACCCCCGCAACCATCGAGTATCGGTCAAGGTACTCGAGGAATTTGGCACGCGCTACCATCGAGGCTGCAGCTACTCCGAGATGACGTTCGCCTTTCGTCTCCTGAATCAACTCTATACCCTGCCCCTTTTTCATAAGAGCATTCCTGACATATCCCGGATCACCGAACTGATCTGTTATAGCAGTCTCGACTGCACATTTAGCAAGAACATTCTCAATCGCCCGCGCGTGTCCCCAGGCCAGCAGACGATTTAGATTTTTGATTTTCTCATACAGATCGTTGTATTTTTCCGATCCGATAGCAACAATCGCGTGTGGAAGTTCGGAGATTATAGCCTCGGCGATACGACGGACCTTGTTGTCTGATGTCGTTTTGGAATCTTTTACATCGAGAGCAAGAAGACGATCTCTCGTTTCGGGAGTAACACAGACCGCTGCAATAACCAGCGGTCCAAAATAGTCCCCCTTGCCCGATTCATCGGTGCCGATGTAATTCAGAGTTGTTGAGTCTACACCGGGAGACATCCGGTTAAGCTCTCTCTATATACTTGCCGTCTCTGGTGTCAATCTTGATCCGGTCACCTTCCTTGACAAACATAGGGACCTTGACCTCAAGCCCTGTCTCAACCTTTGCACTCTTCAACACATTCGTCACGGTATCGCCTTTGATTGCAGGCTCTGCCTCGATGACTTCGAAAATGACGGATGATGGGAGATCGACCTGAATCGGCTCACCCTCGAAGAAAAGAATCGAGTAGGATTCATTTTCCTTCAGATACCAGATATTATCTTCCAGCTTGTCTTTGCTGATCGACACCTGGTCATAGGTTTTGTTATCCATGAAAAACCAATCGGAATCGTCATTATACATATACTGCATCTGCTTCTGTTCGAAATCCGGCTCATCGAATGTTTCACCGCCGGAGAATGTCTTATCGATCACCTGACCGGTCTTGATGTTCTTGAGTTTTGTTTTGACGTTTGCGCCACCTCGACCCATCTTCACATGCTGGAAATCAATAATCCAGTACGGCTGGCCTTCAATCGCAATCCTCATACCCTTACGAAAATCAGATGTGCTGATCATATACGAACTCCCAAATGGACATAAATTGCTCGATACTCCGAAAGCGTAATAATATATATCCAAAAGGGGCGTTTCCAAGGGAAAAGTTACAGAGCAGACCTGCGGTAAGGGTATTTACATCGTCTCCCGCTCTATAGACGGTAAGAGAATGCCGCTTTTTCGTAGAACTGTGCCAGCTTATCCCTAAGCTCGTCCGGTTCAATTACTTCGGCTTCCGAACCGAATTGCCGTAACCAGACTGCAATCTCATCCAGTCCCGCAGTACGGACCTGATAGATAACATCCCCGGTATGGAGCGGTTTCTTCTTTTCTCTTGGATGATGATTACTTGATGCGATCATTTGAGCGGCACTACCGGTGAATCTAATCTTCACCGTGACCGGTTCTCCAAGCATAATTTCCATTGAATGTTCAAGAATGCTCTCGACCGTCACACTCTCGTCTCGTTTGAATCTCTTTCTGGATATTTCCACGCTTTTAATGCCGGAGAGTTTGAAGGGTTTGAATTCCCTGATAGAGAAGCAATATCCTATGAGGTAAAATGAGTGTTTCCTGAATACGATGAAATAGGGATTAACTTCATATTCGATCGTTTGCATGCCGGGCGAAGAATACCTGAGTAGAATGATTCTGTCATTACGAACAGCGGAGTCGAGTTTGAGAAACACTCCGTTCATGCCACTGGTTATTTCGTCCGTAATTTTCGGCATAATTCTGCATCTCAGCGGCTGTCTTAGCATCGATTCCGGGATACAATCTTCAGAAGCCTTTGATATCTTTGTCAACACTCGTATCGCTCTGTCACGAAGAGGTGATTCTAAGACCGGTGAACTCTCGAGTGCTGTTCGGAGAGTCAGAAACTCATCACACGATAAACTGACGGGTAACATAGCTGCATTATCAGCAAGCTTGTAACCATCATCATAATAGATTGGAACACTCGCTTCAGACAGTGCAACCATGTCTCGATAAATAGTCCGCCTGGAAACGCTGCACAACTTCGCCAGATTAGCTACTTCGAGCGATTGACGACTCATAAGAAGATTGAGGATATAAATCAGCCTCTCAGCCTTCTTCATATTGGGTTCCCCCTTTCCCAATTCCAAAATTCTTTGTTTATCCCAAAATAGACCGACCATGCCGGATGTCAATCATTATATGTAATTCAGAACATAAAACGAGATGTCTGACCAATCAGTCCGGCTATTGGGAATCTCCCATACTGCTTTCTCAACGCCCACTATATGCAATAACGGTTTCACATGGACACATCGACCTATTTCACTACCTACCTGCCACTTACAGCCATTACGTAATGTGGCACATTCATTGCGTTTAGAGTCCTCGGATTTACTTGGCTTAACATCTGGAATGGGAAGGAAACTTAGCAGGAGAGGAAAATAATGAAGGGAATGAGCTTGAAAACCAAAACAATCTACAAACTGGTGATTGTATTTGGTCTTGTCTTGAGTCTCGGCGCATGCAGTCTCGAGAAGCCGGAATCACCGACCTGGGATACCAATCTGGTAGTCCCGCTGATTTCCCACAACTATGACATGCTTGAGATTGTGGATCGTATGGATGAGGACAACCTCGGCTACGATTCGCTTGGTAATATATCCGTCTCTATTGAGCAGGAGATGGATACGGTTGCGATTGATGCCGGTTTGACAGTAGATGGTATTTCCACCAACTACTCCGAGCAGCTTGGCTCGATTCAGATCAGTTCACCGGCACCGGTAGAACAGCAAATCAGACTGGTGGATTACGTTTCACTGGGAGCCGGTGGAGAAATCCCCAATACCACTATTACAGCAAATGAGAGTCTGCCGGTCATCACTGAGTTCAACTCCGTGACAATTGAATCCGGGTCTCTCGTTATTACGGCAACGAATAATTTTGGACTCGATCTTGACAGCGCTACAGTTGGCATACTCGATCTCGGATCATACGAGCTCGTCGGTGTCGTCAGTTTCCCGAACGGAATCGCGACCGGTGAGTCCGATGACGGCAGTATTGATCTCGCCGGCAAGACACTCTATAACACTCTCTCCTATATATCATATCTCTACATCGCCGGTGATACACTTCTGACCCTCGCGGATAAGGAAGTGAGCATCGAAGCCGGTTTTTCACCCACTGTTACGGTCTCGCAGGCTAATGCCCGGATATCATCTCAGACCAAGAGCTACAACCAGACTGTAAGCTTTGCTGATGATAATGATATCGAATCCGCATCGGTCAAGAGCGGTCAGATGGAGATCCGTGTCACAAACGCGACAGAGCTTCCAGCCAGTATAACCGTTAATGTGGATGAATTTACCAACGGCGGCAGCCCACTCAGCTTCACGGTGGAACTCACAGGACAGCAGAACCAGCAGATCACCCGGAGTCTCAATGATTATACATTCACTCCGGTCGAGGGGGAATCTGATCCATCGATCAATGTACAGCTCGGTGTGGATATCGCAGGCAGCGGTACTGAGTCGGTTGATGTCAGCTCCAGCGATTCATTCTCAGTTGATGTGGTAGTAAGTGACCTTGAATTCTCATCGGTTACCGGAGTTATCTCCCCTACCGAGGTTGAAATCGATCCGGTGCATAAGTCGGTCGATGTCCCGACAGGATTCGACAATTTCAATCTCACATCTGCGGTGATGACCCTTGAGATATATTCTGCGGTAGATATTCCTACGGATGCACAGATTCATCTTACGGGTGACAACGGCCAGACTCTCGATATATCCGCTACATTAAACGGCGGCTCTGTTCAGAACCCGGGACAGACTGTGGTGATCGTGGATGATCTTCAGGATTTCCTTAATCCGATACCGACAGAGATCACACTCATCGGTACGGCTACAGTCGGAGATGGTGTAACCTCCGGAACGGTTACGGATGACGCTTTCGTTTGCGGCAAGGTAAGCATTGTCTCACCGCTCGAGATGTCGATTGGCGAAACAACTTTCGACACGGACATCAACGAAGCTGATCTGGATGAAGATGTTGATGAGGACTTCGTGGATCGGCTCCATTCGGGTACGGTTTACGCTCATCTTACGAATCATCTGCCGCTTGAAGCAACTGTCACGCTTTATCTGAAGGGCGACACACTCGACCTCTACGACAATCCGGCAATCACTATTGGTCCGGTTGAAGTCGGGTCCGGAATTACGGGTACAACCGGTCTTGTCACTGATACGACAGGTGCGGACTTCACAACGATTCTAACCCACGAGGACCTTCAAATACTTGACAACGAAACGATTTACATCGGTCAGATCATAACCTTCCCGGGGACGAACGGCGAAACGGTCAAGATCATATCGAGCGACTACATCATGGTTCAGGCCTATATGGAAGTCTCTGTTGAAATGGGTGATTTCTAAGCAGGATTCGAGGAGGAATCATATCATGTTAGTATTCAGGACACTCTGCACACTTTGTTTGCTGCTCCTGCTGAGCGTGACAACTTTTGCCGGAAGTTACAACGATGCGAGAAGCATCGCGATGGCGGGTAGCTATACAGCAATCGCGCGAGGCTATGAGACAATCGGTCTCAATCCCGCAAACCTTGCTCTGAGCGACAGACCAAACACATCAATCGGCATTTTTGGAGTCGGCTCGCTTATAAACAACAATGCTTTCTCGAAGGGTGACTACGACAAGTACAACGGCAGTCATCTAAGCGAGCAGGACAAGCAGGATATTCTCGACAAGATTCCAGCAGACGGTCTCGAGTTCAAGGGCAACACAGGCGCTTCAGCACTCAGCCTGTCCTACGGACCGTTCGGATTTTCCACCACGCTTGAAGCGGGCGGACGCGGCACTCTCTCGAAGGATGTTGTCGATCTCGCATTCTTCGGCAACAAAGTCGGCGAGACCATAAACGTTGACAACTCCGACGGCGAGGGCATTGCGCATGTGGATTTCAATCTATCCTATGGCCGCAAGATAAAGAGCTATGACTGGGGTAATGTCACCGCCGGTCTGACGGTTAAGTATATCCGCGGACTCGCGGTATTCGAAATAACGCAGGCGGATGCGCAAGCCACTACAGGATATGACGGTGTCAATGCCGATGGCTCGATGACCGTCAGATCGTCCACCGGCGGTTCAGGTTATGGTATCGATATCGGCGCAGCAGCGAACTATGGCAAGGATTGGGTCTTCTCTCTCGGTATCAAAAACCTCGCTTCCAGCATATCGTGGAACAACGAAACAAAGCAAACGGACTACTATTTCGACGTCGTGGGCTTCACGGTTCAAACCGCAGATGAGGATACCACCGTTGTCTCGGACGAGATCGAGCACTCGATCGGATCCTATTCTACTACCCTCGCGCCTGAGGTCAGCCTCGGTGCATCAACAAACTACGGCAAATTCCTTGTCGCCTCAGACCTCAAACTGGGCTTGAAGGACAGCTTTGGCACAACCACGACTCCCGAATTATCAGTCGGTACTGAATATAGTGCATTGAGCTATCTGCCTCTTCGTGCCGGGCTTTCACTCGGTGGCATACACGGATCCTCTCTCGCGCTCGGTGGTGGAGTCAGGATAGCATCCTTCAGCTTTGACGTTGCATGGGCATCATCAGGGACTGTCCTGCCCAAGTTTGGTAATGGCATGTCATTCGCGGTTTCATCCGGACTCAAGTTCTAAGGAATACTCAAAAGGAGTTATAGAGATGTATATCAGGATATTTACAACACTGGCGGTAATGCTCTCATTTCTAATTGGCATGACCGGGGACATTTCTGCGATGCCGCCCTACCAGGGCGACCCGAAAGATCCTGATTGCATCGGCAGGGCGAATGCCGCGAATATAGCGTATGCATCAATGCAGGCGGACTGGGCTGTACGTGGTGTGGATGAGCCGTCAGATATGAATTTCGGTGACTGGCTGGCATCATCGACCACATCAAAGAACATACTCTGCATACTCATAGAGTTCACCGACCGTGCAGGTATCGTCCAGGAAGAATTTTTCGATACGCTGGTGTATGGTCAGTCGGTAACCTCCGTCAGAGACTATTACGATGAGGTTTCATACGGTCAGCTTGATATAGTAACCATCGAGTTGCCCTCCGATCTTGGCTGGGTTACCGCCGGTCAGGACCTCTCGTACTATGTCGGATCAAATTACGGAACCGGATCGTATCCGAACAACTGCCAGAAACTCGTGGAAGAAGCCGTTGATCTGGTTGACGGTATGGTGGATTTCAGTCAGTACGATAATGACAGTGATGGATGGGTGGATGGCCTCATGGTCGTCCACTCCGGTCCCGGCGCCGAATTCACTCATTCGACCAGCGATATATGGTCGCACAAATGGTCTATCAGTCCTCGTTCAAAGGACGGCGTATACGTATACACATACAGCATGATGCCCGAATACTGGTCATCATCCGGCGACATGACAATCGGCGTTTTCTGCCACGAACTCGGTCATGTATTCGGCTTGCCCGATCTGTATGACCGTGATTATTCCTCCAACGGTATCGGAAGATGGTCTATCATGGCAGCCGGTTCATGGAATGGCTCACTCGGAAGCTCACCCGCGCATTTCGATGCATGGTGTAGAACCCAGCTTGGATTCGCTTCAGCAACCAATGTCCTGACCAACATGACAAATGTTGAAATCCCATCCGTAGAAGAATCGGGAACCATCTACAAACTCTGGACAAATGGCGCAATTGGAAATGAGTATTTCCTCATTGAAAATCGTCAGAAGACAGGATACGATTCATATCTGCCTGGAGAGGGACTATTGATCTGGCACATAGACAATACCGTCTCCCACAACGACAATGAATGGTATCCCGAACATACATCCAGCGGCAATTATCGAGTTGCGCTGGTACAGGCTGACAATCTGTGGAGCATGGAGAAGGCTATGGGATACGGAGATGCGGGCGATCCCTATCCGGGAACATACAGTGTCACTGAATTTTCACCGACAACATCCCCCAACTCCAACGATTATGATGACGTCAGCACACTCGTTGCCGTAACGAATATTTCATCCTCTGCGGATACGATGACCGCAGATCTATCCGTATCGATGGTTGCGGCAACGGATGAAGATAATGATGACGGTATACTCCCACAGCATTTCACCGTCAGTCAGAATTATCCCAACCCGTTTAACGGAAGTACGGTGATAGAATATTCCGTCTCATCCGGTGGTACGGTACGGATTGAAGTATTCAACATCCTCGGACAACTTGTATACTCATCCGAAGAAACAGTATCACCCGGCGATCATACATTCGAATGGACGGCAACTACATCCAATGGCGAAGAAATTTCATCCGGGACATACTTCACCCGTGTCTCCCATGACAATCGGGAGCAAATCAGAAAAATGTTGTACCTAAAGTAAGAAAGCCCTCTCGCAAAAACCATGCGGTGTTGTAAGTCCGCGAGTAAATCGGCGATTTGTAATAATGCTACTTCAGGTTGCCTCTGTTGTGCTCATTACCAAGCTGTGATATAGAAGAACGTCCGGAGCCATTGTGCCGAGCCTTCCGTGGCTTCGACTTGTTGTTCTCTTTTTGTTCCAGACGTCTCTGCTTTTTCAGCTTGGTGTAGCACGACTTGCATCTCTTGGGTTCTTCCGTGAACCCTTTTTCGAGAAAATACCGCTGTGCACCAACCGTAAATACGAATTCCTCATTACAGTCGGCACAGATTAGTATTTTATCTTTGAGTGGTTCGCACTCCATCCGGTCCCCCCGTTCTGCTTCACTCTCAAAGATTCATTTCGGCATACACCGATTGAATGTGAGACTCAAACGCATCGATGGATGTGTGCTGATTAGTATTTGACAGGACCATAGCTTCACACACAGCCCCTTGACACACAGCCCGAGTCAAGATATCTGCGCAAAATCGATATCAAATCTCACATTTGATCTCCCTCTGTTTTCACCTCCCGCTAATTAGATTGTATCTATCGATCGCCCCATACGAAACTTATCGAACAAGCATCATTTTCTTGACTTCAGAGAAGCTACCTGCAGAAAGCCTATAGAAGTATATCCCGGACGGTACCTGCTCGCCAAAATCGCTCGTTCCGTCCCAGAGGACACGATGGTATCCCGCTGCCTGATTCTCATTTACAAGCACAGCAACAGTCTGTCCGAGGATATTATGAATTGACAACACTACATACGACTCTTCGGGAAGATTGTAGTGAATATGAGTCGATGGGTTGAAGGGATTGGGGTAATTTTGTGACAGCGAATAAGCATCGGGCTGAGCTTCTATCTCCACATATTTCGAGATTAGTTCCCGCACTCTTTCGGAAAACTCATTCCCCTCCGAAGAGGAGAGTGCGAAATATATCGCCTCGAATGCTTCCTTGTGCTGACGCAGTTCTTTCTCATCAGGAATGAACAACGGCATGGCATAATCGTGCGTCTGCTCCCATGCTACACCAATTGCATTAATATCGGATTCGTTCACCTCTCCATCACCATTGCAATCCGCATAGGTTGCAGAAAGCGGTTCCCATGAAGAGGCCACTTGAATACGCCACTCAAGCCCACCAACACGCTCCGGACCGGTTTCCATCCAGTAAACTCCCAACGGGAGGATATCTGCCTCATTTACGATGCCATCGTTGTTTGCATCACCGGGATGAACTCCGGGGGTGGTAATGAACGAGAAAACATAGTCATCATCGGGAGAGCCTTCCTCGACTCCATCACGATCACCATCGAGTGAGTTCCCTACAGGATCAGTGAGATTACCACTGACTGTGACCGTAATCGTATCAAGAGGTAGCAACGATTCAGCAGGATTAAACCTGACCTCCCACATATTGCTTAAATAAGTCAGCTGACCGTCTATCGCAGCCCCTGTCCGGCCGCTGACAAAACTGAAATTGGAGGAATTTACCTGATCCTCTTCAATCGGTTCGCTAATGCCAATAGTTATATTGTCTGTAAACGGTACATCATCGCTTCCCGCATCAGGATCCGTAGAGCGAATATACGGAGGAGCAAATTCCGGTATTCCAACTCCTGTCAGTTCCAGGCTGTATTCCGGATTTGCCGGATCATCCGAATAAATGGTCATCGTAGCTGAGAAACTGCCCGTATCGGATGGTACGAAAGACAGGGTGATATCAACAAAAGACTCCGCGAAAATACTGGCCGATGTGAGATCTGCTGAAAATACATCATCACCCGTAAATGTTATATCCGAGATGTTGAGTTCGAATGCATTCACAAATGTCCCCTGGTTTCTCACTCTCAGGACATAAGTCGAGGTGCTGTCAACCTGGGTGGTATCGAATTCAACCGATTCCTCCGAGACGAGGATCAGCGGATCGGCATACGATACCACTTCGAAGAACATCGTATCTCTGGGAGAACCGCCATCAGCCACGCCAATAAGCGCAGACTTGTATATGCCGCGAGGAATATCACCCGATAGCGTTGCCAGAAGCCGTGAAGATTGATTAACAGAAACTGTGGGATCAATCAGCGTGTATTCGAAAGACCCGCGCGAGGGTTCATCAACCGTCATAGCCTCCAAATCTATATCTCTCTCGAACTGACCATATAGCGTATCGACTGTAAAGTATATTGTCTTGGTGTATTTGTCGTCGAGCGTATCTGTAAGGCTCAGATCGAAACCGTAGACTGTAATGCAATCCTCAACCAGTGCCGTATCATAAGTACCACAATCATTGAGGGACGCTAGCCATACTGTATATAAGCCAGGATCATCATATATATTCGTTGGATCCTGAAGAGTGGATGTGTTCCCATCTCCGAAATCCCAGGACCATTCGAATGGATCATTCAACGATTCATCTTCAAATGACACTTCAAGCGGTGCGGAACCTGCCACCGGTTCGGCGGTGAAGTCAGCCTGCGCGCTTCCCTCTACGATAATATAGGAATTGTACCGAAGCGTATCGTACGAGCATCCATTCGTGACAGTTAGTTTTACATCGTACGTATCCGGCTCGGCATATTCGTGCACCGGTGACTGCTCGGTTGATGTCTCACCATCCCCGAATGTCCAGAGCCATTCCTCCACTCTACCGGTTGACAGATCTTCAAACTGAACTGACAGAGGCGCACAACCGGAGGTTATATCAGTGGAGAACTGCGCATCCGGAGGATCCATTACCTTTATCAGCGTATCCTGTATTGCAATTGCTGTAGTGCATGGTGTGATTGCATACAACGTGACAGTATAGAATCCCAGCGCCTCGTATGTATGATATACTTCATCAACATTAACGGCATAACTATCGTCGCCGAAATCCCAGTATAGGCTGTCGTAATCCCCCTCGGCAAGACAGTTGAATCTCACATACAGTCCCTGACAACCGGAAGTCGGTACCGCAGCGAAATCGGATGTAATCGAGCAATCCGCCCATTCATCCGGTCCTATATCCACCCTGTCATTGACTATTCGCTTCTTATCGTCAAAATCCCAGTCAGGAAGGCTGTCATGTTCCTTTCCCACGTTAATAAGGGGGGAATTATCAAGAAGGTGATAATCGCCATTCTGATAATCTACAAACAGTGGATCTGCATACACATTGTTGCCAATATCATTGCAATAACTCCCGATGTTGTCACCCGTATTACCATAATAGCAGTTGTAACCTGTAACTATCGGGCTTTCACCACTACAATAGATACCACCTTCGATATTGTTGATAATGATATTGTTATATAATTCGAAGTCCTTGTATGTATCTATGTCGGCAGCAGCTATACCATCCAGAGCTTCGTTCTCCATAAACAGGTTATTGGTAATCAGACCTGTATAGTTATTCGCATAAATTCCCCCACCGGTTAGTGCGGTGCCGTCCTTCATTATACAATTCGCGATCAACACCCATGCGGAATCGGAATAATCCCTTACTGCAATTGCCGCGCCATATTCAGAATTGTTACCGTCAAAGTAGCAGTTCAGGATTTTGACATCTGATGTATTGGCGTAGAATCCCCCGCCGTGCGTCTCGGCATAGTTGTTCGTGAATGAACAACCTTCGACCACAGTGGGGCAGCTGTATACATACACACCACCGCCATAGCCACCCTCACCAGAGAATGCCGTACATTGATCGAACACACAGTCGGTTATATAAAGCGATATCGAGTTTGCATAAATCCCCTGTGACTGGCTTCTGATCGTCAGCCCTGAGATAGTCAGAGGTACGTCACCTTCATAGCTAAACCCATATATGGAAACAGCGGTGTAGGCGCTGTCAATCTCTATGGTGGTAACATCCGGCCCCTCGACACCCTTGAGATGCGCCACAAAGCTGTAACCATCCATACCGATCGGATCGCCATATACACCGGGAAGAACCATGATTGTGTCGCCAAAATTCGTTTGATAGAGTGCGTGTAGAATTGTCTGGTACGGGTTGCCTTCGGTTCCATCCCCGGTCTCATCGCTGCCAAGATCAGCAGAGACATATAGGTTCTGGGGAAGTGCCTGCGCATTTGATGAGCTGAACGCCAGCAGGACAAATATCGCTGCGATCAAAATCACAGGATACCACCTGAGGATCCTCGTATGATCTGAGTTGATTCTACTCATCATTCCACCCCCCTGCCGACTATTGTAGCGCCATCGAGCGCCAGTTCATCGAATCGATCAACCGGTTCTCCATTCGGATCTATCAGAGCGAGATCAGATTCAACCGTAATGGTAATCGGGATAATACCCGCAGATAACACCGTGAAATCAATAGTTGCGAGTATTCCGCTTCCACTTACACCAACAGCACCGGTTTCCGGTCTCAGCCGCGAGAGACCAATCGCGAGATAATTTTCCATGAAGTACGGTGACCACAGAATCTGATCTCCGAGAAAACCCCCACGACTCGCGGCATCAAGCCTAAGCTTGCTTGGATCGTAGTAAATCCTGAATGCTGCTCCGAACAGAGAATCAACCTCCAAAATATAAATGTCGATACTACCCGACGATCCAACGGTGATCTCCTGATACCCCGGGCTGACCTTGAGCATCAGCAGCAGCGGTTTCATCTGGATGTGTACCGATTGATCCAGTCCCTGCGAAATCGTTACCGTGTCAGCACCGAAATAGATCTCACGACCGTTGGAGTCAGCGGCTGTCATCTCAAAGATACGGTCACTTCCCGGAGGCACATCCAATGTCGTCTCAACCCCACCCTTCACAACCGGAAGCGTAAGCTGGATTGAGTCCATATCCTCAGCATGAATCACTAACTCGACAGCATCTACGAGATTCAATTTCTGTATCACAGCGGGAAATTGAAGCGACAGACTGACATCGGTCCCGGCTGTCGATCTCGATGGTGATTTCGAACACGACACAGCTCCGAGCAGTGAAAACAGAATAACTGCCGTACTCACAAATTTGATTGTCTTGCTCACAATATCACCCTCAACATCAATCCTATCTCAAGACCGGACAGGTCAACATTCCCATCATTCGCGGAGCCACTATGAGACTTGATTTGTACTCCCGCGGTGAACTGTTCACTAAATGCTCTCTCGAAAGCCGCCCCGATTCCGAACAATGTCGCCTTGCCGTCATAATACTCGGATGATTCATCAAATCCGTTCGCACTGACCATCTTGTAATCGAGCAGAATGGAGGCAAGCCCTATATTTTGAAGATTGTATCCCAGATCGGAGAAGAACCTGAATTCCGAGCCGTTGTTGTTTTCCTCGAATTCGACAAGCTCCCCATCAACAAGATGCTCATCGGGAGACCTGAGAAGAACTCTGATCCCTCCATGAAGCCGGAATTTCTGGTAGATAACATTTGAACCGAGTGAAAACTCGGCTATCGCTCCCATCTTATAGACATCAATATCATCCTGGGTAGCGACACCGTAACTGTTGTACCTTATATACGAATAGACATTGCCATACTGATGATCCAGAGCGCCGTTCACTGCAATTACAAACCTGTTCCCGGGATCATAGGAGTCTATATCCTCCACCGGAGAGTAGGACGCGTTTAGAAGGTAACCTATACCTCCACCAAATGATAAATTGGATATCTTCTCGGCATAGGCCGCCTCAATATACAGCCCAAAACCCTCGCCATACCTCTTCGCAGGCAGACTGAGAAAATCGGCCGATAGAAGATTGCCTACAATCGTCTCATCCTGATCGAGCTTTGTTTTTCCGGTTGGCAGGTTCAACCCTGCACCCAGCAAAACCTTGTCCTCATACAGAGAATGTAGTACCGACAAGCGGGTATCATTCATACCGGCAAGAGAAACATCACTTCCGGCGGAATCTGTACTCGATCCTGCGGTAGCAGTCGAAAAATGGATCTCTGTATTTTCGTAAACGGGTATGAATGCATAGACCGGAAGATACCACTGACTCAAATCGAACTTCTCGCCCGAAATATCATCATCCACCGTCCACGACTGATAGATGAACTGTGCTGAACCCTGCATCGGATCGCCATACACAACCTGGGCATCAGAGGGTGTAGATGACGACAGTACCAGTACAAATGCAGCCAATGTAATCAGTATCAGTCTTTTCATATTCCCCCGTGTCATTCATTACTCACTATCCGGTTCAAAAGAACCGGTCACGGTAACTTTCCCTTTCACCGGTGGAGAAACATAGGGATTGTCTCCCTCATCGGGATCCACTTCATCCACCTGAAATCCAAGTATGGAACGTGTTGTTTTCACCGGTCGCCCGGTATTGTGTATGACCGGCTGATCGGGTTGCATTTCATCAATTTGAGATTCAAGTTCTCCGGGTGGTGGCGCTTCACCGAGATAGCCGGCCAAACCCTCGACATCCGCGAGAGCGGATTGAGCAGCTCCGAAATTGGGATCTTCCTGAAGTGCGGCTTGATATTCCGCCTCCGCCAACCGGAACATTCCCTGATCCTCATACTCAAGACCACGGGAATAAGCGAGAAATGCAAGGAACGATGTTGTCGGAAGACTGTCCAGCTTCTCTCTCTCTTCTTCCGTGATCTGATATCCCAGTTCTTCCAGAATCGAATAGAGCAAATCCTTTTCGAGATTAAAGAATTCCTGAAGCTCGGAAGCCGCACCCGGAGGATAGGTCGCAAGTCCCTGAGTCGTATTAACCAACTCGGCTTCGGCGCTAATCTTATTTGGATCCGGTTGTGTCAACTCACCGGTCACTACAGTTCCGGCACCGAGAAGCCTGCCCATACGAGGAGCGCTGTTTACATCGAGCATCTCGCTCTGCCCCAACTCGAGCTCCTTGCGAATCTCGTTCAATCTGAGACGCTCCACAACTGTCAAACCGGATACTTTCGACAGATCCGTCGCAAGCATCTCTGACAGCCCCCTGCCAAGCGGAGTGTAATTCGGATCAAGCTGTTTCGTCTCGAATCCGAGAATACCAACCCTCGTACTGGGCAAATTTGTAGTATCGATATCAGCTTCATTGGCGATTATCGCCCTGACTTCATTCTGAATTTCCTGATCCTGCAGGTAACGGATCCGCTGCCTGATGCGATCCGACATTTCATTTTCCTCGGCAAATGAGAGATACGCCCGGTAAGTCTGAAGAGCGTCATCCACATCACCGAGTACTTCGTGCGACAGACCGAGATAGAGAACAGAGGTTGGATCTTGCGGCTTAATCAGGGTCGCCTGATTCAATGCATCCACCGCAAGTCGATATTGATCGGTGCGATAGTATGCTATGCCAAGCTGCTTCCATATTGTCGGATTCTCCGGATCACGATCAGCAGCAAGCCTGAGTTTTTCCACCGCCTTCTCATAATCCCCCTGCTGGAAAGCAACATTGCCCTCACGGTACATTCTCGCACCGCATCCCGCTATAAGCAGGAACGCTACAACCGAGACACATAGTATTTTTACGATTCGCACTGTCATCCCTGAGTTGAGAAAGGTTCAAGACGTGACATCTTCTTCTGCGCTTCAACATATCCCGGTGCTATCTCGAGTGCTTTCTGGTACTGCTGATACGCAGCCATGTAATCTTTTTTATCTTCATAGGCAAGACCGCGTGAATAATGATAGAGAGCATCGAAACTCGCGTCTCTGCCCTTCATAATAGCTTCCTTCTCATCATCACTCGGTGTAACATCCAGATCAGCAAGAAGCTTCATTATCAGGTCTTTTTCAAGCTGCATTACCTCTTTCGGCTTACCCTCTACATACTCGGCTTTGATAATTTCACCGGTCTCCACCTTAACCAACCGGGCATCGATTCTGAAATCATCATCTGAGAGTTTCATGAATCCACCCATCAGCAGCGTATGCGCACCGAGCAACTTGCCGATTCTGACAGCGGTACCCTGATCGACAAGGTCACTCTGCTGTAGCTTGAGCTCATCCACGAGATAGTTTATCCGGTCTCTCTCGAGTACCTTGAGATCTGAAACTTTGGTAATCTCATGAATCATCATTCCGGGCAGACCCTTCGAGAGAGCCTCAAGATCATCGTGATCGACAATCGAGTTGTTGTCAAAATACATCACGGCTATTGTCTGAATCTCAGTTGCTCTTTCTCTTGCACCTGCCGGGATGGGGTGCTCTTCGCGTACTTTATACCACAAATTCAGTACCTGCGGTGGATATTCATTGGCATCCAGCTCGATCAACGGATCAATTCCCACCATTCTCGTCAGATACTGCTGTGACTCATCAACCTGCCCAAGACCATAAGATGCAAGTGAGAGAATCTGAAGCGCTCTGACCTCCTGATCGGTATCGAGTGCTCCGGATGTAAGAAGATCGGTTGTCTTGATTATCGCATCCTGGAAACGCGCCTCATTATAGAGAGAATAGGCTTCTTCAAGAACTTTCTCGTTCTTATCCTGCCCGAATGACAGGGAGTAAGAAAGCAATAGTGTTAATACAGTGACCGGAATAGAAATCCATTTCATAAGGACGGCCCTCCCACAAAAGATCAGTTTGGAATATATTTAGACAAGTTGGAATAACAGCGCAAGTTAAAAAAAGACATTCGCTTAAAAAGATTTCGGCGTACTCTGCTATTCCTTTCTCAGTTCGAACACCACATTTTCGCTTTCGTTCGGGTTAACACTCACAATCTGAGGTCTGGTTATGAGCTTATAGCCGTCTCGAGAAACGCTTATTTCATGTGGCCCTGCTGTAAGTTCAACAAGTGCTGGAGTACCGAGACCGGTCTCTTTTCCATCGACGATTATGTTCGCCCAGGGCTGTTTCGATTCTCCCACGAATCGTGCTCCGATAGAGACCTTGCCTTTCGGGCCGTTGAATTTGTAAGACCTGGAGGTGTTTCCTTCTCCGATTTTAACGTACTCCACAAAACTATCATCCTTGTAGAGCACTTTGAGTTTGTGCGTTCCCTTTTTCAGCCCCTTCAGTGTGAAGGGTGTATCGTTGATAGTATGGCGTTCACCAATGAAATACATCACGGGTTTGTTGTTAAAGTCATACGGCGCAACTTCAATAGTCAGTGAACCCGTATATCGAGGTTTTGGTGGTTCTGCAACAACGGGAGTCGTCGCTACTGTGTCTTTACCCGATGTCGTATCAGATTCGCTATCCGCTACGGTAGATGTTGTATCTTCAGTCACAACCGGTTCCGTCGGCAATTCATCCTGCTTTCGGACGAATCCGAAATATGCCGCGACAATAATCGCAACGGAAATTACCGGCATCAGGATGATAGGAAGTTTGCTCTTCTTCCTCTGTTTTGGAGGTATGCCTTCGCCTACCTGTACTGTTTTCTCGGTTGTAACCGTTGGACGGGTTTTCTGATCGTCTGCAGACTCTACAGTTTGTCTCGGCTTCACTTCATGATCGGAACTCTTTTGCCCGGTTATTATCTCGTCCAGTTCACGAGCGATCGAGTGCATCGATTCATACCTGGATTCCGGCTTCTTCTGAAGCATTTTCAAAACAATATTCTCGACCTCTGTCGGAATGCTCTCCCTGATTTCCGAGGGCTTTGTAGGCTCCTGATCCAGATGCGCCCGCATTACGACAAATTCGGATTCATCGGTAAACGGCACAGCACCGGTTAGCATCTGGTAAATTGTAATCCCGAGAGAATAGATATCTGTTCGAGCGTCAATTTGCCTACCCTCTATCTGCTCCGGCGACATATAGTGAATACTGCCTGCACCCGTACCGGTCTTTGTCAGCTTGGAGTCACCGAGAATCTTCGCTATACCGAAATCGGTTATCTTCACTCTACCGGAGGAATCAACCATAACATTTGAGGGCTTAATATCGCGGTGAATTATACCGGCATCATGAGCATACCCGAACGCATCCACCAACTGCCGGGCGATCCTGACAGTTTCATCCGGCGGTAGATAGCGTTTATCTCTTAGAAGCTCATCGAGGTTAGGACCGTCGACATACTCCATTATGATAAAATGATGATCCCCCTCGATCTCAAAATTGTGGATTGTAACGATATTAGCGTGATTGAGCCGCGCCATAGCACGCGCCTCGCGTCTGAACCATGATGACAACCGTTCATTGGTGACATATTGAGTATGGAGGAGCTTCAGAGCAACAGTTCGCTCGATTAATGTATCCTCCGCTTTGTAGAGGACACCAAAACCGCCTTCACCCCTCTTCTCAAGGAGGCGATATTTACCAATCATTTGCTCAGACATATCGCGGTGGAATCAAAACGCGTTAACGTTAATAGTCAACAAAAACCATCAAAAGAGAACTATTTGGATAGAACTGGACAAGTTGAATGAATTTACAACTTATTCTATTGGGACGTAACGACTATTCAAAACCGAGACCACAGGGTGGCGGACCGCCATTGTAAAGGTAGGCTATCAGGTAAACAACATCGTCAATCGAAACATCACCGTTGCACTCGACCTCCGCTGCTTCCGGTGGTTCGGGTGCGGGACCTCCCTGGAACAGATAGGCTAATATGAATACGACATCATCAATATCAATAGCACCGGAATAGTCAACATCACCGACCAGTCTGTATGATATGGAATAATTGTATGCATACGGACCATTCGCGGATGATCCGCGAATGTGCGGCACGAAGGCCACATGATCGTATCGGTCAATGTACGGAACATAGTACCGGGTATCCGAGCCATTTATATAGTTGTATAACTCGTAATCAAATTGAGTGAGCGTAGTATCTGCGGTTATGACCAACAATCCCCACTGACCGGCTTGAACCGTATCTATCTCAAACTGAAGTATCCCCTCATATAGCGAATCATTATCAAACCGAATGTAATTTGAACCGAGAGTATAGGGAGGATTGGAACCCGCCTGATTAAGTGCCGGAATGGACGTGTGTGTTCGGGTTATTGCAACATCAGGATAATCCGCAGCATCCTCATAACACTCTCCATCAGCTCTGCCGTCGGTCACATAATTCCAGTAGAGAAATTTACCGAACTCAGTATTCAGTGATGTCTCCAGCGTCTGAAACTCAAGCTGCGTGGTTGTTATCGGGGAAGAGCCGAAACATGTATTCATTATTACAGTCCGAATGAAATCCCGCCCGAAGTTTTCCTCGAGGAACATAGGCCAGACAAATGAACCATAAGCATGTTCGAGATCATCGCTGTCGAGAAGGGACTTCTGAGGATACGGCCAGAAGTGATCGAAGTAATTATAATTATCATTAACAAGCGGGAACACCTGTTCCTCCATCCACACACTTACAGCCTCTCCCCACCATGTTGCAACGAAAGCATCATAATAGAACTGCACGGCATGGAAAAACTCGTGAGCAATAGCTACTTTCATCGACCCCTTCTGATCTCCCTCAGGATCATCATTCTCTTCAAAGATCAAAAAATTTCTATGGAGACGAATGTGTGAGGTATATCCATCAGAACACTGAAAAGTATAGGGAGTATCACCCCAGGTAATTCCATAATACATACCCTGCTGGAAATACAGATCGTAGAGTTCATCCCCACCGAGCGTACCATCGGATGGCGGTGGTGAATATCCCAGCGTCTCGACTATGTGCCTCCGGGCAGAATCCGCATAGGAGGCTATATTTTCCACAAAATCGGGCACACCGGATGAGTCAATATCATCGAGTGGAATAACAGGTGTCTCCATTCCGGAGGCTGTGTCGTAGTGTACCCAAAAATAACCATCCGGCGAAAGGTATTTGCACTCTGTGGTAGGTCGCGTTATCAGTGGCTGCATTCTCGCCTTGAGATCGGACGAGAATGAATCCCAGTTCAAACGAATCTCTTTCAAAATCGAAGTGCCGCTCTTAATCGGCTCTGTTATCTCTATCGCAATATCAGATGGGAGTGCTGCCGGATCGAGCACGCTCTGAGCCAGATAGAGATAATAATCCTCTGTATCAATCTTGCCGGATTCGAGATTATAACGAATAACTGC